>Ga0075434_100003208_pt1 | contig 14585 bp, 14 predicted proteins | sample RhiMethybrSRZTD3_FD_75298 | JGI IMG/M metagenome (GOLD analysis project Ga0075434, IMG submission 75298) | Populus rhizosphere microbial communities from Tennessee, USA - Rhizosphere MetaG P. TD hybrid SRZTD3 | ecosystem: Host-associated > Plants > Roots > Rhizosphere > Soil | place: USA... | reverse complement strand
GCTGTACATGCAAAAGGTAGAAAGGATAGATCACAACGCCAGGCGAGTTTTTCCGCTGAAACTTCAAATTGCGCCGACATGGTTGCACCCCTATTCTAAATAGAATCCATCGACAATATGTAGTCGCTCAAAGCTCGTCAACTCTCTGTCAACATTGAATGGGCTGATGTTAGTCTCTATACTCTACCCATGTTTTGCCCCAGCGGCTTTCGCTGCTCGTGGCGCGCTCACTGCGCCTGGGTGGTTTCGATTTCTCTCCTGATTGGCGCCTGCAGTTCCGTCGTAGCGCCGGTGATTCCATCCGTGTCAGGTCCGAGCGAAGACGAAGAAACCAAAATTAGTCGGGAATTCCGCCGCGAAGCAAAAAAATTCCTTAAGTTCGTTAACAATCCCGAAGTTGAGCGTTACGTTGATCGGATTGGACGGCGCATTCTCGCCGCCACCGGACCGCAATCCTTCGATTATCGTTTTTTCGTCGTCGAAGATCCTCAGCTCAACGCCTTCGCCGTTCCGGGCGGCTCAATCTATGTCTATACCGGACTGATCGAGCGGGCGAAAACCACCGACGAGCTCGCCGGCGTCATCGGTCACGAAATTACCCACGTCAAGGGACATCATATGGCGCGCTCCTCGGGGCCCGATGCCATTTCGATATTGAGTCTATTGAGCATGGTGGCGCTGGCGAGAACTGGCAGCGGCGCGCAAGCGGCAGGCATGGTCGGCCAGGCTGTCGCGGCGACCCGCCAACTCGCTTACAGTCGGCAACTCGAAATGGAAGCGGACACTCTCGGCACGCGCTACATGGCTACCGCTGGCTATGATCCCAAAGGCACGATCGCTTTTCTAAAGATGCTCGATCAAGAACGGGCCCTTAACCCGATCGACGTGCCCGCATACGTGTTGAGCCATCCCATTACGCAGGAACGAGTCGCCAATGCCGAACTGGTGGTCAAATCGCTGGCTTCGACGCAGCTGCGGCCCGATGACCCTGAAGCGCTCAAAAAAGTCCAGATTGTGATCCGCATGGATCACCGCGATGACGTAGTGCACGAGTATGAAAAATTACTCAAGCAAGCGCCGCGCAATCCGGAGTTCCTTTACCTGCTCGGCTATGCGCAGCAACTCCAGGGGCAGCTATCGGAGGCTCGAACAAACTACGAGCAAGCGCGAAAAATTTGGCCGGAAAATGCCGGCTTACAACGCGATTTGGGCCGCCTCTACGGCGAAATCGGCGATTTTGCTAATGCCCGAACTGCGTTCGAGCAGTCGTTAACCGGCGAGCCCAACGAGCCACTGACATACTTGTATTTGGGTGAGATGCTCGAGAAGTCGGGCGATCTACGCAGTGCCGTCGGGTCATATCTGAATGCGCAAAATTTGGCCCCGCTCTGGGATCGTCCGGTTTACAAGCTGGGGATGCTCTACGGTAAGCTCGAGCGTCCCGGTGACGGTTACTATTACCTAGGCAAAGCTTTTGCCCTTCAAGACGAGGATGACAAAGCGATCAACAATCTTGAGCGGGCGCTCAAAATCCTCGGGGCGAATTCGCCCCGAGGTCAGCTTGTTCAGGAAGAGCTCAATACGCTGAAAAAGAGAAAACGCTAATCAATGCTGGGCGCCATCGCTGCCAGAGACAATATTTTCGGTCGCGCCGGTTTGACGTATTTGTTTTCCCGTTTGAGCAGGGTCTCCCGCAAGTACTCCGGATCAAAACCCAATAAATCGCAGATGTTGGTAAACGAAAATAGCCAATCGGTGTCCGTGTCTTGGACCCATTCAATGGCGCTCTGATACTGGCACTGCCCCACACTGCCTCGAGCACCCCGATACTTATCCAGACACTCCACAGCATCCTTCAAAACCGCGATCATAAGGCGCTTTTCGCCTTCGAGTTTCCGAGATAAACCTCCCGCGCCGTAGAACTGCGAAGGTAAAAAGATGTCGGGCTCCAAGATTCGCGCTAAGAAATCATCGTACATCGCCGCACACTCTCCTGATTAATTTGAATCGCATTGTATAGCACAGGTGCAATCATCACGCAATAAAACTTGCCTTGTATGAAGCTTCACGTCCGCTCGAACACAATATAAAACATCGCCGGGCCGCGATGGCCTTGGCATGGAAGTCACAAGTACAAATCCGGTTGGATATCTAGGATGACGAGCGCTCGGGTGCTAAATCCCGTCCATCAGCCGCGCAAGCTTGGTTTTGGCCACGTAGTGATCCCAGACTTTTTGCACGACTGAGTCCTTGCGCCGGCCTTTCATGACGCGCTGGGTCTCATCTGGGTTGTAAACCAGTACCGGACCCAGCAGAGCGGCTTTGTAGAATCGCGATGCGGCTTCTTCCAGGTCCACACAACCGGCAAAAACCCACTCGATCGCCTGTCCAACAACCATGGAACCGTGCCCGCGCAGCATGACGGCATCGGCCGTGCCGAGCACTTTCGCGACTGCGTCCCCCTGCTCGTTCGTATGGATCAGCGCGGGATCCATATATTTCGGCAGCGCCCCCGGTCCGAAGAATGCGCCGGGGTTCGAAGATGCGGGATAAAATGGCTTATCGACCATCGACAGGGTAGCCACCATGTGGTTGTGCAAATGAGCCACGCTCTGGACATCTCCGCGCGCCTTGTAAGCGCGGGCATGCATATATACTTCGGAGGGTGCTTTGTATTTACCCTCGATCAACTTTCCTTCGAAATCAGTGATGACCATGTCATCCGGCTTCACCGTGGCGCGGCTCACCGGATGGGGCAAGATCAATAGGTGGTCCGAGCCGGGAATGCGCACGCTGATATGCCCGCTGTAATCCACTAATCCGGCGTTGAATAGCATGCGCGACGACATGGCGAGTTTGGTTTTGAGCTCCGCTAGGTCTAACACGAAGTTTCTCCTCTCTAGATAGCTACTTTTTTGTGCTATATCTTTCATTCCATCGGAGTTCAACCGAACGTGCCTCTGCCGCCGATACAAGGCTCTGCACGCCAGTGCCTAATCGAAATCCGTTGCCTCTCAAACGGGTCCCAATGATTGGCTAACTGCGCTTCGTCTTGCGGGGAGAAAACCAGACAAGTCTAACCATTGACGTAGAATCCAACACCTGAAAAGGAACATCACATGGCGAGCAGCGCTGAAGGAATTCGCTGGAATCTCAATGACCTCTTTACAGCAGCCTACGATCCGCAGATCGAAAACACGCTGGCCGATTGTCGCACGCGTGCGGAAGCGTTTGCCGAACGCGTGAGGCCCTTGATGCAAAACCCGCAAACGCTCGGCGCCGAAGATCTGCTCCGAGCCCTTACCGATTTGGAAATCATCTATGAAGCTTTGGGCCGAGTTGGAAGCTACGCCGGATTACTTTACGCCGCGGATACAGTCAATCCCGTGCATCAAGACTTGGAGCAAAAGGTCGAGCAACGCTCGACTGAGGTTCGCAACTTGTTGCTCTTCTTCGAGCTTGAATGGCTGAAATTCGATGACCAAACTGCCGATCGACTCCTGGGAAATGAGCGATTGAAAAGCTATGCCCATTACCTTCGCAATCTCCGCCGCTATCGCCCGCATACGCTCACCGAACCGGAAGAAAAAGTGGTTAATGAAAAAAACAATACCGGCCCTAATGCCTTCGGCCGGCTATTTTCTGAAATAACCTCTGCGCTTTTGTTTACCCTCAATATCGATGGCAAGCAGGAACCCCGCAACTTGAGTCAAATGCTTTCGCTGCTGCACGATCCCGATCGGGCACTGCGCCAACGCGCCATGGAAACGCTCTATCGCGGACTCTCCGAACACGGTCAAGTGCTCAGTTTTATCTATGACACGCTGATTCAAGATCATTTAACCATGGATCGACTGCGGCTTTACAGCGACCCGATGGCGCAACGCCACCTATCCAATGAAATCGATCCGGGCGCAGTTAAAATCATGATGGAAGTGACCGAGGAGCACTACGGCTTGGCTCAAGATTACTTTTGTCTCAAAGCTAAGCTTCTCGGGCTTCCACGCATCGCGCTTTACGATCAATACGCGCCGCTGGGCAAAGAAGCGCGTCCTTTCCGCTATGCACAAGCACGGGAACTCATCCTTGAAGCGTTCGAATCATTTGATCCTTATTTTCGGCAACTGGCCGCGGAGTTTTTTGCCAAAAATTGGATCGATGCCGAGATGCGCAACGGCAAACGCGGCGGGGCCTTTTGCGCATCGCCTTCGCCAAAGCTGCACCCTTACATCCTTTGCAACTACGATGATCATTTACGCGATGCGATGACCTTGGCCCATGAACTTGGTCACGGGCTCCACGGCTGCTTAAGCCACAAACAAAATTACTTCAACTACGACACGCCACTGACCACTGCCGAGACCGCATCCATTTTTGGCGAAATGCTGGTGTTCGATCACCTGCTGCCCACAGTGTCGGATCGTCAGGCACAACTTGCTCTCAGCGCCGCCAGGATCGAGGACGTTTTGGCCACCGTGTTCCGCCAGAATGTGCTCACCCGGTTTGAGGAACTCGCCTTCGCCGCCCGTCAGGATCGGCGCTTGACCGCGGAAGCGCTCGGCAACCTCTGGTTGGATGTGAATCGAAAATATTACGGCGACGCAGTGGAAATCGCCGATGGATATCGCTGGGGATGGTCCTACATCCCGCATTTCATCCATTCACGATTTTATTGCTACAGCTACGTGTTCGGTCAGCTCTTGGTGCTCGCGCTTTATCGCATGTACAAAGAGCGGGGGAAGCGTTTCGTGCCGAAATATCTGGCACTGCTCGAGGCCGGCGGTTCCGACTCCCCCCAGGCGCTGCTTCGGCCGCTTGGTGTCGACATTCACGAACGGGAGTTTTGGCGAAAGGGATTCGAAGAAATCGCAGCAATGCTTGCCACTCTTCAGAGCTTAATCTGATCGGTATGCCGGAACAGCTCAGGGGAACTCTGATCACCTCATTTTGAAACTCGGCGGCACGATTTCATCAATCCGCTTTCCCGTCCAATGCCACTTCTCGACGCTGTCCCAAACCTGTTCACCCTTGATTTGCACCCTATCGAGCAGCTCCTGTTCATCTAGGCGAAGGTACTTTCCTTGATCGACAAGGATCTCACCGTCGACGATCACTGTCCGCACATCCCGGCTCACTGCGGTTTCCATCAACGAGCGGATGGGGTCGCGTACGGCGCCGAAGGCGATGTCGCGCAAATTGACGATCGTAATATCGGCCTTGGCGCCCCTCTGTAAGCGTCCTAAATCGTCGCGCCCGAGCATCGTCGCGCCGCCCAGGGTAATGGCGTTGTAAACGTCGCGCGGATGACCGGCGAGAAAACTTTTTTCCGCCACGCGAGACGCAATCGCGGCGTAGCGCATATCCGAAAGAATATCTTTGGGAAACGTATCGGTGCCGATCCCCATGTTGATGCCGGCCTGCCGATACCGGTCAAAGGATTCCATGACGATGCCGAGCTTCAAATATTTCAATGGGCTGTAGGCCACCGAAGCGCCGGAGTCGGCAATAATCTTCAGGTCGTCGCCATAGGGATAGGCAAGCCAGCTGTGGCCGCTGATGAAGATGCAATGCGAGAGAGAAACCTCCGGATCGAGAAACCCGATCTTCTGCAGCAGCTCGATCGGCGTACAGCGCTCGCGTTGCATGACCGTATGAAATTCAAAAAGATTGATGGTGGCATGAATCTGCACGCGGAGACCGAGTTCGCGCGCCGCTTTGCGCGTTTCCTGCAAAAGCGCCGGCGTACAGGAATCCACGTGCCCTGGAAAAAGCTGCGCGCTGACGCGCCCGCGGCAGGCGCCATTAAATTTCTTGGCAAATGAGATCGCGGCTTTGAGTCCGTGACTACCGCGCTCGTCATCCCAATCGTACTCTAAACGGCCCTCTTGATCGTGAAAAAAACTCACGTTCTTGTAGCTTGGCCCGGCCGCGCAGCGAATCCCGACTTGGTCGATCATATCCACATAACGCTCAGGCTCTCCCCCCGCGCCGCCGATGTCGAACGTCGTAGTAACACCGCTCTTCAACACATGGATCAGCGAAAACCGTTGGCCGATTTCGACATCCTTCAGATGGGCCGCGTGCGCCCCGGCCCGTGTCGGTCCGCCGTGCGCCAAGTAGTTGGAGGCAAAAAAATCGGTTTTCGACGAATCATTAAGAATGTAGTCGCTGGCGTTGATGCCGGAATGAAAATGCGTATCGATAAATCCCGGAGAGACCAAACATCCTTTTGCATCGATTTTCTTGTCCACGGGAGCTGCATACTCGGTACCGACGAATTCGATGCGATTTCCCTCGAAAACCACCAGGCCGTCTTTGATCACCTCATGCGCTTGACCATCGAAGCCAATAACCCAGCCGCCTTGGATCAGTGTTTTCATTGGACGCCTTTCAAATGTGTTCGACTTCGCGGAGGATTCACTTACTCCAGAGTTCCTTTAGAAACCCGCTCTTTTCCAATTGCAGAACAAAGGCATTGTCGTAAAGGTCCTCCACCCTTTTTTTGATCGGAGTACCAAGACTCCGTTGCAGCTCCACCGATTCGGCCACTGCCGCCGCGGGCACGACCATGTGGCGGTCCACGATATCCTTGGTGTAGACGTTGTATGCAACCTGTAGCGCTTCTTCGTCTTTGATATGCATGATTTTGCTGATCGCCGCCTTCGCTTTTCCGGGATTGTGCTCCGTGAAATTGACGGCCGAGGCAAACGCGGCAACCATGCGCTGCACGGTTTCCGGCTTTTCGCGAATTGTTTGTGAGCTCGCATGAAGCGAGCTGTAAATGAATGGGATGTTGAGATCAATCAAGCGATAGACAACATTGTAGCCGTCGTTTTTAGCGCGCACGTCGAGGGGCGGCGTGATCACCACACCCTGTACGATATTGGCGGCCATAGCCTGATATCGTTCGGTCTGGCTACCGCCGATGGGCCGCATCGTCACGTCGGGAATATTGAGCTTTTTCACCAACATTCGCGATAGCCGATCACTCAAATCCCCCGCCCGAGCAACCCCCAACGATTTGCCTTTCAGCTCTTCGGCTCGATGAATTTCCTTGCGCGTGACGAGAACGTAGGGCATCCTCAACAATGGCGCCGCCACGAGCTTGGCATCCACGCCCGCGACCATCGCTGGAATCGTCGCATCCGCGGCGCAATAGAGAAACTGAATTTCATCGGCCATCAGCGCCGCCAGTGAGGCACTGCTCCCACGAATGAAGACATGTTCGAGCTTGAACCCGTATGGGTCGAATAGGCGATTTTCGAGTGCCGTATAGAGATGTGCAAAACCGCCTGACACCGCGCAGGTTGCGATGCGCACGTGGAGCGGGCGCTCGCCAGCCTTGGCGAGATACGGATTTGCGTCTGCCAGCGAAAAAGATGTGACGATCGCAAGGACGATCGATGCTGAAAAACCCGCTAGTCTCCGCATATCGTTAGATGCACGGCCACTGTTGTTCTGCCGTCAAATTTCGGCGCGGCGGATCATATGCGATTTCAAAAGCCTACTCAAATCGGGGCACCGGATTGGTTTAAACCGCAAAACGAAAGTGGATGATGTCGCCGTCCTTCACCAGGTAGTCCTTACCCTCGAGCCTGAGCTTCCCGGCTTCTTTGCATTTGGCTTCACTGCCACAGAGGATAAACTCATCGTAGGTTACGACCTCGGCTCGGATAAAGCCGCGTTCGATGTCGCTGTGAATTTTTCCGGCAGCTTTCTTTGCCACCGTCCCCTTGGTGATCGTCCAGGCGCGCACTTCGTCTTCACCGGTTGTGAAAAAACTTAAGAGATCTATCAGCCCGTACATCGCACGAATGAATCGATCGCGCGCCGGCTCTTCGATGCCGATCTCCTTGAGAAAGGCGGCGCGGTCCTTCTCGTCCAGTTGGGCTATCTCCATCTCCAGTTTGCCGGCGAGCGCCAGGCCCTGAAGTCCGCGGCGGCCGAGCTCTGCTTGGTAATCCTCCGGAAGAGGGCGCCCGGCTTGCTCTTCCGCTTGATTGAAAATCACCAGCAAAGGTTTGCGGCTCAAAAACCCAAAGCCTGAAGCGAGATTTTCCTCATCCGCGCTGAACGGAATACTTCTAAGACTTTGCTCGTTTTCCAAGGCTTGAGCGCAGCGTTCGAGCAAGGCCTCTTCCTGCGGGCGTGCCTTTTCTTTTTTCAGCCGGCTGCGTCGATTCTCGACGACGGTGAGGTCAGCAAGAATCATTTCGGTCAGTAAGTCGCTGAGCTCTCTTACCGGATTAGCGGTGCTGTCGAAATCGCGCAGGACCAGCGTGATCGCGTCGACCTCGCGCATTTGCGTGACCAGCGCCTGATTCGATTTTAGATTTTCCTCTCCTTCGTTGGGCGGGAAGTCGGTGAACCGGATCTCGGCGTAGGTGGTCTTTTTTGGCTTGAATATCTGTGACAGTCGATCGATTCGCGGATCCGGGACTTTGATGACGCCGAGATGAATTTCTTCTTTTCCCGCGAAGCCCCCGACCTGGGCCTGCAACCCGGTCAGCATGTTGAAGATCGTCGTTTTTCCGGAGCCCCGGTGGCCGATCAGACCGACTTTCATTTAGGTTCCTCGTCTTCGAAACAGGCAATCTAGCAGGAAATCCGCAGTGAATAAATGTGGCTTCGGCGACTCAGATTGTTCCAAAAAAATGCCCAGCTCCCGTGCGTCGAGTTCCAACGCCAGGGCTGGGCATCATCAGTGCGAATCGGCGAGTTATCGCTTCAGCGCGAGAAATACACTCGAGTCACCTCGTCGCACCAGGAGTAAAACCGATTGGCCTTTCTTGCTCTGCGCCATTTCCCGATTGTAATCCGCGAGATTCTTGACGGGTCGACGGTTAATTTGCGTGATCATGTCTCCTTCGCGGAGTCCCGCATCATCCGCAGCACTGCCGGGTTTCACCTCTGTAATGACGAGACCTTCAGCCCGATCCAAGCCCAGGCTCTGAGCAAGTTCCGGGGTCACGGGTTGTACCGCCAATCCCAAACCACCCTCTTCCCCGGTAGCTGCGACTTCGGTGTCTTTCATTTCGCCCACGGTGATCGGAAGCGTCCTCTCCTTGCCATCCCTCAACACTTTGATGGACGCGCTGGTCCCGGGTGCGACACGCGCCACCAGGTTTGGTAGCTCTGCGGAGTCCTTAACTTCTTTTGAATTGAACTCGGTAATAATGTCGCCGGTCTTGATCCCGGCTCGTTCCGCGGGACTGCCCCGCATGACGTCCGCTACCAGCGCCCCCTGCTGCTGTTTGAGACCGAGGGAATCAGCGATTTCGGGAGTGATTTTCTGCACCGTCGTACCGAGATAACCACGTACGACCCTGCCTTTGTCTTTGAGCTGCGGCAAAAGTTCCTTGATCGAATTGGTCGGGATCGCAAAGCCGATTCCAATGTTTCCACCCGACTGGCTGTAAATCGCCGTGGTGATACCAACAACCTCGCCCCGTAAGTTGATCAACGGACCGCCCGAGTTCCCCGGGTTAATCGATGCATCGGTTTGGATAAAATTGTCGTAGGGACCCGCGCCAATCTGCCGGCCCTTGGCGCTCACGATCCCTGAAGTCACCGTGTGGTCCAGACCAAACGGATTACCAATTGCCATCACCCATTCACCAACTTCGAGCCGATCGGAATCACCGAGCATTACGGCGGGCAAGTCTTGCCCAGCATCGATTTTTATCACGGCGATATCCGTCTTTTGATCCTTGCCGATGACTTTTGCATCGTAGCTTTTCCCGTCTGATAGGGTGACGGAAATTTTTTGCGCGCCATCGACGACATGATAATTGGTCAGGATCGTACCGTTATGATCTATGATGAACCCCGATCCGAGCCCCATCTGCCGCTGCGACCCGCGTGGCATTCGTCCTCCGAAAAATCTTTGCCAAAATTGGCTCATCGGATCGTCACCATCGAACGGCGACGGCACGTCCGCCGCTGCTTTGCGCACCTGAGTCGTTGAGACATTCACTACAGATGGACCGACTCTTTTGGCCAGGGTGGCGAAATCCGGCAGACCTTGAGACACAGCCGGAGCCGGAGCATTGGCGACCGCCGCCATGCGGCCGGTAGCCTGATAATGATCGATCGCGCTGCTGATGCTTACGCCGGCCAGCAGACACAATAGACTGCCGAGAACCAGCGATGAAATCGTAATGCTTTTTTGTTTGGTAAGCTTGCTGAACATACTTTAAACCTCCGCTCGATTAGACCCGACGTCGTTGGGTTCGGTTCACATCAGCTCAGCCCGACGGGCGTCATCCAAACGAATTAACCGACTAGTAATTTCCTGGTTTCCTTTTTGCCTCGACCGCTAAGCACTGTCTCTTTCCAACGCATGAGTCCTTGCCTCATGTATGCCGGATCGTAGCCGAGCGCCTCGCAAACATTCTCGAAGGAGAATGGATAGTTGCGATCTTCATTGACGATCCATTCTTCGGCATCTAAATGCATTAAGCGCTTGCGCTTGCATGTCGCTGTAACATTGTCTTGAAAACAAACCACCGCATCTTGCAGAACCGCGAGCATCAGAACGCGCTCCGGTTCCAGATGAAAGCGCCGACGGTATGTCGATTGGTATTGGTTCTCGACCAGTATATCCGGTTGAAAAACGGCAAGTGTCCGTTCTTCCATGGGCGCCCGCGGCTGCCCGACTCCATTAAGCCAAAACGGTGACCGGCCACGCTGATGGTTTTGGCGCCCATTGACTGTTTTTTTGGCGATTTTGGCGATCATGACTACCTCCGATAGCTTAGACAGCGGTTTAGCCCGGATGGTTCCACTTCTTCCGCGTCAAAGCGTTACATGAATGACTGAATTCCCCAGAGGCAGCCTGTTGGCGCCAAAGGGGCCGACGTAACTCAACGCCTGAACTGGCTGGAACGGCTTAGATCAGCAGGACAGAATCGAGCAGGTGACGGGAAATTTTCGACGCATATGGATTAGCGTAGATTAAGCCATCCTCGTGGATGCTGCGAGGTAGGCTCTGTGGTCTGCTGGTTTGGACCACATGGATACTCACCGCCGGCGCATCGCAAGTTTCGCAATCCAAACCCGTCCGCACGGCGCCGCCGCTGGGGTGGCCCAGCACGTGCGAAAAATTCATTCCCTTAAAAAGAATATCTCGCTGAGGGGCGAGCGTGTCGTGGGCGAGACTGAGCGCGACGCCACCGAGTGTGACTACGAAAAGTAAGCCAACAACCGCCAGAGTCTTCCGCAGACGTCTGCTCATAAAGGTGTCAGTTACGCTAGCACTGATGTGCACAAAGTCAACACGCGTATAACTACAATAATCCGACAATTCGGAGTCTTGATGGATTGCTGCGGCGCTGATGCCGCGACGCTCCGGTTGACGACTCGCACCAAGATGGTAGATTAATTCCCCGTGCCTTTAGCCAGCATTGAAGAAGCCGTCGATGAAATCCGACGTGGCGGAATGGTCATTCTCATGGATGACAAAGACCGCGAGAACGAGGGCGATCTTTGCATGGCGGCGGAGAAAGTCACTCCCGAAGCGATCAATTTCATGGCGACGCACGGGCGCGGTTTGATTTGCCTTCCCCTCACGGAGGAGCGAGTAAGACATCTCGGCATTGCCATGATGGTTTCCGATAACACCTCCCCCTTTGGTACTGCATTTACAGTTTCGATCGATGCCGCAACCGGAATTACCACCGGGATTTCCGCTGCCGATCGTGCGAAAACCATTCTCGACGCCATCGCCGATGACGCCAAGCCCCAGGATTTGGTCACGCCAGGCCATATCTTTCCACTCCGGGCGCGCAATGGCGGCGTGCTCGTCCGCGCCGGCCAAACCGAAGGTTCAGTCGATCTCGCCCGCTTGGCGGGACTCAAATCGGCCGGAGTGATTTGCGAAATCATGAAAGATGACGGGACTATGGCCCGCCAACCCGATCTCATGCGCTTCGCTAAGAAGCATAAGCTGAAGGTGGTGACCATTGCTGATCTGATCCAATACCGGCTGAATTATGATCTGTTGGTTTACAAAGCTGCATCGGCGCCGCTGCCGACCCGCGTCGGAGGTCTCTTTCAGGCGATCGTCTACAATACCTTAGTGGACCAAAGCGAACATCTCGCCCTGATCAAAGGTGAGATCTCGCCGCGCGAGGAAACTTTGGTGCGAGTTCACACCAAATACGTTCCGGGAGACGTTTTTGGCTTTGAATTGCTCAATACCACCGCGGTCATCCAACACTCGATGGAGATCATCGCCAAGGAAGGACGCGGCGTCATTCTGTATCTTCAACCGCAGCGCAAAGGTTTGCGTCCGGCGATGGTGGCTTATCCCAAACTCGAAGGCAAACAGCAAAAGGAAATGAGCCGCTCGTTCGTCTATCAGGCCGATTTCAAAGAATACGGCATCGGCGCACAAATTTTGCGGGATTTGGGTGTGCGCAAAATGCGCCTACTGAGCAACAATAAAAAGCACCTGGTGGGATTGCGTGGTTACGGCCTGGAAATTACCGCCCTCGAGCCGATCCGGGACAATGTCGTGCGGGAGACGGCCAAAGCCAAGAAAACCAAGCTGCGCCATGCCTGAGGAGGATTAATTTATGCCGATTTTTGAGTACGCCTGCCGTCGCTGCGACCACCGGTTCGAAACCATCGTGCTTTCGACGAATGAAAGAATCAACTGCCCGAAGTGCGCTAGTGGATCTGTGGAAAAGCAGTTGTCTGTGTTTAGCTCGCCCGGGTCGACCAAAGAATCGACTCCGTCGAGCGGTGCCTGCGGATGTACACCACAGACGTGTGGCTGTCACTAAGATTCTTGCGGCGGCCGGAGATAATCAGCCAAATCGACTCGAATCCGTTTCAGTGCTTCACCCAGATTGGCGAAAACTCGTTCTTCCACCAGTTGCCCGTTGACCCAATAATCTAACGATGGCGCGTCGGTAAAATTGATATCGACAAAACGCGCACCGATCGGCTCTCCGGTTATGATGACTCTGACCGAAAACCCCGCGTCGACCACCACGCCGCGCGCGCCGTTGGGCAACGGCAGACCGCTTTTTATCTTGGTTAGTTTTTCTGCCGGGTAAACGCCGATTTCCAAAGAGTAGTATCCCCACTCACCGGGGCCAACGGCAAGACCGTTCAAGATTTTACTGTTGATATCGACGAGATTTTTCGCCGCCTGGTCCTGGTTGTAATTCTTGAGCAGATCGTAGGCCCATTTTTCGATGATTCCCTTGACCGGTGCCGCTGCCGGCTTTTCCCGCTCTTTGACCGGACCGCGATCAATCCACCATTTCGTTTCTTCGAAGGCTTGAGTTTTCTCGTCAGCCATAAGCGCTAAATGGCAACTCAGATCTTAAATTCCTCGAGAGTGCTCTTCGCAAATAGCGATTCGACCTCGAAGCGTTTGCTGATCAGTCCTTGCTCGTAGGTATATTGGATCAAGGTTTCCAGTGTGCCGCGATTAGGTTCCAAACCATACGCCCACGGATCGTCTCCGAGAATCTCTCTTTCCTTCTCCATCTCATCGATGGACCAGGCCAGCATGTACTTGAGAGCAGAGAACTCGTACATGGCCTCCTTGCAGAGCCGCTTGGATTCGTCGAATGCTTTAAAAAGGCTTTGCGCAATCCAAGGCTGCTTTTCGTAAACTTCCTCGCGTATGACCATGGTGTGCATGATTGGAAAGATTTTCGTCCTTTGAAAATATTCCTGCTCCACCTCGCGAAAATTGGGAATCAACCGATGCACCTTCGGATGGCGCCGCACAAACGGCGACGGCATATGCGCTGAAATCATTGCGTCAATCTCGCCGCGCTCGAGCATTCCTGAAAGCGTTTTGTCAGCCGGAATGGCTTGAATATCGATATTGGGTGGCAGGTTGTGCCTGACCTTATCCTGCCGGCCGGGATGCTCTTCGCCGCCAGTGAACCATTTCATTTTTTCCGGTGCCACGCCGTATTCATGTTGAAGGATACCGCGCGCCCATGTAGCCATGGTGATCTGATATTCAGGAACCCCGACACGTTTGTCCGACATATCCGCCGGTTTTTGAATCCCGGAGTCGGTATTGATGTAAATGCAGGAGTGCCGGAAGGTCTTCGAAGGAAAGACCGGAATACCGATGAGCCGCGGCGCGCCCTTGTCGCGCGCCATCAAAAACGAGCCCGTGGACATCTCTGCCACATCGAATTCGCCGTAGCGCAGCATGCGCCAAAAAGTCTCCTCGACCCGGAGCGGCAGATAGGTGAGGTCCACGCCCTCGACTTCAACACGACCGTCCTGCAACGCCCGCGTGCGGTCGTAATCCCAGCAAGCCAAGGTTAAACGGATCTTTGCCATGATCTGCTCCTGTTTTCACGTGATGCGAGCTGCTGCGTTCAGGTTTGAACGCCGCCCAGAAATCGCGCCGCACTGATCACGAATTGTTCCTGCTCGTTTTGCAATACCACCGCGGCCTCCCCGGAGGCGAGCGTCGTTCGCCGTTGGATCTTGAAAGTCCTTCCGCGAAACGAGACGGAAGTGCCGGGTTGGAATTTTTTCAGAGCTTCGTGGTCGCCTTGCGGATCTATCCTTTCCATCGGTGAATTCATAACATATTGCGC
>Ga0075434_100003207_pt1 | contig 14592 bp, 12 predicted proteins | sample RhiMethybrSRZTD3_FD_75298 | JGI IMG/M metagenome (GOLD analysis project Ga0075434, IMG submission 75298) | Populus rhizosphere microbial communities from Tennessee, USA - Rhizosphere MetaG P. TD hybrid SRZTD3 | ecosystem: Host-associated > Plants > Roots > Rhizosphere > Soil | place: USA... | reverse complement strand
GGCGACATGCACGTGTCGCCCCCCGACACCCTCGATCGCGTCGCGGCCGCCCTCGCCGGTGCGCGCGCGTCGGACGACGGGGATCTCGGGCGGAGGATCGCGTCGGTGCTCGAAGCGCCCGACGTGCACCAGGCCGACACGACCACGGGCGTCACCACCGACGACCTGCTCGCCGCGCTCCGGAAGGCGGTCGAGAACGCCAAGGAGGCTCCCGCGTGAAGATCGACGGGTCGACCATTCTCGTCACCGGCGCGTCGTCGGGCATCGGCGCCGCCCTGGCGCCACAGCTCGCCGAACGGGGCGCGACCGTCGGCATCGTCGCCCGTCGGGCGGACCGACTCGCGGAGGTCCTCGAGCAGTGCCGGCGACACTCCCCCGAGTCGCGCATGTGGAGCGCCGACCTGGGCGACCTCGAGCGGGCCGAGGCGGTGGCGCTCGAGGCGTGGGACGCCTTCGGTGGTCTCGACTGCCTCGTCAACAACGCCGCCATCGCCAAGCGCAAGCACACGCTCGACCTCACCGTCGACGACGTGAACCAGACGATGGATGTCAACTTCTTCTCGCCGATCCGGATGGCGATGGCGCTCTTCCCCCGGATGCGGCAGCGAGGCGCCGGGCTCGTCGTCAACGTGTCGAGCATGGGCGGCCGGCTCGGGATCGTGCACGAAGCCGCCTACTGCGCGGCGAAGTTCGCGATGTGCGGGTGGAGCGAGACCGCGCGCATCGATCTGGCCGGGTCGGGCATCGACATCAAGCTCGTGCTGCCCGGCCCGATCGACACGGAGATCTGGGAGCCGGTGCCGGGCGAGCTTCCCGGCCTCTACGACGGGCCGTTCGTCTCGGCCGCGGATTGTGCCGCCGACATCGTCACCGCGATCGAGCGGGACGGGTTCGAGTTCTATGTCCCGGAGGCCGTCGAGGGCGGCTTCGGCGCCCAGAAGGACCTCGTCGTCGGCAAGACCCAGGACGTCGACGCGTTCACGGACCTGATGATCACGATGAAGGAGGCGTCGGCCGTCCAGCGGCCGTAGGTTCCGGCTCGCGTCGGGTGTCGTCGGGCTCCTCTTCTTCGTCTGTGTCGCCGCCCCCCGATCGGACCGTCCGGACGCCCGGCATGGGCGTCTCGGCTTCCTCGGGGACCTCCATGACCTCGGGGACCTCCATGACCCCCGCCTTGTGGGCACGCGCCAGCGCCTTCTCGGCCGTCCGACGCTGTCGCTCCGCCTCGGCACGCAGGTCGGCGTCGGGGCCGATGTCGGGGCTCGAGGCACGCACCAGCAGCCGCTGGTGCCACCGCTCCCCGCGCACACCGCCCAGCACGCCGCCGAGGATCATGCCGCCGAGCGCCACGGCGCCGCTCAAGGCCCCGATGCCGTACCACGTCGTGCCGTCCGTCGGCGCGCCGAGACTCTCGAGCCGATCGACGATCGCCGAGATCGCCCCGTCGAGCTGAGCGACGGCGGCGACCACGGCCAGGAGCACGACCCCGAGCACGACCACGAGCACACCGTTTCGAAGTCCGGCCCGACGGGCCATACGGCCGGCGGTGTACCCGCCGAACGTGAATGCACCGAGGAACACCGCTGCTGCAACGAGCCCGGCGATGAGTCCGACCCGCTTCCAGTCGCCGTCGGAGAGGTTGTCGAGGGTGAAACCCATCGGGTGCAGCACCGCCGCCACGATCCCGATGCACGCCCCGACCACCCCGTAGGCGACGAAGACGCCGGCCACCACGCTCCGCCAGGACACCCTGCCCCAGCCGGCTTCTCGCGCCAGTTCGAGCCGATCACCCTTGCCCTCGACCCACATCTGCCGCTCGTCGGTGTCGGCCGTTCGGCCGCGAGTCTTCATGGTGCCTCCTCGGATCGGAGTCGGACCGAGGATGCCCGCCCGGAAGCGAGGGAAAACCTGGCGGCTCAGGCCGGCTCGGGAGTCGCCGCTGCCTCGACGTTCACCGGAATGCCGTTGAGCACGGCATTGCCCGACAGAGGATCGAAGAGGTCTCCGTCGGCGAGGAGGTTGCTGTTGACGCCGGGGCGCCCGGCCGCCACTGAAAGGTCGGTCCCGCCGATGCCGTGACCCCAACCGTGGGGGATGCTGACGACGCCCGGCATGATGGCGTCGGTCACCTCGACCGTGACTGCGACCTCTCCCGTGCGGGACCGCACGCAGGCGGCGCCCCCGCTCACGACGCCCAGGCGGGCGGCGTCGTCGGGATGGACGTGCAGGGTGCAGCGCACCTTCCCCTTCACGAGGATGTCGAGGTTGTGCATCCAGGAGTTGTTGGACCGGAGGTCCCGCCGCCCGATCAGCACCATCTCGCCGTTCCTGCCTCGCTCGAGCGAAGCGCCCAGTCGGGCCACGTCGTCGGCGATCGGCTTGGGCGCGAGCTCGACCTTCCCACTCGGCGTGCGCAGCACCTCGGGGATGCGCGGCTGCAGCGGACCGAGGTCGACGCCGTGCGGACTCGCCTCCAGCACCGCGAGCGACAAGCCCGACGGGTCGGCACCGAAGCCGTCGCCGTAAGGACCGGTGCGGAGCATGAGGTCGAGGATGCGCTCCGGTCCACTGCGGGACGCGAGCGCGGCGACGAGCTCGTCGGGGTCGCGGCCTTCGACGTTGGATCCGGATCGCTGCACCGCCTTTTGCACGAGCCCGGCGACGACGATGTCGTCGAGCGCGGTCGGGTCGGTCGCGACGCCCTCGCCGGACACGACGTTGGCGAGGCGCAGGAGGATCTCCGACTCCGCCATCTCGCCCGGCTCGAGGTCGACGACGGGTGGCGAGTAGTTGGCGATGTTGCGGATCGACAGTTGATAGAACGCGAGGTCGTAGTGGCCGCGGGCGAGCACGCCCTCGGGAGGCAGGATGACGTTGGCGTGGCGCGTCGTCTCGTTCTTGTAGATGTCGACGCTCACCATGAACTCGAGTGATGCGAGGGCGCGGTCGAGGCGACCCGAGTCCGGCGTCGAGAGCACCGGATTGCCGGCGACGGTGATCACGCCTCGCACCTGGCCGTCACCCGGGGTGTCGATCTCCTCGGCGAGGCACACGACCGGCAACTCGCCGAACATCTCCGGCAACCCGCGCACGCGACTGCGCCGGCGTCCGAAACGCACGCCGCGCCCGGCGCCCGGAGTGCCGCCCGTATTCGCGCTGCCGGTGGCGGGCTTCGTGAACATGACGCCGCCGGCGCGGTCGAGATTGCCGGTGAGACAGTTCACGACGTCCACGAGCCAGCTCGCGAGCGTGCCGAACTCCTGCGTGCACGTCCCGATGCGCGCGTACACGGCGGCTCGGGGCGCGGCGGCGAGCTCACGCGCGGTGCGGCGGATGGTGTCGGCGTCGATGCCGCACACGGGCGCGACGTCGTCAGGGGCGAAGTCGCGAGCCAGGCGTTCGACGTCGTCGACGCCGCTCACGTGACCGGCGAGATCGCCCAGCGAGACGAGTCGGTCAGCGAACAGCGTGTGGACGATCGCAAAGAGAAAGTGCGCGTCGGTGCCGGGCCGGATGAACAGGTGCTCGTCGGCTTCTTCGGCCGTCTTCGAGCGGCGGGGATCGACGACGACGAGCTTGCCGCCCCGCGCCCGGAGCTCCCGGAGCCGCCCGGGGTAGTCGGGCGCGGTCATGAGGCTGCCGTTCGAGGCGAACGGGTTCGCGCCCAGGATGACGAGATGGTCGGTGCGGTCGATGTCGGGGATCGGGATGCTCAGGCCGGTGCCGAACATGAGGCCGGCCGACACCTGCTTGGGCATCTGGTCGACCGTGCTGGCCGAGTAGATGTTCCCGCTGCCGAGCGCCTGGATCAGCACCCGGTTGTAGAGCTGGCCGGCGAGGTTGTGGACGTTCGGGTTGCCGATGTACATCGCGACCGCGTCGCGGCCGTGCCGGTCGAGGATCGGCATGATGCCCCGCTCGACCTCGGCGAAGGCGTCGTCCCACGACACCTCGTGCCACGAATCGCCCTGGCGTACCTGCGGCCGGCGCAGTCGGTCGGGATCCGACTCGAGCTGCTTCAGCGCCGTGCCCTTCGGGCACAAGAAGCCGTGGCTGAACACGTCGTCGCGGTCGCCGCGCACGAGCGCGATGTCGCGTCCCTCGACGCGCAGCTCGAGCCCGCACGTCGCCTCGCACAAGGGGCAGGTCCGGTAGACGGTTCGGGTATCACCGTTCGCCGTGGACATGTGTGTCGAGGTTAGCCACCCCGGATAGGGTCCGGACCGTGGCCGACCGTCTGTACTTCCGTCAGCTGCTCGCCGGGCGCGATTTCGCCCGCGACGACCTCGTCGCCCGGCAGATGGTCAACTTCGTGTATCTCATCGGCGACCGGGAGACCGGCGACGCGTTCGCCGTCGACCCGGCGTACGGCGTGCGCGAGCTCGTCGACATGGCCGGGGCCGACGGCATGCGCATCACCGGCGCGCTCGTCACCCACTACCACCCCGACCACGTCGGCGGCGATCTCATGGGCTACTCGATCGAGGGAGCGCGCGAGCTGCTCGCCTTGGACGACGTGTCTGCGCCGCTCCACGTGCAGCGGGCCGAGGCGACGGGCGTCAAGCGCGTGACCGGCGCATCCGATTCCGACCTCGTCGTACACGACAGCGGCGACGAGGTGCGCGTGGGCGACGTGCCGATCCGGCTCCTGCACACGCCCGGGCACACCCCGGGCAGTCAGTGCTTCCTCGTCGACGGCCGCCTCGTCGCCGGCGACACGCTGTTCCTCGAAGGCTGCGGCCGCACCGACCTCCCCGGCGGCGACGCCGAGGCGATGTACGAGAGCATCACCCAGCGCCTGGCCGCAGTTCCCGACGACACCGTCCTCTTCCCGGGTCACCTGTACTCTCCCGAGCCCTCCGCCACGATGGGCGAGACGCGCCGTCGCAACTACGTGTTCCGGTTCCCGACGCGCGATGCCTGGCTCTCGATGTTCGGAGCATGAACATGACAAGGATTCGAATCAGACGCCCGGCCACTGCCGTCTGCGTCGCGGCGACGCTCGCACTCGGTGCGTGTAGCGGCGGCGGCTCCGACGGCGGCGGGAGCTCGAAGGCGAAGGCCGAGGTCAAGAAGTTCCTGAACGAGATCGACACCGCCGCCCGTTCCGGGAATGTGGACGCGCGCCTGGCTCGCCTGAATCCCGCCGTCATCGCCCGGTACGGCGAGCAGCAATGCCGCGACTTCCTTGCCGGTCAGCAGGACGCGACGCGCAAAGACAAGGTCACGAGCGTCGGCAAGCCGGAGTCGTACGAGTACGCCACCGACAATCAGTCGGCGGTCATTCCAGACGCCCTTCCCGTCCAGGTGAAAGAGACGAACAAGGGCAAGAAGGGCGACCGCAACATCCACCTCGCGCGTGTCAACGGCCAGCTCACGTACTTCATCGACTGCGGCCAGCCGCTGGCGGCGCAGTAACGGCGCGAGCGAGTCAGCTCGGGTCGAAGACGACCGGGATCGAGTCCGGTCCCCGGAACGCGAACCCCTGGATCAGCGGCGACGGCGCGTCGGAGTCGAGCCGCAGGTTCGGGAGCCGAGTGAGGATCTCGTCCAGCCCGACGCGCAGCTCCAGCCGCGCGAGGTGCATGCCCAGGCACTGGTGCTGACCGGTGCCGAACGCGACGTGGTTCTGGGGTGGACGGTCGATACGCCACTCCTCGGGCGCCTCGTACCGTGCCTCGTCGTGGTTCGCGGACGCGACGAGCACGCTGACCGGCGCGCCGGACTCGACCGGGCACCCGGCGATCTCCGCGTCGGTGGCGGCGACCCGGCTCACCTGCGTGACCGACGACTCCCAGCGCAGGGTCTCCTCGATCACCGCCGGCACGAGGCTGCGGTCGCCGACGACCTTCGCCATCGTGTCGGGATGCGTCAGCAGGGCGACCAGCGCGTTTCCCATGACGCGGTAGGTGGTCTCGGCGCCGGCGGGCAGCAGGAGCCGCAGGAACCCGTAGATCTTCTCGTCGGTGAGCTGATGCCCGTCGATCTCGGCGTGGACGAGGTCGCTGATGAGATCGTCACCCGGGTTGTGGCGCCGGTCCTCGACGATCGGCTCGAGGTACTCGCGCATCGCCTGCGATGCGGCGAGCCCACGGGGCGGGTCGAGCGGCCCCGTGTTGATGAGCTCGGCCCAGCGATGGAACTGGGCGCTGTCCTCGAGCGGCACCCCGACGATCCCGCAGATCACCTGCACCGGGTATTTCGACGTGATGGCCTGCACCAGATCGGCACGCCCGGCGGGCGTGATCTCGTCGAGGAGTCGTGTGATCGTGGGACGGATCAGTTGCGCGTCCCACCGCTCGAGCGCCGAGGCGCGGAATGCGTGGGCGACCAGGTTCCGGTACGCGCGGTGCTCGGCGCCGCCCATCGCCAGGATGAGCTCGCCCATGAACTGTCCGATGTGCTCGGCATTGATCGACGACGAGAACGTCTGGCCGTCGCGCAGCACCCGCTCCACGTCCTCGTAACGGGTGACGTGGTACGACGGTCGATCCACCATCCCGCGCTCCGTGCGGATGACAGGGCACTCGCGGCGTGCGCGCTCCCAGATGGGGTACGGCTGCCCGGTCGCGAAGTCGACCTCGTATTCGAATTCCGGCTCGAACTCGGGCTGAGTGACCGGTTCGGTCGTCACGACATCTGCATCGACTTCGTCTCGAGGTACTCCTCGAGCCCGTACTTTCCGAGCTCCCGTCCGTGACCGGACTGCTTGTAGCCGCCGAAGGGTGCCAACGGGTTGAAGTTCTGGCCGTTGATGTCGACCTGGCCGGCCTGGATACGCCGCGCCACCTGCGTCGCGTGCCCTTGGTCCCCGCCGAACACCCCCGCGTGCAACCCGTAGATCGTGTCGTTGGCGATGTCGACGGCGTCGTCCTCGTCGTCGTAGGGGATCATCACCAGCACGGGGCCGAAGATCTCCTCCTGCGCGATCGTCATGTCGTTGCGGACGTTCTTGAAGACGGTCGGCTTGACGAAGTAGCCCTTGTCGAGGCCCTCGGGTGCATCGGGGCCGCCGGTGACGAGCTCGGCGCCCTCGTCGATCCCCTTGTTGATGTAGTTGCGGACGCGCTCGCGCTGCGTGTCGGAGATCAGCGGCCCGAGACGGTTGCTCGGGTCGTTCGGATCGCCCACCGTGTACGTCTCGGCAACTTCCTTGACCGCCGACGCGATCTCGTCCTGCTTGTCGCGGGGAACGAGCATGCGCGTCCATGCGATGCACGTCTGGCCGGAGTTCATGAAGCAGCTGCCGATGCCCGCCTTCACCGCGTCCTCGACGGGCGCGTCGGGCAGGATGATGAACGGCGACTTGCCGCCGAGCTCGAGCGTCACCTTCTTCACAGTCGAGGCGGCGAGCTCGGAGACCCGCTTGCCGGCCCGCGTCGACCCCGTGAAGGAGACCATATCGATGCCCGGGTGAGCGGCGATCGCCTCCCCCACGACGGGCCCGGTGCCGGTCACGAGGTTGAACACGCCCGCCGGGAGCCCGGCGTCGTCGATGATCTCGGCGAGGATGAACGCGTTGAGCGGCGCCACCTCACTCGGCTTGAGCACGACCGTGCACCCGGCGCCGATGGCGGGCGCGACCTTCGCCACGATCTGGTGCAGCGGGTAGTTCCACGGCGTGATGCAACCGACGACGCCCAACGGTTCCCGCACGACGAGCGAGTTGCCGATCTGCTCCTCGAAGGGGAACTGGTTGATGATGTCGACGTACGAGCCCATGACCATCGCCGGCAGGCCGGCCTGGATCATCTGGGAGAACACCATCGGCATGCCGACCTCGCCGGTGACGGTCTCGGCGATCTCCTGCATCCGGGCGTTGAGGCCTTCGTGCAGCCGCTGGAGGTACTTCGCCCGCTCCTCGACCGGGGTGGCGCTCCACGTCTCGAAGGCCCGGCACGCGGCTTTCGCAGCGCGGTCGACGTCCTCGGCCGTGCCCTCGGGGATCCGGCCCATGACCTCTTCGGTCGTGGCGTTGACCACGTCGATGGTCCCGGACCCGGTGGACGGTGTCCACGCGCCGTCGATGTAGAGCTTGTCGCGGTTCTGCATCCGGTCCCCCTGGTTCGTGATGACGGCGTCGCGGTGAACGCGTCCCGCCGGTTGGTCGACTCGACGGTCAGGCTACCGTCGCCCGGTGCCGTCTGCGACCGAGGCCGCCTCCTCTTCTACGACCTGCGCGCCTGGGCTCGCGACCTGCACGCGCGACTCACCGCCGCGCAGGTCGACGCGTTGCGCCGCACGATCTTGGCCTCCCGGGCCCCGCCGCCCGGCGCGCTCACCTGACCCGACGAAGACCCTGAGTAGCCTGTCAGGCATGTCGACGAACGCCTCGGGCACCGATCCGTTCGCGGAGGACGAGGACCAGCAAGCGCTGCGCAAGCTCGCCCGCGACGTCGCCGAGCGCGAGCTGGCGCCCAACGCGCGTCACTGGGACGAGACGGAGGAGTTCCCGGACGCTTCGTGGGACGCGCTGCGCAAGGCCGACCTTTTCGGCATCACCGTCGGAGAGCAGTACGGCGGCATGGGCATGGGCGACATCGAGGCCGCGATCGCCCTCGAGGAGCTCGCGCGCGCCGACGTCTCGAGCGCGATCCTCGCCCAGCTCATCTACAACGGCCCGCCCCGTGCGATCGAGCACCTCGGCACCGACGCGCTCAAGGAGCGCTGGCTCCCGATGGCGGCCAGCGGCGAGGCCCTCTTCTGCATCGGGATCAGCGAGAGCGAGGCGGGCTCGGCCGTGAACCACATGCGCGCCCGGCTCACCCCCGACGGCGACGGGTACCGGCTCAACGCGTACAAGAACTACGTCACCGGCGGTCACAAGGCCGGAGCGTGCCTGGTCTGGTGCAGGTTCCCGGGCAGCGAGGGGTCGAGGGGCATCGGCGCGGTCGTCGTCGACCTGCAGTCGGACGGCGTGACCTGCGCCGGGACGCACGTGAAGATGGGCCTGCGGGGCACGAGCGAAGCCGAGCTCGCCTTCGACGACGTGTACGTCGGACCCGAGGACGTCCTGCTCGAAGGCGATCCATCGAACAGCGAGGCGTTCAAGACGCTCATCTCACATCTCAACCACGAGCGGTGTGGGAACGCCGCCATGTGCGTCGGTGCCGCGCAGGGCGCGCTCGAGTATGCGGTGGGCTACATCAACGAGCGCGTCGTCGGCGGCCGGCCGCTCGCGGAGCTCCAGGGGCTGCAGTGGAAGGCGGCCGACATGGCCACGCAGCTCGAGGGCGCGCGGCTCCTGCTGCTGCGGGCGTTGCACCTCGCCGGGCCCGGCGGGACCCCGCCCGCGCTCGAGACGGCGATGGCGAAGGCCGCCGCCAACCTGGCGGCGAAGTACGTGTGCGACGAGGCGATCCAGCTGCTCGGTGGCTACGGGTACAGCCGCGAGTACCCCGTCGAGCGCGCGTACCGCGACATTCGCGGCCTCTGCATCGGCGCCGGTACCGTCGAGATCCAGCGCAACTACATCGGCTCGCAGGTCGTGAAGGGGTCCACCACGGTGAGTCCGGGGTGGAGGAACCCGCTCGCCGGCGCGTGACGCTCCGGCCCACGTACCGCCACCCGCGAGCGCGTGACTACCTGGCGCCGGGTGGACCCTGGGACATCCCCTTGCTCGACACGATCGTGACCGACGCCGCGCAGCGCGCCGACCGAGACCTCGTCGTCGACGACTCAGCCGGCTTGCGCCTCGACGGGCCTGCGCTCGAGGCTCGGGTGGCCTCGTTGGCGGGAGGGCTTCGCGCCGCCGGCATCCGCCGGCGGGACGTGGTCGCATGGCAGTCGCCGAACTGGCACGAGGCCGTGCTCCTGTACCGAGCGTGCTGGCGGCTCGGCGCGATCGCGGCGCCGATCCACCACCAGGCCGGTCCGGCCGACGTCGACCGCATGCTCGGCGCGCTCGATGCCCGTGTGTGGCTCCCGCCCGACGAGGTGCGTGGCCCGAGCGCGCGGCTTGCGAAGTTGCTCGAGGCAGGCACGCCCGTCACCCGGTCGGCGGCGCAGCCGAGCGATCTTGCCGTGGCGCTGTTCACGTCGGGCTCGAGCGGCGCGCCGAAGGCGGCCCTCCACACGCAGCGCGGGCTCGCCTACAAGGCGCAGGTGATGATCCGCGCCCACGAGCTCGCGCCCGACGACTCGATCCTCATGCCTGCGCCTCTCGCGCACGTGTCGGGGCTGCTCAACGCGGTGCTGGTCGCGGGTGCGTTGCCGATGCGCGCCTCGCTGATGGCGAAGTGGAGCCCGGAGGACGCGCTCGCCACCATCGAACGGGAGCGCATCACGTTCATGATCGGGCCGCCGACGTTCTTCGTCGGCCTCATGTCCGCGCCCGGGTTCGCCCCGCGACGCGTCGAGAGCCTCCGCCTGATCTCGAGCGGTGGCGCCGGCGTGACTGCCGCCTTCGTCGAGCAGGCCGCCGACGCATTCGGCGCACGCGTGAAGCGCACGTACGGCTCCACGGAGGCGCCCACCGTCACGACCAGCACGCCCCGCGACCCGGCCGAGCGGGCGCGCCAGACCGACGGGCGTGTGACCGGCGCCGCCGAGCTGCGAGTAAGCGATCCGGATACGGGGCGCGCCCTGCCAACCGGTGAGGTGGGCGAGCTGTGGCTGCGGGGCCCGGAGCTCTTCGTGGGGTACGCCGCCCCCGAGCAGACGCGCGCCGCGATCCGGCGGGGCTGGTTCCGCACCGGCGATCTCGCCGACGTCGACGCCGAGGGCTGGCTGACGATCGTCGGCCGCATGAAGGACGTCATCATCCGCGCCGGCGAGAACATCGCGGCCGCCGAGGTGGAAGGGATCCTCGAAGCCCACCCCGACGTTCGCCAGGCCGCCGCCGTCGGCGAACCGGACGCGCGCCTGGGCGAGCGCGTCTGCGCGTTCGTGGTCGCGTCCGCGCCCTTCGACCTCGCCGAGTGCCGAGGATGGTTCGAGAAGCAGGGTGTCGCTGTGTTCAAGACACCCGAACGCGTCGTCCAGCTCGACGAGCTCCCGCTCCTCGCGGCCGGCAAGCCCGACCGCGCCGCGTTGAAGCAGCGGGCGGCGGACTCCTAGCGCTTGCGCGTGAGCTGCGCCGGGTTCTCGACGTCGGAGGGACGGCAGTTCCTGGGCGCGTTCACGGGATCACACCTCGCCGGCGTTCCCCCGGGCATCTGCACGACGTAGTCACCGCCGATCGCCGGGACCGCCACCTCGAAGTCGGTGCTCACGATCTGCGCGCCGCTGCGCAGGGCGATCTCGCGGCGCGACGTGTCGTGGTTCCGCGCCTCGATCAGGTCTGCGTCGGCGCGCGTCCGGACGATGAAGCCCTGCTTCACCAGCCCCTGGATCCTGGCTTCGTCGGGGTCGTCCATCTTGATGACGGCCGCCGCCGGTGACTGCTCGGCGGCGGTCACGAACATCGCGCGCCGCTCGAGCGAAGGACGGCCCTGGAGGAACGTTCTGCGAATCGCACCCTCCGTGTTGAGCGCCACCAATGTCTTGCCGCGCGTCTTGGAGAGCGGTGGCCAGCCACGTCGACCCAGGACGGCGGCGCGCAGGGTCTTCGCGCTCCCCCGGACACTGTCCGGCGTGATGAGCCTGCGGCCGAGCGAGGAACGGACCGTCTTGTCGAGCTGGTCGAGGCCGGCGGCGTCGAACCGCCGCAGCGTCGGGTCGATGACGAAATCGACGTCGTCGTTCTTGGGCTCGATCAGAACGAAGATCGGTACGTGGCCCGGATGCGCGTCGGACCACGTTCGTATCACCTGCAGACACTGCGCGAGCGGCGTGCAGTTGCTCGTGGCGTCCACGACCGGCGTGTGCACCACCGGGAACGACCCGTCGGGGGCGTTCACGACGTCGATCTCGAAGCCGCGCACGCCCAGGTCGAGCTGCTGGTCGAGCGGCGCGTGCGTGTACTGCGTCGTCGGCGACGACTGGATCGGCGCGTCCTGTTCGATGTGGTAGCTGTTGTGCGTCGCCAGGACCTGCACCTGGTTGGTTCGCAGCGTGGTGTCGAGGCGGTTCGCGCCGGCGCCCTGCGCTGCACCCGACACCGCCGCAACCACGACGACGGCAGCCGTCATCGACGCGAGCGCCGTTCGCTTCCCCCTGTGCACCGGCGAGGATCCTGTCAGATGACGCTCTCGCCCGCCTCGACGCGGGGTCGGAGCAGGTCGGCCAGCCGTTGCCGGTGGAAGACGGCGTCGCCGAAGCTCACCTGGTCGAGCTGGGCGCGCTTGAGGAAGAGGTGCAGGTCGTGCTCCCACGTGAAGCCGATCCCCCCGTGCACCTGGAGGGCGGACGCCATGACGCGCTTGGACGCGTCGGAGCACCAGATCTTGGCGGTCGAGGCTGCGACCGACGCGTCGTCGTGACCGGCGCCGATGCACCATGCGGCCCAGTACGCGCTCGAGCGCATGCCCTCGACATCGACCAGCATGTCGGCGCACCGGTGCTTGACCGCCTGGAAGCTGCCGATGGGGCGGCCGAACTGCACGCGGTCCTTCGCGTACGCCACCGCCATGTCCATCGCGCGTGACGCGCCCCCGAGCATCTCCGCCGCCGTGAACGCCGCTCCCCGGTCGAGGAGTGCGTCGACTTCGGCGGCGCCGCCCAGCCGTTCGGCGGGAGTGTCGTCGAGGCGCAGCCAACCGAGCTCGCGTGTCAGATCCATGGCCGGCTCGCGCGGCGGCCGCTCGCGCTCGCCGAGGTCGACGGCGTACAGAGCAGGGCCGTCGTCAGTCTCGGCGACGACCACGGAGACGTCGGAGCTCGGCGCGAACGGCACCGGATCGCCCCGACCCGTCAGCCGGTCCCGTCCTGCGCGGATGTCGCCGCGACCCGGTCGGCTCCAGGCGACGCAGCCGATCGCATCGCCACCGGCGAGTCGGTCGGTCCAATCGTCGCGCCCCGCCCGCGCCAGCGCGCCCAGCGCGAGCAAGGTCGACAGGAACGGCGCCGGTGCGACGTGCCGCCCGATCTCCTCGACCAGCACCGCCACCTCGACGGCGCCGAGCCCCAGACCACCGCGGTCCTCCGGCACCTCGACCGCAGTCCACCCCTGCTCCACCATCGCCTTCCAGAGCCCGTCGTCGATCCCGCCGCCCTCGTCGACCACGGTGCGGACGCGCGTCGTGGGCGCCAAGCCGTCGAGCAGCTCGCGCGCGCCGTCGCGTAGCGCGAGCTGGTCGTCCGACAGCTCGAAATCCATGCGAGACGGAGGCTACCGGACGGTCCCATGGCTGCCCCGCCGGTCGGTACGCTCGAAGGGATGACGACGACGGCTGCGGCATCGGACACTGGCACCGACCGCGTCGATGCGCTCGTCGACCGGCTCCTCGCCGAGCACGATCCCGCGAACGCGATCGCGTTCCGCGCCGCGCAGTACGACCTCGGCCTCGCCTGGGTGTGGTTCCCCGTGGGGTTCGGCGGCCTCGCGCTGGCGCCCGAGCTGCAGCGGCGCGTCGACGAACGCATCCGTGCCGCCGGCGTGCGCGCTGACGCGCTCGAGCGCAACGGGTTCGGCATCTTCCTCGCCGCGCCGACGATCGCCGCCCACGCCGACGACCAGCTCAAGGCCCGGCTCCTGCGGCCGCTGTTCACCGGCGAGGAGCTGTGGTGCCAGCTCTTCAGCGAACCCGGCGCCGGCTCCGACCTGGCGGGCCTGTCGACGCGTGCAGTGCGTGACGGCGACGAGTGGGTCGTCGACGGGCAGAAGGTCTGGAACACGCTCGCGCACCGGGCTGACCGCGGGATGCTCGTCGCCCGTACCGATCCGGACGCCCCGAAGCACCGCGGGCTCACGTACTTCGCGCTCGACATGCACGCGCCCGGCGTCGACGTCCGGCCGTTGCGTCAGATCACCGGCGAGGCCGAGTTCAACGAGGTGTACCTGACCGGTGTGCGGGTGCCCGACGCCGACCGCATCGGCGGCCTCGGTGACGGGTGGCGAGTCTCGCTCACGACGCTCATGAACGAGCGCGTGACGATCGGCGGCGCAGTTGCCGGTCGGAACTCTGGCCCGATCGGCGACGCGCTCGAGGTCTGGCGCGAGCATCCCGAGAGCCATGACCCGGTGCGGCGCGACCGGCTCGCCCGGCTCTGGATCGACGCCGAAGTGCTGCGGCTCACGAACGCACGGGCTACAGCCAACCGGAAGGCGGGTACCCCCGGCCCCGAGGGCTCGGTCGCCAAGCTCGCGTTCGCAGAGACGAACCGCAGCATCTACGAGCTGTGCATGGACGTCCTCGGCGCCGACGGGCTCCTGTACCCGAGCTACGAGATGGTGCGGCCCGACGAGGCGAGCCTCACGGGCGGCGGCGACCCCCGCAAGATGTTCCTCCGCTCGCGCGCGTACTCGATCGAAGGCGGCACGTCGGAGATCTTGCGAAACGTCCTGGGTGAGCGGGTGCTCGGCCTTCCCGGCGAGCCCCGCGTCGACAAAGGCCTTCCGTGGAGCGAGGTGCCACGGAGCTGACGAAGAAGACAGAGGTGAAGGAGTCGGAGATGAGCGAACCCCCCGCCGTCCTGCGATACGACGACAACGACGTCGAGCTGCCGATCGTGCGCGGCACCGAGAACGAACCCGCCGTCGACATCTCGAAG
>Ga0075434_100003206_pt1 | contig 14592 bp, 11 predicted proteins | sample RhiMethybrSRZTD3_FD_75298 | JGI IMG/M metagenome (GOLD analysis project Ga0075434, IMG submission 75298) | Populus rhizosphere microbial communities from Tennessee, USA - Rhizosphere MetaG P. TD hybrid SRZTD3 | ecosystem: Host-associated > Plants > Roots > Rhizosphere > Soil | place: USA... | reverse complement strand
GAGCGGGACAAGGCGCACGGCGGCGTTCGGGACAGGCTTGCCGTCTGCCGTGCTCACGACCTGGCCGCGAACGACGCGTTCCGACTTGCGCGCGTGTGCGGTGACGGCGAAGAGGCCGGGTCGCACGGCCGTCAGCGAGAGTCCCTGCTCGGCGAGGATCTCGCGCGCGATGAGGAGGCGATTTCCGGATGCGGGCTCGACGGTGACCGTGAGAGTCCTCGGCAGGAGCTCCGAGCTGTAGATGAAGTCGAGGCCCGGGCCGCGCAGCTCCTCGAGGATATCCACGATCGGCCGGCCGACATAACCCGCGCCCGCGGCGCCGGGAGCCGCGAGGAGAAACAAGGGGAGCGCCAACAGCGCGCCGAGTCGCGTGCGCAGGCGAATGCGGGTCATCCGCCCATTAGAGGCTCAGGTGAGGCCGACCGCCACCGCCGGCTGCGCAAAGGGCTTGCGCGACTCGAGCCAGGCCCACAACGCGTCCCATTGCTGCAGCTCCGGATGTACGCGCGCCGGATTCATTTCGTGCAGGCCGAGGCCCTGCTCGCCGGCGTAGACGTAGTATTGCGAGTCGCGCAGCGTCGTCACGACCGGAATCTGCATCTGGTCGAGGAAGCGCATCAGGGTACGGAAGATGATCGTGTTCGGCTTGACGCGGTTCGCAATCACCGCGAGCCGGTTCTCGCGCCGCTTGATCTTGCCGGAGATGAGGAGGTGCCCGATGGTGCGCGAGCAGGCGTGGATGTCCGCGTCCGACGGCATCACCGGCACCAGCACGGCGTCCGCATCGCGCACATGCTCGTTGAAATCGTGCGGCTGCAGCGCCGCGGGCGTATCGACGACGACCCGGTCGGTGCCATGCGGCACGCGCAACTGGAAGCTCCGCGTCACGCCGAGCGCGCGCGCATAGGCGGCGATTCCGAGGATCGGAGGCTGGTGCGGCGAGCGCTTTTCGAGCCAGCGCGAGGCTGATCCCTGAGGGTCGAAATCCATGAGGACGGGGCGATAGCCGCGGGCCGCATACATGGCGGCGATGCCGGTCGCGATCGTCGATTTGCCCGAGCCGCCCTTGGGGTTCAGCAGGACGATCCGAAGCATGGCACCCCCCGAAGCCTGCGGACCAATGTACGCTCTCTGGCCTCGGGCGCATATACTACCTAAAAATACGTGGAACGCCAGTGACTTACGGTACCAAACCTAGAATCGTTATCGTTGGCGCCGGCTTCGGCGGCCTTGCCGTGGCTCAGTCGTTCCGGCACGCAGATGCGGACATCACGCTGATCGACCGCCAGAACCACCACCTCTTCCAGCCGCTGCTTTACCAGGTCGCGACCGCCGGATTGTCGCCCGCCGACATCGCCTGGCCTGTCCGCTACCTGATGCGCCGCCAGCCGAATACGCGCGTCCTCATGGGCGAGATCCGGGCCGTCGACCCGGCCCGCAAGGTGGTGACACTCGATGCCGGACCGATCGCCTATGACTGCCTCGTGCTCGCGACCGGCGCGACGCATGGCTACTTCGGGCGCGACGAGTGGGCACGGTATGCCCCGGGGCTCAAGACGCTGGACGACGCGACCGCGATGCGTCGCCGACTCCTGCTCGCATTCGAACGAGCCGAGATGACCTCGAACCCGGAGGAGAACGCGCGGCTTCTCACGATCGTCATCGTCGGCGGCGGCCCGACCGGCGTCGAGCTCGCCGGCGCCGTCGCCGAGCTCGCGCGCCGCGCGCTCGCGCGCGATTTCCGCTCGATCGACCCGCGCCGGACGCGCGTGATCCTCGTCGAGGCGGGGCCGCGGCTGCTGGCCAACTTTCCCGCCTCGCTGTCGCGGTACACGGGACGCGCGCTCGAGCAACTCGGCGTCGAAGTGCGGCTCGGCCAGGCCGTCACGCATTGCGACGCCGACGGTGTCCGCATCGGAGACGAGACCTTGCGCGCGGGCACGGTCATCTGGGCGGCGGGCGTTGCCGCGTCACCACCGGCACGCTGGCTTGGCGTCGCTGCGGATCGCGCGGGCCGCGTGCCGGTGACGCCGCAACTGCGGGCGCCAGGCCTCGAGGATGTCTGGGTGATCGGCGATGCGGCGCTCGCTAAGAACCCGGACGGCGCGCCGCAACCCGGCATCGCGCCGGTGGCGAAGCAGCAGGGCCGTTACGTCGCGCGCGCCATCGCGGCGCGCATCGAAGGTCGCGCTCCGCCGCCGCCGTTCGAGTACCGCGACCGCGGCCTGCTCGCGACGATCGGCCGCAAGTCGGCGGTCATCGCCTGGGGCCGCTTGCGCCTCCGCGGCTGGATCGCCTGGTGGATCTGGGGCGCGGCGCACGTGTATTTCCTCGTGAGCCTCCGGAACCGCGTCATCGTCGTGACGCAGTGGCTGTGGTCGTACGTCTTTTTCGAGCGTGGGGCTCGGCTCATCACCGGCACGGATGCCGGGCACACGGACTAGGGATCTATTCCGGCACCGCCTCGAGGAGCAACGAGCGCTCGAACCGCACCGTAAGCATCGCGACGGGGCCGGTCACGGCGCCGAGGTCGCGCTCATTCACGTAATCGCGCAGGCGATAGGTCCGGCCGGACGCGAGCCCGCGGAGTTCGACGCGACCGTCGTGGCGCGGCGCGAAGAATGCGTAGTAGACCGCGCTGCCCTTGCGGACCGCATGCGCCTCGGGGCGGTCGAACCCGATGTCGTAGAGCTCACCGGCATATTCGCCCTCGGAGAGGCGCTTGGCGTCGTAGAGCTTCACCCAGCGCGCCCAGGTCTTCTCGCGCGCGGGCGTCAGGAGAAGCTGCGGGTCCTTCTCGCCGGGGGCGCCCGGCCACGCGAAGTTCGTGCCGATCACTCCGCCGACGCCAAAGGTCGAGGCAAAGTCTTCGCCGCCGTCGCTCATCTCGACGTGATCTCCGAAATAGGCGATGCGGTCGCCCGCCAGCGCCTTGAGCGTCTTGCCCTTGCTACGGATCTGCCAGGAGCTCTCCGGATCGGACGCAACGGCCATGTTGAGGTAGGGCAGGGTGAAGAACGAATAGCCGGTGCCACAGGGACAGATCTCGATGAGCGCGCCCGGCTTCGTCGCCTGCGCAGATTCCCAGATCGCCCTGAAGAAGCCGGGCATCGCTTCCGGCGCGTCGGCCGGCGTCGCGTGATGATGCGAGGGATCAAAGCATTCCGGCGCCGCGTTGAGGTGCTGGCCGTCGATCTTGAGCCCGTCGAAGCCCCATTCGCCAAGCGCCTTGCGGGCGAACGCGGCGGCGTCGGCGCGCACGCCGTCGAGCGCGGGGCAGAGGTACTGCGAGTCCCACCAGCTGATCGTGCGCGTGGAGCCGTCGGCGTTCCGCAGGAGCCAGCCCGGGTGCTCGCGCGCCGTGCGCGAGCCGGCGTCGGCGCCGAGCGGTGCCCACCACAGTTGCGCCTTGAGGCCCGCGGCATGAATGCGATCGACGAGGGCCTTCATGTCGGCGTCGCCGGCCGGGAATTTGTCGGGCCGCGGCCGCCAGTCTCCGAGGGCCACCTGCCAGCCGTCGTCCAGCACCGCCCAACCGAAGCCCAGCTCCTTCACGACCGGCAGCGTTTCGAACACCTGGCGCGGCGTGAATGTCCTGCCGTAGCCCCAGGCGCACCAGATCGGGTCGAACGCGTCCTTCGGTGCGGACGCAATCTCGATGCCCTGCGCCTGCATGACGGCGGCGTAATCGCGCAGCGTGACGAAGTAATCGCCGCGGTGGACGGCGACGAAGCTTCGGACCGTCTCGAGGACCTCGCCCGCGGCCAGCGTCGCAGGTCGACGCGCGATCAGCGCAACGCTCGCCCTGCCGCTCGCGAGGCGCTCCACCGGCAGCGAGACGAGCTTCGGCACGAGCTCGACGTGCCCGATCGCGAGCCCGACGCCGCGGCGCCAGACGTCGACGACGGGCGTGCCGCCGCCGTAGTCGGAATCGTTCATGCCGAGGTAGTTCGCGCGCTTGAATCCCGGCCCGAGCGGCAGCACCCAGTCCGGCCGCGACTCGTAGGAGGCGCTCTGGTACGACCAGAACGCGGGCTCGCCGCGATACGGCCCGGGCCCGAACTCGTAGCGCTCGCTCGCGTAACCGTCGACCTCGACGGGGCCAGTTCCCTCGTTCCGGTAGCGGACGCGCAGGAACAGCCAGCGCGGCCGGCCCGCATACGCCGTGACCTCGACTTCCTTCGCGAGCGCGCCGGCGCGGCCCGTCAGCACGGTGCGCTGTCCTTCGCCGAGCGCATCGGCGACCGGTTTCGTCGAATGGCCCGCGAGCGCGAAGCCGCCAATCGAGCCATCGGCGGTCAGCAGGGATTCCGATTCGGAAAAAGGACCGAGTGCCACGTCGCGATCCCCGGTTGCGACGACGCGCGTCCGCATGTATCCGTCGAACTCGAGGCGGATGCCGTCGCCCTGCACGGCGGCAGCGGCAGCGAGCATCAGGACGGCGGCGCCGATCATGGGATCGCCGCCGGCGCCGACCAAGCTTTCGGGAACAGCCGCTCTGCGTTGCCGGCGTAGACCTTCGCAAGCACGTCGCGCGGCAGCGCGAGGCCGCGGAACGGCGCGTCGAACTCGGTCGAATCCAGCACGACGCTCCCCGCGAGGAACTGCCAGTCCGCGAGCCAGGCGGCATGCGCCTCGTCCGCGAATTCCTCGTCCGACTGGCCGCGGCTCCGCCCGAGGTCGGAGCCGTAGAGGATCCGGTCCTGGAACTCGACGAAGAAACGCCGCACTTTCTCGCGATCGCGGCTCGCCTGCAGCTCGAGGTGCGGCATGCGCGCGGCGAGGTCCACGCTCGCCTTCGGGTAGCGCCGCAGGAAGTCGGCGATGCGATCCACGTTCCACTCGAGCGAAGCGAGGTGGACGCCGACGAACGTGAGCCCGGGGTGCTTGTCGAGCATGCGGTCGCGCGCCGCGATCTGCTCTTCATAGCTCGGCCATTCTTTGCGGCCGGCCATGTGGTACTGCGGGTGCTCGGTGAAGTACTCGCGATCGCCGCGGATCGTCATCTCCTCGAGCGGCAGCCAGGCGTTCCGCGGCTCGCCCTGGTGGCCGAGCACCGGGATGCCGCGCTTCTCCAGCCAGTCGAGCAGGGGATCGAAGCGAGGGTCGTCGATCATCACGGCGCGGCCGTCGGGGTCGCGCTGCTGCATGCCGACGTCCTTCCAGATCTTGACGGCCGCGGCGCCCTCGGCAAATGCCGCGTCGAGCCCGTGCTGCACCCCCACGAGCCAGCCGGGCGCCGCGCTGTTGGAGGCGTCGAAGCTCGCCGCGAAGGCGAAGCGGTCGCCGTGCGCGCGATGCAGCGCGGCTGCGTCGCGCTCCTGCTCGGCGAGCGGCGGGAAGTCCCGGTAATTGACGTTGATGGTGAGCACGCGGAAGCCGTCCGCTTCCATGCGCCGCAGGAAAACCGGCATCTCGCCGTAGAGGTGGACGTGCGCATCGACCTTCGGCATCGACGCGAAGTCGACTTCCGCAGCCGCCGGGTGAGCGAGCGCCGCCGCCAAGGCAAATGCCGAGAAGATCCGGAACGTCACTGGGTCTGCCCCGGCGGATTGCAGTGGACGCGAAGCCGGCCGATCGCGTCGGAACCGAGCGGATGGCCGTCGAGGCGGGCCGCGTAGAGTGCGGCGCCGACGGCGGGCGGAAAGCGGGGTGCGCGGTACTCGAATGGCCGTACGGAAGCCTCGAGCCCCGCGCGAAACGCCGCGACCATGGCCGGCACGTTGTCGAACACGCCGCCGCTGTGCGAGACGGCGACGACCACGTCGTCCGGAGTCCCGAGGCTGAGCCGCACGGCGGCGACGCAGTCGACGAGCTCCCCGGCGCCGCGCGTGAAGATTCTGCCGGCGGCGGCGTCCCCGGCCTGCGCCGCCTCGTGCACCAGGCGTGCGAATTGCGCGAAGGCACCCCGCCGGTCGGCATGCACGCCGTAAATGTGGGCGCAGAGCTCGAGGTCGTTCGCGATCCCGAGGCGCTCGCGCACGAGGCCATGGAGCGGCCCGCGCCCGGCGCGCCCGTCGCTCATGCGCGAGAAGAGGTTCATGCCTTCGCGCGCGATCCAGTACGCCGACCCCTCGTCGCCGATCAGCTCGCCCCAGCCGCCGCACCGTGCCTGGCGTCCGGCGTACTCGCCATAGGCGAGGGAACCGGTGCCCGCGATGACGCTGATGCCGTCCTCGCAGGCGAGCGATCCCGCCCAGCTGCAGATCATGTCGTTGCCGCAGCGGTAGTGCTTGCTCCCCAGCACGTCCGAGGGCAGTGCGTCGAGGGCTTCGAGCGTCCGGCCGTCCTCGCCATAGGCCGGCAGGCCGAAGAAGGCGAACGCGACATCCGATGGTGCGACGAGCGCGCGTGAGAACGTAGCTCCGAGTCCCTCGGAAAGACGCGCGCGCGCGACGTCGACGCCCTCAGCGAGGTAGTCGACGCTCGCGCCCACGTGGCTCGAGCGAAGGTTCCCGTCGGCATCGACGAGCGCGTACGCGGTCTTGGTCCCGCCGCCGTCAACGCCGAGGAACAAGGCTTCCGGCTCCGTTCCAGGGATGGATGGTCACGCCTTGCACGACGCGGTTGACCGTGCCGGCGGGATCAGGCCGGTCTGGCGTGAGCCCGAGCGCGAGGGACTGCAGGAGCGCGTAGCTCTGGGCGACGAGGACGTAGAGGGGCGCGAGCTCGAGGTCGGAGGCTTCACTCATGCCCGGCATGATGAGCTTTTCGGCGCGGCTCGCGCCATCCGGCTGCCCGGCGAGCGCAAGGACGGCGCCGGCCCGGCCCTCCCGCTCCAGCTCGTGCAGGAGGTCGCAGTCGTAGTTCCGCGCGTATGCATCGTTCGAGAGCAGGACGACGACGAGCGTCTTCGCATTCAGGATCGTCTTGGGGCCGTGACGGAAGCCGAGCGTGGAATCGGCGACCGCGACCACGCGCCCGTCGGTCAGCTCGAGCAGCTTCAGGGCCGCCTCGGAGGCGAGACCGCGCAACTCGTTGCTGCCGAGGTAGACGACGCGCTCGAACCCGCGCGCGACCAGGCGGCCGGCGAGCGCGGCAGCCTGCGGCAGGAGCTCCGCGGCGGACCGGGCAAGGCGCGGCGCGACGGCGGGCTCGAGGAGCCGGAATGCCAGCGAGCCGGCCAGCAGCATCGCGCTGAAGCTCGACGTCATTGCGAATCCGCGGTCGTGCGCGGCCTCCGGCATCAGGAGCACGCAGCCGCTGCCGAGACCGCGCGCCCGGAGCGCGAGCGCGCCCTCAGGATTGCAGGTGATGACGAGGTGACCGACCCGGCCCGAGAGGAAGTGCTCGGCCAGTTCGACTGCCGCGACGCTCTCGGGACTGTTGCCGGAGCGCGCGAAGGAAACGAGCAGCGTCGGGCCCTCCGCCGGCAGGCGCAGCTGCGGACCGGACAGGAGCTCGGTCGTCGCGATCGCCTCGACCCGCCGGCGCAGGCGCGCCGCCAGCGCGGGGGCGAGGCAGTCGCCGATATAGGCGGAAGTGCCGGCGCCGGTCAGCACGACTCGCAGGTACGGGTTTGCGAGGAGCGGCTTCAGGAATTCGTCGGTGCGCTCGCGCTCGCCTTCGATCAGGTCCGCGACGGCTTCCCAGACCGTCGGCTGCTGCGCGATCTCCTGCGCCGTCCACTTCGCGCCGCGAGACTCGAGCTCGGCCGCGGGCAATCCCGCAAACACGGCGCTCATGGGCCCGCTCCCGCCCGGTGGCCGCAGGCGGCAAGATAAGGACGCAAGGCGCGGCCGACGCCTTCCTGCACGATCGCCTCGGGCGCCGGTGCGATGCGTCCGGCGCGGATCGCCTCGTGCTCATGCGGCAGGTATTGGCTGAGAAGCGTCAGCGGGATCGCAGTGCGGCCGAGGCGCCTCATCATCGCGTCGTTCGCTTTCCGCACGTCCGGATTGGGCCAGTAGTAGCGGACGCGGTCGCTGAGGCTGTACTGCAGGTCGAGGTCGAGCCCTTTTCCTTCAGCCGAATAGTGGCCGCGCCAATGGCGCGGGTCGGCCTTCATGACGTCGACGACGATGCGGCGGAAATCCGGTACGCGCTCGTGTCCGTAAAGTTCCTGCTCGATCGCGGCGAGGCCCCAGAGCGTTTCGCGGAGCGCGAAGGTCGCGCCCGGGCCAACCTTCAGGATCGCGAAGTGGTCGTGCACGAGCGCGGCGAGGCTTGCGGCGGACTGATAGTCCGTGGAATGCGCCTCGAACACGAGCTCGCCCTGCGACTCGATGAATCGGCTGAGTCCTGCGGCCGCTTTTGGCGCGTAGTCGATCACCTGGTGGTGATCGAACTCGACTCCGGGCTGCACGACGAGCGCGATGACTCGCGGCCAGGCGGATTCGAGCCCGGCCTCCAGGAAGGCCTCGCGGTGCGCGACGATCGTCGCAGCGGCCGATTCGGGCCGCGTCACCGCCAGGGTTTCGAGTTCCTCCGTGGCGCCGCCCGGCGTCGGCACCTCCGTGCCGATGACGTACACGGGCTTGTCGCCGCCGGCCTCGCGCCAGGCTTTCTCCGCGACCGCTGCGAGCGCGGCTGCACGCGCGGCGACGAGCGCCTCCGGGAGCGGATCCGGGTCGCCGCCGCAGGCCATCGAGCAGTCGAGGTGGATCTTCCGGAAGCCGGCCGCGACGTATTCGCGGATCATTTCCGCGGCCTTCCCCATCGCAGCCTCGCCTGTTTCACTGCGCCAGGCGTTGGGGCCGAGGTGGTCTCCGCCGGTCCACAGCCTATCTTCGGCAAGGCCCGCGCGCGCGGCGATCTCCCGGAGGAAGCGCACGAAGTCCGCGGGCCGCATGCCCGTGTAGCCGCCGAACTGGTTCACCTGGTTGGAGGTCGCCTCGACGAGAAGGCCCGTGCCCGCGGCGCTCGCCTCGCGCATCGCGCTTTCGATGACGGCCGGGTGGGCGGAGCACAGCGAGTAGATGCCGGCGGCCTCGCCGCGTTGCTGCCGCGCTGCAATGTCGAGCAGCGCCTTCACCGCGGCGCGTCGGCGAGCGCCTCGCCGGCTTCCGGCGTCTCGGGCTGCAGCGCGAGCAGTAGCGCCGCGATCAAGGCGAGCGCGATGCCGGCGAACTTCATGGGTCCCGGCACGACGCCGAGCAGGATCATGGAGAGCACGGCGGTAAGGAGTGGCGCGCCCGCGTTCACGAGCGGCGCGACGATGATGGCCTTGCCATAGCGGAATGCGAACACGAGCGTCAGCGCCCCGATCGAGTTCAGGACCTGGATGGCCGCCGCGAGCCCGGGCCCGTCGAGGCCGTAGTTGATCGGCTGCGAGAAGTCGGTCATCGCGATCGCGACCGGGACGAGCAGCAGGCCGCTCAGCATCATGTAGAAGAAGATGCTGGCCGCGTCCATCGTGAGGTTCGCGAGCTTGATCACGTAGGCCTGCACGCCCCAGGCCGCGAGGATCGCGAGCGCGAGCAGGAACCAGAGGCCGTAGCCGGCGGCGCCGTCCGCGCGGTAGTCGAACAGCGGCAGCGACAGGAGGGCGAGCGTGATGCCGAGCGCGCCCATCAGTCCCGTGCGCTCCTTGAGCAGGGCGAGCGAGAGGCCGATCGTCAGCGCGGGAGACAGCGAGATGATTGGAAAGATGAGGTAGGGCGGGCCGATCCGTACGGCGTAGAACAGGATCAGCTGGCCGCCGGCGCCGAGGAGGCCGATCGCGAGCCCGAGCTTCACCGAGCGGGAATCGCGCATGAGCGGCCGGTCGGCCCGCTGGAACACGAAGATCGCCGGCCCGATCATCGTGATCGCCCACACGACGTAATTGAGCGTCTCCGGCACGCCGTGCTCGCCGGGCAGGCCGGCGAGCGCGCCCCAGACGCCCCAGAGCACGGTTGTGACCAGGGCGTGGATGAGCCAGGCGCTCATCTAGAACTTCGCGGTGACGCCGAGGATCAACGAGCGGCCCCAGGTCTCGAACCCGGCGAGCATGTCGGGGCGGCCCATCGTCGCCATGTAGTACTCGTCGGTGAGGTTCCGCCCCTCGAGCGAGACGGTGAACTTGTCGGTCAGGCGGTATGCGACCGAGGCCGTTACCCAGGTGATCGGGTCGCCGTACTGAGAGAGGCCGCCGACCGCATCCGTCACCTCAACGTAGCGGCCGCTGTAGTCCGCCGCGAGCTGCGCATCCCAGCGCTCGTTCTCGAACATGAAGGCGAGCGAGTAGGCGGACTCGGAGACGCCTTCCAGCGGCCCGACGTTCTCGCCGTCGATGTAGCTGTCCGTGTCGGTGTAGGTGTAGTTCGCGCGGAGGCCGAATCCGCTTTGCCAGAAGTGCTGGAAGCCAAACTCAAAGCCGAGAACCTTCGCCTTATCGCCGTTGATCGGGCGGCTCACGTCATACAGGAGCGGCTGGTCCGGACCCCCGGCGATGCTCACGACGACGCCGATGTCGACGTTCTCCTGCAGCTCGTAGGTGATGAACCCGTCGAGATCCTTCCAGAAAGCCGCGGCGCTCACGACGGATTTGTCATCGAAGTACCACTCGACCGAGAGGTCCGCCTGGTTCGCCTCCACCGGCTCGAGGTCGGCATTGCCGTCGTAGAACACCTCGTACGTGCGGTCGAGCGTGTTGTCGGTGCGCGTGGGCGCGAGCTGGTTGAGCGAGGGCCGCGAGATCACCTGTGCCGCCGCGAAGCGGACCAGCAGGTCCTCGCGCGGCCAATAGCCGATGTTGAGCGACGGCAGGAGCTTGCTGTAGCTGCCCTTTTCCGTGAGCGGCTCCGCCGGGCTGTACGTCACGTCCGGGCTCGACGTCGGGATGTTCGGGGACGGATCGTCCACGCGCACGATGGCGTCGATGGCCGTCCGCGCGGTCGTTTCGGTATTGATGAAGCGCAGGCCCGCGTTCGCGAACCACTTGTCGCCTCCGAAGTTGGCATTCACATACCCGGCCAGGGTGTCCTCGTCGACGTCGTAGGATTGCACCGGGTTGAACTCCGGCGCGACCAGCGAGGAATCGTACACGTCGCCCGTCGGGTCGCCGTTCTCGTCGAGGATCGGCTGGCCGTCGAGCGCGGCGAGGGCCGCGAGGTACTGCTTCACGTCGAAGTACACGAAGCGCTGCGGATAGCTGCCGCCGCCATTACGCATGAAATTCGGAAGGTGCAGGCTGTGCACGACGTGGGCCCCGAGGCTGGCGAACGTGATGCCGTACTGGTTGCAGTAGATGCAGGAGCCGCCGTTCGTGTCGTTCTCGATCGTGTCGCGCTGCTTTGACCGCGCGGTTGCCGCAGCACCGAACTGGAGCGACTTGAAGGAGCCGGAATCGTAGGTGAGCTCGCCATCGACGCTGAGGCCGTCCACCTCGTCCGTCACGTCGGTGCCGGAAAGGCCGATGTAGTGGAGGCCGAAGTCGGCATCGCCGAGCTCGTTGGCTTCCAGCGCCGTCGCAAGGTCGCGCCCGTCCTCGAGCGTCAAGCTGATGTCGGGCAGGGCGCGGCTGTTCATGTCGACGCGTCCCACGTGGTCACCCGCGATCCCGGAGACGACCCAGGTGTCCTTGCCGCCCGAATCGCGCGTCGCGCGGGACGTATAGCCGTCGAAGTTGAAGTGCAGCCGGTCGCTCGCCTGCCAGCTCCCGTTGAGGCCGAACTGGGAGGTGTCGACGACGCGGTGTTCGGTGATGGTCGAGATCTCCGGGATGAGCTGTGCGACGGTCATGCCGTCCACCCAGTGATCGGTGATGTGGACGTCGCTCCAGCGATGCTGGCCCGTGTTTTCGTCGAGGATCGAGTCTTCGACGTAGAACGACTGGTGATAGCCGACCGTCGGCGCATGCAGCCGCGTGAAGAGCCCGTCCGCCGTCAGCCGGAAGCTGTCGCTGATGTCCCACTGGTAGGTGGCGGTCACGCCGCTGCGCTCCTTTTGCTGGATGCGCGCGCCGAAGCTCGTGCAGCAGAGGCCCAACAGGTCGCTCTCGTCCGCCGAAATCGTCCCGTCGCCGTTCGCGTCGAACTCGCCGGGCGAGTCCGGGTTGATGAAGAACTCATGCACCGCGTCGGAGCGGTCCGTCGTATCCTGGTATACGGCCGTGAGCATGAGTCCCATCGTGTCGTCGGCGAAGGTCTGGTTGAAGACGCCGCTGACCTTGTAACCGTTGTCTTCCGACAGGTCGTTGTAGTCGCCCTCGGCCGTCAGCGAGAGGCGCTGTCCGAAGCCCTCGAGCGGGCGCGCGGAGCGCAGGTTGATCGATCCGCCGATGCTCCCCTCGATATTGGGCGCCTCCGCCGACTTCAACACGTCGGCGCCCGAGATCACCTCGGACGGCAGCACGTCGAACGCGAATTCGCGGCCGTCGCCGTCCGTCGCGAGGATGCGGCCATTGAGGGTGACGATGCTGAACTCGGGCCCGAGGCCGCGCACGTTGACGTACTGGCCCTCGCCGCCGCGCGTGCGCTGGATCGTGATGCCGGTGATATGCGACAGCGAGTCTGCGACGTTGGCGTCGGGGAAGCGGCCGAGGTCTTCGGCCACGATCGAATCCTGCACGATGGCCGAGCCCTTCTTGCGGTCTAGCGACTCGACGAGCGCGGCGCGCGTGCCGGTGACGACGACTTCGCTGAGCTCCGTGTCGGGCGGCGTCATAGTCGCCGTCTGTGAGAGGGCTGGAGTCGCTGCGAAGGCGAAAAGCCCGATTCCGCCGCGGACGATCGGATTCCAATGGCGCATGGCATTCCCCCAAAACTGCCGGCCATTCCATCGTAGGCCAAGCAATTCCGAAAGGACAGGAAACTTTCGTTCGCTTACGAAAGGCGAAAGAGCGGCCGCCACAGGCTTTTGATTTTCGACTATGCTTGAAAAACGAAAGTCTACAGACGGCATCCAGCGGGCGCGACATGAACAAACCGATCGAAGCGGGACACGAGGGCGCATTACACGGCGCCCGCGGATTTGCGATGCAGGAGCGGCGCCGCCTGATCCGCTCGATCGTGGAATCGCAGGCCCAGTGCAACGTAGCCGACCTCGCGCGCCGCTTCGACGTTTCCGCCGTCACAATCCGCTCTGACCTCGCCGCGCTCGCGGACAGCGGCGCGCTCGTCCGCGTGCATGGCGGCGCCTTGCCGCCGGGCGACGGCGACGAAGTACCGATCAACATCAAGCAGACGCTCTACCACGCGGAGAAAGTGCGGATCGCGGCGGCGGCGGCCGGGCTCATCCAGGACGGCGAAACGGTGATCCTCGACTCGGGAACGACGACGGCCGAGATCGCGCGCCAGGTCCGCGGCCTCAAGCTGCGCTCCATCAATGTGATCACGAACGCGCTCAACATTGCCGTGCTGCTCGCAAACGCGCGCCACGTGAACCTCATCATCCCGGGCGGCGTCCTGCGCCGGAAATCCTGGTCGCTCTCAGGTCCGCAGGCCGAGGCCGCGCTGCGCGACCTCCAGGCCGACCGCCTGTTCATCGGCGTCGACAGCCTCGATCCCGATATCGGCCTCATGACGCCCCACGTGTTGGAGGCAAAGCTGAACGCGCTCATGATCCGGATCGCGCGCCAGACGGTCGCGGTCACGGATTCCTCGAAATTGCTGCGGCGAAACCTTTCGGTGATCGCACCGGTCGAGCAGGTGCATCTCCTCATTACCGACCGAGCGGCTCCGCCCGAGGCCGTCGCGGCGATCCGCGCACGCGGTGTCGAGGTGCGGCTGGTCTGAGACATGGCCCGGACATCCGCTTTGACCGGGTCAACCCGCATTCGAGTGTACGGCTCCGTCAGCGGCGACCTCCCGTAGCGACGACGCAGTGGGACCCCTCCCACGATCGTGCGACCGGAGGGCCGATACGCTTCAGGCCTACTCAGCTTCTAAGCTGTCAGTCACAACCATCGGGGGATAACGGACATGAATCGCAGGATCGTCACCATTTCCGCCGTGGCTCTCGCCGCGGCGCTCGCAGGCTGCGCCAGCGAGCCGCAGCGACCATCGGCAGAGATGGCACGGGCTCAAACGCTCATCCAAGAGGCTGACAAGGGCAGCACCCAGCAGTACGCCGCCGCCGAACTGCAGCAGGCGCACGACAAATTGAATCAGGCGGAGCTCGCCTCGAAGGATGGCCGAAATGCCGAAGCCGAGCGGCTGGCCATGCAGGCGGCGCTCGACGCGGAATACGCGACGGCAAAGGCCAGAAATGGCGAGGCCCAGAAGTCTGCGGCGGAGCTTGATCAGAGCCTCGAAAGCCTGCGCCAGGAATCTGCCCGCAGCCCGACCCAATGACGACCGATCAGGCCCAGGAGGGTCTCGTGAAATACATCAAAGGAATGGCGCTCAGTGCGGCAGTCGCGCTCGTCGCTGCCTGTGCAACGACGCCGACCGTGTCACCGGAAGTCAGCGAGGCGCACGCCCGCGTCGAATCGCTGGCGCAGAGCCCGCTCGCCGGGCAGGTGGCGAACGAGGACCTCACCGCCGCGCGTTCCGCGCTCGCCCAGGCAGAGGCTGCGCAGAGCAAGCACGAGGATGCGGCACTCGTCTCGCACCTGGCCTACATCGCGCGCCGCAACGCCGATATCGGGCTCGAGCGCGTGCACGAGGCCGAGGCCAAGCAGCGCATTTCCAAGGCCGAGAGTGATCGCAACGCGGTCCTCATGCAGGC
>Ga0075434_100003205_pt1 | contig 14593 bp, 13 predicted proteins | sample RhiMethybrSRZTD3_FD_75298 | JGI IMG/M metagenome (GOLD analysis project Ga0075434, IMG submission 75298) | Populus rhizosphere microbial communities from Tennessee, USA - Rhizosphere MetaG P. TD hybrid SRZTD3 | ecosystem: Host-associated > Plants > Roots > Rhizosphere > Soil | place: USA... | reverse complement strand
CTGCTGCAAGAGATTTCCGACTATTGCCGCCACAGTGGACTTGCCGAGTCGACTTTCGGGCGGCGCGCCGTCAACGACGGCAAGCTCACCACACGGCTACGCAACGGCGGCCGCATCACCACCGACACGCTCGACCGCATCCGCGCCTTCATCTCCAGCAACAACGCTGGCGCGTCAGCTCGGCCTGCGATCATAGCGCGGCCGAGCGAAGAGGCTTTAGCGTCCACGTCAACCTCCGCGTCGGTTTCAGCGCCAGTTCCAGCATCATCCGTCCCGGCGCTGCAATCGATGCATTCGCTCGTGCCAACCGGCGAGGAAAATCCGCAGCGCAATTTCCGCTTCTTCGACAATCGGCAGAAGTATCTGCTGTTCGTCAACACCTGCAGCGAAAAATGGGTCATCGCCAATCGAGTCACGCTTGAGCTCGCGAACATCCATCCCCGCCCGCCGGCGGTGCGCATGTTCGACGCGGGTGTTGGCGACGGCACGGTGATGCTGCGCGTGTTGCGCGCGATGCATGACCGCTTCCCGCACATGCCGTTCTACGTGGTCGGCAAGGAGATCAGCCTCGAAGATGTGCGGCTCGCATTGCAGAAGATGTCCGATCGCTTTTGTGAGCATCCGGCAACCGTACTCATCCTGACCAATCTCGCCTATGCGGACGCGCCCTGGCTCGCAGTCAAATCCCTCAACGCCGCCTCCAGCATGGTGTGGCGCGAAGCGCCGCTGACCGGCACGTCTGCGCATCAGTTCGAGCAGCAGATTACCGACCTCGTGCCCTTCCTGGCGCAGAACTGGAAGGCGGGCGTAAGTCCGAAAACCGGCAACCCGGTTTATGAACGGCCGGTGGTGCTGGTGATCTATCGCGCGGACCACCGCTTTCTGCTTGACCCGATCATCCCGCGGCCCGGCGGCACGCTCGCCAACTACGATCTCATTATTGCGTCACAGCCCTATCGCGCGCGCTCCCCGCTGGAATTCAAGGCGTCACGCGTGATTGCGCCGCTGTCGAAGGCGCTTGGACCGGGCGGACGGCTGATCGCCATCCATTCTCACGGCAACGACCCGGGCATGGAGATCATTCGCAGGGTCTGGCCGGGCGACAATCCGTTCATCCATGACCGCCATCAGTTGCTCAAGGCAGTCAAGCAGGAGCTTGGACCAGCCGGGCGGGATCTCAACTTCAACGCCTACGCCGATAATCGCTCGCTGTTCCGCTACGACATGCACACGCTGCCGTCCGAGCTGTCCGGCTCGATTGGCACGTCGACGCTGTTCGCCGCCTGGAATGCCGCGATCTACGTCGCGCAGGTCGAGGACGACCGACTCGGCGAGGTCGTGTCCGACAGCCGCTATCTCGACGCCACGCGCGAGGTGCTGCAGCAACATGGCGGCCTCTGGTTCAACGATGAATCCTTTGTGATCTCACGCCGGCGCGACTGACGACGCGCGCGGACGCAGAAAGGTCTTGAATGAGCATGGTCTCCGCCGAAACAAGACTGGGCGCCTGCGATCCGACGCAAACGATCGCTGACTTCGTACAAGGCTTCTCGATCGAAGCGACACGGCCAACCGCTGCTGAGATTGACGTGCTGGCCGCGCTCGTCGCGAGAGGCACACGCGTTTATGTGAGCGCAGTGCCGACACGCCCACCGCAAGAGGTGCTCGACAGCGCGATTCGGCTGCGGGCGGCGGGCTTCAGCCCGGTGCCGCATGTCGCCGCGCGCATGTTCGCGACCACGGCGGCGCTTGACGGCTTCCTGGCCGAGCTCACCGGAAAGGCCAATGTCGAGCGGCTCCTGATCATCGCGGGTGACCGCGATCGTCCCACCGGTGATCTGCGTAGCTCACTCGAAGTGATCGACGGCGGCCTGCTGCAGCGGCGCGGCATCAAAGAGATCGGCATCGCCGGCTATCCGGAAGGTCATCCACGCATCTCTCAGAACGATCTCGACCGCGCGCTCATGGACAAAATTGCCGCTGCCGAGGCAACCGGCGTCAAGGTGCATATCGTCACCCAGTTCTGTTTTGACGCCGCCGCTATACTGCAGTGGATCCGGCGCCTGCGGGATTTCGGTTTGGAGCACCCTGTGCGAGTAGGACTTGCCGGCCCGACCGGCCTGCCCGCGCTATTGCGCTATGCTCGCCGTTGCGGCGTGCGCGCCTCGATCGAAGGGCTTGCGCGCCAGTCCGGCCTCGCCCGGCAATTGTTCGCCATGACGGCGCCCGACGCGCTCGTGCAGGCCCTCGCTCGGGCGCGCTCCGATCGCAGTCTCGGCATGGTGAAGCCACACTTCTTCGCTTTCGGCGGGATTGCCGCCACCGCCCGCTGGGCATCCGCAGTGGCCGAGGGGCACATCATGCTCCAAGCCGGCCCTGGATTTCAGGTCGAACCAACAGCCGGAATGAGGTAGGATGAGGGCCTGCTCAGTCAGCGGGCTTTCACAATGCTGTTCGTCGTCCATGCTATCGACAAACGCGATATCCTGCCGACACGCGCAAAGTTCTACCGCGCCCATCGCGTTCATCTTGATGAGTCTGCCAAGCATCAGGTCGACGTGCTGACAGCCGGCACGCTCGTCGCCGACGATGGCGAGACCCCCTGTGGCTCGATTTTCGTTGTTGACGCCAAGGATCGGGCTGTGGTCGACGCCTTCACCCGCAGTGATCCGTATCACGTCAACGGGGTCTGGGGCAGTGTCCAAATACACCGCTACAACAAGAAGCGCGGCACACCATTCGTGTCGCGGCGGGGTTAGCCTCAATCTTGCGCATAATTTGCCGTGACCTCGACCACCGTTGCTCGAGCACATAAAAAGCAGTGCCGGCGGAATCGCCGAGATCGCAACATCAGCCACTCGGGTTCAGCCATCGTGATGGCAGCGATCGGTAGCGACGCCTGCCCGGAGACAGAAGACAAAATGAAACGGCGGCGCTGCTTGTGGGCAACGCCGCCGTCATTCAGCGAATAGCAATCGGGCGACGCGTGCGCCTCAGAGCGGCGCCGGCGCAATCGCAGCGTTGTCGTTCGGTCCGGTCTTCACCGCAGGTCTGGTCCAGCGGACTTCACCGCGCAGATTGTCGGCAGCCGTGCCGGCTTTCGAGAGTGTGATGGTGAGGCTATGCTTCGCATGCGGCGACATCGCGGGAACCTGCCACGACGCCACGTTGGCCTTGGCCTGCTCGTCCATCTTGACGCCCTGATAGCCTGGGCCGGTCGCGGCAAGCACCTCGGTGCCAGCCGGAATAATCAGCCGCACCACCGGGTCTTCCACGCTCAGGCCCCTGCCCGGAAGCCCGCCGTTCTCGACCGTCAGCGTGTACGTCACGCCTTTATCACCCGCTTCGCCCTTGCTCAGCCGCGACACAACGCGCGCCCGGAAGCCGACTTCCTTCGCCCACTCATAGATCTCCCGCAGCTGCCCTTCCGACACCCGCGCAGGGTTGAAATTGCCCATGCGAACGCGCAGCGTGAAGTTCTCGTTCAGGCGCTTGACGTGCTCCGGAAACGCCGTGGTGTGGGTGTAGACGAGCGCCTTGAACCAGTCGAAGTCCATGTCGACTGCGCCCATGTTCTGACGCGGACCGGCGAGTGCCGGGCCGTGGCACTGGCCGCAGCCGACCGACAGCAACGTCGCCTGTCCGGGCCGCGCATTGGCAGGAACCTCGAAGCGCCACTTACCGGGCTGTGCAACTGCCGGCAGCGTATCGAAATAGGCCGCCATGTTGGCAAGCTCGGCGTCGCTCACCTGGCTTGCGACAAAGGCCGGCATAATGCCCCACGGCCGCCGCACCGCGTGCGTGAACTGCGCCACCGTCAGCTTGCGTCCGGCGAGATCAGGTCCGAACGCGCCTTCGCCATTGGCGCCGTGACAGTTCTTGCACTGGGTGTTGGGTCCATCCCAGAGCGCCTTGCCGGCGGCGGCATCGCCTTGCGCCTGCGCGGCGGCCTGAGCGAGCGGAAGCATCAAGAGTGCAGCAAAAAATCGCTTCATAGGTCGTATCCTCCCTGGACCGGGCGCCGCGTCTCGGGCGCCAAGGTGGCCCGCACTCTACACATCTTGAGCAGTTCCAAAAAGCGAATTGAGCCGTTCCAAAAAGCGAAGGCGCGGCCGCTAAGTCGGCCGCGCCCAATGCGCTACACGCGCAAGCTGCATAGACATTCTGGGTAATATATAACCTTAGCTTGGATTCTTATCCTCACGCCAAATGCCGAGAGCCACCTGCGCGGGCTGGTCGGAGATCGAGAACAGCACGGAATCTTTTGTGGTCTGGTGTGAGTAGCGCTTCCAAGGCGGCACCACGAACACATCGTTGGGGCCCCATTCGAGCGTCTTGTCTTCGACCTGGGTGGTGCCGCCGCCCTCGGTGCAGACAAAGATGGTGCCGTCGGTCGAGCGATATTTCTCGCCTTTGAAGCCTTTCGGGAGCAGCGCCAGGTTTGCTCCCATCGTGGGCAACACCGGGCCGCCATTGATGGGATTGGCATAGCGCACACGCACGCCATGACTCTTGTCGATGTCGCCGGCCTTCCTGAGACGATCGAGAATGGGCCTGGTGCGGGCGTAGGTGTAGTTGATCACCGGGCTGCGCTTGAGTTCGATCGGAGCACCGTCTGGCAGCACACCGGAGCCGAAGAACGCCAGTGAATCGCCATCGCCGCGGGTGGTATTCTGCATTTTGTCTTTTTCATCGAAATAGTCGGCGAACGACGCCTCGTAAAAATTCACGGCCGGGAAGTCGAGCACGTCGAGCCACAGCATCGGTTTCTCTGACGGATTGCCGTGATCGTGCGGCGCCCAGTTCGCCGTGATGACGAAGTCGCCCGGCGACATGAACGCCTTCTCGCCCTCGACCGCCGTATAGGCGCCCTCGCCGTCAAGCACGAACCGGATCGCCGATGAGACGTGACGGTGGGCGGGAGCGACCTCACCCGGCAGAATCATCTGAATACCGGCAAAGAGCGTATTAGTAGCCCGTGATTCACCCCGCAACGCGGGATTCTCCAGGATGAGCACCCGGCGTAGCGCCTCTTCGGCGGTAATCAAGCCGCCCGACTCCATCACCAGCGATTTCACATCATCGTAATGCCAGACATGCGGCACACAGCGCGTCACTGGCTCCTTGGTGACAACCGAGCTCATGACCTTCCAGAGCGGAGCCATGTCGCGCTTGGAAATGCGCTGGTAGAACTCCTCACGCGCGGCCTCGATATTGTGCTTAGGATCCGGCCCGCCGTTGCTCTTGTCTTGCAGATTAGCTGCGCTGGGCATGCCGCACTCTCCTATCGTCCAAAACGTCATTGAGACCCGTCAGATTAGAATAACCCAAGACTGCGAGATAGTACAGAATGAAACTATTTAACCGACGGCATGTCCGAAAGGGCACAGACCTGCAGATCAGGTATTCGCCTCGTTCGCTACCGGAGGTCGATGTAGGATGTCGCCGGCCGCTCGCGGCTTAAGGCCGCGGCTTGGAGGCGGCGGTTTGAGCGGCGGCCGTAGGGAGGTGGAATGGCGGAGCAGACAACTTCGATGATGGCGGTCCGGGGTTGCAATATCGGGTTGATGCGCGGCGGCACCGGCAGGCCGCTCGTGATCCTGCACGGCGCCAGCGGGGCTGGAACTTGGCTGCCCTTCATGCGCTCGCTCGCCGACAGCTATGACGTAATTGTCCCCGAGCACCCGGGCTTCGGCGCGTCGGACACGCCCGATTGGCTCGATAATATCCACGACCTCGCCTACTTCTATCTCGACGTTCTCGACCAGCTCGAGCTTGATGCGGTCCATCTCGTCGGTGTGTCGCTCGGTGGCTGGATCGCGGCCGAGCTAGCGATCCGCAGCACGCAGCGGCTTTCCTCACTCACGCTTGTCGATGCCGCCGGCATCCACGTGCCTGGCGTCGAACAGATCGACACCTTTTTGCGCACCGACGAGCAGCGCATTCGCGACTTCTTCCATGACCAGGCGCTCGCCGACGAGATGGTCGCGCGGCTTCTCAAGCCCGAGCTTGAGGACGTGACGATGAAGAACCGGCTCGCGACTGCGCGCCTGGTCTGGCAGCCCCGCGGTTACGATCCCAATCTGCACAAATGGCTGCACCGGATCGACGTTCCAACCATGCTCGTGTGGGGCGCCAACGACCGGCTGTTTCCCAAGGACTATGCATTCGCCTGGCAGCGATTGATCCCAGGATCGAAAGTCGTGATCGTTCCAGAGTGCGGACACGTGCCGCATGTCGAGAAGCCATCGGTCTTCGTCTCCGAGCTCCAAAGCTTCATCAATGGCATGAGGGCTGCAGCATGAAGGTCTTCAACTTCCATCTGATGCCCTATCGCCACGCCGACCTCGATGCCATCGAGAAGAACGGCTCGGCCTGGGTGACCTTCTCCAATCGGCAATACGATCCGCACAAGGGTGCGGACCTCTACCACGAATATCTCGACCAGATGGAGCTCGCCGACCGGCTCGGCTTCGACGGCGTGTGCCTCAACGAGCACCACCAGACCGCTTACGGCATGATGCCAATCCCGGGCGTGCTCGCGGGTGCGCTCGCCCGCAGCGTCAAGCGCGCCAAGCTCGCGGTGCTGGGCCGCGCGTTGCCGCTGCTCAACAATCCGCTGATGGTTGCCGAAGAATACGCCATGCTCGACAACCTCACGCGCGGGCGCTTCATCGCTGGCTTTGTGCGTGGCATCGGCGCCGAATATCACGCCATGGGCATCAATCCGGTGCAATCGCAGGAGCGCTTCGCCGAGGCGCATGATCTGATCGTGCGCGCCTGGACGGAGCCCGGGCCGTTCGCCTATACGGGCAAGCACTACCAGTTCAACTACGTCAATCCGTGGCCGCGCCCCTGCCAAACGCCGCATCCACCGATCTGGATTCCATCGCAGGGCTCAAGCAGCACCATCCGCTGGGCTGCCGCAATGCGCTACACCTACTGCCAGACGTTGAGCCCGATCGCGGTGGTGGCGCGCTTCTTCCAGATGTACCGCGACGAGGCCGAGAAGGCCGGCTATCAGGCCTCGCCCGATCAGCTCGCCTGGTCGAACACGATCTATGTGGCTGAAACGGACGAGAAGGCGATGCGCGAAGCGCGTCCGCATCTCGAAGCGCTGGTCAACCGGTTCCTGAAGATGCCGATCGAGATGCTGCTGCCGCCCGGCTACAGCAACATTGAATCGATGAAACGCATCCGCGCCGCCAAGGTGACCGGCAAGACGTCCTCGATCGAGGACCTGGTCAAGACCGGCGTCGTCATCATTGGCAGCCCCAATACGGTGCGCGAGAAGCTCGCGGAATATCAGGATCTTGCAGGCTTCAACACCTCGCTCACCAAGACCCAGTTCGGCACGCTGCCTGACGACATGGCGCGCGCGAACATGACCGCGATCGCGCAGGAGATCCTGCCGCATTTCCGCGACCGCCTGCCGCAAGGCAAGCAGCAAGTGGCGGCGGAGTAAGCGGTGTAGCCCGAATTGAGCCATAAGCGCGTTTTCGCGCGTCTTTCGACGCGCTATGGCGAAATCCGGGACGGCTTACCGTGCTGAAAGTTTCTTCCCCGCATTTCGCTCACGCTCAATGCGGGCTACGAACGCAGGGAGGGGAACCATGACGCTTCCACGCCGCCGGCTTCTGCATCTTGCGGGCGCCGCCATCGCACTCCCCGCCCTCTCGCGCTTAGCAATTGCGCAGACCTATCCAAGCCGGCCGGTCCGCTTTGTCGTGCCCTTCCCGGCCGGCGGCTCGACCGACATCATCGCCCGCCTGGTCGCGCAATTTCTGTCGGAGCGGATGGGCCAGCCGGTCGTCGTCGAGAACCGGCCGGGTGGCGGCACCAATATCGCGACGCAGGCCGTCGCCAACTCGCCAGCGGACGGCTACACGCTGCTGTTCACGGTCTCAACCCACACCATCAACGTGTCGCTCTATCAATCGCTGCCGTTCAACTTCCTGCGCGACATCACCATGGTGGCGGGCCTCACCGAGCTGCCGCTGGTGCTGGAGGTGAACACGTCAGTGCCGGCCAAAACGCTTGCGGAGCTGATCACTCACGCCAAAGCCAATCCGGGCAAGATCAATATCGCGTCGTTCGGTGCCGCCACGATCAGCCATCTTGCGATCGAGCTGCTCAAGAGCACGGCCGGCGTCGACATGGTGCATGTGCCCTACCGTGGCGGCGCCGCGCTGATCGCCGATCTCATCGCCGGCGAAGTGCAAGTGGCAGTCGACGCATTGCCAAACTCACTCCCGCACATCAAGTCCGGCTCAGTGCGCGCGCTTGCCTTGCTTCCCACAATGCGGTCACCGGCCGTGCCCAATGTGCCGCTCGCGCGCGAAACCATTCCGGGATTCGAGGTCAGTACGTTCTCGGGCGTTGGCACACCGACCGGCACACCTCGCGAGGTCATCGACCGGCTCAATCGCGAGATCAACGCGGCGCTCGCCGATCCTACGATCATGGCGCGCTTCGCCGACGTCGGCGCCATGCCGATTGTGTTCACGCCAGCCGAGGCCAGCGCCTTCGTGACCGCGCAGACCGAGAAATGGGCGAAAGTGATCAGAAGCGCGGGGATCAAGCCGGAGTGAGATCTGCACAAGATCCGCAGCCTCGTCATGGCCGGGCATAGCGCGGGCATCACGGTGGAGATGCCCGTGCCTGCCCTTGTATCAAGTATTCACCGCACCGCCGTCGACCGCGATGGTCTGCCCGGTGATGAAATCGCTGTCCGATGAAGCGAGGAAGATCAGCGCCCCGGTGAGATCCGGCGGATAGGCGTCGCGCTTGATAGCACGGCGCTGAATCGCGTTGTCGCGCGAGCTTTTGACATGTGTCGGATTGTTCTCGATCACGCTGTCAGACAGCGTGAAGCCGGGCGCAAGTGTGTTGACGCAGATGCCGTCGGTACCGACTGCGCGCGAGAGTGAGCGCGTGAACGCGCTCACTGCGCCTTTCGACGTCACATAATGCACCATCTGCGGAATGCCGCGGAACACCGTTCCGGAGCCGATATTGATGATCTTGCCGTAGCGGCGCGCCCGCATATGCGGCACGACATATTTTGCCATCAGAAACGGACCGCGCACATTCACCGCCATGACGCGGTCCCACACTGCGGTGTCGATCGCGGAGAAGTCCTGCTCCTCGAGCGTGGAGTAGACCGCGGCATTATTGACCAGGATGTCGATCTTGCCGAAGCGCTCGAGCGTGGCGTCGACGAGCGCCTTCACCTGCTGCTCGTCGCTCACGTCGAAGGTCATGCTGGCTGTGGCATTGCGGCCGGACTTGGCTGCAAGCTCTTGCGCAAACGCGCTGCCGTCGGCGACATCGGCGATCATCACCTCGGCGCCTTCGGCCGCCAGCGCTTCGCAGTAATGGCGGCCAATGCCCTTCGCTCCACCGGTGACGATGGCGCTACGGCCCGCAAGCCTCGCCATCGCTATTTGCCGGTCTGCTTGCGCACGAGCTTCTCGAACGCTTCGAGCTGCAGCTTGACCATGTCCTTGGTCGCCTGATCCGTGAGCTCGAGCGACTTCTCGTCGAATTTCTTGGCCGAGAAGTTCACGAACACTTCCGGCCGGATCAGCACGACCGACTCGACCGAGGTCAGACACTGGCGCAGGTGATACTGCATGCGTGCGCCACCGAGGAGCCCGCCGGCGCAGGACTGGATCGCCACCGGCTTGCCCTTGAACGGATCGTTCTTCATGCGCGAGGTCCAGTCGATGGCGTTCTTGAGCCCGCCCGGAATGGTCCAGTTGTACTCGGGCGAGACAATGATCACACCGTCAGCCGAGCGGATGGCCTCGGCCCAGGCGGTGACCGGAGCCGGCCAGCCCGCGTCCTGAATGTCGTGGTTGTAGATCGGGATATCGGCCCAGGCCGGCGCGGGCTTGATGCTCAGGCCGGCGGGCGCGAGCGCGGGCAGCGCGCGCGCCAGCGCGGCGTTGAAAGAGTTTTTCCGCAGCGAGCCGCAGATTGTGAGAATGTTTAGAGCATCGGCCATGTTGTCCCCCGTGAGCCTGGATGTCAGTGAGCTTGGATGTCAGTGGGTGATGCAAGTTGGCGGGAGCCGCCCGACGGCGGCACAGAATGGATCGGCCTCGCGTGAGTTATTGCTGCTCGATGTTTGCCTTCTCGCGAACAGCCTTCCATTTGGTGATTTCTTCGGCGATGTGTGCCTTGAGCTCATCCGGAGTCGACGAGCGCACCAGCGCGCCGACCTTGAGAATTTGTGTTCGTACAGCCTCGGTTGCGAGCAGCGATCGCATCGCCGTGTTGGTTCGCTCCACGATCCCGCTCGGCGTCCCGGCCGGGAACGACAAGCCATACCAGCTCGTCACGTCATAGCCGGGCAGGCCCGACTCCGCGAAAGTCGGGATGTCGGGGACCGCGGGGAAGCGTTGCGGCGACGTCACCGCGATCGCGCGCAGCGTGCCCGCTTGAATCTGCGCCTGCACGGTCTGAACCAGCTCGACGACGAGCTGCACCTCACCAGCGATCAGCCCGGTGAGTGCGGCGGGCGTCGAGCGATATGGGACATGCTGAATGTCGAGGCCGGCGAGCTGCTTCATATACTCGGCGGCGAAGTGCTGGGTGGTGCCCACACCGGGACTGCCGAAGTTGAGCTTGCCCGGATTGGCCTTGGCCTGCGCGATGACCTCCTTGAGGTCCTTGGCCGGGAAGCTCGGCGTCGTCACCAGGACGAGGCCCGCGGTCCCAACCATCGACACCATTTGGAAGTCGGCAATCGGATCGTAGCGCAAGGTCTTGTAGACCGCAGCCGAGACCGCGTGCGCGTTGCTCATCATCAGCGCGGTGTAGCCATCCTTCGGCGCGCGTGCCACGGCTTCAGCGGCCGTCGTGCCGCCGCCACCCACCCGGTTCTCGACCACCACCGGCTGGCCAAGCAGCTCAGAAAGCGGCTGGGCGACGATGCGCGCCGCGATGTCGGTGCCGCCGCCGGCGCCGAAGCCGACCACAATGCGGATCGGCTGGCGCGGCCAGTCCTGCGCGAAAAGCGAGAGGGGCAGCCCGACAATCGAAATGACCACCGCTGCCAGCGCGGCCCGGATTGCAAATGCCATGCGATCCTCCCCTATGTTCAGTTTCCTCCTCGTCGTGCCCGCGCTCGCAGACGTGGATGGCCGGACATAAGTGCGTTCATTCCTGATCAACGCTCAATGCCCGGCCATGGCCTTGTCAGGAGCTACTTCTCGTCCACGATCGGGTTGACGAGCACGCCGACATTCTCGATGTCGATCTCGCAGGTGTCGCCGCCCTTCATGAATACGGGAGGCTTGCGCGCGAAGCCGACGCCCGACGGCGTGCCGGTGATGATGATGTCGCCCGGCTCAAGCGTGATGCCCTGCGTGACATAGACCAGCGTCTCGGCGACCGGGAACATCATGTTGTCGGTGTTGTCCGACTGCATGGTCTGGCCGTTAAGCCTTGTCTGGATCTTGAGGCCCTTGCCGCCGGGCGGAAGCTCGTCCGCGGTCACCATCCAGGGGCCGAAGCCGCCGGTGTTGTCGAAATTCTTGCCCATGTCCCACTGCGTGGTCTTGCGCTGGAATTCGCGCACCGAGCCTTCGTTGAAGCATGAGAAGCCGGCGATGCAGGAATAGGCGTTGTCCATGGTGAGGTGGCGGGCCTTCTTGCCGATCACCACCACCATCTCGGCCTCATAGTCGAGCGTGTCGGAGACCTTCGGCCGCACCAGCGGCTCCCCATGCGGGACGAGCGAAGTCTGGCAGCGCATGAAGATGGTTGGAAACTTCGGAACGTTGTCGCGCTGGAAGCCTTCCTTGACGTGCTCGAGATAGTTCAAACCGAGGCAGATGCTCTTCGGCGGCCGCGCCACCGGCAGGCCGAACTTGAGTCCCTTGAGCGGCACTCGGGCACTCGCCGGCGCCTTCTTGGCGAGGTCGGCAAGCGGCTTGAGATCGCCGCCGGTCTGCGCCAGCACGTCGGCCAGGTTGACCGGCAGCCGGGCATCGGCGGCCTGCAGGTCGATCACATTGTCGCCCTCGACCACGCCCAGGCGCAGCCCTTGGTTGCTCTGAAATCCTAGAATTTTCATGGTTGACTCTCCAGATCGGCACAGGGCGTCGGAACGGCCGCGGCCCCCGGGGCAGGTTCATATTGGATGTGACGGGGCGCGTCTACACGCTGCCGAGCCCATCTCGCCGCACGGGAATTAAGCCGCCAGCGCCAGGAAATGGGTGCGCAGGAGCTCGCGGCCAGCCAACCCAGCCGCAAGGCTCCGGGCATTGACGACGGCGAGCCGGAAGCCGCCCGGCGGCATGGCGTGCTCGCTCGGATCCTTGTCCTCATGGAACGTGATCTGCACGCTCGACACGTCGGCCATCTGCCGCACCTGCGTAACCAGCGTCGACGGCGGGTGGCTATACCGTGGCCCGTGCGGCGCGAACAGAACGACGCTGTAGCCGTCGCGCCGGTCGCGATCGGCGAAGTCCCAACGTCCCTCGGCATAGAGGCGCACGAGGGCCTCGACCCAGCCGGCGCCGTAAAGGTCAGGCCACTGGTCGCTCAGGCGCAAATGCACCTCGATCATGCGACCGCCGATGGTCTCGATATTGACCATGCCGGTGTAGCCGCCGAGGTGCTGCCTGATCCAAGCGCCGCAATAGTCCTCGATCAGCGGTTCGGCGGCAGCGTGCACGGTCCAATAGTCGAACGTGCCCTTCCCGCTCGGCGTGCCAGTGACATGACGCCACCAGCACGGGATCCCGCCGACTACCGCGACGTCGGAGCTGACATGCCGGCCGCGCAGCAACGGCATCCACATATGGCCGGCGGTCAGGTGTGCCTCGTACTCCGCCGCAGTATGCAGCACCCGGCTGCCGATACCCATGCCCTTAAGATTGGTAATCGGCTTGGAGAAGACAGGAAAGCACGGCGGCGGCACGCCGTGCGGACCGGCATCAAGGCCCTGGCTCAGCGCGATCACGATCTTGTCGTAGACAAAGCGATAGTCCGGATACCAGGACCAGACGTCGGCGTCCTCGGTTGGAATCCGCACATCGGGTGGGCACGGCACATGTTTGAAGTATTGCAGTCGCCAGGGATCGGCTTCGCAGATCGGCATGGGGGATGCTAATGTGGCGGGATGCTAACGTGACCGTTCGGATGTCCGCAACGTACTAGCGGGCAAGTACGAATATGGCCTTCGGGACGAAAGCCGCATAAGACTCAAGTAGGTTACCACGGTCCTTCGATTCTAAAGTTCGTAAGCGAGGGTACCGCACAATGATACGAACTGCGGAAACAGGGAACTAGTGCCGCTGATACGGCGTTTCTACATCGTGTCAGAGGGCGCTGCAACGACTCACGAACTTCGGAACGGGGCACTGGTGTGCTGACGTCGAACCCTCACGGTGATGGTTCACTACGGGCAGGTCACGCCACACATGCGAGCAAACAACACCACGACCGGAGGATTGCTCCTTGGGTCGCCGGTCTCGCGGCCAACTAGGCATGGCTCCATTCATCGAGCTTGATAGGCTCTGCAAGTCATTTGACGACGGACGCACGTTTGCGGTCCATGACGTCACACTGCAGGTCGAGTCTGGCCTCTTCGTTGCGCTGGTCGGAGCTTCCGGCTCCGGCAAGACGACCACTCTGAAGTTTATCAACCGGCTGATCGAACCCGATAGCGGCACGGTGCGCATCGAAGGCGAACCGGTGGGCATGGCTGACATCACAACGCTGCGCCGGCGCATCGGCTATGTCTTCCAGGGCATCGGGCTTTTTCCGCACATGAGCGTTGAAGAGAATGTCGCCATCACGCCCCAGCTCCTAGGATGGCCGCAGGCCGAAGTTGCTACGCGCGTCAACGAGCTGTTGGATCTGGTCGAGCTGCCGCGGAGCTACGCGTCGCGACCGCCGTCTGGGCTTTCCGGCGGCGAGCAGCAGCGCATTGCCGTGGCGCGTGCCATAGCGGCACGGCCGAAGATTGTGCTGATGGACGAGCCCTTTGGCGCCCTTGACCCGATCACACGCGATTCCGTGCGGTCAAGCTACCAATCTCTGCACGGCCGGCTCGGGCTGACCACCATCATGGTGACCCACGATGTGCAAGAGGCGGTGCTGCTGGCAGATCGGATCGCCGTCATGAGCGCCGGCCGTATCCTGGCCTATGATACGCCGCGCGCATTGCTGTCGAACGGAACGCCACCTGAAGTAGCCAACCTGATGGCCATGCCGAAGCGGCAGGCCGATCGCATCCGTGCCCTCACTGAGGGAAAGCCGCGAGACAACGCGCATGGATGAGCGGACTGTCAACGCCCTAAGGCTCCTGCCCGACTACCTCGCCCAACACGTGCTCCTCTCTCTTGTCGCGCTCGGGCTCGGCATCCTTATCGCCTTGCCGCTTGCTGTCCTCGCGACACGCCATCGCGGCCTGCGGGTTACCACGCTCGCGGCTGCGAGCCTGGTGCAGACTATTCCGGGCCTCGCTCTGCTGGCGCTGTTCTATCCGCTGCTGCTCGGGCTGTCGGCGCTCAGCCAATCGACCTTCGGCATCGGCCTGCCGGCGCTCGGCTTCCTGCCGTCGGTCATGGCCCTG
>Ga0075434_100003204_pt1 | contig 14593 bp, 12 predicted proteins | sample RhiMethybrSRZTD3_FD_75298 | JGI IMG/M metagenome (GOLD analysis project Ga0075434, IMG submission 75298) | Populus rhizosphere microbial communities from Tennessee, USA - Rhizosphere MetaG P. TD hybrid SRZTD3 | ecosystem: Host-associated > Plants > Roots > Rhizosphere > Soil | place: USA... | reverse complement strand
AAAGTTGAAGGGCATCGGCTACGCCAAGGCGAACAATGCCGGCGCCCGCAACCTCGAGTTCAACGTCGCCGATCCGCCGTTCAATAATAAAAAGCTCCGTCTGGCGATCGCCTACGCCATCGACAAGCAGGAGATCATGCAAGCCGCCTATTTCGGATTGGCGGAAGTGAGCGATCAAAGATTTCCCAAAGGCAGCATCTGGTACTTCGACGTTCCCGCGCCGAAGTACGACTTGAACAAGGCGAGAGCCTATTTGAAAGAATCCGGCTACAAGGGAGAAACCATCGAGCTCATGGGCAACCGCGGGGAAGTCGCCGAAGTCGAAGGCGCTGCCATTCAGGCCCAGCTCAAAAAAATCGGCGTGAAAGTGGAGATCAAAATCCTGGAGCGCGCATCGGCGTTAGAAGCGCGCCGCCAGGGAAAATATATGTTCAAGCTCGCCGGCGGCAGCGATTATCCGGACCCGCTGCCCGCGTACGAAGAATACGCCTGCGAGCCCGATCCCAAAAACCGGCGCCTCAACGAGACCGCCTACTGTGACAAAGACTATGACGCGTTGATCAAGAAGGCGGAAGTCGAAGTGGACTTGGAGAAACGCAAGACGCTATTCAAGCAAGTCGTGACTAAATTAATCGATGATTCTCCCATCGTTCCGATGGGCTTCACCCCGCGCTTCTTCACGTTCCGCGATTATGTGAAAGGCTTCGCGACCAATTCTTCCGGAGACTTCCAACCCTTCATCGGGGGCTTGAGCCGGGCCTGGATCGATAAATAGCCGAGCGGGGTCATGCTTGCGCGTTATGTCGTTCGCCGCGTGTTCCAGCTCATCCCTGTTCTCGTACTCGTAAGCCTGGCGGTCTTTCTTCTCGTCCGCGTCATTCCGGGGGATCCGGTGCTGGTGATGCTCGGCATCGACCCCGACGAGCGGGCGCGCATCAGCGAGGAACAGTACCGGGTCCTGCAGCATCAAATCGGCCTCGATCAGCCGATTTACGTGCAATATCTCAACTGGGCGGACAAGATCGTCCACGGCGATTTCGGCCTGTCGCTGGCGTCGCGCCGGCCGATCGTCGACATCATCTTCGAGCGCTATCCGGCCACCCTCTATCTCGCCGGGCTCGCCCTGTCTCTGGGACTCCTCATCGCGATCCCCGCCGGCGTGATCGCCGCGGTCCGCCAGAACACCAAGATCGACTACGCCGCGATGGGATTCGCGCTCTGGGGCGTCGCGATGCCCGATTTCTGGTTCGCGCTCATGTTGATGGTGCTTTTCAGCCTGAAATTGGGATGGCTCCCTTCGATCGGCTACGCGAGCCCATTCGAGAGCCCGTGGCTTTTCTTGCAGCACGCATGCCTCCCGGCGATCGTCATGGGAACCGAGCTCGCCGCTCCGCTGACGCGCTACATACGCGCGGAGATGCTGGATCAGCTCAAGCAGGACTACGTCCGCACCGCATGGGCGAAAGGATTGCCGGCGCGCATGGTGATCGTGAAGCACGCGCTTAGAAACTCGCTGATCGCGGCGGTGACGGTCGTGGGGCTCCAGACGGCGCGGCTCCTCGGCGGCGCGACGATCATCGAGACCGTGTTCTCGTGGCCGGGCGTGGGCCGGCTGTTGATCGACGGCATCTACCAGCGCGACTATCCGATCGTGCAGGGCGTCGTCTTATTGATCGCCATGACGTACGTCTTCGCCAATCTGATCGTCGACGTTTTCTACAAGTGGCTCGACCCGCGCATCAAGCTCGAATAGGAAGGCCACGGTGAAACAGGAAGCTCTGCCTCAGGCCGCATGGACGGCAGCCGATAGAACGTCGTCCGGATTGTCGCGCTTTGCCGACGCCTTCCGGGTCATCGCGCGGAACCGACTCGCGCTGCTCGGCCTCTTCATCGTCGCCGCGGGAATCTTCACCGCGATCTTCGCGCCCTATCTCGCGACCCACGATCCCTACGAAATCAATATCGCCAACCGTCTCCAGGCGCCTAGTCTGGAGCATTGGCTCGGCACCGACTTCTTGGGACGCGATACCTACAGCCGGATTGTTTTCGGCGCGCGCACGGCGTTCGAGATCGCCGCTGGCGCGGTGTTTTTGGGCGCGCTCTTCGGCGTTCCGCTCGGGGCCGTCGCGGGATTCAGCGGCCGCTGGATCGATTCCATCATCATGCGCTTCATGGATGCGATCATGGCTTTTCCCGGACGGCTCCTGGCGATCGCGCTCGTGGCCTCGGCGGGCGGGGGCTTCGCCTCCCTCTACATCGCGCTCGGCCTCAGCGCCATCCCATCGAACGCGCGCATCGTGCGCAGCGCAGTGCTGGCGCAAAAAGAAAGAGAATACGTCGAGGCCGCCCGCATGTCCGGGGAATCCGACTTCACGATCCTTTTTCTGCAGGTTCTGCCGAACTGCCTCTCCCCGCTTCTCGTGCGCCTTAGCCTCGAATTCGCGCATGCGATTCTCGCCGAATCGTCGCTCAGTTTTCTCGGCCTCGGCCTGCCGCCGCCGACGCCGAGCTGGGGACTGATGCTCAAGGAAGTGACGCCTTTTTTGCAGCTGCAACCGCTGGCGGCTTTTTTTCCCGGGCTGACGATTTCCGTCGTCATTCTCGGCTTCAACCTCCTCGGCGACGGGCTCAGGGATATTTTCGACCCGCGCCAGTACGAAAGATAAAATGGACGCGCCTTTGCTCGACGTGAGAAACCTCACCATCCGTTTTCGCCTCCAACGCGGGATTCTCAACGCGGTAGAGAACGTTTCGTTTTCTTTGCGCGAGAGCGAGACGTTCGGCATCGTCGGCGAGACCGGCTGCGGCAAGACCGTCACCTCACTCTCTATCCTGCGACTGATTCCCTCTCCTCCCGGCGAGATCGCCGATGGCGAGATCCTCTTTCACGGACAAGATCTGCTCAAAAAGAGCGAACGCGAGATGGAAAGGATCCGCGGCCGGAGAATCTCCATGATTTTCCAGGAGCCCATGACCTCGCTCAACCCGTCGCTCACAGTGGGCGAGCAGATCGCCGAATGCTATCGCGTCCACATGGGCCACTCGGCCAAAGTCGCGCGTGAATTCACTGAGCATGCGTTGCGTCTGGTGCAGCTCCCTTCGCCCAAGATGCTCGCCGGGCGCTATCCGCATGAGCTCTCCGGCGGCATGCGTCAGCGTGTCATGATCGCGATGGCGCTCGCCTGCCAGCCCGAGCTGCTCATCGCCGACGAGCCCACAACCGCGCTCGACGTTACGATTCAAGCGCAAATCCTGGAGCTGTTGAAAGAACTGCAGACGAAAATGAAAATGGCGCTGATATTTATTTCCCACAATCTCGGCGTCGTAGCTCGTCTGTGCGACCGGATCGGAGTCATGTACGCGGGGTCGCTGGTCGAGGTGTCGGACAAGAAATCGTTGTTCGCCCACCCCCTGCACCCATATACGCAGGCCCTCTTCAACGCGATTCCGCGGCCGGAGCTGCGCGACGCGGCGCTCCAAGCGATTCCCGGCTCGGTGTGCAATCTCTTCGAGCCGCCGCCCGGATGCAAGTTTCATCCGCGCTGCTCGCGGGCGAAGGAAATCTGCAAAACGGAGATGCCGCGCCTGGAATCGAAGAGCGGCGCGAATCTCGCCGCCTGTTATTTCCCCGGTGACTGATGCTGGAAGTCAAAAACCTCACCAAATACTACGACATCAGCGGCAGCCTGGTAAGCCGTCTCTCGTCGGGGGTCAAGCTGCTGCAGGCGGTCGACCATATCTGTTTTTCCGTGCCGGAGGGAAAGACGTTCGGCCTGGTCGGGGAGAGCGGCTGCGGGAAATCGACGACGGCGCGGCTCATCACCCGGCTGATCCCGGCGACCGAGGGAGAAGTTTTTTTTCAAGGCCGCGATATCCTGCGCCTTCCCAAGCGCGACGTGCGCGAGCTCCGCAAGCACATCCAGATGATTTTTCAGGACCCTTACGCCTCGCTCAACCCGCGCATGAGAATCATCGACGTCGTCGGACGCCCTCTGAGTCATTTCCAAGGGCTGAGAGGGCGCAAGCGGCGCGAGCGCGCGGCGGAGTTATTGGACCTCGTGGGGCTCCGGCCGGAGCATCTCGATCGCTACCCCCACGAGTTCAGCGGCGGCCAGCGCCAACGCATCGGGATCGCGCGCGCGCTGGCCGCGGGGCCGAAGCTCATCATCGCGGACGAGCCGGTCTCTTCGCTCGACGTCTCCGTTCAGGCGCAGGTGCTGAATCTTCTCAAGAAGCTTCAGCGCGAGCTCAAGCTGAGCTTGATCTTCATTTCTCACGACCTCAACGTCGTAGGCTATCTCGCCGACATCGTGGCGGTCATGTACGCGGGGAAGATTATGGAGATCGCTCCGGTCGCCGAAATCTTCAACGCGCCTTTGAATCCATATACGAAGGCGCTTCTCGCTTCGAACCCGACGGTTGCATCTTCCATGGAGAACATCCGGTCGCCGCTCAAGGGAGAAGTCCCGCTGCCGCTCAACCCGCCGCCCGGCTGCCGCCTGGAGCCGCGTTGTCCCATTCGCGTCGATAAGTGCAAAACGATCGAGCCTCGCCTGGAGGAGAAAAAAACGCTGCACCAAGTGGCGTGTCACGAGGTGTAAAACCCTGCGCGCACTTGCCGCGCCGCCGAATCCTCGCTATGTTCGCCCCATGGAAATCAAATACGGATTGATCAGCGCGGATTCGCATGCGGCGTTCCATCGCGACGACTTCACGTCGCGCATGTCGGCAGAGAAGTGGGGCGAGCGCATTCCCCATGTAGCGGAAAAGCGGGAAGACGGCGGGCGCGCCGACGGCTGGAGCATCTACGGCCTGCCGCCGCGCGGCGACGTCTGTAACTGCCCGGCCGTCATGGGCGACCCCTTCCCCACCTGGCCGAAAGTTTGGGAGGAAGTGCCGGCGCTCGCCTACGACCCGAAGGAGCGGCTGAAGGCTCTCGATGGCGACCGCGTCGACGCCGAGGTGCTCTTTCCCAATCCGCCCGGCGGCTCGTATTACGAATACGGCGATGCCGAGTTCGAGCTCGCCTGCGTGCAAGCCTACAACGACGTGCTCGCGGACTGGCGCCGCGCGAGCGACCGCTACCTGCCGCTTGCGGCGCTGCCGTATCTGAGCGACCCCAAGATCGTCGCCAAAGAAGTAGAGCGGTCCGTCACCAACGGCCATCGCGGCGTGAATGTCGCCGGCAAGGCGCCCAAGGGGCTCCCGCACATCGCCGCGCCGCACTGGTATCCGCTCTGGGACATTTGCCAGGAGCTCAACGTTCCGATCCATTTTCACGGCTCGGCGAACCTCGACACCGCGGCGTCGGCGAAGAAGTGGGACGGCTATTCGGTGCGCCAGGCGCATTCGGCGGCGACCAGCACGTCGGCGGTCACGCCGGCGCAGATCATTCCGCATTTTATTTTCTCCGGCCTGACCGAGCGTTTTCCGCGCCTCAAGGTCGTCTTCGCCGAGGCGGGCATCGGCGGGCTCAACTACGTGCTCGCGGCCTGCGATCACGAGTGGGAGACCCGCCGCCTCTGGACCGAGGGGCTCGCGACGCGCCCGAGCGAGGCGGTGCGGCGCCAGATGTACGTCAACTTCTGGTTCGAGGCCGAAGGCATCAAGCTCCGCGAAGCGATCGGCGTCGACAATTTGATGTGGGAGTCGGACTTCCCGCACGTCGCTTCCTATTATCCGCGCTCCTGGCATGAGATCGAGCGCGTGCTGCAAGGAGTCTCCGCCGCCGACCGCCGAAAGCTCCTCTTTCAGAACGCGCTCAAGGTTTACGACATCGAAGCGACCGTCCGGCGGGTGGAGGCGAGCTCTTCATCGGCTGCGGTCTGAACGGATTATTCTATGCAGCTACGGTACGGCTTGATCAGCGTCGACGACCACGTCCAGGAGCCGCCCGATCTTTGGACCAGCCGGCTATCGAAGAGCCGCTGGGGCGAGCGCATCCCGCATCTGGAGCACATCGATGGAGGCCAGCGCTGGATCGCCGACGGCGTGACGCTGCTCGATAGCCCCGCGCGCGCGGCGGCGCTGATGGAGGATCGCAACCACGAGCCGAAAAACTGGGAAGAGGTCTCGCCGGCCGCCTATCGTCCGGGCGATCGGCTCAAAGCGATGGACGCCGCAGGCGTCGATTATTCGGTGCTCTATCCGACCGTCGCCGGCGCGGCGGGACAAAATTTCGCACGCCTCAAGGATCCCGAGCTGGAGCTCGCCTGCGTGCAGGCGTACAACGACTGGCTCATCGAAGAATGGGCCGGCGCGAGCGAGCGATTCATCCCACAGTGCATCGTGCCGATCTGGCCGCCCGAGGGGGCCGTGGCGGAGATCGAACGCGCCGTCGCCAAAGGCCATCGCGGGGTTATTTTTCCCGCCGTGCCGATGGATCTCCGCGACGTGCCGCACGTCGCCGGACCGGAATACGATCCGATCTGGGCAGCCTGTGCGCGCTTGAGCGTGCCGCTCTGCCTCCATGCGGGCGCTTCGCCCAAGCTCCAGTATCAGCCCTACTCCGGTCTTGCCCCGGCGCTTGCGCAGGCGCTCGACGCCGTGACCAAACCGGTTTCTAGCGTGTTCGTTCTCGGTCTCTATCTCTTCTCCCGGGTGCTGCTGCGGCATCCTAAGCTCCGCGTGGTGCTCGCCGAAAGCGCCCTAAGCTGGGGCATGCTTTATCTCGAATGGGCCGACCACCAGTTCGACCACGACGGCCTCGCCCGTGAGGGTTACGAGCTCACGCCGTCGGAGATGTTTCGCCGCCAATGTTACTTGAACGCGTGGTTCGATGAGATCGCGCCGTTCGAGCCGTATCTCGGCGCGGATCACATTCTGTGGTCGACGAACTTTCCCCTGGCCACCTCGACCTGGCCGCAGACGCAAGCGACGATCGAGCGCTGCTTCCACGACGTTTCGCCGGAGAAGCGCGACATGGTGCTCTGGAAAAACGCAGCCAGCCTCTACGCGCTATAGAAGCTATGTGTACGGCAAAATGATCGTCGCCCGGATCCTCGCTTGAGGCCGCTTGATGCGCGGAACGGGTTTGCCTTATAAAGGTTAGCTGGACAAGGAGAAGACGATGAGCCAAGTCGACGCGACGAAAGAGGACCCGCGGCTTGAGGCTTTGCACCGCCGGATGGCGGAGAATTCGCTCGGCGGACACTGGCAGGATCGTGCGCGCGCGCCCAAGCTGGAGCCGTTTTTGTGGCCCTGGTCGGTGATTTACTCCTGCTTGATGGAGTCCGGCGAAGTTATCAAGCTGGGTCACATCGACGACGCCGCCAAGCGGCGCACCGTCCAGCTTGTCAATCCGGCTCTCACCGCGCACAAATCCACGAGCCGCACGCTCCAGATGTCGATCCAGCTGGTCAAGCCCGGCGAGCGCGCGGAATGTCATCGCCACACCGCGGCGGCGCTCCGCTTCGTCGTCGAGGGAGACGGGACGGGATACACCAACGTCGAAGGCGAGCAGATGTTGATGGAGCCCGGCGACCTCGTGCTGACGCCGAACTGGACGTGGCACGATCACTACAATCCGGGAAAAAATCCCATCGTCTGGCTGGACGTTCTCGACGTCCATTTGACCGCTCACCTGGACGCCACCTTTCATGAAGTCTACGGCGAAGGCCCCGCGCAACCCGTCGTGAAACCCGATGGATATTGCAAGCAGCGTCTGGGTACGGTGCGGCCGCGCACCGTCGATGTCGGCGGTCAGGCGCTGCCCTACGCGTACAAGTGGAAGGATACGCTAGCGGCTTTGAAGGAAGTCGCGGCGGCGGGACGCAAGGATCCTCACGATGGGATCCTGCTCGAATACGTGAACCCGCTGACGGGCGGGCCGACGATGCCGACGATCGGCTGCTGGATACAATGGCTGGCGCCGGGCGAAGCCACCAAACCGCACCGCCACACCAGCAGCACGATTTATCATGTGGTCGAGGGCCAGGGCGTCACCACGGTCGGGGAAAAGAAGGGCGTCGGAGAAGAGTTGACGTGGGGACCCAGGGACTGCTTCTTCGTTCCGTCCTGGAAATGGCATCAGTTCAGAAATGCATCCAGGAAAGAGCCGGCGATCATTTTTTCAGTGACCGATCGGCCGGTGCTGGAAAGCCTCGGTCTCTTTCGCGCGGAACAAGAGTAAAAAAAACGAAGCGACGAAAACTTTGGCTATTAACGGCGGATAAGAACAAAATCAAAGGAGGCTAGCTATGGCCGGACTGAACGAGTTGCGCAAGACAGTGAGGGGATTGGTAGCGCCGATTCCGGCGGTCTTTGACGGCAAGGGAGAACCGGATCTCCCGATGATGGAGAAGCTGACGGACTGGTATCTCGACGCCGGCGTCCATGCTTTCTTTATCCTGGGCTCGCAGGGCCAGGGTCCGGCCTGCCGCATCGATCAGCGGAAAGCGGTCGCCGAAACCGTGGTGCGCCGCGTCAATCATCGGGTGCCATGCATCGTCCAGGTCGGGGCGGTGGAACCGTATACCAGCATCGAGCTCGGCGTCCACGCGAAAGAAATCGGCGCGGACGCGATCGGCGTCGTCGGCCCCTATTACTACAGCGATCGCAACGAGTGGGAGCTGCTCGAACACTACAAGATGGTGGACAAGGCGATCGGGCTGCCGATGCTGCTCTACAATAACCCGGAGTACTCGGGCTATCCGATCCCGGCGCCGATGATGGCGAAAATCCGCGAGGCGGTGCCGAACGTCTTCGCCGCGAAGCTGGCGATGGGAAGCGTCGACCAGGCGGTGAACTATCTGCGCGTGATGTCGCGCGAGTTCAACATCTTCATTCCGATCACCCAGATGATCCCGGGCATGCAGGTCGGCGTGTGCGGCAGCATCGCCGCGGGAACCCCGGTGACGGTGCCGGAGAGCGGCGTCGCCCTGATCGAGGCGATCTGGGCGAAGGACTTCGAGCGCGCGCAAAAAATCCAGGTGCTCCTGCTGGAGCACGGCGAGCGCATGGCGCCGATGAAGCCCTACGGCAGAGGCACTACCCTGCAAGGGCTGCGCATCAGAGGACTGCAGGTGAAAGAATATCCCAGATGGCCGACCAAGCCGATGAGCGCGGAACATATCAAGTTGTACGAGGAGAACATGAAGCGGCTGCTCGACGAGCTCGCTGCGCTGACGCCAGCCTCGGCGGGACAAAAACGAAAGGCCGTGTAATTTCAGCTCGCCCCATGCCCTCTCCCCCGGCGGGGAGAGGGCATGGGGTACGTAAAGTTTTTCCATCCGCCGGCCCGGACGAGAAGGATTCCATCATGGTGCGCGAGTATAAAGTCATCTCCGGAGACGGGCACATCGATCTCAATCCCGACGTGTGGCGCGACCGCGTCGCCGCAAAATGGCGCGAGCGCGCGCCCAAGCGCGTGAAAATGCCGAACGGCTCGGACGCCGTCGTCATCGACGGCGGCGAGCCCAACACGATCGGCATCACCCGCAGCGTACGGGTGGCGCATCACGACCTCGCCAAACAGGTCCCGACATTCGAAAACAGCGCCGGCACCGGCTCACCCGAACAGCGCGTGCGCGAGCAGGATCAAGACGGCATCGACGCGGAGATTCTGTTCTCGCAGATCTCCTTCGTGCTGCGGCAGGCCAAAGACGACGATTTTTATCTGGAATTGATTCGCGCCTACAACGAGTTTCTCGCCGAGGAGTACATGGCCGCGGCGCCGGACCGGCTTTTCCCGATCGGCGTGATCCCGACATCCGGAGTCAACGACGCGGTGCGGGAGCTCGAACACTGCGCCAAGCTCGGGCTAAAAGGCGTGAAGCTCGACAAGTTTCCCAGCGGCAAAGGATATCCGCTGCCGGAAGACGACCTATTCTGGAAGGCGGCGGTAGAGATCGGCATGCCGCTCACCAACCATAACACCGGTCGATTCGGCTCAGGGCGCGGCGAGCCCAGTCTCCTCTACGACAAGGAGCCGGGACCGGATGTGCATCAGCGGGAACCCCTGAACTATTTCTTTCGCTTCACCAACGACGCCATGACGGGAGCGGTTCAGATGGCGTTCGCCGGCGTATGGGACCGCTTCCCGACACTGGAAATGTACTGGGCGGAGACCATGATCGGCTGGCTCGAGTACGGGCTGTGGCAGCTCGACGACCACTATAAGCGCTACATGCCGATGATCCACGAGAACTGGGGGCTCAAATATCTCGATCGCCCGCCCAGCGAATATCTCAAGGAACGCAACTACTGGGGCTTTCTCCACGATCCGGTCGGCGTCCGCAAACGCGACTGCATCGGCGCCGACAAATTGATTTGGGGCACCGATTTCGCCCATGCGGCGAGCGAATGGCCGAACTCGATCCCGGTCATGGAGGAAGACTTCTCCGGGCTGCCGCAAAAAGACCGGCATGCCATGCTCGTCGGCAATACCGTCAGGTATTTCCATCTCGATTGAGTCGCCCGACGCAAGTCACGAAAAGTATCATGCGTGACGTAGGAACCACGCACGAAGATCTCGAGCGCTTTCTCGCCGAGCACCACCTCGTCGGCGCCGGGCTGAGGCGCGAAGGGCGCGCGGCCCCGCGCGAGGGCAACACCGCCGCCCACTGGTCCTGGGAGGGCATCTACAACGGGCTGATGCAATCGGGAAAGATCGTGACCGTGGGGCCGAACGGCATGACGGGCATGCGCTCGGTCGTCGGCATCGAGGCGCGGCGCTTTCCCATCTGGATGAATGCCCAGATCCTCATGCCCGGCGAGCGCACCCAGGCGCACCGAAACTTGCGGAGCGAGACGCGGCTCGTCTGCCAGGCGCCCAAGGAAGCGGTCTTCGTCTGCGAGCATGCGACCTACCCGATGGAGCGCGGGGACGTGGTCACGAACCCCGCGTGGACCTTCCACGACCACTGGAACAAGGGCGCCGCGCCGGCGATCTGGGTCGACGGCTACGACAACGGCTACAATCCGAACGTGAACGTCAACGAGCGGCTGCCGGACGACGCGCCGTATCAGGAGATCAAGAGACCCGCCGGCGACGGGCCGATCGCCGTGGAAGGCGCGCGCTCCGCGCCGGGTGAGCCGGTTTTCCCGATTCCACCGATGCGCTATCCGTGGGCCGCGACGCAAGCGGCGCTAACGGCGCTGCGGCAGGCCGGAGTGAGCGATCCCTACGACGGATTTCTCACGATGCTCGCGAGTCCCGTCGACGGCGGGCCGACTCTGCCGACGATCGCCTGGCAGGCGCAGCTGCTGGAGCGAATGCAGAGAACTTTTCCGCACCGGCACAACAGCACGACCTTTTACTTCGGCTTCGAAGGCGAAGGCGCCGTCGGCATCGAGGGCGAGCGGCTCGCGTGGCGCCAAGGCGACATCTTCGCCATACCCGCCTGGAAGTGGCACCACCACGAGAACACCGGCGGCGGCGAGGCGATCCTCTTTTCGATCGACGATTGGCCGGCGATGAAGAAGCTCGGCTTCTACATGAAGGAAGAAGCGCGCGGATTTTAGGACGGCGGCGGTACTCTTGTTGATTTCTGGGCGATCGAGTTTCTTTAAAAATCCCATGAAGCCGACAAACCCAAAAACTCAACAAACCGCTGCGCGATGTGATACGCTTCGCGAGCTTCGCTGAGGAGTCAACGATGGCCAACCCCAAGCTCCGTTTTTATTTCCGCGAGCCCACGATCGATACCAATACCGCGATCACCGACGGCACCGTCAAGATCGACGGCTTCGATTTCGAGTTCGTCCCTACGGAAGACGAGGCCGACGCCTGGGACTGCGGCTTCGCCGCGCGCGTGCGCGCCTACGCGCAGGGTCTGCCGCACATCTCCATACCGGCTTTTCCGAACCGCAAGTTTCGCCTCGCTTATATTTTCGTGAACAGCAAGGCCGGCGTCGACTCGGCGAAGGACCTCGAAGGCAAGCGCGTCGGCATCATGCAGTGGGACAACACGGCGGGCGTGTGGGCGCGCGGCGCCCTACAGCATTATTACGGCGTCGATCTCACCCGCATCAAGTGGCTCGCCGCGCGGGCGAAAAAAGAAGGCGTCGCCGAAGGCATTCACCTCGAACAGCTTGACGGACGCGGCGACCCGGACGCGATGTTGGACGGATTATTGCTGGAGGGCAAACTCGACGCGGTCATCGGACCGAACGTGCTGCCCTCGATTACCAATCGCGACGCGCGCACCCGCCGTCTTTTCCGCGACTACCGGGCGGAGGAGCAGACCTACTTCAAAGAGACCGGCATTTTCCCGACCAGTCATATCGTCACGCTGAAGCAGAAGTTCGTCGAGCGTCATCCCAACGCGCCGGTCGCGCTGCTCCAGGCGTTCCGACGGGCGCGCGACGAGGCCTTCAACCGCCTCGAGGGCCCCGATCCGAGCATCATCGTCTATTCCTGGGCCGCCGCCGCGGTCGCCGACCAGCGCGCGCTGATGGGCGACAGCTACTGGGCCTATAACATCGAGCACAACCGGCGCACGCTCGAAGCCATGACGCAGTTCGCGCACGAGCAGGGATTGTCCCCTAGCCGCATCCCTTACCAGAGCTTCTTCCATCCGGAAGCGGCAGCGTTTCCAGGGGAGTAGCTCCCCATACCTCCAGTGCAGGATTTAAATCAGAAGACGCACCTGCGGTCGACCACGGATGTGGCGAGTGCGCCGGCGGCTCGCCCAGGACTAGGCGGCGCGGTTAAGACCAAGGGCGCTATGCGGCTTGAAGGCCTGTGGAAGACCTATCCCGGAAACGCCCGGCCGGCGGTCCAGGACCTCACTCTCGATGTGTGCGATGGGGAAATCGTGACCTTGCTCGGTCCGAGCGGCTGCGGCAAAACCACGACGCTGCGCATGGTGGCCGGCTTGGAGGTTCCCGATCAGGGAGATATTTTTTTTGGCGAGCGCGCCGTGGTCATGACTTCGCGCCGCTTATTCCTTCCGCCCGAGAAGCGCAACCTCGGCATGGTATTTCAATCCTACGCCATCTGGCCGCACATGACGGTCGCGGAAAACGTGGCCTTTCCGCTCCAGTCGCACCGCTTTCCCAGAAAGGAAATCAAAGAGCGGGTGCGCCGGGCGCTGGATCTGGTCGGCATGGCCGGATACGAAGACCGGCCGGGGCCTCTTTTAAGCGGTGGACAGCAACAGCGCGTCGCCTTCGCGCGGGCCTTGGTCACCGAACCGCAGGTTTTGCTGCTGGATGAGCCGTTCAGCAATCTCGACGCGAAGCTCCGCGAGCAGATGCGCATCGAGGTGAAGCTTTTGCAAAAGCGCCTCAATCTCGCGGTGCTGTTCGTCACGCACGACCAGATCGAGGCGCTGAGCCTCTCCAGCCGCATCGCGCTGATGAATTTCGGCGTCGTCCAGCAACAGGGCAGCCCGCGGCTCCTCTATGAGCAGCCCGCGAACGAATTCGTGCGCGACTTCGTCGGCCGGACGTTGTTGTTCAAGGGCAAAGTCGAGACTAGCAACCCTTCGGGGCAGATGGCGATCGCCGTCGAAGGGGCGCCGGACTGTGTCATCTTCGGCCGCACTTATAACCCGGGCGGCATCAAGAGCGGCGCGTCGGTGTTTATCGCGATCCGGCCGGAGGATGTGGAAATACTTCCGGCGCTCGGCTCTCAAGCTCCTTCGGGAATGATCGCAGGCACGGCGCAGGCCGCGCTGTTCGTCGGCGAGCGGATCGAGTATCAGGTCGAGGTCCATGGACAAGGCAACATCCTCATCTACGGCGAGCGCCACAACCCGGTGGAAGAAGGCAGCAAAGTCTGGCTGAAGCTCAGGCCCGACGGCCACAGCGCCTGGCCGTCCGATTGGGTTCATGCCGGCGGCAGTTAGCTGGAGGAACGCATCATGTTCGGTTTTTTATTTTTGATTTTCTTGGCAGCGCTTTTCGGCGATTCGTTCACGCTTGCCGGGGGCGCGGAGAAACCCGCCGCCTTTGACGAGGAGTGGTCGAAGCTCATCGCCGCCGCCAAGCGCGAGGGAACCGTCGCAGTCGCTTCCGGCGGCGCCCCCTCGCGTCAGTATCGTCCCGTAGTCGAGGTCTTCCAGAAAAGGTTCGGCATCACCGTCGAGGTCTCCACGGGCAGCGCGACCGATACAGTCAATCGCGTCCTCGCGGAGCGCAAGGCGGGGAAATACACGATGGACATCGCTTTGATCAGCGTCCGCGAGGCGCAGCAGAGGCTGCTTCCCTCCGGATCGCTCATCCCGTTCACTCCCCTGCTCATCCATCCCGAGGTGCTGGACAAGTCCGTCTGGTATCTCAACCGCCACTGGTACGGCGACAAAAACTCGAACACGATCTTCATCTACCACGTGTCGAAAGAGGATAAATACGAATACTGGTACAACACCGACAAGATCAAAGAACCGGAGACCGTCTCGCTGAAGAAGCAGACGGACTTTTTCGACCCGCGCTGGAAAGGAAAGATGCTGGGCCAGGGAATGGGCGACCCGTCCGGACTCAGGCAGATGATCGACAGCTACTTCGAGCCCGACCGCGGGCCGGATTGGGTGAAGACCTATCTCCTCGACGCGGGACTGACGTTTTCGGACGACCGCAGAATCCTGGAGACCTGGCTTGTCGGCGGGAGATTCCCCCTTCAGCCTGTCGTCACCGGGAGCGAAGACCT
>Ga0075434_100003199_pt1 | contig 14598 bp, 10 predicted proteins | sample RhiMethybrSRZTD3_FD_75298 | JGI IMG/M metagenome (GOLD analysis project Ga0075434, IMG submission 75298) | Populus rhizosphere microbial communities from Tennessee, USA - Rhizosphere MetaG P. TD hybrid SRZTD3 | ecosystem: Host-associated > Plants > Roots > Rhizosphere > Soil | place: USA... | reverse complement strand
TGATCCGCAACTACGGCGGCGAGCCGATACAAGCGCCGTCTATGCGCGAGGTCCCGTTGTCCGACCAACACGAAGCGCTCGTGTTTGGCGAGTCACTCCTCGCGGGCGAGTTGGACGTCCTGATCCTCCTGACGGGCGTGGGCACCCGACTGCTGATCGCCACGCTGTCAAAGCGGTGGCCGAGGGAGGAAGTGGTCGCAGCGCTGGGCCGCCTCACGCTGGTGTGCCGCGGGCCCAAACCGATCGCTGCGCTCAAGGAGGTCGGGCTCGTCCCCTCGCTTGCGGTGCCCGAGCCGAACACGTGGCGCGACCTGCTATCGGAGCTGGACCGGAAGCTGCCGATCGGGGGAAAACGCGTGGCGGTTCAGGAGTATGGAGCGCGCAATCAAGAGCTCCTGGGCGGACTACGACAACGGGGCGGCCGCGTCGCGGCGGTGCCGGTCTATGGGTGGGCGCTGCCGGACGACACCGCGCCGCTCCGTGAGGCGATCGACCGGGTCGTGTCGAGGGAGGTGGAGATAGCGCTCTTCACTAGTGCGACGCAGGTTGAGAACGTGTTTCGCGTGGCGACCGACATGGGGCGGTCGGACGCGTTGCGGAAGGCGTTCCGAGAGGGAACGGTCGTCGCCTCGATCGGGCCAATCACGACCGTGGCGCTTCAGGAATACGGGGTCGAGCCGGACCTGCACCCCGAACACCCCAAGATGGGACACCTCATAGCACAGGTCGCGCGGCAAGCGGCCGACCTCCTGGAGCGAAAACGACGCAAGTAGGCGTGGCTTCGGGGGGCAGACGCCCGTTGGGGGCGACTACGCCACGAGCGGCACAAACTCCTCAATCACGAACCTCCACGCACGGTCGCTTCCCGTTGGGGATTCGAACCCGTGTTTTTCAGCACCGCCAGCTGACCAATGTCTAAGATCGTCCGCCGGTCCGCTTCCGCGATACGGTTACGACACAAGCCGTAAGCGCCTTTCGGTTTCAGCCAAAGGTCGGCCGAATCCGGCATCGCCAGCTGGCAACCGATGTGGCAACAACGATAGGAAAACGCCTCGCGCACTATTCAGTGTTCCGGCCTGACGCAGGCTGTCGCGCGCATCGTCGCGGCGCATCGTGGTCACGCGACGGACTACCGGCGCGACATTTCAAATCTGTGTACGAAAAAGGTAACGACCATATTGGAACGGCTCGCGTACGAGCGTCGGGTACATGGGCGCGACTGTGGGGCTGGTAGTAGTGGAGACGGTCCCGAGTGTAGTAGCACTAGATCGTGTAGCATCCCGGCGCGAGGGGACGTGCCATGATGCTTACCGTCATGGGATTCCTAGTCACTCTAGCTCCAGCCATCCTGCTGGTGGTGCTGTTGCCGACAGTCGCATGGGACCAGACACGGCCGGCGCCACCTCCCAACGACCAACTTGCTGCGCCCGGCCATCCCGGCTGGTTAGTGGACGCGCGGAGTGGCTGCTGGGTGTGGATCGCGAATCCGCCCTCTGGAATGGTAGTGACTTGGAGCGGTACCTGCGGCGCGGATGGTCGGGCCGCAGGCCACGGTGTTGTCGAGTACCGCTGGGAAGCGCAGGGGCAGCAAAAAGTCGACCGCTAAGAGGGCGACTTCCGCGACGGTGAAAAAAACGGCCGCGGCGTCTACACGTTCGCCAACGGTAACCGCTACGAGGGCGACTTCCGCGACGGCAAACAGGACGGTCGTGGCGTCTTTAAGTTCGCCAGCGGCGACCCCTACGAAGGGGATTACCGCGACGGCAAACAGCACGGCCGCAGCGGCTTCATTTTAGGTGGTAATCGTTACGAGGGCCAGTTCCGCGACGGCAAATACCACGGCCTTGGGGTGGTTGTTTTTGCGAACGGTGATCGATACGAGGGTCAGTTCCGCGACGGCAAACCTTTGGGCCGCGGGCTCTACACGCTCGCCAACGGTGAGCGCTACGAGTGTGAGCTGCTCGTTGTAGACGGTCAGCGCTATAAGTGCGACGGGTACCGCTTGCGCAACATCCTTCGCTAGGACGACCCCAGTTTGCTGACGCTGCTGAGGGACTTGGAGGAGTTCGTGACGCTTCACCGGCCGCACGGTGAGCTACGCGCGATCGCCGGCGACCCGACACCGAACGGCTACCGACTAGAAGTGGCTTGCTCATGCAGTGTCGTGTTCGAGCGGTGGGTGTTGCCCGACGACGCCGTGATCGACATGGCGTTGCTCGCGCGGTGGAACTGATCCCGCGCGCTCAACATCCCCGCCGGTTCTGACGGCAGATAATGTAAGTGAATGATGGCGTACGGGGCGACCGCGAGATGAGAGGATGGACAGTTCTCATCGGCACTTTGCTTGTCGGTGTTGTGGTCGGGTTCACCGTCGCGAACCGTGGACCCGCATTCATGGCACCATACGTTCACAAAGCGAGCAGCGGGAACGGTGAGCACATTGAAGGGCAGGTAGTACGGAAGCAACGAGAAGGAAATCGGCTCCTCGTAAAGATCAACACCGCTCAAGGACCGATGCTGGTCACCTTCACCCAGAGGGTCGCGGATTTCGACGTCCTGCTGGATCCGGGCGATACGGTTACGCTCATCATTCCTGGTTACGCAACTTTCGTCGAAGACCCGGTCTTCGAGAAGATCAAGGCGCCGGCGCCAGCAAAGACGCCTTGAGCGCTGGCGGCGACACGCGGCCGACCGTGACCGATCAGCGCGCCGCCGCGCTCCGCGCGGCAGTCGAGTTTCTGAGCCTCGAGTTTCTGAGCCTCGAGTCGCCCGAGCCCGAGCTCAGGCTGCTGCATCGGTACGCCGACACGTGGCGCGGGAGTCGGGTGGTGGCTACTGGGGCAAGTTCTTCTGAAAGGTCCGCTGAACGATCTGTTTCAGATCGGCGGGGAACCGACTACCGATCAGTTTCCCCAGGACCGGAATATCGCCCGTCGCATGGAAGACTCGTGCATCGACGGTCATCTCAACCCAAAACCCGACTCCATCGATCTTCACGCGGTTTCGGTCCGTGGCCCATTCGACGCGGCTCACCATCGTGCTGAATTGCGCGGTCAACTGATTGACGGTGTCTTCAAGTGCCCGGCGAGCGTCTTCTAGGGACCGCCGGTGCTCAAGCGTCACGTCGATCAACGGCATGGTCGTCGCACCAGCCTACCTAGCACCAGCCTACCTAGAAGGAAGGACCGGTCGCAGCAGCACATGAACCGACCTGCTCTTGACCTTTCGGTCTGGAGCCGGCTACCCTCGCGCCACTCTTTTATCCCTATGCACCGCTTTGGCGTTCGCCGCCCGTCTATTTCCCCTGCAAATAACGCGCACCGCGTGACGTTCGTGTTGATCTGGTTGACTCTACTAGGTGTTTTGCTCGCCTCAGTTCCGGCGGCCTCGCAGGACTCGCCGGCCATCGCCATGCGGGCGTTCGGCCACGTCACAGAGGTCAGAGACTCGACCCACGTCGTGGTGAACCGCGGCTGGGCGGAGGGAGTCCGTCGGGGCGCCACGGATCTCGTCCTATACCCCATGCGCCCGCCGGGGACGCCCGACGCGGTGAGCAGCTACGTCCGTCTCGCACGCGGCCGAGTCACCGAACTTGAGGAACACAGCGCTAATCTCGAACTTTCGCTGGTTGTCGAGGCCGTGCGGGTCGGCGACTCCTTCACGTATGTCCTGCATATACCAGCGTCACTCGTCGACGACGTCCTCCTCGGGCTCGCCGTCGCCGACATACGCCTGGTCTCGCACGACTCGCGACAGCCGTTCTTCGAAATGAGCGGCCTGCTGGCGGATGAGTCTGCCGCGTTCCGGGACTCGATCATCGACAGGATGGTGCAGGACGCCCGCACCGCGGCCGCCGCACAGAGTACCGTGCTCACGTCGCGGATCGACGTCGGCCTGTTCCGCGGACGGACGATGTCGGAGGCTCTACAGGAAACCAGGCGGGACCAGGTTCTGGCCTTCCTCGAGTTCGTCCAGGCATTTCCCGGCGGCTATGCGGGCCGCGCGTTCGATTTCGTGAGCGCCTATGCCCAATGGATCTCCTGGGGGACGCCGAGCGGTGACCTACAGCTGGCTGCGCGCAAGGCCGGACGCGTCATCGCGCGTGGGGATGCGGCAGCGAGGGACGGAAGGTTCGACGATGCCGAGACGGCGTATCGCGAAGCTCTGATCGTGGCACCCGATTCGGAGCCGGCGAAGAGACAGGTCCAGCAGGTGGTCGCCGTGCGCTTTCTCCAGTCCCAGCTGGCGAAGGATCCCGACGATACTGCGAAGCGCTTCGCGCTGTTAAAGGCCCTCGACGAGTTGCGGGCGATCGATCGCGTGATTCCCGAGCTCGATCGCCTGGACAAGTCTGGCTACCGTCCGGTCGAGGTCATGGAGATGCGCGCCCGCGTGGCCTACCAGCAGCAGCGCTATTCGGACGCTGCTGCCCTCTACCGCGCCTTGCTGGAAAGGGAGCAGCGAGAAGCGGATCGCGCCGATTACGCCAAGATCATCAAAATGCTGGAGCTACTGGAAGCTCGGAGAAACGCACCAGGATCGGCCACGCCCTTGCTCGCGCTCGCCCAAATGGTCGAGGAGGGACGAGACTGGGGACTCGCCGCGACATGGTATGAGCAAGCCCTCGACGTAGTCAGCACGGCCGAGGAGATGCGGGCGGCCAGTGTCGGTCTTCAGCGGGTCGCCGCGCAACGGCAGATCGATGCAGAAGCCGGCACGGCGGGCGAGTTGCTCGAGCGACACGACCTCGAGAACGCGAGACGGCGGATCGCGCTGATCCTCGCGTCATGTGACGCACTCGGAGACGCACGCTGCGCGGCCCACCATCTCGATCGCCTCGCCAAGGCCGCCACGGCCGTCAGCGAGTACGGCGTGGGGGCTGAGCTCGCCCGCGAGAGAGTGCGGCGCGACCCGAACGACCCGACGGCTCGGTTCGATCTCGCGCTCGTGCTCTACCCTCGACGACTGGCGGAGGCAGAGCTCGCGGTTGAGGCCGGGCTCGGTCTGAAGCCGAACTCTCCCGATGGGCTAATCATTCGTCTGGCGCTGCGTGTCGCCGGCGGCAAGGTCGCCGACGGCCGGCAGGACGCGGAGGCAGTGGTGGCAGCGTCGCCGGATCTCGCGTCCCCCTACCATTACCTGGCTGTCTTTGCCACCGCGAGCGGCCGTTACGACGAGGCGCTTCGGTGGGCGACGGAAGCCTTCAAGCGCGCGCCCGAGGACGAGAGGAATCAAAAAACGCTCGACGCCGCCGTCCGGGCCGCTCGGGCCAGCGCGGCCATCAAAGACGGCAGGGATCCCGCTCGCAACCGGTTGTCGCTGATTCGCACACTCGCGCAGTTCTGGCTCTATGACGCCGTCCAGCACGAAATTCCGGCGCTCGCCGGCACGTCCGAATTTCGGGAGGCCAACTGGCTGCTCGCCGCCGACAACCAGGGCTTCGTGCCCGCGGCCGTTGCACTAGAGGCGGCACGTCGCGCCGCACCGCAGACGGTGGGTCGACAGCGCTGGCTTCACCTGCTCGAGGCCCGCGTCGCGGCTCAGGAGCATCCGGAAGATCCCGACCGCCGCCTAGCGCTGGCGCAGGCGGAGGTTGGCGTGGGCTCGTTCCACCCCGCGCTCGCGGCGCTCGCCGACCTTGTCGGCCGTGGCGATGGGCGCGCCGCCGGTGTCGCGGAGCTCGCGTGGAAAGGCCTCCGCGCGAACAATCTCGATCTGCGCGCCCAGAACGCCGCGGACAACGAGCAGCACGACACCGCTGAGGCGTTCTATCGGGAAGCTCGTGATCTCTACCTTCAGGCTGGCGCCCCGGTAAACGCGATGCGCGTGGGCGGTCCGTATTCCGTTGAGCTGGCAGCAACGGGTAAGTTCAAAGATGCGATTCGTGTGATCGAGCGGGTTATCGCCGACGAGGAGACCGACGGCGAGCCATTGGCAGTGTTCGCTGACGAGCTCAGGCTGGCGTCGTATCAGGCGAAGGTTGGGACCCTGGATGCCCACGCGAGAGCGATCACCCAAGGCCGGGCAGCCTGCGAGCGGATCGACTTAGACACGTGCCGGTCCGTCGTACTGAACAATCAAGCGCGTTTCTCGGCCGCCGAGGGACGATTCACCGAGGCGATCGGAGAGGCCCGAGAGGCGTTGCGCCTGGCAGAGGTAAGCGGCGCAACCTCGATGATACGCGGCGCGCTCGGCCAGCTGGGCCGCCTCACGCTGACTGTGGGAGATCTGGACCGTAGCTTCGCCATCGCCGAGGATCTGCTGGCCAGAAGCCTCGCGGGTCGCGATGTCCTCGGAGAGCAGCAAGCACTGCTCTTGATGGGTGACGTCACGTTGCGGCGCGGCGACGCGCAAGGCGCGCGTGGCTACTATGCTGAGGTCTACAAGCTCGGTCAGCGGACGGGAGACGCGACCTACCGCGCCGCCGCCCTGTCCGCCGAGGCCGGCGTGCAGCTTGACGTGGCGCATCGATCGGACGCAGCTGTGCCGCTGTACGAACAACTGGTCGCCATTCACGAGAACTCCGAGCGCAAATATGACGAGGCCGAAGCGCTGGTGGGTCTCGGCCGTGCGCTGTCCGCCTCGGGGGACAACATCAAGGCGCGCTCCGCGTTGCTGCGGGCGCTGGCGATCTACGACGCCGGGAAGCGCCGCCCAGCGGTCGGCCGCGTACAGGCGGAGCTCGCGCTCGTCGAGGCCCGCTTGGCGTCAGCGGCTGAGGCGCTGACGGCGGCACGCGCGGCAGTCGACATCGCGAACAGCATCGACGAGCCAGAAGCTCGCTGGCTTGCGCATTACGCGCTCGCGCGAGCCTTCGAGGCCGACGGCCAGAACGAGGCGGCGGCGGACGAGTACGACCAGGCGGTCGACGTTCTCGCTCACACGATGGATCTGGGCACGCGGAGCGGGAACCGTGAAGGATGGCTCGCCTTCGGGCGCGTGAGGGAGGTCTTCGGCAACGCTGTCACCCTTTTGATAAAGCTGAAGCGGGAGGAACGCGCGTTCGAGATCCTCGGGCTGTTCCGTGGCCTTACACTCCGTCGCATGTTTGGCCCCGACCAGATCGAGGCGCAGGACGAGGCGCTGCGAAAGCGGCTCAAGGAGGTTGGCGAGACCCAGCGGAAGCTGGGCGAAGCGCGTGAGCGCTACAAGCAGGAGCGGGACAAGCCGCCCGAGCAACAGACACCGGAAGGCCTGAACGCCCTGGCTCAGCTTGTCGCACAGTCGAGCAGCCAGCTTGTCCTGTTGGAGACGCTTCTCAAGCGTGACTACCCGACGTATTACGACAGATTTGTGATCAAGCGCGACTCGGTGCGCGCGCTCCGCAATCAACTGGCCCCCGGCGTCGTGGTCGTGAAGTACTTCACGGCGCCGGATGCGCTGTTCATCCTCGTCATCTCTCACGACGAGGCGGCGAGCGGCGCGTGGAGGGTGCCGGTCTCCGAGGACAAGCTGCGGGATGCCGTCTTCGCATTTCGCACCGCGCTGAAGTCGGACGATCCCGACGCGGCGCGGTGGGGCGCGCAGCTCTACGCGTGGCTCCTTCAGCCTATCGAGGCCGACCTGGAAAAAGATCGGACGATCCTGATCATGCCCCACGGCCCTTTGTTCTATCTGCCGTTCCAGGCGCTCGGGACTGTCGACAACGCTGGCAACGTCCGATACGCGATTGAGAGCCACCGGATCGCGTACCTGTCCTCTGACACCGTCGGGAAGACGCTCGAGCAGCGCGTATCCTCCCCCCTCACGCTTATCGCGTTCGCCAATCCCGACGGGTCACTTGCTGGCGCCGAGGAGGAGGTCAGGACTGTCAAGCGCGAGGTCATCCCAGATGCTCGGGTTCTGTATACGAGCGAAGCCACGAAGGAGAACTACTTCAAGCTCGCGCGTGCGTATCGCGTCATTCACTTCGCGACTCACGGCGAGCTCGACCCAAATCCGACGGCGAGCTACCTGCAAATGGCCAACAACGAGAAGCTGACCGTGAGCGAGATCACGGGATACGAGCTCGAAGGCAGCACCGATCTGGTCGTCCTCTCCGCCTGCGACACGGCGATCCAGAATGGGCCGGCGCGCGGGGACGAGATGATCTCGATCTTCTCGGCATTCGCTGCCGCCGGCGCGCCGACACTCGTCGCCACCCTGTGGAAGGTGGACGACGACGTCACGCGCGATCTGATGACGCAGTTCTATCGAGAGCTACGATCCGGCCGGGCGTCGGACAAGCTGGAGGCTCTCCGGCAGGCTCAGCTGTCGATCCTCAGGATGACGCGTGACGGGCAGCGACCGTATGCCGCTCCGCGGTACTGGGCGGCCTTCGAGTTGATTGGCGACTATCGCTAGCCGAAATGCCGAAATGCGAAGACGCCGCCTCATAGCGCCCTGCGCCGGTCTTGCGCTCTGGAGTGTGGCGCACAGCGTCTCGGCGTGGAGCGCGCCGGCATCCTCAGAGTGCACGGTGGCGAGCGTTACCGGTGACTGGCGGCGTTCCGGCAAGACGATTCGCTTCGGCGACACCCTGCCAGAGGGGGCCTGCGTGACGGGCAGCGCGGGAGCTCTCGTCGTCTGGTGGCGCGGTCAACTCGTCTCGCACACCTGCAAGAGGCCGGCCGCGAGCGGTGAATGCGGGGTGCCGTCCGAGACGGGCTGCGTTGTCAAGCTGACTGCTTCGGTCTCTGCTCACGACCCGAGGCAGACCCGCTTCGCAGCGATCGTCGCGCCGCTCATTCACGAACATCCGTTGAGATACTTGGTCGCCGCCAGCCGGGGGATCGGCCAACGCTTGACGGAGGCGGTCGTGCCGCTGACACCGCCACAGCTTGACCTGGCGCCTGCGCTCGCGGCCCTGCCGTACGGCGTCTATCGCGTCCGGCTCACGTCGCTGTCGGCGTCGCCGTCGATCGCCACTCGTGCGTTGGCGATCACATGGACACCAGGGACGTCAGCATTCGTTTCCGGAGCGAACATCGCTGCGGGCCTCTACCGACTGAGCCTCGTGGACGAGAACGGCGAGTCCGGCGACGACGCCTGGGTGTTGGTGTCCCCGGTCGATCGATACGAGACGCAGTCGACGGCGTTTCGGGAAGCCGTCGAGCTCGCCGGACAATGGCCGAAAGAAACGACGCCAGAGGCCACTCGTGCGGCACTGCGCGCATATCTGGAGTCACTCTCGCATTCGACCGGGGCCGTTCGCGAGCCGTGACGCTTCGCCCAGGGTGGCGGATCAAGTCGGCAGCACGGGCCACGTTTCGAGCCGTGCGCCGGGCCGCGCGGCAACTGTGGATTCGATACGGGCAGGGATTCGGCCGTCATTACTTGAGAGCATTGCCGTGGATCATTGTGTTCACGCTATCAGTTCACGTCCTCGAGCATGTCGGAGCGCTTGTCGGTGCCGAGACGGTATGGCTCGACACTTTGTTGAGGCAGAGTCGCCGCCAGATGTCCCAGGACATCTTCATCGTCGAGATTAGCGAGAGCGATTATCGGAGCCTGTTTCGATCGACCAGTCCGCTTGACCCTCGACCGGTGGTGGCTTTGGTTCGGACGATCCTCACGGCAAGCCCTGCGGTCGTCGCCGTGGACCTCGACACCAGTGATGCCGTCTGGTGTCATTACGACGTTGCGGTCATCACGCCACCGGCTTCCACCGTCCTCTGGGCTCAAGTTCCGACGGCGTCCGACGAGTCGGTCGCCGGTGAAGCTGAAACGCTTGAGCTCGCTCCGGTCCTCGGGGGAGCGCTCGTCGACAAGCAAGCGATGGGCGTACCCGTGTTTCCGTTTGACCGCGACGGCTTGGTGCGTCGTTACTTGAGCGACATTCCGGTGACGGGCGAGCTGAAGCGCTGCCGTCTGGGGAGTGCTTCGGCGAAAGGCGCAGCCCGCTCGATGAAATCCCTCTCTCGACTCGTCGCGCAGACATACCGGCCGGCCGTTGCGCGTGAGCCCGGAGGGGAGCGAATCTTCAACTTCGCCGGCGACCGCTACCACTTTCTGATCAACGATGCTCGCGACTTCGTCAACGAGCGCGGTGAGGCCTTGCCGCTCAACGACCGACAGAAGCAGCAGCTCGCCGGGAAGATCGTCCTGATCGGAGGGAACTTTCGAGCCGCACGCGACGTCTATCCGACGCCCGTGGGCCCGATGAGGGGTGTCGAGCTCGTCGCCTCCGCCGTGGAGTCAGACCTCAACGGCGGAGGTATCCGGGAGCTGAACATCTGGCTGGCGAGGCTCGCGGATCTCTTCGCGGGAAGCCTCATCACCTGGGTCTATTTTCACTGGGAGCGACGTCCACGCGTCGCATTCCGTCTGAGTATTCTGGCCATCCCGCTACTCTCGATGTCTGCAAGCTTCGTGGCATATAAGTCCTACGCCTACTGGTTCAGTTTCGCGCCGATCGTCATTGGCATGCTGATCCATCAGCTGTATGAACAATCGAAGCTGAGCGCACGCCTCGAGGCCTTTCACGCGCGCGATTCCGGAAATTAAGTGATAGGAGAACTGTGCCGATGTCCCGGATGCGAGCAAAATGGAGGTACCAGATGACGGCGCGAATGATCGCTGGGGTGCTGGGTGTCCTTGTGAGTCTCGCCTGCGTCTGTGTGGCGGTCGCGCAGACGATCACCGAGTGCCAGGCCGAAAGCAACCGCCAGGCTCAGGCCGCCCATGAGCAGTACGAGCGAGAGATGCGCGCGTGCAATAAGGCGCCCGCGTGCCTGCAGAGCTGCTACGACCGATGGATTGTGGCCTCGAACAACGCGATGCGGGCCGCAGCGCAGTGCGGCGCGAGAATACCCGCCCAAACTTCTCCGCAGCTGAAGGAGTTGCCACCGAAACCCGCACCGATTGGCCTGCCCGAGAATCCCGATGTCTGTGACAAGTTGAGGACCCGATTGACCACGGTCGCGGTTAATCAGTACAACAACGTCGTGCAAACGTGTCAGAGTCCCGAATGTATCAAGGCCGCGCTCAACACATGGAAGCAGGCCGACGCCGCCGCCGAACAAAAATACAACGCGTGCCGCGCGAATCTCCAGGCCGCGAAGGGGCCGCTCAAGGGGGACGTGCAGCAGAAGGTAGAGGTGCCGAACGGTCCGCTTCGTGGCGGCAGTGTCTACAACCCTGACTATGGCCAGGGACTACCTGCGATGACGGGCCAGGTCCCTTATCAGGGAACCAATCTCTATGTCACCCTCGCCCGAGGGCATCTTGTTGGCCAAGGGATCGAGGGGCCGATGCAGTTCTACTCCGCCCCACCGCGATTCATCGGTAGGGCCTCGGGTATGATCACGGCGGCCGACACGTTCACGATCACGAAACTTTGGGATATGCAGGGCCGCGAGGTGGATCCCGTTCAACCCATCGTAGTACCGCTCCGGCCCGTCAAGTAGCGAAGGGCCACCTGCCTCGGGTCCGTCGAGGCAGATCAGAGCCCTAGAAGTAGGCCGACCGCTGCCCGAATCGGACACAGGAGAGGTCCGCCAGGGATGTAAGGGGCGTCACCGTCGCGATTGCTGAGTTCCCACGACGGTGCCAGTAATTCCCGTCGCTGCGTCGGCGGCGCTGGAGTGGGTCAAGGGCTTGCCATTGCGGGTCATCGACCGGGACGTCCACCAGCGACAACGCGGTCTTCTATGGCGAAGTAATTCTTCAGGCGCTTCGAACACTCCTTAGGGACACGTCCGACTTCCAAATCGCGTTCAGGCCGCTGTCGCGAAGCCCTGGAATGTTACTGTCGGGAACACGTCCTACTGCCAAATCCCGTTGAGGAATCGAACCCGTGTTTCTGGCAACGGCCGATGGCAACCGCATTGTAAGTACCGACCGTTACGGCCGTGGAGAGCGCCCTCTCAAGGCTGAAACTTCGCTGCGAATGGTAACCACGTGCGGTACTGCCAGTACGCCCGGGCCGAGAGGGGCGAAACGCTCGCTATAGTCGGTCTCGTTTGTCCGTCGCCGCGTGGGTAGGGATCCGGCCACAAAACTGGGGCGTGCCTGAGGCGGCCCAGTGCAGGACGCCATGCGCGACCTGCGCCGTTGTCAGACCGCCAAGCGTTAGCAGTAGCTCGACGCGGATCGCGCCGCCGGGCTACGTTCGCCGACCCGATCTGCTTCCGCGCCTCGCCGGCAAGCGTTCTCGGTTCCTCACGCTGGCCGAGCGCGCATCTCTCCAGTTCCCGCGCGTTGCCCCCAGGGCAGCGGATTGACGGCGCGCCGGCTGACTTCTTGGCCGCCGCGCTGCCGCTGCTACTGCCCGCGGGGCAGTAAGCGGGTTGGTCTGAGGTTGGCGACCGGGCTGTTTCGACGGTTCGGCGCCCGCGATAACGGTGTGGAATAAAACCATAACCTATTGAATATATGAGCCGAGCCAGTCGCACGGACTTCGTCTCTGCGGCTACTCGCGATGTTCCCAGGGGTGAAGTTTGACGAATCGAGCGCGCGTGCTGTCTCTTGTAAGGTGTCGATCGCCGTAGGTAGTGCGGTATCGGGAGCGATCAGCAGCACGCGGTCGTCCGTGACTCCGTGACCAGGGCGAGACAGAACTTCTAACTCACGGAGGACGACGCCGATGAATGATCGCCTCAGGGTTTCACAAGCCGGAGCGGCCACGCTTAGGGCAGCGCAGAATCGGACGGCGAGTCACGTCGCCGCTCAGTTGGTCAAGTCTTTCGACTTCCTAATGACCTATCGCCATGAAGACTCTGCTCTCGTGGACGCGCGCGGACAGCGTATCAGTGACGTGAGCTTCTACCCTGAAGATGGGCCGTCCATTGCGGCTGAGCTGAACGCCGGCTTCGAGCGGCACGGACAAGTAATGCGGGAGCACCTCCGTGCTCGCGCGCCAGAGGATCGAGCTGGACGGTTGCAGCGGTCCGACCGCTGGCGCAAACCTGAAGATTGAAATTCGCCAGGGCCCGTGAGTCCAATCAGGATTACAGGAAGGCATCAGACCTGTTCGTCGAGTACTACGGCAGTTGCGTTGTGGCCAGATCGAAGAGTCGTCGATCGTTCGGCCTCCGTAAGTTCGGCGATGCCTGAACAACCTATGGAGGAGAACGACCATGAACTCCCACGAGAAGCATGATTTAGCCCCAACCCCTGCCCAGCCCGGCGGCCAGTCGAGGCCGGGCCCTAACTCTAATGGCGCCGCGGCCTCTCGCCGCGGGGCCAAGGGCACCGCGGCTTTGGCGCAGGCGGCCGGCGTCGATGGCCGTGCTCTCGCGCCTCATTCGACGGGCAACGACAACGGAAGGGCGGCCCACACGGTCACGGTGACGCCCCGCTCGGCCGAAGACCCGGCGCCGAGCCAGTCGATGGAGCCGGGGGACCCTCAGCCCCGCACCGGCGCCCCGCGGCGTCGCGCGCGACTTGCCAAGCGACTTACGACCGCGCCCAGGCGCAAGACGATGACGCCCGCCGCACTCGCGGCGAACAAGCGGAACGCGCAGAAGTCGACCGGGCCGAAGTCCGACGCCGGGAAGGAAGCGAGCAGCCGCAATGCGGTGACGCACGGACTGACCGCGATCAAGACGTCGATCGTGGTCCAAGGCAAGGAAGATGCCGAAGCCTACGAGGATCTGCAGCGCCTCGCGCTCGAGGAGTACCGGCCCAGGGTCCTCACGGAAGAGTGGGGGGTCCGGCAGCTGGGCAACGCGATGTGGAGCGTGCTCCGCGGCAACCGCGCACAAGTCGCCGCCATTAAGGAAGCCATGCGGACTGGCGGCGGCGAGCCCCGGGCCAACGACCTGCTCAAGGCAGTCTTCGGCGAGAAGCCAAGGGACGACTGGCGTCGAACTGGCTCGGGAGTCGAGGCAGCCGCAGAGGCGCTGGCGACCTTCATCAGCGAAGCTCAAGCGTCCAGGTATAGCGATGCCGAATTCTGGCGGTGGGTGCGGGAGACCGCCACGGAGCTGAAGGCGCTCGCACCTCGACTCGCACGGCTCGTCGAGGCCAACGACCAAGCTATCACCCAGACGGCAGCGCTGAGCGTTCTCGAAGAGGCCAAGCGTGACCTGCAAGACCGCGCGGCGAAGCTCAAGGCGAAGGAGACGGAGCGGCGCGCGCTCAACGAAGAGCTCGGCCTCGTTCCCGACACGCACTTCTTTCACAACGTCATGCGCTACACGGCCGCCGCCGACCGCGCCGTCAGGCGCTGGATGAAGCTGCTCGCGCCCGTACGCCAGCGGGCGTCCAAGAGGGCGTGAGCGATCGGCTCACCCGTTTTGACGAAACGAACCCAAATCCGCGTAGCTGCCGGCGCCATTGCCGCGGGCAGCTACGCGGAGACGGCGACGTTGGACGACAGGCGGTGGCGCAACGACGTGAGATCCGCGCGGCTCAGGGCACGCCGTCCGCCCGCCCCATCGATGGGCTCCGGGCCGCAGCGCAGCCAGCCGCCACCCACTTCTCGAGGTTGTCGGGCTTGCCGCGCCTCAGCGCGCCTGGATGTACTCCCGCAGGTAGCGGTTCTCGTACTCGGCCGCGTCGAGGCGCGCCTTGACCAGATCGCCGATCGAGATCATTCCCACCACGTGGCCGCCGTCCATGACGGGCAGATGGCGCACGCGGTTCTTGGTGACGATCCCCATCGCGTAGTCGATC
>Ga0075434_100003198_pt1 | contig 14600 bp, 11 predicted proteins | sample RhiMethybrSRZTD3_FD_75298 | JGI IMG/M metagenome (GOLD analysis project Ga0075434, IMG submission 75298) | Populus rhizosphere microbial communities from Tennessee, USA - Rhizosphere MetaG P. TD hybrid SRZTD3 | ecosystem: Host-associated > Plants > Roots > Rhizosphere > Soil | place: USA... | reverse complement strand
TACGGCGACCCGTCGGTCACTACGGATGCACGCGAAGGCTTGCCGGCGCCTCGGCGCGATTGGATCGTTTCGCGCGGCGACGTTGAAGAATACGAAGGCCGCGGGATTCAACCGATAGACGACGGCTACCTGACATTCGAAGCCGCGCAAACCGCGCGTGATAAAGGCCGATTAGAAGATTTTCCGACGCTGCGCCGCACGCCTCTCCGCGCGAAGAAGGGCTCATGCGTGACGCAGATGCACTACGCCAAACGCGGCATCATCACGCCTGAGATGGAGTTTATTGCGATAAGGGAGAACTTAGGACGCAGACGGCAGGAGGCAGACGGCAGGACACAGGACGAACCGCGCGATTCAGTGAATCATCAACATCAAGGCCAATCATTCGGGGCATCCATCCCAAGCTACGTCACGCCCGAATTCGTCCGCGATGAAGTCGCCCGCGGCCGCGCCATCATTCCCGCCAACATCAATCATCCGGAATCCGAACCGATGATCATCGGCCGCAACTTCCTGGTGAAGATCAACGCGAACATCGGCAACTCCGCCGTGCTCTCTTCGATCGACGACGAAGTCGAAAAGATGCGCTGGTCGATCAAGTGCGGTTCCGATACCGTCATGGATTTATCAACAGGGAAGAACATTCACGCGACGCGCGAATGGATCATTCGCAACTCGCCCGTGCCCATCGGCACCGTGCCGATCTACCAGGCACTGGAAAAAGTCGGAGGCAAAGCCGAAGAACTGACCTGGGAGATCTTCCGCGACACCTTAATCGAACAAGCGGAGCAGGGCGTCGACTACTTCACCATTCACGCCGGCGTCCGCCTGCCTTACATCCCGTTAACGGCAAAGAGGACGACGGGAATCGTCTCGCGCGGCGGATCGATCATGGCCAAGTGGTGTCTCGCGCATCACGAAGAAAGTTTTCTCTACACGCGCTTTCGCGACATCTGCGAAATCATGGCCGCCTATGACGTTTCGTTTAGCTTGGGCGACGGCCTGCGTCCCGGCTCAATCGCCGACGCCAATGACGAAGCGCAATTCGCTGAACTCGAAACGCAAGGCGAGCTGACAAAGATTGCCTGGGAGTACGATTGCCAGGTGATGAACGAAGGTCCGGGGCATGTTCCAATGCACCTGATCAAAGAGAACATGGATAAACAGCTTGAATGGTGCGGCGAGGCGCCGTTCTACACGCTCGGGCCGCTGACGACCGACATCGCGCCCGGCTATGATCATATAACCTCCGCTATCGGTGCTGCGATGATCGGCTGGTACGGCACTGCGATGCTCTGTTACGTCACGCCGAAAGAACATCTCGGCTTGCCTAACAAAAAAGATGTGAAGGATGGCGTCATCGCGTACAAAATCGCCGCCCACGCCGCCGATTTAGCCAAAGGCCATCCCGGCGCGCAGTATCGCGATAACGCTTTATCAAAGGCCCGCTTCGAATTCCGCTGGGAAGATCAGTTCAACCTTTCGCTCGACCCGGAAGTCGCGCGCGACTATCACGATGAAACTCTGCCGCAGGAAGGCGCCAAGCTCGCCCACTTCTGCTCAATGTGCGGCCCGCATTTCTGCTCCATGAAGATTACGCAGGATGTGCGTGAGTACGCAGCGCAGAAAGAGATTGATGAGCAGGCGGCGTTGGGTGTGGGAATGAAGGAGAAAGCAGAAGAGTTTGTAGCCAGCGGAGCAGAGATTTATACAACGGGTTAGGACTTTTCCTCGCGGTCTAACTCGTGAAAGCGCAACCAACACAAACACAACCGCAGTTCTCGACCCAAGCAGTTTCGTCCGATAAATCGGAATTGCCCGCGCACTCCCGTTAATATTGTGGCTCCCTCACAAAAGTGATAACGTTCGCTTCAGACCTTGCTAATCAGCTTGGCATAAGGCTGCTCTGCATTATTGCCAAGAGTTTGCTTCGAATAGTCCTGAACGACCAAGTCTAATCATGCGTATTAGAGAAACGTCGTTATGTCGTCCTCTCGCAGGCAGTAATTTTCTCGACTGGTCATGGCTATCGTTTTTCACTGCCGCCGTCTCGCTGCTGGCAGTGGCCGGCATGTTTGCCACTGCGAGTCTGGCTCAGTCAGCGAAAGTGCCCGGCAAGCCATCGCCGACTCCGTTGCCCTCACCTCCGTTAATCGAGTTTCAGGCGGTCCCGGCAAATGAAGTCGTCGAACGAGGTCAGAAAACTTCTGTCTTTCTTCTCATCTCGAACAAATCCGATAAGCCGGTCAGAGTTTCGACAGTTGTCCTTGCCAGCAGCTCATTCACCGCTGACCAGTTCGTGATTAATAGTGATCTTCCGGCCTTTCAGAGCCTGCCAAAGGAGATGGTAATCAGCGCGAAGAATGATTCAGCTTTTAGAGCGAGCAAGTCGGTCTTGAAGTTAGAGTATTCCTGGGACCTTGGTGGCGCCCCTAATCCTTCAATTCAAACAGCCAGTCTCTCGATGGAAGTGCGGCGACGGTTCGACGAAGAAGCGAAGGGGCTTCCGGGAGGCTCTGCTGCCTTTCTCTATCTGCTCCTGCCAATTTTGCCGGGGCTGCTCGTTTTCCAATTGATTAATCACCGCCGCCTCAATGGAAGCTGGAATATGCCAACGCTCGGCGCTGACCAAATAGTGCCGGCATTTTTTATGGCGGTGGTCTTCAGTTTTCTGGTGCTGCTGATCGCCAAAGGGAACTATGAAATCAATTATTCAGACCCTTGGGTCTTTGTAATCGTTCTGGTTTTGTCGGCCGCCGCGGGGGCGTTGATTCCCGGGATTCGCTGGATCATCGATGCAATCCGCTGGCGGCGATCAGGTTTCAACGACACGGACGCACACGATGGAAAGAAATATTTATTAAAAGCCCTGCGTCAGCGTCAAAGCTCCGACAAGTTCATTTGGACTCAGGGTAAAGTCGGGCAAGAAATTTGGAAAGGCATCCGCCTGAAACAGCCCGACGGCACTCTGGTTTTGGGAGCAACGCTGCAAGTCAGCCCAACTGACAAACTGTCCGCTGAGGATTGGAACAAGACGAAAGCGAGAATCTTCAGGGAAGACCATTCACTCTCGGATGTCGCGTATCTGGTTCAGATGCTGAAAGCGGGAATGATCGACGTCGCGAGGTCAGACAAAGTGGAGGTGGGCGGCCAACCTCGTAGCGAATTCGTGGTGGTAGGAGCCCTCAAAGATTTTGTGGACTCCGGCGCGATCGGTGAAAAGTATCTCGTGCAGTGAAGGTGCCGAAGTGGGATGAAGTGCGTGGCGCGTCCCCAAGTCAAAGATCGGAAACAGACCAAATTTGATTTTGAAATAAGTCTGTCCCGACCCTTGACCTTTGGAAATAGGGAGGGACGACGTGACTGATCGCGCCACCGGTTAGACGATCAAATTTAAGTTCGGGTTAGGCCTACGACTTGATCCCCTAACCGGCGGCGCGGACGCGTCCCCGTATTTATCCAGCCGATGAATGGCCAGACAAAATACATACGGGGAGAGAATACGCCCGCGCGTGAGAGAGGGTCAAGATGACGATAGCATCAGCAAAAATTGGTGTATCAATGGTGGGCGTGGCCGATTGCCGCACCACGCTTTATTACCTCTTAAAACCGCCGGCCGCACCGGCCTTGCCGTTGGCGTCGGAGAGTGATTACAACGCGCTTCACGAGAACCTTTTGGTGGCGGCCCGAAAATTGGAAGACCTTCGCCCCGGCTATGCGGCGAAGATGTTGAAGGACATTGCTCCGGCTTATAAGAAAAACAAGTACTGGCGGAAAGCAACGGGGCTTGATGACCTCGCTACTTACTGGATGTCAGCATGGAGCAGCCTTTTGCCCTTGCAATGCAGTCTGCTGGAGAGAATAGAAATTGAGAGCGGTGGGTTGAATTTAAAAGTTCGCCCCAAGCCTGAAGTCTTACTCTACCCTTTTGGCTGGTCAACAAGAGTGAATATTCTCCTCACGGGCGAGCACTCGCTTGAAACATTGTCGAAATTTGTTGCCTACCTCGCCAACAGCAAATGCATTCGCGTCCGGGCCGCGAATGGGACTCAATCAAACCTGATGTCGTTACCGGAATATTTTCTGCGAGTCGCGCTTGGCGTACGGGCTGATGCCTTCGGAAATAATCAAACAGGAGATAGGTCAGCGAACGATGTGATCTATGTCACGACCGTACTGCAAAAAACTGGCTTCAGTCCTACCAGCAACCCGGACGAAGACGAGAAGGACGTGATGCTGAGGATCGTCAGTCCTGAAGGCGCGCTGCCGAGCGGCGGCCTTGACGACTATCTTTACCAGCGAAACTCCCAAGAGCCTCGTGATTTTGTGCTCTTCAGAAAAAATGGGAGATTCATTTGGACCGAGGATTTGTTGGACACCGCAGACCCGCAGAACCGGATCAGGTTGGAATGCCGCCATCGCAATTCCCTGCACACGATGGCGCACGCCCAGCATCTTTGTGATCTGATAAACCGGGCACTGGCAAACCCGACCAAAGCAAAGGGCTTGCCGGACACCTTGCTTAACTTGATCTTGGAAGCGGCAAATCAACTCTCGTCTCCAGGCTATGAAAGCGCCAGCTTGAAAGCGTTCTTGGAGGCTGAAGAAGCGCAATCAGCGATAAAGAAAGTGAACGATCTGAACTCAAAATAAACAAAGCTTCTGGCGGCATACCACGACGAACCCCTGCCGCAAGAAGGCGCCAAGCTCGCCCACTTCTGCTCGATGTGCGGCCCACATTTTTGCTCGATGAAGATCACGCAGGACGTGCGCGAACACGCGGCGCAGAAAGAGATTGATGAGCAGGCGGCGTTGGATCTGGGAATGAAAGAGAAGGCAGAGGAGTTTGAAGCGAGTGGCGGGGAGAGATTTATCAGGCCGCCGGTGCAGAGTGAGGCACCATGCGGCGATGGCAATTCGTTTGCGCTTTGACGGCTTGAACAGAATCGGTCAACGAGCCAGTGAAGCTGGCGGCAGAGTGTAGCCCCGGGTGGAGCGAGCGCAGCGAGCGGAAGTGCGGCGGAGGATTGCTGAGGTTGAATCTGGCAAAGCTGAACTGATTCCCGGGGATGAAGTATTGGCGCGAGCGCGAACCCTTCTTGTTCAATTCACCCCAAGCGCCGAAGGCGCGTGACGTAATAGCCTCGGGCAACGCCCGAGGTAACAGATCGCAAAAACAATTCGAGCTCTGAAGGAGCGAAATGAATCACGCAATGTGATCGACCAATGGTTTTATTTCGCCGCGTTGCGGCTTCATGAATTATTTCGGTTCGCGTTCCTGGGCCGTTGGCCTAGGCTATTGCATTGCGCGCCGTTGGCGCTTTGCCGAGCAAGCCGTGGATAGTCCGCGCAGCGGACAACTGAAAATAGTCGAGCGATTCATCGCTGGGATGAGAATCAAAAAACGAATCGTAGTCCGTGAAACGGACGACTGAACGATACAGAACCGCGAGCGGTAGCGAGCGGGATAAGGACTCAACATTAGAACGACGAATTATCTACCGAACTGTTGCAAAGGTTGCGTCTTTAACCCGCTCGCTACCGCTCGCGGTTCTGTATCCGTCGCCCGCTAAAGCGGGCTTTTGATTTGTTGGGGCTTGGTTTCCCAGCACTGAAGTGCTGGGCTACTTTCAAAACGTCCACTGCGCGGACGAAATCCACGCCCTCCCTCACAGTCGGGCTACTGCCCCGCCGCTCCGCGTTCTGACGCCTGCCACCTCCTGCCTCAAGATTAACTGTCACAAACCACCTTCCCATTTTGTCCTTAATCTGGAAGCATTGTTCCTGCTGATCTAATTTGAAGAAGTGGACGGGCGGTCTCGCCCGTGAAATCGCGCGCAAGATGCGCGTGTCACCTGGAGGTCGGTAATGAAAAGAAAACTTTGCGTGCTCGTGCTCGGGTTCGCTCTGTTCACAATGCCTTTAAGACAAGTCGTTGGTCAGAGTCCGTCCGGCCAGCCATCAAAACTCGACAGCGAAATTGCCAAAATCAAAGCCGCTATCGGCAAACGCGTGACGGATGACAAGACCAGCGTGAAACTGCAGCTTCGCGATGGATCGGAAGTGAAGGGCCGGCTAAATCAGGCGGGCGATGCCGGCTTCACGTTCACCAAAGAAAAAAGCGGCCAGCCAGCGAGCCTGTCCTACGCTGACGTCCAGAAAGTAAGTGGCAGAGGAGGCTTAGGCACGGGCGCCAAGATCGGTATAATTGCCGCCATCGTTGCCGGTGTGGCAGCCATAATTGTGATCAAGGCTGTGCGGGATTTCGATCCCTTTCGGAATGGGATTCAGTTACAAGGCGTTAAGTTCTGAGTCCATGACTCACCTGGAACTCTTTGCCGAGTTTCGCGCGTCACTTTTGGCGCAAGCATGTCGCATGCTGGGCAGCAGAAGTGAGGCTGAAGATCTGCTGCAGGAAACTTTTCTCTGTTGGCAGCAAACTGCGCTCAAACGCATCAAGTCGCCAAGGGCTTTCCTTACTACGGTCGTCAGAAATCTCTGCCGAAATCATTTGCAATCGGCGCGCGTGCGGCACGAGATATTGCCGCTCGAGCCTTCACTTCTGAAACAGCCGACCGAAGGGGCGGATGATTCTTTGCGTGAGTCATTAGCCGGCGCGCTGCGCTTGGTGCTTGAACGCCTGCCGCCGAAGGAGCGGCTCGTGTTTCTGCTGCGGGAAGCCTTCGATTATGAATACGAGGAGATCGCCGCGATCATCCGCAAGAGCGCAACCAACTGTCGCCAAATGCTCGGCCGTGCCCGCAAACACATCGCCACCGGCCGCACTCGCTTCGTCATCAAGCCGGAGCAATTGGAAAAGCTGAAGCGCCAGTTTGCGCACGCCTGCAGCACCGGCAATCCCAAAGGTTTGGTCGCTCTTCTTTCTGCCTAACGACGGCGTGAATCAATCCTCTTCCAACCCGCGTCCGTTTCTCCCCCTCGCCTTAGTCCTGATCCATCTCGTCATTTCCACAGTGCACGGGTGGGCCCATCAAGGGGCGATGGTAGCGCTAACGACCTTTGGTTACGTCTACGTCGTCGTCGTTATCACACTGATGCCGTGGGTAGCGGCAGCTCTTCTATTTACTCGAAAGAAAAAGATGGGAGCGTTGTTGCTCGCGCTTTCAATGTTTGGCAGTTTCGTCTTCGGATTTTGGTATCACTTTCTTTCGCACACCGGCGACAACGTCACGCAGGTGCAGGGCCCGGGGCACTCAACGTTTCTTTGGACGGCGATCGCGCTCGCCATCATTGAAATTGCCGGAACTATTGTCGGGTTCCGTTTGTTTCGGGCTATCTCGACGTCTCAAATTCCAAGCGCCGAAAGGCGCGCAATGTAATAGCCTCGGGCAACGCCCGAGGAAACAATCGCAAAACAATTCGAGCTCTGTAGGAGCGAGATAAATCTGAGGACGCCAATCGCCAAGGGATTTATTCCGCCGCGTTGCGGCTTGAAAAACTTGCTGCGGACAATCGACGGCGAATCATGATCCCATCGCTACCGCTCCGGGTTCTGACTCTGGTCGGTTCGCCCAGGCTATATCATTACGCGGCTTCGGCGTTTATTGCGTCGAACAAAAGTTGAGCGCGCTACTGATCAAGCCAACAGGAGTTCATTGACACCACGCGCCCCACGCGCCTAGGCTTCTTTCCTCTCCTATTCAAGGCTTATGGAAAACCGGTCGTACATACTCCACACGCGCTCAATTTCATTTCTGCTTTCGACCGTCATCCTTCTCCTGCTCGTTCTAGCCGCCGCGGTCGCGGCCCAGTCGCCGACGCCGACTCCTGACAATCGCGGCCTCGGCTTGCCGACGAATCAGCAGGCGAACTCGCAATCGAACCAGACCCAGTCAAAACAGCCAAAGCCTGAGTTGGTTTTGCAGACAGGCTACAACAGTTTTTATGGCGCAACGCGTCTGGGGTTTAGTCCGGACGGGCGTTTGTTGGCGACGGCGACGTTTCATACCAACACGATCAAGTTGTGGGAGACGGTCACCGGGCGCGAGCTGCGCAATCTCTCGACGGGCGGGCAGAACACCACGAGTCTGTCGCCGGTCTTCGCGTTCAGTCCTGATAGTCGTCTGCTGGCGGCCTCGGGCGGGAATAATTCGATCAAGATTTGGGATGTAACCACGGGACACGAGGTGCAGACTTTGACGGGGGCTTCTGGATCATTCATGGGCGCATTCGGGGTTGCGTTTGTTGGCTTCAGCGCTGATGGTCGCAAGCTCGTGACCGTCAGTGATTCGATTCGCGTTTGGGACACATCGACCTGGAAGGAAGCTTCCGCGATTCAAACTGCCAATCTGAATCCGGGCAGCATGATGGGCGGTGGAGGCGGAGCACTGAATTCGGACGGCAGTCAGTTGGCGCGCGTCGATAACGATCAAATCAAATTCATCGATCCGATCAGTGGCAAGGAATTGAAATCGGTTTCGCTGCCTGATTCGCAAATGCAGGACGTCGAACTCGCGTTCACGTCCGACGGCCGTTTGGTGGCCGCCGGCGTCCACGACAAAAACCTCAAGGTCTGGGACGTCGGCAGCAAATCTGAAAGCGTGCGGGCGCCGATACAGAAAGACTTCGCGCTGATCAAATTCAGTAGCGACGGCCGCCTTGTGGCAGTCGCCGATAACTACCTCGTCCGAATTTGGGAAGTCAGCACGGGGAAACAGATCGCCGGCATCACGGTGCCGAACACTGGCGTCTATCAGGAATATGGCGGCGTGTTTGCGGCGTTCACTCCTGACGGCAAGTGTCTGGCGACGAGCGGCTTTGGCACCCAGACTTACATTTGGGAAGTCGAGACCGGCAAGCAGGTCCAGCAATTCAAAGGTCGCACCAACATGGCTTATGCCGTGGCGTTCAGTGAAGACGGAACGCAGCTGACTTCCGGCGGACGAACGCGTTGGGATCTGCGCACAGGACAGGGCCGCCGGCTCTCTTCATCGACCACCGACAAGCAGTTAGGCATGCCGAGTCCGGATGGAAAACTGATTGCGATGTTCGCGCCGAATGACAGCGCGGTCACGGTCTATGACGCGACCAGTGGCAAGACGCTTCAGACATTGAGTCGCACGAACTTCGATGGCGGAGTCGAACGCGTTCGTTTCAGTCGCGATGGGCGATCGTTGGCGGTGATCTATACCAGTTCGAAAGGCGTGCAGCAGATCGGCCGTATGCCTTCGAGCGAGGTGAAGATTTGGGACGCCGTCGCGGGTCGCGAAATCCAGACTCTCCTGTTGAGCATGCCTCCAGTCGAAGCCGACTTCAGTGCTGATGGCAAAATGCTGGCGACGGTCGCGTCCCAGGGCGAGATCACTCTCTGGGATGTCGCTTCAGGTAGTCGCTTGCGGTCGCTGACGACTTCCGCGGGCCAAAGCTTCGATCCAATGTCCATGATGAAGAATATGCCCAACCCGGCGCAGATGCGGCGTGGTCAAATGCCCAGCATGCCGAACATGGATCAGATGAACAGCATGATCACCAACACGCTAGGCTCGATGACTGCGGGGACGATGGGCCGCAACGTTTCTTCAGTGATGTTCAGTCGCGACGGCCACGTGCTGGCGAGCGGGGGCATTGAAGCGAAATCAAATATCGACATGGCGTCGATGATGGGCCAGGCCACGAACCAGAAGCGCGGAAAAAATCAGCCGCCGCCAAACGCCGATGATTTTTTGAAGAACATGAAGGTTGAGACCACCGGCCAGTTGGTTTTGTGGAATCCTGCGACCGGTCAGCAACTCGGATTGATCAAAGGACACGGCAAAGCGATCACCAAAGTGGCTTTCAGTCGTGACGCGAAATTGATCGCCTCGGCCGGCACCGACCACACCATCAAGATTTGGGATGTCGCCACGCAGCGCGAACTGAAGACATTGACCGGTCACACCGCAGGCATTGAATCCATGGACTTCAGTCCTGACGGACGGCTACTGGCGTCGGCCAGTGATGACGGCAGCACCTTTTTGTGGGACGCGAACACGGGCGAGCATCTTTTGACGTTGATCTCGCTCGACGACGGCGGCGAATGGATGGTCGTCACGCCGGAAGGATTGTTCGACGGGACGCCGCAATCCTGGAACCAAATTCTGTGGCGCTACAACCAGGACACCTTCAACGTCGCGCCCGTCGAATGGTTCTTCAACGAATATTACTATCCCGGTTTGTTATCTGATGTGTTCGCGGGCAAGCGCCCGAAAGTTTCGTTGGACATCTCACAGAAAGATCGCCGCCAGCCGATTGTGAAATTGTCGGTTCCGGGCAATGGTGCGACTGAAAACATCTCCACACGCACAATCAAGGTGAAGATCGATATCGCTGACGCCGCTCCCGATCAGGATCATAAACAAGGCACAGGCGCGCGCGACCTCCGCCTGTTCCGCAACGGCTCGCTGGTGAAGGTCTGGCACGGCGATGCGCTGAAAGGTCAGACGGCGAATTCAATCGAACAGGAGATTACGCTGGTCGCGGGAGCGAACCGGCTCACTGCTTACGCCTTTAACAATGACAATGTGAAGAGCAAAGACGCGAATCTGGTGCTGACCGGCGCCGACAGTTTGAAGCGCGCGGGCACGGCTTGGGTGATTGCCCTCGGCGTGAATGAATACGCGAACTCACAATACAACTTGAAGTACGCTGTCGCGGATGCGCAGAGCTTTGCTGCCGAAATCAGTCGCGAGCAGGCGCCGATCGCCAGATTCAATCATGTGGAAGTAATCTCGCTGCTCAACGAGCAAGCGACAAAGGAAAATGTCCTCGGCGCCCTGCGTCGGTTGACTGGCGCTGACACAACCCCCACCTTGAAAGCCGGACCGTTGGATAAGCTAAAGCGGGCTGAGCCTGAGGATGCGGTCGTCATCTATTTCGCCGGACACGGCACCGCGCAGGGGCAACGCTTCTATCTGATTCCGCACGACCTCGGGTACACCGGTGATCGTAACTCGCTCGATGAAGCTGGACTGAAATCGATTCTCACGCACAGCATTTCCGATCAGGAGTTGGAAGATGCGGTCGAAGGCATCGCCGCCAGTTCGCTTTTGATGGTGATCGATGCTTGCAACTCTGGCCAGGCGCTGGAAGCGGAAGAGAAACGGCGCGGGCCGATGAATTCAAAAGGCCTGGCCCAGCTCGCTTACGAGAAGGGCATGTACATTCTCACCGCTGCGCAGAGTTATCAGGCGGCGCTGGAAGCCGCGGAACTCGGGCACGGATTGTTGACCTATGCTCTGGTTGAAGAGGGATTGAAGACTGCGGCCGCCGACAATGAACCCAAAGACGGAGCGGTGAACGCGCGCGAGTGGCTGGACTTTGCGACTGAGCGCGTGCCCCAGATGCAGGAAGAAAAGATGAAAGAAGGTCGCGGCCTGGGATTGAACATCGCCTTCACTGAAGGCGAACAAAAGATCGCCGATCCGGACAAGCGCAGCGTCCAACGTCCGCGCGTTTTCTATCGTCGCGAGATGGAAGCAAATCCGCTGGTAGTGGCAAAAACCAAAAACTAGTTGTTCTAGCCGCGCAGTTTTTCCGTAACAAAACCAACGCGAACGGGCAGTCGCCAGCCAAGACATTCCCAACTCATCGAGTCGCCTGATGGCCGTCGTACGCAGACCTTTTGAAACCATCACTCCGCTACGCGCGTTAAAGGTTTCAGTTTTCCATCGGATAATTGTCGAATAGCACACCGACGCAGAGATGCACATGAGTCGAATTTGCAAACTACCTAAGCTTTTATGCGCCGCCCTGTTATTCGCTTTTGCTGTCGCCGGCGCAGTTGCGCAGCCCGCGGCACAAGCACCGACCACCGCGCCATCAAGCGCGCCAATCACAATTCCGTTCGAGCTCGTCACACGGCACATCGTGATTAAGGTGCGGGTCAACAATTCGCGGCCGCTATCATTCGTCTTCGACACCGGCGACAAGGTCGGCATCGTCGATACAGACGTGGCGAACGAGCTCGGGCTCAAACTCGAAGGACAGGTCCATATCGGTGGTGCGGGCGCCGGCCAATTGCCGGGTTCGATGGTCAAAGACGCCAATTGGACGCTTGATGGACTGAATGAATTCTCGCAACCGGTTAGGCTCGCTCTTCCGCTCGCGAGACTCGCAGCGCGGTTTGGTCAGGACTTTGACGGCATTATCGGATCCGATTTCATCAGGCAGTTTGTCGTCGAAGTCGATTATCAACAACGCGTGCTCAAGCTGTATGACAAGGACAAATTCGTTTACTCCGGTGGCGGCGAAAGTGTGCCCGTGCAACTGAACTCACAAGGCCACCCGATTCTGGAAGGCGTGGTCGCACCAATTGACGGCGAACCGATCCGCGGCAAGTTCGTGTTGGATCTCGGCTCGGGCGGATCACTGAGTTTGATGAGCCCTGTCGTGTCCGAACATAGGCTGCTCGCAAACGGCTTGAAGACGATCAAAGCGATTGGTGTCGGAGGCGCGGGCGGCCGGGTTACCGGCCAGATCGGCCGCGTCAAATCTTTGCAGATCGGCAAATACACTATTGCGCAACCCGTGACTTTGTTCTCAGAAGACAAAGCGGGTGCGATGGCCACATCTGCGCTGGTGGGAAATATTGGTCAGCTGATCGCGAGCAAGTTCAGAGTCTTTCTGGATTACAACCGCGACCGAATCATTCTGGAGCCGAGTTCAACGTTTGCCGATCCTATGGATCGCGCGGGTCCCGGATTCGCACTTACCACCGAAGGGAAAGATCACGCGACCGTACGCATCACCGACGTACTGGAGAATTCTCCAGCTTCAGAAGCCGGACTGCAGATCGACGACATCGTCCTCAGCGTCAACGGCGCGGCCGCATCCGAGTTGCGCGTCTCGCGCATGGTCGAGATGTTCGACCGGCCAAACTCATATAAGTTGATGGTGAAACGAGGCGAAAAGACCTTTCCGGTTACGTTGGTTACGCGAAAACTCATCTGACGCCGTTAACGCAAAGTCGTTACAGAACCGCGAGCCGTAGCGAGCGGGACAACGAGTCAATTCACGAAAACAGGAATCCATCGGTCTTCCGGGCAGTTGCGCCCTTGACCCGCTCACTATCGTTCCGCCCGACGATCGTGAACAACGACGACGCATTTGTCCATGAACGCGCCACAAATTTGAGTTTGCCGGAGACGATCTGTAATCTCCCACGCTAACTCAGCGTCAACATTGCAGAGTCAGAATCTTTTTGTTCAGGGAGTAGTCAGATGAATTCGAAACTTTTATCAATCGTGGCTATCGGAACCTTGCTGGTTGTTTCCGTTTCGGGTTGTGCCGCCGTGAAGGCGCATCACGAGGCGCTGTTCAGCCACCCGCATCATGCGTCCGCCGCAGACGATAAGGATGTAATCTCAGGCGAATGGAATGTGACCTTTTATGTTCACGAACACAAGACGCCCGCGAGCTTTACTTTCAAGGTTGAGGGAACGACCGTCACGGGCACCGCTTATTCCGATCACACGGGACCGGGCACAATTCGCGACGGCAAGTACGCTGACGGCAAATTGAGTTTCGCGCTCGACTTCAAGAAACACGAGTCAATCGTTGTCAACGGCGCTTTGAAAGAAGGAAAACTTTCGGGCGAGTTCAGCACTGAAGGCTTCACCGACAAGTGGGAAGCGACGAAGAAATAGCTTGTTCTGACGCTGACCTGTTCTATCATCCCTCCGCCAGCCGATTCCCGTTCGCGGAGGGATTCAATGAAACCAAAAATCCTCTATGCGCTGCTTTGTGTGGCCGGGACGATTCTTCCCTACTGGTTCTTCATTCAGTTTCTCCGCGAGCACGGCTTGAATCTCCGCCTTCTCGTCGAGCAACTCTTCGCGAACTCGATCAGCAGCTTCTTCGGCGTCGATGTCATCGTCTCGACCGTCTGTCTTTGGCTGTTCGTATATTTTGAAGGTCGCAGAGGGCGCGTGAAGAATCTCTGGGCGCCGATCGTCGCGAGCCTGTTAGTGGGAGTTTCGCTGGGGCTGCCGTTGTTTCTTTACCTGCGCGAGTCTGGGCGCGACTAACCAATCGCGGGTGCGACGGTGTTTCCTCGTGACTTCAGCATAACAATCAGCAACACCAAACCAAATCCCGCGCCCAGAATCAACGCCGGTGGACCGACGTTCCGGTGTGGAGGCAATGCGGCATAAATGTGAAAGACGATGGAAAGAACCGACGTGACGATCGCCAGGCGTCGCGCGCTCGGCCATTTACGCCCCAGCGCGATGCCTGAGATTACGAACATCACGCTGATGACCGTGCCGATCGACCCGATGATTGCGGGCTGAACCCGGTGGTCGATGATGCCGGGCACAATCAGCTCCGGCAGCGCACCAAAACCTGTCAATAGCCCAACCAAAATGCTCAGTATTGCGAGAATCATTTCAAAACCTCCTTCGTCTGGCTTAACTACACAAGCAGATCGCGTCGCCGTTGCCACTCAAATCCCAGCAACATCAGCAGGCCGTAACCTGCGCCGACCAGCAACGCGACGTAACCCATGTTTCGATGTGGCGGCAGCGCGCCGTACACGTGAACCAAAATCGACAGCAAACCCGTGACAATGATGAGCCGACGAGCGGCGCGCCATTGCCGCAACA
>Ga0075434_100003196_pt1 | contig 14607 bp, 18 predicted proteins | sample RhiMethybrSRZTD3_FD_75298 | JGI IMG/M metagenome (GOLD analysis project Ga0075434, IMG submission 75298) | Populus rhizosphere microbial communities from Tennessee, USA - Rhizosphere MetaG P. TD hybrid SRZTD3 | ecosystem: Host-associated > Plants > Roots > Rhizosphere > Soil | place: USA... | reverse complement strand
ATGTGTTCAAAAATGGAAAAAAGCGAAGCCGATCCGCTATCCGTCGTTTGACGAGTGGCAAAGTATGGCAACTCTGTGCGACAGCACAGCCCGCCTTTCCTCCAAGGAACGCAAACTGAAACCGTCAGCGAGAAGCATTGATCCTGACAAGTTGGCCCATGCCGTCTCTCGCTTTATTGATTGGGAAGCTTCCGAATCCTTATCCGCGATTTGATGAGTGGAGGAAAGCCGCGGACTCCTTCGTCGAAACAAGCAGGAGTTAACGCGAGGGTTGCCCTTCGCGCTCAACCCGCTTTGCTCATTACGTCGTTTTGCACGATTGGACAACGCTTTACGTGCTTGAAATAGATATTCCCAGTAATCTTTTTCCCACACCTGCATTTCCTGATCACTAGCGCATGCTTTTGAGCCCGAGAGACCAATCGGCGGGCGCTGTTTGGCACACCATATTCCTCTACGAGCCATTTCGTCGTTGCGGGGTCGATGAGGGACATATTGATCTGGTCGCCATGTTTCCTACAGAACTCCTCGAATGACCTGTCGGTGACAAACGGATCAAGCACTTTGAGCTTTCCTTTAGAGATGAGCGCCTGCAACTGCTCAACAGAGATTCCCAGCACGTCAGCAGCACGTTCCCAAGGACAGGCCTCGAGCTTCGATGACATTGTCGTTGTCTTCTCTAGTACTGCGTGATCAAGCTGCAGACCATTGTTGTTGCACAGCGCGAGCATTGAATCTATTGTCACGCGTGGATCGCGGACCCTCAGCATCCCGGTTCCGATGAAGCGCCTCAGCTTGGCAGGGCTCACACGCAACAATTTCCGAAGCTCCCGCTGCGACCAGCCGTCGCTCACTCGCGCGCTCATGCCTAACGCGCCGAGACGGAACCGCACGGCGCGAACGGATCTGCCTAGGCGCTGCGCGATCTTGGCCACAGGTTCGTATCCCGCCCAGTTCAGGAGTTGGTCGTCTTCTTCTTCCGTCCAGGGACGGGAGCGTTGACGGGAAGTCCTGCCCCCAGTATTGGATTCTGCTATTCGCCGTTCCGAAGGCTGTGATTGGACCGCCGCGACGACGGACATTCTTCGAAGCTGCCGGATGCGCCGCCAACAATCGCCTCGCTTCCACTCAGGAACTAGCTGCAGAACTTTGTTAATGGCTTCATGTTTCCCCGCGGGGCCAAGTTTCATGCCCGCGATCAATACGCGATCAATTACAGGCAGAAATCGAGGGTTGATCTTGGGCTGGAGACTCTTTCCTGCCAGACTCGCGGACATAGCAACGACACTCGACGAGGGGTTGGCGTGGATCGGCCACTCGGACGATCCACAGGTTCCTCAGGGTTACTCCAGCGGATCTTGTGCGCTGGCAATCTGCTTACATGAGGAAAGAGGCTGAAAGAGCAGAAAAGCTCAACAGGGTAAAAAAAAATTCTTTGAATGACTCTTTAATTCGAATACAGGCTATCGAGGTGGATGGCAATGGCAGAGGGTCTCGGAAATATTCCAAGCACCGACGCGATGAAACAGTCCTGTTCGATAACGCTTTGACGGTGGAACTTTAACGTCGTCAAACGCTTCGAGCGATACGCGGATGCCCTCGTGCTACACTCTGGGCGGTCTTATTTTTGTTAAATCGAGGCGGCGTTTCCCGAGCGCAAAGCTCCGGCCGGCCCGCCGCGGCTTTTCCTTTAAGCCACCGCAGATATTGCCTAGAGCGCATTCGCTACCTCGACTGCGGTTTCGAGTTGAGTGTCACGGCCGTCCCTCAGAGCCTCTGGCGACAGTTCAACCGTGAACTTCGGAACGATGCCGTTGTTTTCCAGCATTCTTCCTTGCCAGGTCAGGTAAGCCGCGACTGGTAAACCAAGGATAAATCCGTGGCCAACTTTGAAGGCGCCGCCGCTCAACAGACGGCCCGGTGTTTTCGTTCCCACAATAACCGCTAGATTGTTCTCCTCGGCAAACGCCGACACCATCTCTCCCGCGCTGGCAGTGTGTTCATTCACGAGAAGCACCACCTTTCCGTGAAACTTACGCTCTCCTAGGCCTTCTGTGACAACAAGAATGGATTTCTCAACCAGAGCATATCGCGCTGCCAGCCACAAGAGAGTCGCCTTATGCGATGGGATTCGCGCGAAACGAGTCAGTTCTTCGCGCCGATATCCCCGTTCGCGCCGTTTACGCGTGAGGCTATATCCCACTTCGAGTTGGGCCGGTGTCAAATAGCTCATCAGGCGCAAGCCGCCGATACCGCCGCCCGTATTTCCTCGCAAATCCACAATCAGCCGACTGCATCCGTCGAGCGCAGCGATACCACGGTCGATGTCCTTGGCAACATCGATCCCTACAACGCCGGGAAACATTGCCACTTTCAACAGGCCTATCTCATAGCGCAATCTCTGGACATGGACAGCCTGAGGCGCCGTGACCGGGTGCTTTTGCGATTTGGGCATGGGAAGCTGAACTTTGACGTTCTGTTGCCCCCCATGGAGTTTTTCAATCAGCAGACTCGCCGATTCGCCCACGGAAAAATTCAGGTCTTCTGGCGGACGAATCTCCCGCCCACTACATTCGAGCAGCAGATCACCCGGTCGAATTCCAGCCGAGTATGCGGGACCGCCTGGATGGACATCCTGAAACATCCAGCGTTCACTACCGTTTACGCCAATTCGCCTCAGTGTTGCATTTATCGCGTGGCGCGCGGGAATGTTGCGCAAGCTGGCATGCCGAAATCCTGTATGGCTTGTCTTCAGTTCGGCAACTAGCTTTTGGACCTCCTTCTCGAAATCCTGTGGCTGGTCACACGCAAGAATTTGATCTCTTCGGCTGTTAGTTAGAGCCGGCCAGTCGACGCCATTCAGGCTGGGATCGAAATGCTTCCTTTCCACCAGCCGGCAGACTTTATCGAATATCTTTGCCCTCTCCTCGTGATTCAGGTTCATTGCTGTTTCAACCCAAGGGGCCTGGAGGTTTCTCCGACCGGGATGAAGGCTGCCCAATAGTACGGACTCACCTGATCGCCATACTCTTTGAGCAAGTCGATTTTTGCGTCTCGCAAAGCTGAGCTTGTGTCCTCTCCATCGGCAAGGTGACGATAGAAGCGTTGCATCAATGCGGAGACAAATGTGTCGTCCGCGCTCCAGAGGCTGGCGACCACCGATCTGGAGCCCGCCACCAAGAACGCCTCGACCAGATTGCTGATACCTTCCTGTCCTTGCAACTTGCCCACTCCCGTATCACATGCAGACAGCGCGGTGAGTTCGGCCTTGAGGCGCAATCTTATGATCTCGCGAACTTGGAGAAGCCCGTCATCCCCAGATCTCGGATCAGCGCCAAGAACCAGTGCAGAACGTTCTGGAAACTGCATATCCACGAAACCATGGACGGCCAAGTGGAGCACTCGAAACTCCTCGAGCGGCTTCTTTTTGAAAGCACTCTCGGTTGCGTCCTTTCCAAGCAACAGCACCGAACCTGGCCCTATAATTTTACCGATTTCCTCGACCTCTTCTCGGGTCTGTGGGAGATCGTGCAGACCCATCCCCGATAGGTCTGCTATCCCACGCTCGATTTTCCCCCGCGTGCTCCCTGGCGCGGGCAGCTTGCGGCCAACGCCACCCTGATTTTCGTAAATAACGTCACCAAGAGCCAGAAGCGGCTTACTTGCCTCGGCGTGGTTGTCATCGCGGCGCAGCACGTGAAGAGTTGTGCCGGAAGGCGCGTAGCTAAAAACGTGCGAGGTTATTAGGTATGTACCTTCGCTGTCTCGCAAAGATTCAAACGGCAACAGATTCAAAATTCCATCTGGTGCGATAACGAGCCGCGTTGCGGATTCCGCCTCTGGGATTGGTGAGATCAACATCTCGTAAAGATGTTTGGAAACGGCTATGGTGGAATCCTTCGCGCCGACCTCGTCCCTGAATTTCTGGACAGATTTTTCAATCTCGCCGCGACCTGAGAGTACATACGCATGAGCTCCGCCCCTGGTTATCGCGAGACAGAATGACTTCGGTTCATCGAGAACGTATTCAACGAATACCTCGTTTGTCTTCAAATCCCGTTGCACGTCCCTCAGTGTTGCTGGCCGGACTGGCAACCGGTCAGCGAGCCGTTCTGACGTCGTCCACGACAAGCCTATACGCCGCTCGTATTCAACAAGCTGGTCGAGCAGTTTCTCGCGCGTATTCGGATCGATTGTTTGCATCAATCGAAGCTGCAAATCTGCGAGCTCCCTCTCCAGCGCAACCGTTTCCGGAGATTCGGGTCCCTGAAGTGCTTTTCTGTCTTCAAGCGCCCACAGGAGAGTTCGCCCGCGCACGCGTTCTAGAACTTTGAATGCCTCGGAAATCCGCCCGGTCCTGTTAAGCAGTTCAAAGTGATGTAAGTAGGTTTGGCTCATAGAGCCAGCGGCCGAACTATTCCAATACGGCTCATCGACACCCATGAGAATGCCTTGAATTACGTCCTCGGCTTGGCTGTAGAGAGCGTCTGCTTCTGAGGTATGCCCAGTGCTCGCCTTCAAGTCGGCAAGAATGGTCAGATTGCGGGGTACATAATAACGATCACCGACTCTCCGGCTGGCTGCTAATCCCTGAGTGGCTCGTGCTTCGGCAACATCAAGATTCCCACCATCGCGATAGAGCTTGGCTAAGTCGAACATTGCGTCAGCTTCCATTCGATAAAACTGCACCGTCGTCGCGAAGCGGCCGGCTTGCTCCAGGTAGGCAATGGCTTGCGTTCTATTCCCCTTCTGCGCAGCGAGACGCCCGAGGACAATCAATATCTGCGCCTCGTGCCCCCTCTTCTCCTGGGACCGGGCTTTTGATAGCGCATCGAGCAAAACCTTCTTCGCATCGTCTGACTTTCCCAAAGCGGCGAGTGCCTGAGCTTTCCCCTCATACGCCATGAATGGCAAGCCTGATTCGGGCTCGGAGTCCGCCACCTTGATCGCTCGCTCAAAGAACCTGAGGCCCTCTGAGTGGCGATTCACCTCTTCAAAACCATTTCCAATCATCTCGAGGAATCTGACCTGGCCACCTGTATCGCCGCTGGTCATCGTGGAAATTAAAGCGCCTCCAAGCAGGCGCGCGGCACGACCAGGATTTCCTTCGAGAAACGCGACCACGCCCAACTCGCCCGAAGCTCGCGTGAGCCACTGGTCTTGCCCCAGACCTCTCGCAATCTCCTGAACTTCCAGCCAGTCCCGCTTCGCCGCCCGATAATCGATCTCAATATCGGTGTAGCCCTTCGCGACCAGACACCAAAGGCGCAATTGAGGGTCGCCTTTCACAATTGGCTTTTGCAGTTGCTCATTCGCAAAGCGAGAAAGCTCAACGAAGGACATCTTTTCGGCTTCAGATCTCATACGACCCACTCTCGCGTGCAGTTCGTGGCGCTCGTCTCCTCTTTTCGCAAATATTTGCTCAGCTTTCGCGTAGAGTGGTGCCGCTTGCGGGCCGTTGTTGAGCCAATAGAAATGATCAGCCGTATTCAGAATGGTTTCCGGGTCGTCGGAATCAGCGGCGGCATTCAGTGCATCGGTGTACAGACGCGAGTTCGAGTGACGCACTCGTGTGATGGCGATGTGGGAGGCAAGGAGCAGGATTGCAATGCAGCAACCGGCGACGATCCAAGCCCACTTCGATAAGACCGTACGAGTACGCAGCACGGCGTGAGGATTGACACTCCTAGAAAATTAGACGAAGGGTCGTGACAGGGCAGAATTTTACCGCAACAGGGTGTTAATCGGGCATGAATTCGGAATTTTTCACAAATCTGTAACAAGTCCCTGTGTCGCACGCTGTGGCTCTTCTCACTCGCTAGAAAGCAAGAGCTGTATTGGGGAGAGAGGGTTAGGGCCGAGTGATTTGGATAGGATATTCAATCTTCTCGAATCCGGACTGCAATAGGATTTCATATCGCCCAGCGGGAAGGGAGCGCAAATCCGCTCGCACCTCCAAGGCAATAACGTGGTCAACCAGCCGGGCCTCCGCTTCGTGAGACCAGACCACTCCTTTGCCGGCGTCCAACGACACGAGATATAACCCTTCCTTGCTACCGAGGGGCAATTGAATCTTTAGCTGTAGTGGACGTTTCGGAATCCGGGCTACCGGCCCTGAGGAATTGCTGTTCGCGCCCCGCGTCTCCGATGCCGCGGTCAGGTCGAGCGTGAATGCAGAATAGGCTGGCTGCGGCGCTCGCCAGATGAAAATCCAGAAAATGCTCAGAAGAACGAGAGCTCCGGAAACCCATGCCAGCCTCGCCGGCGTCTGTCGGTAAAAAGCCACGAGGCGATCGAACGCCTTCCTCCGCAGACGAATTCTTTGTGCCTCAAGAAGCGCGGCGTAACGCGAGTAGCATGGAGAACAGCAAGAGAGGTGCTCGGTCAGAGACGAGTTGGCTTTCAACGGGCTCTCTATGAGTGTTTGCAACTCTCGATCCGGTGGACAACCAACACGCTCAGGATTGGGAAAGGATTCGCGCAAGTAGGACCGCGCAAACTGCAAAAAGCGTTCGTCATTGAGCGGCTGTTTCATCTGTCTGGGCAATGAACCCCTTCTGCTCAGTCACGATACCCCAGTTTCCTGCGGACGCGTTGTACTGCTTGACTACAGCGGGCTTCGGCGGCGTGAGCCGATACTCGATAGAACTTGCCTATCTCCTTCCACGAGAAACCCTCAATTCGCCGATAAAGCATCTGTCGCGTGACCGGATCACAATTTCCTAAGAACTCATCGAGAACGACCTTGCCCTCCATGGATTCTCTGTAGTCGATGAACGAGGCAACTTCCCAGTTGCTAAGTTGTGGCTGTTGCCGAAGTAACCTATTAATCTTGCGGATGAACACACGAAACAAATAGGCCTGGAGGTCTCGAATTGCGGTCGAGGTTTCAGGGTTTCTCTGCAGGATACGCGACACCGCTGCACCGGATTCCTCCAACAGGTTAGCCACAACCGCTGCGTCGCCCAGCATCTTCTCCCCGTAGCTGAAGAGCCTTTTCCGTAGCTGTTCCGCCACTCTGAGGACCTCAGGGTTGATCTTCCTCCCGAGGCGATCTACCGGGTTTATTCCCTCAGAGCCTGGCTCTCTTGTCGTCATATCCATGCGAAATGCTGGAAAGGTTGTTATTGCCAGGCTCTACGGTGGTCCGCCTTATATTAAGAGGCCTGACTTTGGCGAAACCTCAATAGCGAGAAGAAATATTCTCTCTTCCGAATTTGGATGCTGGCAGATTATCGCCAGCCGACAATTTAGGGCTCGAGCGGCCTTTTTTCGTCTTCCTGAGCTCGGCCTTAAAATGCCCGTCGTCACAATGGTTTCCGCCCCATCTTGCTCTGATCCGAGACTTCTTTTTTCTGGCCAAATTGATGGGTTGGTACGACAAGCGAGGGCAGTCCTCTGCCGACTATCGAATGGATCCTAGGCGCACCTACGACCATTCTTATCAATCACATCGCGGTTGGAGACAAGATCACGTTCCCGACAGCTGGCGTTGTAGGAAGCGAAATCATCGTATCGAGAACTCCTGCGCGGTCGCGAATTTGTCTTTACCTCGCGTCGGCGAAATTTGCCACTGAGCCAAAAGTCGACAAGTGCAACCAGAGCTTCGGGTCGGCGCTGAGCAACGCTGACGCTCTGGGGATCTCCTCGGTGTTTCTACCCTGTGAGGCGATTCGCGAGTATCGCCTGCGAGAAGAGGGAACAATGGCCGATGAATCAGGCGATTTGCAAGAGCGCCAGGCAGAACTCGAGGAGCAGAGGTTAATGGGCATGTCGCCAGAGCAACTGCGGGCCACCATGAACCAGCAGAAACACCTGGTAAATCTGAGACTCCAGGAAGAGTTGAGGCAGCCGCGTGCGCCAGTCAGAAGGTACGGCAGAGGGGCGTGGCGGTATCGGGAGCCGTGATTACTGTTCAGAACACGAATGCTTTACAATCTGTTCGTTGTTGGTGAAATTGGGGATATTACAACAAACCTAGACGACAGCTCGGTACGAGAGCCGAAAAACGCACTACTGGCTCTCATTCCATACGTACAAGAAGTCGGCATCGCTGGCGGTGGCAACATTGCGATTGCCTTTGTGAATGGCGCGATTTAACGCCGATCGCACATTTTCCTTGCTTTCCTCTAGCTCCGCCAATGGCACTTTGAGTGCCACGCCTGCAGGTAGCTGATCGAGGTCAGAGAGAATTTGGGTGACAATCTGCTTGTGCTTTCCGTTCCGACCTTTCGGCACATCCGTCTGTGGCATTGTCTTGAAGTTCATCGGAACCTTGTTGATTCGCGGGCTCATGAGAGACCCCCTGGAAACCTAATCACCAAATTAACGTAACGTAATCGTATCACAACACGACGCTATCGTGCAAACACGAGCTCCAACCGCTAAAATCTCGCATGGTGCTGCTATCTCAGCGGGCCGATGGCTGGGGCACAAATCTCGCTGAATGAGCGACTTACGGCCCGCAAAAGGGTCGAAAGATTGTCCAAAAAATATAGCCCGTATCGCTTCTGGACTGTTACGGTTAGGGGGTGATTGAGAGGCGGAAATCCCATGGCAGCGTCGAAAACATTTTTTGAGCAGATCCCAATAGAGACAGTGAAGAGAATTGCTAAAGAATTTCCAGAGGAGAACGCAATCGGGAGTGACGGTGGAGATACGGAAATGCCAGACGAAGTCAGGTCTCCCCGCGAGAGATGGCGGTAACCCAACCTTTCCATCCACTGTTTGGACAACTACTGGAACTTGCCGGCCAAGCTCGGGAGTGGGGCGAGAGCGTGTGTACTATCGCGACTCAAGCGGACGCATGCGCTTTCTACCGGCTCGCTGGACCAGCATAGCTGTACCGGATCCGTTCATCGTCATGGCCGCAGGCCGAGCTTGTTTCCGTCTTGAAGACTTGATCCGATTGCATGACCGGCTGAAGCAGTTACGTCCAGGTGCGATGCCCGGTGTAAAGTAAAATATGCCGTATGTGTTAGGGGAATATCGCCGCAAAATACTTGGATTGTATTAACGGGCTGTGCTCGGCGCACTCGCGGGAGGCGGCGTGGCAATTGGAGCCCGAATCGGGGCGCAGGCGGCGCTGGCGCACAGGTATACACCGGGAGAAAGAAGGGAATTCCCGCCGAGACCGAACTGAAGTTCAAGCTGGCGCAGGACCTGCCGCTCCGCCCTGTAAGCCGGACTCGTTGAGGCCCACCCCATCAACGCAAACAGCAAAAAGCCCGATTTAATCGGGCTTTGCCTAGAGGCACACGCAAAATCCGCGACCCAAACCTGGGGAAGAATGTGTGACCTACGCTCTGCAAAACTTGAGACCTGAGGATGACGTCACAGGAAATTCACTTTTCCACAGACCCTGTGGAAATCAAGCGCCAAGTTGCGCCACGGGTCAGGTACAATGCCTCGTTGCCCCTTCTTACTCCGAGGCCCCGCTCAAGGCCCAAAAGCGGGGCTGTTTTTTGTGTTGCCGAGCATGTTCGACAGCTTGAGGGTGAAAGTCCCTTTGACAAGTTGATGGAAGTGAAGTCATGGCGAAGCGCAAAGATGAAATAACACTCGCCGCGAGGCGGGGCCTGAAAGAAGCGTGGAGCAAAGACGCGAGCCGATGAACAAGAAGCGGATATGAGGCCTAGGGTGGCGGGCGAGCGAGCAAAGGATTGCGAAGCCCAAATCCAGCAAGCGCACTGGTGGTAAATCCGGCGGCTGCGCGTTGAAGGCGGACGAGCTTACCGCGGGAGATCTGCGGCGGGTCACGGAACCGTGACTGAGGAGGAAGCGATTCATCCTGACCACGCCGCAGAAGTCAGCAAAGGGCGTACTCCTTCAGAAGACCGGAGGAAGGCCTGAACGGTACCGAAAGGGGAATCAAGGGAAGGGTAAGTAAGCGACGCGACTCAGGAGCGGGACAGCGGCAGAAAAACCGGCCCGAACCATGGGTGCTGGCCTTTCCGGTGGAAGGTAGGAGTGATGCTCCGAAAATCACCGAGCGAGGGACCGAAACGCTGATGGCGAAGCGCCAGTCCGAAAGCCTGGGTGGAGCCGAACGACTCATGGAAGAAGCGCAGCGTAAGCCGACTGCTGAGCGACGATTTGATTTTGAGTTTCGTTCCAGATGCGGAGCAACCTGGTTGGCATACATTGACCCGCACGAAGTATCAACTAACGCGGGATCGGGTGCGGCTGCAGCTGCAGAGCCAACTGGAGAGTCTTCTCGAAGAGTATCGCGATGCGGCGGTGACCGCTCTCACGCTGAAACGCCGAAAGCAAAGGCTCGTCACCCAACTCAAGAAGCTCGGATATTCGGTTCAGCTAATGCGGTCACGGCTTCGGACGTCGGCTTATAAGTTTTTTCGAGGGTGGCAGCGGAGGCGGGGTGACCCGTCCCCCTATGCCGATTTGCTCGGAGTACGTTGAGTCCGCGTGCATTGAACCTCTCCGCGCTGTAGTATGCGAGACAAAGGAGGACGAAATGCACGGATTGACTTTTTCCATCATCATCAATGCCCCCAAGGAGCAAGTCTGGAGGACTATGCTCGAAGATGCAACGTACCGGCAATGGACGAGCGCATTTCAAGAGGGCTCGTATGCCGTAACCGACTGGAAAGAGGGTAGCAAGGCCCTATTTCTGACACCGGCTGGCGATGGTATGGTCAGCAGGATCGTAACCCATCGGCCAAACGAGTTTCTCTCAATCAAACATGTCGGAACCGTGAAGGGTGGTGTGGAAGACACGGAGAGTGCGGAGGCGAAAACCTGGGCTGGAGCACTCGAAAATTACACCCTGCAGGAAGTGAATGGCTCTTCAAAGCTGACCGTCGAAATGGATGCGAATGAGGAATACAGAAACTACTTCGAGGAAACTTGGCCTAAGGCGCTGAACAAGCTAAAGGACATATCAGAAACAAAACGAGGATCAGAGCCACAAAGAGTTCGGAAGTCGGCGTGAGCGCCTCCATCTTGGGAACATAGCCGAGGCGAGCGGGTGGTCAGCGCGGGTGAAGAAGTGTTGTATCTCGCGGCTGCGTTGCCGCTCTTGCATGATGTTTCCATTGTGCTCGTCGACACTGGGATGAGACCCGACGAGTGCCACGGCTTGCGATGGCATGATGTCAACTGGGATGGTGGACGGAACGGCACCCTGCCAGTCACAAGAGGAAAAACGAAAGCAGCGCACTGGGCCTAAACCTTTGTGAAGGCAGTTAAGTAGCGGCAGAATCACGGTGTCGGCAGCATTCAGCGTTTCGCCAACGATAATTGGTTCTGGCACATATTGGGTAACCGATCACAAGCCTCCCGGATACTTGCCGAGAAAAATCAGCAACACGTCAATCGTATCCTGTACCCCGTGCGCTACGATTGGAACCGCCAGCTTCTGACCACATACCACATAAAATACCGCAAGCAGGCACCCGCCGATCACATTCTCGATTTGCCCAATCGCACCCTGATCGTAGTGGCCGAATCCGAACAATATGCTTGTCAGGATAAGACTCAGCGTCCAAGCGGTGCGGGTTCGTCCGAAGAGATCGGCTACACGATTCATCAGATACCCACGGTAGACAAGCTCTTCACCAAAAGCAGCAAGAGTCCACGTCAGGAGCAACGCCAAACCGAGCAGGTTGCGATTACCTACGAGTGGGCGAAGGTCAGAAAGATCAGGCCATCTGTGGAACAAACGAACCAATAGCGGCTGCGTTACAAAAAGCTCAAGCAATTCATTTCCGATCCCAAGCAAGACTCCTAGAGCAAACGTGCGGCTCCAGGAGCGATATATGGCCCAGCCAACTGACCTCCAACTCTGACCCCTTAGGCGCAACGAGAGCCAAGCCAAGAGGAACAGATAAGGAGTCTTGCTGATGACGATCAGATGGTGCCAGCGATAATAGTCGGCGATAAAGATCAGCCCGACTAATGCCAACTCACCGATTATGATCGCTTTTGAGCTATTCCAAAGTGAAATGGCGGCGGGGGCGGGCTGAGTGGTATCAGACACGGGCAACAAATTCTAACGCAATTGGAAGGGGATTATTGACGAAACCAGATAGCGCTCAGAACCCGCCCGCTTGGTCGTTTACACAGAAGACTTGACAGATCCACGTGGCGGCCCGTCCTTAATATTGTCCGAACTAACCAGGTACTAGAAACTGTGGTCGACGGCATCCACCGTTGCCGTGCTTCTATCCGCACTCTGAGTGGGCCGCTTCTGGGCCCGGTGCAAGTTGGGGTCCGATCTAAACCCAGGTCCATCACTACCGTGACAGACCTGGGATTGTTGGGGCTGCCATCTATGGCGCGATCTTAATAGACCAGCACTCATTACGCAGTCACCCGAACAAGGCGGTGGATATCGTTGTCGGCCAAACCTTCTAAATAGCCTTTGGTTGCCGCGTCATCAACTCCTGTCTGCTCTCTGATCCTGCCTTCTGAAACAATCGCTTGGAATCGTCCTTTCGCTTTCGGCATGTTCCCCTTGCTCCTGGCCGGCTACGCCGCCGTGTGCAGTCATTCTCTCTGACCTGCCGTGGCGCAGCGGCTCATACAGCTCTCCCGTCACCCACAGCCGGTGCAGTAAGACGGCCAGCTTTCGTGCCACCGCTACCGCCGCTCGCTTCTTCGCATTCTTTCCTCCGCGCTCGCAGAGTCCATAACGTCGTAAGTCCGTGTCGGGTCCGAACGCTCCCAAGATATACTGCGCGCTCCCCACCAGCAGCCGGCGCACCATCGTGTCCCCGGCTTTGCTGATTCCTAATTGCAGCTGGCTTTCCCCGGAGTCCTCCTGCTTCGGTACCAATCCCAGGTCTTCTGGGCTCGGGTGCTGCATCGGGTGCAACGACTGCGGATCCACTCGTCCCACCCGGGCCAACTTGTTCGCATCGATCCGATCATTCTTCCGCTTGCGGCGCTTCGACCCTTCCATTAACCGCGGGTTGGCCACCCGTAACCGCAGATGACTTCCCGCACCCATGCAGAGTGTGTACCCACTTCCACCACTACGCGCGGAGAATTCTGTAACGTCCTGCGGTGTGGTCCGCAACTGTCCTTCCGCCAGCGTTTCTCCCTCCAGACCTAGAATGCAGTAATGGCTCCATTGGTTCCCAAGATCCACGCCCACCGTCAGACGGTCAAAGTTGGGGCGAAGCTCACCTCGTTGATCCTCTTCTCCTGCGCTTGCTGCCACCACTTTCGAATCCAGTTTTTATAGACGGTGTGCGGGCCTTTCGGTTTTTCCTCCGTCACTGCACCGATTCTGCACAAGCGAGGATCGATCCGTCTACAACAGACAGTACGACCGGACTGTCGGGAACCTTCTTGTCGCGGGTTTCAAATCTAGAGATGTGAATGACGAGGTGAAGCAAGGGAGCTAACGTTGGGCTGGCCTCAGCGTCCAATAGGCTAGAGAGGAGAGGTGGTTATGGATGCAAAATATAACTACATCATAGACAGCATGCGGTGGCGGATCATCCTGAACCTAGTCGGATTCGGATTGTGGCTGGCAGCGAGCGCGGCATTGCTGCGCCTGGCCTCCTAGTCTAGAGTGTTACCCCGGCGATTTATCAGCAGTTATCTTGGCTGATCGCGATCTTCTCCGCAAATCCACCACGGTACCGATGAAGTCCGATTGCACACTGATTGCAGAGAAACAGAAAAGTGTATGACCACTATTTTGGTCTTGAATTCGCTTTACGGCGGATGCGCCTCCCGACCCTCCACGGGCGCAGAGGCGAACAGTCGAATACCAGACGAAAGCGTCAGTTACTTGTGCTTCTGCACGCTCTCGAATCCCTTTTCAAATTGCGTGACCAGCGGAGTTTCGCCGGACTGAAGACCGTCGCGTCCCATGACGCGCCAGAGAAAATTGCCGCTCGAGTGATGTGCATCGTACACGGCCATCAGATCTTCGGAGGGGCGGCTCGTCACGAGAATGATGATGTCGGCGTCGAAGGGCCGGTACACGAGTGTCAGCTTGCCCCACTTCTGAATGGAGTCCTGCACAGCGCTGATTGCCTCCCGATCTTCCGGAAGGAGATTTCGATCGAACTGATCTCCGTCATAGGAAGCAACGTAGACATAGCGTGCATTCGCCAGAGTACCCGGAAACGCTGGCACCTTCACGGCACTCGGATTCGGCGAAGCCGTGGCGGAAATCGCTGCCAGCACAATCAAGCTGATAGCCACGAGAGAAAATCGGTTCATATAAACGTCTCTGGCTATTAGATGCTTCGGGGAGGGCGAAGCTTCAAGTCAAAGCCTTACATATCACCTGCGGCACCCTGGATACTTCGGGGAGAGCTGCTCGAACGAACAGTCTCAAGACTCAAGTCGGAGTCTGGTGCGTCTGTTCTCGGGGCGAATCAGGCGTTACTTAAACTCAGAACCAGGTTGTTGGTGAAATGGCGATTTGGACGAAGTCGCTGGCGCGACGGACGCTATCGCGTGCTCATGGGACGGCATTTTTCTCCACTACAAGATTTGCGGTTTGAACGATAATAGGCCTCACTGTGCTGCACTACGTGTCTCAACGATCCGGCTTATGCGACTCCCGAGGCGATCAAATGGCGAAACGGCCATTGAAAACCCATAGAGAAGGATAAGCTCCTCCGC
>Ga0075434_100003194_pt1 | contig 14611 bp, 15 predicted proteins | sample RhiMethybrSRZTD3_FD_75298 | JGI IMG/M metagenome (GOLD analysis project Ga0075434, IMG submission 75298) | Populus rhizosphere microbial communities from Tennessee, USA - Rhizosphere MetaG P. TD hybrid SRZTD3 | ecosystem: Host-associated > Plants > Roots > Rhizosphere > Soil | place: USA... | reverse complement strand
TCACGAGCGAAGGCATCAGGGCGGCCTGCGCGGGGCCCCAGGCCGAGGCGACCACGGTCGATGTGATCGCGAGCACGTAGACGACATAGGCGCTACCGCCGACGATTGCGACCGCCGTCATTCCGGCCATCAGCCCGCAGCGGATCACGTCCGACCACAGCATCACGCTGCGGCGCGACCAGCGATCGGCGAGGAGGCCGAGCCACGGGCTGGCAAGCGCCGCGAGGACGAAGCGGGCGAAGAACAGCAGGCCGACCGCGCGCGCGCCGCCGGCGTGGTACGCGTAGATCGGAAGCGCTACTCCGTAGGCCCACACGCCCAGCGTCGAACCGGCACCTGCCAGCTGGACGTTGCGGACGCGGGGATTCGCGAATACTCTCCCGAATGCCTGCAGTTCAGCGGTGTAGCGGCTCATGCGACGCAGGATCGCAGGCGCCGTTGCGAATTTGAAGGGTGGGTGGGAAGATTCGTACCCCCACTCGCGTCTAGAGAGTTGACAGCGCCAAAACGAGGCGCAAGAGCTTCTAAAAGGAGGAGCAATGTCGGAGGAGCAGCGCAAGGACGAGGAGACCGAGGTCGAGGGCCACGGCACCTTCCCTCCCAAGTACCACGCCAACGACGAGCCCGAGGACGAGGTCGAGGGGCACGGCACCTTCCCGCCCAAGTACCACGCCAACGACGAGCCCGAGGACGAGGTCGAGGGTCACGTCCATCGCCGCAGCTAGAACAAGCGGCACCAACTTCAAAGGGCCCGGCTCAGCCGGGCCCTTTCACTTGCACGTTGGGACGAGGGAAGATCGCAGCTCTGCCGCGCGTCTGGGGAAGTACAGGTGAGATCGGCTACAGAGCCAAGGAGGAGCGAGATGTCGGACGAGCAGCGGAATGACGAAGAGGTCGAAGGCCACAAGTGGCCGCCCAAGTACAACGCGACCGACGAGACGGCCAAGGACGACGTCGAGACGGCCGAGGACGACGTCGAGGGCCACGTCCATCGCAGAAGCTAAGAGGAGCGAAATGTCGGACGAGCAGCGCAAAGACGAGATCGAGGTCGAGGGCCACGTCACCAGGCACGGCGCAAACGACGAGCCGGCCGACGACGAGGAGAACGAGGTCGAGGCGCACATCCGGTCGCTACCGAACGTCCGGATGGACTAGCCCAGAGACACCTAGCAGTTGACCTGACCCGTCATGCCAGGAGGCCCGGCTCAGTCCGGGTCTTCTTGCGGTCCCACACTCTTCTACAGAGACCTGGCGGCCGCGTCGGCGGCCGCGGCGAGGCGATCGGCCTCCTCCACCCGTGCGTCGTCGGGTAACGCGGTGAGGTTTGTCGCCACGAGCGCCCGCGCCCCGCGCGCGACGGCCGCCGCCAGCGCGGCCGCCGCCGCGACGTCGGCATGCACCCGCGGCTCGACCCGCTCGCCTGCAGCCGCGCATAGCTCGGCCAGGTCCGTAGCGAGGCGGGCGAGTGCGAGCGGCGGCTCGGCAGCGGCGGCGGTGACCTGCCCGAGCGCCCAATCGCGCTGCTCGGGCCTCGCCGTCTCGTCGGCGGCAGCCCGCGCCTCGAGCGCGAGCCGGTACGCCTCGGCGTCCTCGTCCACGAGCCGCACCGCGCGCTCGCGCAGAGCCTCTGCCTGGGCGGCTACTCCGGCCGCGTCAGTCCAGCTGGCCGGCGAGAGCCGCGCAGCCATCTGCACGACCGCCGCAGCCGTCGCCAGCGCGGCCGCAAGCGCCGAGCCCGCGCCGGGAACCTCGCGCGGCGCTGCCAGCTCCTCGAGTAGCGCGGGGAGGGTAAGACCGGTGAGCACCGTGGAAGTGTCTCACCCGGCGCAGATCCCGCGTGTCAGACCGCCTCGAGAAGCTGGCGCAGCCGGGAAACGATGAACGGTGACGGCTCGTAACCGGCGGCGGCAACCGCACGCTCGAGGTCGGCCCGGAGCTGGAGCCGGAAAGCGGCGTCCTGTTCGGCACGCGCGACTAGTTCGTCGAGCGCCGCACGTGCAGCCGGCAACTCCTGCGCTGCGCGCACCCAGCCCTCGGGTGCAGGCGGAAGGAGGCGTAGCAGCCGACCGATTTGTTCTTCGTCAAAGCCGTTCATCAATCTTCATGACGGGCGAGAGGCCCGACTCCTTCCATCGAGTTCGCTACGAACTTTCTCCAGGCAGCGCGAAATCCGGCTGGCGATGGTCCCGGCCGGGATCTCGAGCATGTCGCCGATCGTGCGATAGCTCTCGTCGCGGCAGAAAAAGCGATCGAGGATCTCCCTGCACGGGTCGCCCACCTTGTCGAGCGCGGCGCGCACGGCCATGGCATCGTCGAGCTGGGCGAGCACGTCGTCGACCTCCCGCTCGTCCGGTTCGGCGTCGGAAGGCGTGTCGCGGGCGATCAGGCGCAGCCGGTCGATGCAGAGCCTGCGTGTGAGCTGCGCAAGCCACGGCCGGACAGCGTCGTCGCTCCGCAGCTCGGACAGCCGCTCGAACGCGCGGGCGAAGACCTCCTGGAAGACGTCCTCGGCGTCCTGCTGCGAGAGGCGGAAGCCGCGGCCGCAGATCGCGTAGACGTAGCGCGAGAAGCGCTCCACGAACTCGTTCCAGGCATCCGGATCGCCTGCCCGGCAACGGGAAACGAGCTGCGCGTCGGTCTGTTCCACGGCCATCGTGCTGGACGATACGACTTCGAGACGAAAAGATCAGCCCAGAATCCGGTCGAGCGTCGCCACCAGCAGCTCGGCGTGTTCATCTTTGAACGCCAGCGGCGGCCGGATCTTGAGCACGTCGCCGTGCTCTCCCGTGAGTCCCACGAGGATCCCTTGCTCGCGCAGCTCCTCCATGACGCGACTGGCCAGCTCGTTGCTCGAGAGCTGGATGCCGGCGAGCAGTCCCCGGCCTCGCACCTCGACGACGTCCGGCTTGCGGAGTGTCTCGACGGCCGTACGCAGGCGCTCGCCGACGCCTGCACCGCGCTCGGGGAGCCGCTCGTCCTCGAGCGCGTCGAGCACCGCGAGCGCTGCGGCGGCGGCCACCGGATTGCCGCCGAAGGTCGAGAAAGTCCGCTCCGCGTACGGAAACCGCTCGGCGAGCTCGCGCCTGGTCACGACCGCGGCGACCGGGTAACCGTTCCCCATCGGCTTGCCAAGCGTCACGACATCCGGGGCGATGCCGTGTCGCTCGAACGACCACAGCTCCGGCCCGAGTCGGCCGTGGCCCGCCTGCACCTCGTCCGCAACGTAGAGCCCGCCCGCGGCGTGCGTCCGTTCCACGAGCAGCCGGAGCTCGGAGGTCTCCGGCACCTGGATCCCGTCGCTCATGAGGGACCCGTCGAGGAACGTGGCGGCGAGACCGGCGTCCAGCTCCTCGAGCGCAGCGTCCACGGCGTGGGCGAGGTCGGCGCCGCTCCCTGGGGCGGGAATGCGGGCTACGCGGGCCGGCAGGTACGCCGCCGGCCAGTCCTCGGGGGAGAGCCGGGTCGTGGTGGCAGTGACGCCGTGGTACGCGTTCGCCGTCACGAGCGCGCCGTCGCGTCCTGTCGCTTCGGTTGCGAGCCGCCAGGCGAGGTCGTTGGCCTCGCTGCCCGAATTGACGAGCAGCACCGTCTCGAGGCCCGCGTCTGGCGGGAATGTGGCGAGCAACCGCTCTGCGAGCTCGACCAGCGGCTCGGCGAGGTACCTCGCGTTGGTCGCGCCGAGTCGCGTCTGGCGGACGACCGCCTCGGTCACCCGCGGGTGGCAGTGCCCGACGACCGGGACGTTGTTGTAGGCATCGAGGAGCCGGTTTCCGTCCGGCTCGTAGATCCAGACGCCCTCGGCGCGGACCGCGTGGACGGGGCGCGCGTAGGTGAGCGGCGTCAGCAGCGCGCCGAGCGCTGCGTTCCGCCGCCGTACGAGGTCCGGGCTCGCTGCACGGCCGCGTCGCGCACCGAGCTCCCGTGCGACAGCCGCCGGATCGAGGCTGTCGAGGAGCTCGAGCAGGCGCCAGGAGTCGTCGTCCCAGGCCTCGATGTACGCGGCGTTGTCGGGGAAGCAGTGGGAGCGCCACGCGCTGATCGAGACGATCGCCGCCAGCCGGGCTCCCACCAGGTCGCCGAGCAGCTCGAGCTCGAGCTGCTCGAGCGGGAAGCGCGAAGTGAAGCCGTCGAGTGCGATCCGGGCGATCCGGAAGGCATCCTCGGTCGGCCGTCCACGGACGAACGACGCGAGGGCGACGGCGACGTCGGCCGCGAGCGCCGTATGGCAACAGTCGCCAAAATCGAGGATTCCGGCGACTCGGCCATGCTCGTCCAGCAGGAGATTGTCGAGGTTGAAGTCACCGTGTACGACCTGGCCGCGTAGGCGTTCCCACCGTGGCAGCACGCGCTCCTCGTAGCGATCGAGAACGCGCACAACGAGCGCCCGCCGTGCGGGATCGGCGATCTCGGCGAGCAGCGGGCGCAGGCGCGGAGCCGCGTGGAGGTTCCAGAGCAGCTCACGTCCTGCGGCGGGGTGGAAGAACGAGCGGAGAGCGAGGCAAAGGCGGGCGTGAACGGCGGCGACCTCCCGCAGTGCAGCCTCGTCGAGCTCCGGCCCGGCCTTGTGGCCGTGGACCCGCTCGAACAGGCGCACCTGGTGGCCGTCGAACGTCGCACGCGGCGCGAGGAGCCGGGCCACCGGCAGTTCCGGATCGAGAGTTGCGACGTGGGCGATCGCGGCCTCCTCCAGGTCCAGCACGGCCTCGTCCTCGCTGCGATTCGAGATCTTGAGGACTCCGCTTTGCAGTAGGAACGCCTGGTCGCGCTCACTGCCGAGCACGGATGCGCTTTCGCCGATGCCGAACAGCTCCGTCGCGATTCGCGCGGCGTCGTCGGTTGTGAACCGTGGCGGTGTGGCCTCGAGGACCGAGTTCATGCCAGCCGATGCTATTCGGCGAGCGTTCAAAATCCCTCGTTCGAGCGAATCGGCTCCCCCTTTCGCGGGAGGATCGCGCCCCGATGAGCCCCTACGTTGCGCCAACTGACTGGCGGCTACTGCGGCTCGTTCTGCGGCAACAGAGCGGTCGCGACAAGGAGGTAGACGTGGGGGTTCACCTCACCAAGCGCGACGCTTCTCGCTTCAAGGCCTGGCACGCCGGCCTGCTCGCACTTCTCTTGGCCATGGCGCTCGGCGGGATCCGCTCGGGCGCTTCGTGGGGCGCAACGGCCTACGACGCGAGCGCGGATCCCTACTCGATGCAGAACGTCACGGCGGCTGACGGTGCGCAGTCGTGGTTGAACGCGGGCTATACCGGCAGAGGCGTGGACGTCGCGGTCGTCGACACAGGTGTCGCGCCGGTCGCAGGCCTGAACGCTCCCGGCAAGGTGATCAACGGGCCGGATCTATCGATGGAATCGCAGAGCTCGAAGCTTCAGTACCTCGACACGAATGGTCACGGGACGTTCATGGCCGGCTTGATCGCGGGCAATGACGGCCAGGCCGGCGGCTATCGCGGCGTCGCGCCCGACGCGCGCATCGTCTCGTTGAAGGTCGCCGTTGCAGACGGTGGCGCCGACGTGAGCCAGATGATTGCTGCGATCGACTGGGTCGTTCAGCACCGCAACGACAACGGGATGAACATCCGGGTCCTCAACCTCTCGTACGGCACGAACTCGAGCCAGCCGTACAACGTGGATCCGCTCGCCTACGCGGTCGAGCAGGCCTGGAAGGCGGGCATCGTCGTCGTGGCGGCGGCCGGAAACTCCGGCTACCAGAACGGCTCGAGTGCTCAGCTCGCCGATCCGGGCTACGACCCGCAGATCCTCGCGGTCGGAGCAGCGGACACCAACGGGACGGCGGTCCCGTGGGACGACCAGGTCGCTCCCTTCTCGGCGGGCGTGTCGGCCTGCACCAACGGGTGCCGGGCGCCGGACCTGATGGCCCCAGGGACACACATGCAGGGCCTCCGCGTCCCCGGCTCGTATATCGACCAGAACAACCCGGCCGGTGTTCTGGGCGACCGTTACTTCCGCGGTAGTGGCACCTCCGAGGCGACGGCGTTCGTCTCAGGTGCGGCTGCCGACCTGCTCCAGCGCTACCCGCAGCTGACGCCGGACCAGGTCAAGGCGATGTTGACCTCGAGCTGCGACAAGCTGGCAAACTGGAAGCAGAGCGGCTGCGGCGAGCTCAACATGAGCAGGCTTCTCGGTGCCTCCGTTCCGTCGGTGTTCGCCTCGCAGCAGTACAACGCGCCCTCGACGGGCACGGGCAGCCTCGAGGCGTCGCGCGGCAGCGACCACATCTCGCTGAACGGCGTCGTGCTCCAGGGCGAGCAGGACATCTTCGGCGAGCCCTTCAACTCGGCCGCGATGGCGGCCTTGGAAGCCGCCGGTCACAGCTGGTCTGGCGGCAACTGGAACGGCTCGTCCTGGTCGGGTAGCTCGTGGAGTGGCTCGAGCTGGAGTGGTTCGAGCTGGAGTGGTTCGAGCTGGTCGGGCAGCTCGTGGAGCGGGTCCTCGTGGTCGGGTAGCTCCTGGAGCGGTAGCTCGTGGAGCGGCTCGTCGTGGTCCGGGAGCTCGTGGAGTGGCTCGAGCTGGAGTGGCTCGAGCTGGAGCGGCAGCAGCTGGTCGGGTGGGTCATGGCTTGGAGCGAGCTGGGGCTGACGCCTAGCGGGAGAGGCCGGTGATCACCCGGCCTCTTACCCCGCGCTCAGCGCCGAGCGAGCCGCCGCGCCCGCTCGGCGTCGCTGTGCGTGAGGCTCTTCGCGCGCCGCGCAGGGTCTGGATCTTCAACGGTGTCCTCGCGCTCACCTGCGCGCTCGTGTGGGCGTTCGCGATCGACAACTTCGGCAGCCCATCGTTCGTGCCCGGCCCGCATCTGTCCTGGTGGGCCCTCGCACTCGCGTTCTACTTCGCCGAGGTCTTCGTTGTTCACCTCCAGTTCCGCAAGCAGGCGCACACGCTTTCGCTGACGGAGATCGGGCTCACACTCGGCCTGCTGCTCGGCGCCCCTAAGGACCTTCTGATCGGGCAGCTTGTAGGCACTCTCGTAGCCCTGATCGTCACCCGCTGGAAGAGCCAGCGCCAGCTCGTCAAGTTCGCGTTCAATCTCGCCGAGCTCCCGCTCTGCAGCGGAGTCGCGCTCGTCATCTTCCGCTCGCTCGCCCAGCCCGGGGACTCGGCGCCGCACGTGTGGGTGCTGGTGCTCTTCGCCTGCGCTGTCGCGCACGTGCTCGGCATCCTCCTCGTCTCTGCGGTGATCGCCATCGCCGAGGAGCGGTTCCAGGCGCCCCAGCTCCTGCGGACCCTCCTCACCTCGACCATCGGAGCGCTCGCGACGGCATCGCTGGGCCTCGCAGTCGTCGAGCTTCTCGAGGCTCGCCCCCTCGCGGTCGTCCTGCTCGTCGTCCCGGTTCTCTCCTGCGTTGCCGCCTTCCGCGGATACATGGAACAGCGCGAGCAACGGGAGCATGTCGAGTTCCTCTACGAGTCGATGCGCGCGACCCAGGGCGCGCCGGAGTTCGGGCTCGCCGTCGGACAGCTCCTCGTCGCCGCCCGCCGGCTGCTCCGCGCCGAGTACGCCGAGATCCTCCTTCTTCCGGCCTCCGACGGTGACGCGCCGCTCCGTAGCGTGAGCGGTGCTGAGGGCGAGCTGCTCATGCATCCGGAGGAGCGCTTCACTCCGGCGGATGCCGCGGCCTTCAGAGCCGTCGCTTCGACGAGTTCGGCGATGCTGCTCACGCAGCGCCGCGCGGCCAAGGCATTCGATGCATTCCTCCGGTCGCGCGGGCTCGAGGACGCGATCCTGGCCCCGCTGCGTGGGGAGAATCGGACCTTCGGATTGCTCGTGGTCGGGGAACGCCTCGGCGACGTCAGCACGTTCGTCGATACCGACGTCGAGCTGCTCGAGACCTTCGCCGGCCATGCGAGCATCCTGCTCGAGAACGGCCGGCTCGAGCATTCGCTCGCCGAGGTGACGCAGCTCAAGGAGCAGCTGCGGCACCAGGCGTATCACGACGCGCTCACGGGCCTCCCCAACCGCCTCAACCTGCTCGAAGCAGTGGAGCAGGAGCTCGCGCGCGGCACGGGTTCGGCGGCAGTCCTCTATCTCGATCTCGACCGTTTCAAGGCGGTCAACGACACCTGGGGGCACAGCGCGGGCGACGAGCTCCTCGCCGAGTTCGCGCGGCGCCTCGAAGCTTCCATCCGCGTCCAGGATCTCGCCGCCCGGATCGGCGGCGACGAGTTCGCCGTCCTCGTACGCGAGGCGGACGCAGACTCTGCGGTCTCCACGGCACGGCGCATGCTCGAGAAGATCGACGGGACGTACGCACTCGGCTGTGGCGACGTCGCCTGCCATGTCAGCGTCGGCATCGCCGTTGGAGCCGCGGGCGTGACCACCGGCGAGGACCTCATCCGCAACGCGGACATCGCCATGTACAGCGTCAAGCGGTCGGAGCGTGCCTACACGCTGTACGAGGCGGACCTGCACGAAACGCTTCGCGCCCAGAGGCAGCTCGGACTCGACCTCGAGACCGCGCTCGAGCGCCGCGAGATCCTCGTCCACTACCAGCCGGTGGTGCGGCTCTCAGACGGGGAGATCGAGGGCTTCGAGGTGCTCGCGCGGTGGCCGCACCCCACGCGCGGCTTCCTCAGCGCCGCCGACTTCCTGCCGGCCGCAGAGGAGACGGGTCTGACGGTCGAGCTCGGCCGCCTGGTTCTCCAACAGGCGCTCGAAGCTGCGCGCCGCTGGCCGGAGAGGCTGAGCATCTGGATCAACCTCGCGCCGGCGGAGCTCGCGAACGAGGGGCTCGTTGAAACCCTCGCCGAGGCGCTCAGAGGCCACGGCGTCGACCCGAAGCGGATCGTGATCGAGCTGACCGAGTCCGGCGTCATCCAGGGCAGCGACGGCGCCCTCGTCACGATGCAGCGGTTGCGCGATCTCGGGGTCGGGCTGACGATCGACGACTTCGGCACCGGCTACTCGTCGCTGAGTCGTCTCGCCGAGTTCCCGATCGAGTCGCTGAAGATCCCCAAGCCGTTCGTCGACAAGCTGGTGGGCGAGGATGCGGACGAGGCATTCGTCGACGCGATCCTGCGGCTCGGCGACTCGCTCGGCCTGGCCGCCGTAGCCGAGGGGATCGAGCACCTCGCCCAGGCGGAGCGCCTGCGGCAGATGGGCTGCCGCTTCGGGCAGGGCTATCTCTTCGGTCGGCCGGCGCCGGCCGAGGAGGTGGAACGGCTTCTGTATCAAGAGTCGCAAGCCGGTCCGCGTCTCTCGCTCGTCCCGGCCTCCCGCACCGCCTAGGACGCCCCGTTTCCACAGATCCCCCGAAAGGGGGAGGCCGGGCAGGACCAAGGCGCGAGATGATCGGCACGACTCCCGCTCGGGGCTGACGGCAACAACTCTGCGGCGGAGTATTGAAGCGGCGGGCTTGCCCGCCGCTTCGGCCTTTCAGGGGGCGCTCAACCGCCTTTGCCGACCCTGAGGATCGGGGCGTTCAGGACGATGTGGGCGTCCTCCTCGGTGAGCTTGCCCTTCTTCTCGAGCGAGTCGATCTGGTCGTCCTGGCCGATGAGGACCGGCTTGACGCCCTTCTTCCAGGTGAGCCAGACCTCTTTCCAGAGGGGGTTGTAATCCGCTTCGCCCGGCTGCGACCCGAAGACGGTCAACTGGCCCTTAGCGGCCCGGCCGCGCACGAAGTACTGCTCCGGCAGACCCTTGACTCCCTTCAGTTCGGCGGAGTAGTTGATGTGCATCGCCTTCGCCTGGGACTTCGAGGAGACGTCGGTGATGAGATACGTGTCGATGTGATGGTCGTAGAAGCCCTTGTAGACGGGCTGGGCCTTCATTGTCGGGGTCCCGATGTGCGGCAACCCGCCCGTAGACGCGGCGGCAACGGCCGCGGTCGCACCAAGAAGCACGAGCCCGAAGACAGCGATTCTGCGCAACTGCTCCTCCTTGTCTAGAGTGACTGGAGTGGCTACGTCGCGTACGCGCCTACGGATTGCCGGCTCCGCCGCCCTCGTGGCCGCGGTCGCCGGGCTGGCTGTCGGCTGCGGCGGCTCGGGGCCGAAGTCGGGCGTCGCAGGCGCACGTCACGTGCTCGGGTCCGCGACGGTCAAGACGCGGAAGATCAACAAGCTCGGCGTCGTCCTCGTCAACAGCCGCGGTTTCACGCTCTACATGTTCAAGCCCGACCGCCAGAGGAGGGTGACCTGCAAGGGCTCCTGCGCAGTGGCCTGGCCGCCGCTGAAGGTCAAGAGGGGCCAGAGGCCCACGGCCGGCGGCGCGGCGAAGCAGCGCCTACTCGGCTCCGACAGGAACCCGAGCGGCGGGCGCGTCGTCACCTACAACCGCTGGCCGCTCTACAGGTACATCGCGGACTCGAAGCCCGGTCAGGCAAAAGGGCAGGCGACCGACCTCAACGGCGGTCTCTGGTACGTCCTCTCGCCCGCGGGCAAGATCATCAAGACGAGGCCGTAGCTAGCTTCTGACGATCGCGGTCGCCGTGGAGCTGGCGCTCCCGGTGCCGGAGCCCGTGTGCGCGGTGACGACGACGCGCAACCGGAGGCCCAGCTCGCTCCGCCCGACTGCCAGCGTCCGCCTGGTCGCGCCGGGCAGTGGCCGGCAGTCGTTCCCATGCCGGTTGCAGCCCAGCCACCGGAACGTGTAGCCCGACGGCTTCTGGTACCAGATACCTGTCGTTGCCTTCAGCCGGTGGCCGAGGCGCGCGATTCCGGTGATCCGGGGCGTCGTCTTCGCGCTCGGGACGATCCGGAACCTGGTTTTGGTCTGAACCTGCTTGAGGGCGGAGGTGATGGCGACGGGCCCGCTCTTCGCCTTCGGGGGAACGGTGGCCACGAGCTTGCTGTCGCTGGCGATCTTGAAGCGGCCCTTGACGCCGCCGAAGCTAACACTCTTCGCCGCGGCGAGACCCTTGCCGTGGAGCGTCACGTGTGCGCCGACCGCCGCTCTGGTGGGCGCCACTCTGAACAGGCTCAGCGCCTCGACGAAGTGGTACACGTGGACGTCCCATTGGGAGAAGCGGTCACTGAAGGATCCGCCCGAAGCTTTGATCGTGCGATCCTCGGTGTAGACGTCGGCCCTATGCGCCCAGCGCGGGAGGCCCTTGAACGTCACCGTCCTCGTGCCGACGCCGTTGCGGGCCGCGATCAGCCACAGGTCGTCGACGGAGGTCCCCTGCCGCACCAGCGTCTCGGTGCCCGTGCCCGCCGTGGTGACTTGGGGAGCCTTCGCGGCATTCACGAGCGCGGGCGCGAGCGGGCTGGAGGCCGAGAGCTGCCGTACGACGGGTTCGAGGACGGTCTGCCAGAAGCTCCAGTTCCAGCCGTACGTCGCATCGCCGGCGCTGAAGCAGCCCGAGTTGTTGCCGCCGAAGAAGTTGAGCGCCTTGGCCCCGTTCAAGATCGCGTCGTAGGCCATGTACCGCTCTTGCTGGTAGGTGGGGACGACATAGTTGCCGGTCGTCTTGTCGACGCTCCCGCTGGCGCAGATCTGGATGGTCGTCCAGACCGGTGACGAGGGCGAGATGGAGGTGAGCGTGGCCGTCCACCTGCCGACGGCCCCAAGGTCCGGGTCCGGATGGGCGAGGGACACCGGGTAGATGTCGACGCCGTGAATGTCGGTGACGCTGGAGTACGGGGCGAGGTCGGCGACCGTCCCGCGGGGAGCCTCGATCGTGACCCACAGCCGGCTCGGGTCGAGCGGTGACTCGCCGGCGCACCAGGAGGGACTGCCACGAGAGGTGACGCGGCAGTAGGCGAATTGGAGGGCGGTCGGGGCGATGCCGGCCCACCACGGTTCGTCACTGCCTTTCCAGAAGGCGATGGCGCTGCTGCTCGGGTCGCTTGTGAGCGCGTCGACCGCCGCCTCGAGCCCCTGGTCGTCCGACGAGCCGGGGGTCGCAACCGAGTAACCGCCGAGGTTCGGCCACGTGTAGACGTGGAGCGCCGCCGCCGCGCGGTTCCACTCGATGCCCGACTGGATGGCGGCGGTCGTCCAGGGCCCGCCTGCTCCGGTCCGATACACGTTCACACCGGCCGCTGCCGTCTCGGCGAGGCCGTTCGTGCCCCAGGGCGTCGACCCGTTCAGGGGCGGTCCGGGCGATAGCACGAGCGGGAAGGTCGGCTCCCCGTTGAACAGGATGGTCCGTGAGCGGTTGAACGACGTCTCGGCGGCCCGTGCGGCGCCCGCGAGAGAAGCCACCAAGGCGCTCATCGCCAGTACAGCCACGAGTGTTTTTCCGATGCGTCTTCCCACCGACGACAGTTTCTCTCCGCCCAAAGCCTCTCCTGGAGGGTATCCGGGCATCGGCGAGGTCGCCCGGGACCTTTACTAGATGCTTACCGCGATCTGTACCGCGACGAACACGGCGTAGAGGGCGATCAGGAGTGCGCCGGCGCCTCGGCCTGCACCATCTCGCTTCCCGAACAGCACGAGCGCGGCCACAGTCATCCCGAGGAGCCACGCAAGGCCGAAGATGTCGAGGCCGGAGAAGGCAGTGAGGCTCCCGAGCGCCACCGGGATCGCGATACCGGCGACGACGTTGATCGAGTTCGAGTTCAGCGTCTCGCTCATCAGGGCCGAGCCTCGGCGCTGCAGGCCGAAGCGCACGCCCGTCCACGCGTTCGGGAGCGCGGTGAGGATCGCAAGGCCGATGACGCCGACGAGCGCCTGCGGCAGTGACCACCGGTCGGTGAGCTCGGTCGCGGACCGCACGGCGCCGATGCTCCCCGCGACGATCAGGCAGAGGGCGGCGAGCAGGACGCCGACGAGCTGCGCTGCCTCGCGCCCGGAGTCGAGTGGCTGCACACGGCGGTGGGGTTCGCCGAAGCTCCGCTCGACGAAGCGCGACTCCTCGCGCCGGAGCCGCAGCCGTCCGACGATCCCCGGCCCCGCGGCGAGGAGCACGACGTACGGCACCGCTACGACGGCGACGAGCACCATTCCGGTCGTGCTGCCGAGCGCGCCGGCCGCTACCGCGACGGCCACCCCGATCATCCAGAGACCGACGAAAGCCTCGAGCTCGAGCGTCTCGTGGCGCGCGCGGATCCGCGCGGTGACGACGGCGCTCAGACCCAGCATCGCCGCAAGGTTGAAGACGCTCGCCCCGACGACGACGCCCACTGCAATCTCGTGCCGGCTCGCGACAAGCGCGGTGACTGCGGATGCGAGCTCGGGCGCGTCGGCTGCGAGTGCAGTGAGGAGGCCGAGCACGGCTTCGGGCAGGCCGAGCCGCAGGCCGATGTGGTCGAGCCGCCGCGCGAATACTGCGGAGGCGGCGAGCATCACGCCGATCGAGACGAGGAAGACGGGGATGGCGGCTACGGGCGTCATGAGTTGACGCCGACCAGCCTTCCCGGCACACCGCGGAGAACGCTAGCGCAGGAGGCGCCTAGGGAGCCGGGTCGGACGGCGGTTCGTCCGCCTCGAGGGCGTCCTCTCGCGCCTTGGCGTCCTCGACACGCGCGAGGCCGGATAGCCCGCCCTCTGCGTATTCGGCGCGCAGCGTCGCCGGGTCTTCCCCGTAGGCCGGGGGCGACGAGAACAGGCGCCTGAACCAGTCGGTGAGGCCCATCGCCGGGGAGCATAAGCGATGATCGGAACGTGATTGTCTCGCTGCACGTGGCGACCGGTGCCGCGCTGGGAGCCGCCGTCCGGTCGCGCTCGCTTGCGCTGCTGCTCGGCCCGGCGCTGCACCTCGCGGGTGACCGGGTGCCGCACGAGGACATCCCCGACCGGAGCTTCGAGATCGGAAGCGGTCTCGTCGCGCTCGTGCTGCTCGCGGCGCGCCGCGGCCCGCTCGATCCCGCCGTGGTCGGCGGCGCAGCCGCGTCGATGCCCGATCTCGAGCACATCGTGCCGTGGCTCCGCGTGCGCGGCGAGAAGGTCTTCCACCGCGGCGGCGGTCGCCACGGCGTCGGGATCTCGGCCGAGAGGCAGCTCCTGCTCGCGGGGACGGTCGTCGGCTTGCTGCTCGCACGACGCCGGTAGCCTCGCCCCGGTGAAGGTTGGGATCATCGTCCCGTACTCGTGGTCGTTCGGCGGCGGCGTCGTCGACCACGCCGACGCGCAGCGCCGCGCGCTCGCGACGGTCGGGGTCGAGACTCGCCTGCTGATCGGCAACGACCCGCCCGGCTCTTTCAGCCGCATCCTTCACCCGCGGCAGGGACGGCCGGGCCCGCCGCCGCCCGGTGTGATCCCGCTCGGCCGCTCGGTGGTCGTGCCCGGCAACGGCGCGCTTTCGAACCTTGTGCTGAGTCCCCACGCGGTGCCGCAGATGCGCCGTGCGCTCGCCCGCGAGCGCTTCGACCTCATCCACGTGCACGAGCCGCTTGCGCCGATGCTCAGCCCGGCCGCGCTCGCGCTCTGGGATGGGCCGGCGGTCGCGACGTTCCACGCGGCCGGGAGTTCGTCCTGGCGCCGGTTCGCCGAACCGCTGTGGGGCTTCCTGCTCGACAGGATCGACCTGCGCGTCGCCGTCTCGGAGCAGGCGCGCGTCGCCGCCGCCATCTTCGCGCCGGGTCACTACGAGGTGATCCCGAACGGGGTCGAGATCCCCGAGGGGATCGACCCGGGCGACCGGACCGGCCGCATCGTCTTCGCGGGCCGCCACGACCCGCGCAAGGGATTGCCGGTGCTGCTCCG
>Ga0075434_100003187_pt1 | contig 14636 bp, 12 predicted proteins | sample RhiMethybrSRZTD3_FD_75298 | JGI IMG/M metagenome (GOLD analysis project Ga0075434, IMG submission 75298) | Populus rhizosphere microbial communities from Tennessee, USA - Rhizosphere MetaG P. TD hybrid SRZTD3 | ecosystem: Host-associated > Plants > Roots > Rhizosphere > Soil | place: USA... | reverse complement strand
CGCGCGTGAGTGGCGTGTCTCCGCCGGGCGTCCCCGGCCAGCGTTGGGCGCGTCTGCGTCAGGACACTGCCAGCGTACTGCGGCGCGGTGCGTGGTATGTGGTGCGCAGCCTCGGGCCCGACGAGGCGGTGCTCGAGGTGGACAACGCGACGCTGCGGGTTCCCCGGGACTCGGTGGAGATCACCGAGACGCGTCCCAACCGATGGACCATCGTGCCGCGTCCCCGTGATGCGGAGAAGCTGCCCGAGAGCTGGGGCTTCTTCTACGTCGTGTGTCCCAACTGCGCCACGCGCGCCCCGGTGGGCCGGCCGTCCGGCGAGAAGCGGTGCACCCGCTGCGAGCAGTCCTTTCCCGTCGCCTGGGATGAGCGCTACCTCAGGACGAGCTGAGCCCTTAAAATGACAGCCATGGTCCGAGGCCCGACCCCGATCAACATTCTCCTGGTCGAAGACGACCCGAGCGACGTCGAGTTGACGCGGCGCGCGCTGCAGCGCGCCAAGCTGCAGAACCGCGTCTGGATCGCGGGGGATGGTGTGGAAGCACTCGCGTTTCTGCGGCGCGAAGGGCCGCACCGCGGAGTGCCCCGACCCGATCTGGTCCTCCTGGATCTGCGGCTGCCGACGCTGGACGGGCGGGACGTCCTGATGCGGATCCGCGAGGAGCCGCGGTGGCAGACCCTGCCGGTCGTGGTGCTCACCGCGTCCGATGCCGAGCACGAGCAGCTGGCGGCGCTCGCCGCCGACGGCTTCCTCACCAAGCCGGTGGATTTTGCACGCCTCGAGGCGGTGATCCGGGGGATCGCCGGGCTGGGGTGGGCGATCGTGAAAACGGCACGCGCCCAGCGTTAGGCGCGCGCGTTCTGGTGGTGGTTCAGGTCGACGTCGAACAACCCCTGACAGTGCGGACAGCGCAGCCGCTCCGGCGCCCGTCCCAGGGCCACGCGCTCCGCGCAATTGGGGCAGACGGCGTACCGCTCGGTTGCGATGACGGTCCAGCTCTTGGGCCGGGTACGGACGACTTCGAGGTAGGCGAGCGGCACGATCGCGGTCTTGTGGCGCACTTCCAGGACGGCCTCGTCGGGCGAGATGCTCAGGACGGGGTACCACGCACCGCGGCGCAGCTGACAGCGCCGCACGTCATCCCGTAGGCGGGCCCACCGCTCCGCGGACGATCTGTCGAGAGATCCGGTCGCCATCGCCGTCCCTCCGTCGGCCCCGCACCCTCCAACTGCACATGCTGCACGCGCAATGTGCAGGTCCGTCGGGCTGCCCGTCAAGGGGCCGGTGTGTCGCGCTCGCGACTGAGGGAGCGTCAGCGACCGAGCGAGCGCCGACCGGCGGCGACCCCGCACAGCGCCGCCAGGTCGCGTACGTCCACCGCGCGCCGCTGCAGCGCCGTGATGCCGCAGCGCGCGAGTCGGCGCAGCTGCCGGTTGGCGGTCTGGCGACTAACGCTGGCGAAGGCCGCGATGAGCTCTTGGCTGACTGCGAGGCGCGCGCCCGGCGGCGAGCCGGGCGCGGCGGACAACCGCTCGAGGAGCAAGAGGAGGGCATGCGCCACGCGGCGCAGGGGATCACGCAGCCCGAGCATGGCGAGGCGGTCGAGGGACATGGCGGAGCCGCGCGCCTTCAGCGAGTCCAGCGCAGCGGCGAGGGGCGGATGGACGGCGACCTGGCGCTCGAACACGCCGGTGGGCAACTCCCACGTGGTCGTGGGAGCGAGCGCGGTGGCGTAGCGCCCTTCCCATCCGTCTGTGGCCTCCCACAGCCAGGGGGGCAGCAGCCGGCCGGGGCCGAATACGTCGAGGAGCGCGGACGTGGACCGGCCCGTGCCCACGCGAAGCCCGATCGCGCCGTCACGGATGTAGACGTGCAGCTGCCTTAGTCGGTCGGTGGTATCGCCCCCCAGGCGCTCACCAGGCCTGTACCGGCAGGTCTCGACGGCGGGCAGCTTGCCGATTTCACTCGCAACCAGCTCCAACCCCACAACTCCTGAGAACAGAATCCGGTGCGGGGAAACCCCGTCAAAACTGGGGCCGCGCGGCGCCGCCCGGGTCCGACCGCGAGCCGTGTGCAAACGCGTCGCTGATTTGTCGGTGGGACGACACACCAGTGGACGTGCGACGACGTCGCGCGCCCGCGGCCGGAAGGGTTGGGAGTGTTGCGGCGATGCCGCGGCGTCGAACCGCCCAAAGCTCTCGACGCCGTGCAGCGATGCGACCGGAGGGACTCGAACCCCCACGGGTTGCCCCACAGGATCCTAAGTCCTGCGCGTCTACCAGTTCCGCCACGGTCGCGTTGTTGTGGGACTCAACTTAGCGAATCGCCGGGCGCGACGTCAGCCTCAGAACGGATCATCCCAGCCGATTGCGAACACACCCCCACACTTGTCGCACCGCAGGTCCGTCGGCTGTCCCGACAGCGCCTGACGATGGCTACACGCGGGGCAGACCACGTAGGGCGAGCCCCAACTCAAGGGCATATCGACGGAGTCCCGGGGGCGGGCCACCACGGACCAGCGTTGCGGGCGGAGTGGGACGATCTGGAGCTGGGATCGTTCGACGCGGACGGGTCGCCGGTTGACCTCGAGCACCACTTCTTCGGGCGTGAGGCGAAGCACTTCGTACCACGCCCCTCGACGGACGTAGCAATTCATCTCGCCGCGCACACGGGCCCACTGCGGGGCTTCGGGCATCCTCGGCCTGGTAACATATCGTTGAAACGGGAAAAAAACACGACCCGCTCGGTCTGGCCGGAGCGCCTCAACCCCGTTTCAAATAGCGCTCATCCCACGCGACGGCGAACACCCCGCGACAGTGTGGGCACGGGAGGTCCTGGGGATAACCGCTGAGCGGCGCCCGCCCGTGACAGGCCGGGCACACCACGTAGCGCGAGCCCCAGTCGTCGGGCAGGTTGACGGCATCGGTGGGCCGTGGCACGACCGACCAGCGGGCCGGCCGGGCGAACATCGTCTGCAGCAGGCGACGCGGCACGGAGACTCGTTCGCGAATCACCTCGAGATGAATTTGGGATGGCGTCAGCCTGACGGCGCGGTACCACGCCCCGCGGCGCAGGGCACAGTTCACGTCGACACGCAGGCGCGACCACGCCCGTGGCGTGTGCTCGAGAGATCGCGTCATGGTCTCGCGGACAGGTTGCAAACCCCGCGCCGCCCCGGCGCCCTAGGAATGCGAGGAGCGTCGCGCAGTGTCGTCAGGCATACAATGGCGCGTCGTCCGGGGACGAGCCTTCGACCGGCAGCCCTTCCTTTCTCCAGTAGCCGATCCCGCCGATCATCTCCTTCACCCGGAAGCCGAGGGCGGCGAGCTTCGCCGCGGCCCGGGTGGAGCCGTTGCATCCCGGTCCCCAGCAGTACGTCACGATCACCTTGTCGCGCGGCAAGGACGCCGTGGTCTCGGGGCCGATGGTGCGTGTCGGCAGGTTGACGGCCCCCGGGATGTGGCAGCGCGCGTACGCGTCCGGGCTGCGCGTGTCCATGAGCACGATCCCCGGGTGACCGCGCTCCAGATCGAGATGGACGTCCGCGGGATCGGTCTCGAACGCGAGCTTCGAGAGAAAGTGACGCTCCGCCGCCTTGGGCTCGGCCGCGGGGTGCTCCAGGACGAACGAGAAGTTGGGATTCGCGGCGGTCGCTGTCACGGTGGACTCCTGATGGGTTCAATGCAATGTCTCCGTCCAGACGCACCGGGTCAAATGCGTGTTCGACAGTTCAACCGCAAGAATCGGATAGCGCGCAGGGGCCAATGCGTTAGATACCAATCTTCGCGAGGCTTCGAAGCAAGGTGAGAGCATACTCAGCGTGTTGCAAATACTCAGGGTGCTGCGACAGTTCCTCGAGGCCTCTCGCCCCGATGCGTGCGCTTTCGATATCGCCAGTGCAGTTTTGGGTGCCAGACGGCTGGAGAACCGCAGCTGGTCTTGGCGAACATGTCCCTTGCGATGAGGCCAATAGTCCACGTCGTCATCGTGGCACGGGTCGAGGGAAGTGACCAATGAAGGAAACCCCGCAGGAGTACACCCAACGCATTCTCAGCTACGTCGCTGGACAGGATCCGCTCGACATCCAGGCGCGGACCCCCAGGGAACTCGAGCGCTTGATTAAGGGAGCGTCGGCATCTCGGTTGCACCGGCGCCCCGCGCCTGGAAAGTGGTCGATCGCGGAGATCCTCGCGCATCTTGCCGATACGGAGATCGTCACGAGCTGGCGGATCCGGGCGATTCTCACGGCGCCGGGAACCGCGCTTCAGGCGTTCGATCAGGATGCCTGGTTTACTGCTGGGCATTACGACGGACGCGACCCGCGAAAATCCATCGAGCTCCTCCGCGTGCTCCGCGAGGTGAATGTCGAGGTGTTCAAGACACTGACACCGGAACAGTGGAAACACCATGGGGTGCATGCCGAGCGTGGTGCAGAGAGCGTGGAGCACATCGTCCGCTTGTACGCGGGTCACGACTTGAACCACACCCACCAAATCGAGCAGATCCTTGCGTCGAATGGACCCTAGCTGCGCGTGGTGTAAGATGGTTACTCGGTGAGGTGGGTGGTGCGTGTAATAGGGACGGGGCTGTTGCTCGCGATGAGTCCGGCATTCCTCCGCGGCCAGGCCGTCGACTGGAGCGCCAACGGGCGGGACGCGCAGGGAACCCGCTACAGCCCCGCGGCGGAAATCACCCGCAACAACGTCAGCCGCCTCGAAGTGGCGTGGACGTACCGCACCGGAGAGACCGACCCCCGTTTCAAGACCAAGAAAGAGACCGCCTTCGAGGCGACGCCCCTCGTGGTGGACGGGACGATGTACCTTGGCACCCCGCTGGGGCGGGTGATCGCGCTGGACCCGGCCACGGGGCGCGAGCGCTGGGTGTTCGACCCGAAGATCGACCGCGACGTGTGGTACGGGGACTTCGCGAGCCGGGGAGTATCTACGTGGCTCGATGACTCCGCGGCGCCCGGCGCCGTCTGCCGCCGGCGCATGTTCGTGGCCACGGCCCAGTCGCAACTGTTCGCGTTGGACGCTCGCGACGGCCGCCCCTGCGCCGGGTTCGGTGGCAACGGGATGGTAGACCTCAAGGTCGGCTTGAGGATTCCGCCTTTCGAGCCCGGTGCGTATTCCATGACATCGCCACCGGTCGTCGTGAACGGGCTGGTGATCACCGGCTCATCCGTGGCCGACAACAGCCGGCCCAACCCGGCGAGCGGCGAGGTGCGCGCCTACGATGCCCGGACCGGTGCGCTCAAGTGGACCTGGGACCCGATTCCACAGCACCCGAAGGCTCCCGCCTACCGAGAGTGGCGCGGCGCGATGGCGCACAAGACGGGCGCCGCCAACGCCTGGTCGGTCCTGGCGGCGGACCCGGAGCGAGACCTGGTGTTCGTCCCCACCGGAAGCGCTGCCCCCGATTACTACGGCGTGCTCCGGCTCGGCGACAACCGCTACGCCAACTCGATCGTGGCGCTACGCGCCTCGACCGGTAAACTGGTCTGGGCGTTTCAAACGGTGCATCACGACCTGTGGGACTACGACAACGCCTCGCCCCCAGCGCTGGTGACGCTCACGCACCGCGGCACCCCGATCCCCGCTATCCTTCAGGCCACCAAGTCCGGCATGCTGTTCGTGCTCAACCGCGAGACCGGCCAGCCGATCTTTCCGGTGGAGGAGCGACCGGTCCCGACGAGCGACATCCCCGAGGAGCAGACGTCTCCCACGCAGCCCTTCACCGCGGTGACGCCGCCGCTCAGCCCCCATCGGTTTTCGACGGACAGCGTTTGGGGCCCGAGCGACGCGGACCGCGCCGCGTGTCACGCCGCGATCGACGGACTCCGCAACGAAGGGATCTTCACGCCGCCGAGTGTGCGGGGGAGCTTCGTGATGCCGTCGAACATCGGCGGGGCGCACTGGGGCGGCGTCGCGGTGGACCCGGTCCGCCAAATCGCGGTGGTGCCGGTGAACCGGATCGCGGCCGTGGTGCAGCTGATCCCGCGCGACCGCTTCCATCACGACCAGGCCATCGCGGAGGACAAACGGCTGGGTCACGATTACGAGTACAATGAAATGCGCGGGACGCCGTACGTGATGCGGCGGCGCATCCTCTTGAGTCCGGCCGGACTGCCGTGCACGCCGCCGCCGTTCGGGACGCTCGTCGCCATCGACTTGAAGACCGGCAGCCGGCTGTGGGAAGTCCCGCTCGGCTCGCCTGCGAGACTCGTTCCCCCGGAGCAGGCCGCGCGGATCCCCGCCGAGTGGGGCTCGCCCAGTCTGGGCGGGCCGATCGTCACCGCGGGCGGCATCGTGTTCATCGGGGCGGCGCTCGACCGCTGGCTCCACGCGTTCGACATCGAAACGGGACGCGAGCTGTGGCGCGGCTCGCTGCCCGAGAGCGGCAAGGCTACGCCGATGACCTACCGACTCGCGTCCGGCGAGCAAATCGTGGCGATCGTGGTGGGCGGCGGTGGGGCATGGGGAGTTGGCGACTACGTGGTAGCGTTCCGGCTCAAGGGCGAGTGACGCACTTGGCGAGCGCGCCCGCCAGCCGCCTGGTGGCGTCCGCGTCCCAGCCGAGAAACAGGTGCGGCTCTATCAGCTCGAGCTCCATCAGGACGAGTCGCCCGGCGCGCTCCACGCCGTCCACGCGCGCGTACAACGGCTGGCCCTGCACCGCCGCCATCACGGCCGTGGCATCCGCGACCAGCCCGGGCGGTGGCGCCAGGGTCACCGCCGACCCGCCAAACTCCCACTGCACGCGGTAATCGTCCACGGCGGGCCGCTTCAGGACCGCGTGGCTGTAGCGCTCCCCGAAAAACAGGATGGACCACTCCCCGGCGTCCCGCACCTCACTCACGAACGGCTGCACCATCACGTCTCCCGCAAGCAGCAACTCGTTGAGCCGTCCCTGATCCGTGGTGGCGGTCTCGGTCGAGGTGCGCCACGTCCCGGCGGCGCTCGCGGACACCGCGGGCTTCACGACGGCGTCCCGCCATCCCGCGTCCCTGAGCAGCGTCGCAAGGTCGACCGGCCGGCTGCGTGCGAGCCAGCGCGTCGGCACGATGGGGACGCCGCGTGCCGCCAGGTCGCGCAGGTAGCGCTTGTGGCTGTTCCATCGGAGCACCGCCGGAGGATTCCACAGTGGCACCCCGGCACCCTCGAGCCGGGTCACCCAGGCAAGGAACTCCTCCGGCCGCTCGTGGTAGTCCCAGCAGGAGCGGACGACGACCGCCTGGAACTCTTCCCAGCACACCGCGGGAGCGTCCCACACGGCCGGTACGGCCGCGAAACCGAGCTCGCCGAGGGCCGGGATCAGCAGGCGGTCGTCGTCGTTCAGCAGCGGGAGCTTCGCGGCGGTCGCCAGGGCGATACGTTTCATGCCTCAAAGAAAGCCACAGAGTTCCTGGCTCGCACTCACCCAGTTCCTTTGGAGGATCGTCAGATGCACCGTTTCGGCACCCTGATCGCCGCCCTCATGCTCGGCGCCCTCGCCCCGCTCCCGCTCGCCGCTCAAAGCCCGACCGATCTGGCGGACATGTGTAAAGTGCTCGGCGACGCGAAGCTCGGTCAGTGGGCGTCGTTCGACGGCACTGGCAGCTCGGGGGTGGGAAAGCTTCGCCTCGCGGTCGTCGGCTCGGAGCGCGCAGGAGACTCGACCCTGTACTGGTTCGAGGTGAGCTTCGCCGGCAAGGATCCCGGCAAGAGCGGCGTCGTGCAGATCCTCACCACCAGCCTCGCGTCCGGATTGGAGGGGCCGCGCGCCCTGGTCATCAAGGCGGGCCCGCAGCCGGCGATGCGGATCTCCGGTGAAATGGCCGGGATGATGGGCAAGCAGGGGAGGCAAAACACCTCCGCCTTCGACTGGGCCGGCAAGTGCAGCGGCGCGCACGTGGTGGGCTGGGAATCGGTCACGGTACCCGCCGGCACATTCCGCGCGCTGCACGTGACGACGGAGGACGGAGGCGAGGTGTGGGCGTCGCGGGAGGTCCCGTTCGGACTCATCAAGACGCACGGCAAGCAGGGCGACCTCGCGCTCACCGGTCGCGGCGCGGACGCGAAATCATCCATCACCGAAAAGCCCTTGGAAATGCCCGCCATGCCGATGCCTAAAGACTGAAACAGCGCCCTTGCGGGGTTCGGCCTTTCCATGCTTACGTGGGTGACTCTTTCACTCGCTATCCGGAGGCCGACCCCGTGTCCGTTCGCTCGTTGACCCTCGTCGCCGTCACGCTGGTCCTCCTTCCCGCACGCTTCGCCCAAGCGCAAGGCTTCGACTCCACGGTGTTCGCGGCCCTCAAGTGGCGCGAGATCGGGATCTACCGCGGCGGGCGCAGCGTTGCCGTCGCGGGCTCGGCGTCCCGGGTCGCTGAATACTGGATGGGCACGACGGGCGGCGGGGTCTTCAAGACCACGGACGGCGGCGACACCTGGGCCGCGGCCACCGACAAGTACTTCGGCGGCACCATCGGCGCGATCGGCGTCTCCGAATCGAATCCCGACATCGTGTACGTGGGCACCGGCGAGTACCCCATCCGCGGCAACGTCGCCGCCGGCGACGGAGTCTGGAAGACCACCGACGGCGGCAAGACGTGGACTTCGCTCGGGCTCGCCGAGACGCAACAGATCTCGCGGGTGCGCGTGCACCCCACCAATCCCGACATCGTGTGGGTAGGCGCGCAGGGGCACGCCTACGGGCCCAACCCCGAGCGCGGCGTCTACAAGACGACCGACGGCGGCAAGACGTGGAACAAGGTGCTGTTTCGGAACGACTCGACCGGAGTCTCCGACCTCGTGGTGGATCCGTCCAATCCCGACGTGCTGTACGCGGCGTTCTGGCAGGCCCAGCGCTATCCCTGGAAGCTCGTCTCCGGCGGACCGGGGGGCGGGCTGTTCAAGTCGACGGATGGCGGCGAGCACTGGACCGAGATCACCCACAACCCCGGCCTGCCTTCAGGACTGCTGGGCAACATCGGCCTCGCGGTGTCGCCGGCCAAGCCGTCACGCGTATGGGCGCTGATCGAGGCCGACCAGGGCGGCGTGTACCGCTCGGATGACAGTGGGGCCACCTGGCGCTACATCAACGCCGAGCGCAAGCTGCGCCAGCGCCCCTGGTACTACTCGCGCGTGTTCGCCGATTCCAAGGATACGAACACCGTCTACGCGCTGAACGTGCTGGCGTACAAGTCGATCGACGGCGGTGAGACCTTCAAAGTCTTCCCCGATCCGCACGGCGACAACCACGACATGTGGATCGCCTCCAACGACCCGCAGCGCATGATCGAAGGGAACGACGGCGGCGCGAACGTGTCGTTCAACGGCGGCAAGACGTGGAGCGATCAGGATTACGCCACCGCGCAGTTCTATCACGTCACGACCACCAACCATTTCCCCTACCGTGTGTGCGGCGCGCAACAGGACAACAGCGGGGTGTGCGGGCCCAGCCGCTGGCCGGTCGGGATCGACCGGGGCCAGTGGTACGATGTGGCGGGAGAAGCGGGCAACATCCAGGCCCGGCCCGACGACCCCGACATCACCTATGGCGGCGACAACTCCGGCTTCCTGGCGCGGGTGGACCACAAGACGGGCTTCTTCCGGATCATCAACCCCTGGCCCGACAGTCCGGACGGGCACCCGGCGGGGGCAGGGAAGTACCGCTTCCAGTGGACCGCGCCGCTGCTGATCTCGCCGCACGACCCGCGCGTGCTCTATACCGGCGCGAACGTGCTGTTCAAGTCGACCAACGAGGGGCAAAGCTGGACGGCGATCTCCCCGGACCTCACGCGGCACGATCCCACGACGCTGGGCGTGTCGGGCGGGCCGATCACCCTCGACCAGACGACCGCCGAGTACTACGCCACGATTTTTGCGCTGGCCGAGTCGCCGCGCGTCAAGGGGTTGATCTGGACGGGCTCGGACGACGGCCTGATCCACCTGACGCGGGACGCCGGCAAAACGTGGACGAATGTCACACCGACGGACATCGCACCGTTCACCCGCATCTCGAGCATCGAAGCGTCGCGCTTCGCGCCGGGCACCGCCTACCTGGCGGCGAACCGCTATCAGCTCGAGGACCGCGCGCCCTACATCTACCGGACCACCGACTACGGCAAGACGTGGACGAAGCTGGTGAACGGCATCCCCGCGACCGAGTTCGTGCGCGTGGTACGGGAAGATCCGGTGCGGCGCGGCCTGCTGTTCGCGGGGACGGAGCGCGGGGTGTGGGTGTCGTTCGACGACGGCGCCCACTGGGAGTCGCTGCGGCGCAACCTGCCGATCGTGCCGATCCACGATCTGGTCATCAAAGAGGGCGACCTCGTGGTGGCGACCCACGGGCGCTCGTTCTGGATCCTGGACGACATCTCGCCGCTGCGCGAGCTGGTGCGGGCCACGCCGCGCGAAGCCGCGCATCTGTTCAAGCCCCGCGACGCGTACCGGGTGGACTGGTCGGGCGGCTTCGCGTTCCCGCCCAACGAGGCGCATCCGGTGGGGAAGAACCCTCCCAGCGGGGCGATGATCTACTACTGGCTCAAGGACAAAGACCGGGACGTACGGCTCGACATTCTCGACGCCGGCGGTCGCGTGATCCGCAGCTTCACGAGCCGGCCGGACTCGATCACCGCGGCGGACAGCGTGCGCGCCGACAGCGTGAAGCGCGTGCGGACGGACAGTCTCAAGCAGGCCGGCGTGACGGACAGCGTGAAGATCGACAGCATCGTCTCCGACACGCTCAAGGACGCCGACAAGCCGTGGCCGCAGCGCCCGCCGGCCTTGCCCCGCGTGGCGAACAAGCAGGGCCTGAACATGTTCGTGTGGAACATGAAGTACCCGGACGCGGTCGCGTTCTGGGGAATGGTCGGTGTGGGGACCGACGGCCCGGTCGCACTGCCGGGTGTGTATCAGGCACGGCTGCGTGTGGGCGGCCGGTCGTATACCCAGCGGTTCGCGCTCAAGGTGGATCCCCGCTCCAAAGTCACGCCGGCGGAGTTGCGCGAGCAGTTCACGTTCCTGAAGCGGCTGCGCGACACCGTCAACGCGACCAACTCGGCGCTGATCACGATCCGCAACGTCCGGGCGCAGCTCGAGGACCGACTGCAGGGGACGTCCGACACCACGCGCTTGGCGCCCAGTGTGCGGGCACTGACCGACCGACTGGGCACGATCGAAGCGGCGCTCTATCAGGTACGCAACCGGTCGTTCCAGGACCCGCTCAACTTCCCGCCGGGGCTCGTTGAGCGGATCAGCGGGTTGAGCGGAGTCGTGGCGGGCATCGACGCCCGACCGACGGCGCAGGCCTACGACGTGTACCGCATGTTCGCAGCGGATCTGCAGCGTCAGTTGCTCGCGCTGCGCGGGGTCCTGGGTCGCGATCTGCAAACGGTCAACGCGGCGCTGCGTGCGGCCAATCTGGCGAGGATAGTGCCTAGGGCGGTCGAGCTGCGGCGGCCGGCGCCGGAGACGGCGCAGTAGCTGCACAAACCGATCCTTCGCTTCGCGCGCGTCCCGCGCGCTCGCTCAGGATGACCAGCGGCGGAGCGCCTTGAGAAAATGGGAGAAAGGTGGGTGGTTTGTCTTCTCTCTTTCCTCGCGGAGCGAGCGAGCCTGTCATCCTGAGCGCCGAAGGCGCGAAGGATCCGCTTACATTCACTCAACCACAGTCCTCCCATGACCCGACTCAGCTTCTACGTCATCGCATGCCTCCTCGTTGCAGCGAAGGGTGCGTCTGCCCAGCAGCCTCCCCCATCCGGCCGCTCGTTCCACGATCGCTACGCCGAGCTGAGCGCCAATCGACGGCACTTGAGCGACAGTGCGCGCCTGCGTGAGTTGTTCCGGGTGAATTGGGAGTATGTGATGACCGAGTATCCCGAGTTCGCCACCTACGTCGGGTACCCCGGTCAAAACGGGCGCTGGACCGACAACTCGCTCGAGGCGATCGAGCGGCGCAAGCGGGAGCTGCAAGAGCCGCTCGCGGTCGTCAAGGCGATCCGGCGGGATCGTCTGTCCCCCACCGATCGACTCAACTACGACCTGTTCCGGCGCGGGCTCGACGAGCAGGTCGAAGGTAGCCGCTTCAAGGACGAGTATTTCGCCATCACCCAGCTGGGTGGTGTGCAACAGGACGTGGGCCAGCTGCTGGCGCAAATGCCCACCACGAGCGTGCAGGACTACGAAAACATCCTGGCGCGTCTGAACGGCGTACCCGCGCTGATCGACCAGACCTTGGTGCTGCTTGGAAAAGGGCTCGAGGCCGGGATCACGCCGCCGCGGGTGACGCTGCGCGATGTGCCCGACCAGATCCGCGGGCTCACGCCCGACGACCCGATGGCGAGCCCGCTGCTCCGGCCGTTCGCGGACTTCCCCCCCGCGATTGCGGCGAGCGAGCGCGAGCGACTGGCGCGGGCGGCGCGCGACGCCTACACGCAGCGGGTCGCACCGGCGTACCGCAAGCTGTACGAGTACGTCGCGGGGACCTACGTCCCGAAGACGCGGGAGTCGATCGGGATGCGGGCGCTGCCGGACGGTGCGGCCTGGTACGGCTATCGGGCCAAGCAGTTCACCACCACGTCGCTCACGCCGGACCAGATCCACGCGCTGGGGCTGCGCGAAGTGAAACGCATTCGCGGGTTGATGGACAGCGTCATCGCGAGCGTCGGGTTCAAGGGGAACTTCGCCGACTTCGCGCGCTTCCTCCGCACCGACCCGCAGTTCTTCTACGACGACTCGGCCAGCCTGGTGCGGGCCTACCGCGACATCGCGAAGCGCGCCGACCCCGGGCTTATCAAGCTGTTCGGCAAGCTGCCGCGCCTGCCGTACGGCGTCACGACCATCCCGTCATTCATGGCGAAGTCGCAGACCACGGCCTACTACCAGGGCGGCTCGCTCGAGGCGGGGCGGCCGGGCTATTTCTTCGTCAACACCTACGACCTGAAGTCACGCCCCAAGTGGGAAATGGAGGCGCTCAGCCTGCACGAGGCCGTGCCCGGCCACCACTTGCAGATCGCGCTGGCCCAGGAGCTGGAGGGTGTGCCCGAGTTCCGCCGCTACGGCGGCTACACGGCATTCGTCGAAGGGTGGGGGCTCTACGCCGAGGGCCTCGGGCCCGAGCTCGGCATGTATCAGGACCCATACTCGAAGTTCGGCCAGCTCACCTACGAAATGTGGCGGGCCGTGCGCCTCGTGATCGACACGGGGATTCATGCCCTAGGGTGGACCCGCGAGCAGGCGCTCCAGTTTTTCAAGGACAACGCCCCGAAGGCGGAGCAGGACATCACCGTGGAGGTCGACCGCTATATCGCCTGGCCCGGCCAGGCGCTCGCCTACAAGATCGGCCAGCTCAAGTTCCGCGAGCTGCGCGACTCTGCGGCCGCCGCACTCGGTCCCCGGTTCGATATCCGCGCGTATCACGACGAAGCGCTTCGCAACGGCGCCCTGCCGCTCGACCTGCTGGAGCAGGACGTGCGCGAGTGGATCGGGAAGCAGCGCTAGGCCAGAAGCGGATCCTTCGCGCCTTCGGCGCTCAGGATGACAGGGCGCGGGGTGCCTTGGGAAGATGAGAAAAAAGGAGGGAGGTCATCTCCTTTCTCTTTCTTTCGCAGAGCGAGCCTGTCATCCTGAGCGAGCGCGCGGTACGCGTGCGAAGCGAAGGATCTATTGTTGTAGCGCCCTTCAGCGCGCCAACCGCTGCGCCAGTTTGACGAGGTCTGGGTCGGGTGGCGCCTTGGGAACTTGCGCGCGCTCGAGCGGCAGCGCCGAGATCAGCCCCTTCACCAGCGCGGTGTAGACGCCGGACTTCCCGGCGACCAGCAGGTCCACTGCCTGCGCGGCCGTGCGGCTGGCCAACAGCCGGTCGAACGCGCCCGGTCCGCCGCCGCGCTGCACGTGGCCGAGGATGGTGGCGCGCAGCTCGAAGCCGATCCGGTCGCGGTGGTTCGTCACGTACGTGGCCAGCGCCGTCGCGTTCCACTTCGCCCCTTCGGCCACGACCACCATGGCGTGCCGTTTGCCGCGGGCGTAGGCGTCCCGCAGGGCCGCGGCCACGGTGTCGGGGTCGCTTTCCACTTCGGGGATCACCACTACATCCGCTCCGCCGGCGATGCCGACCATCAACGCCAGATAGCCGTGGGAGCGCCCCATCACCTCGACCACGAAGGCGCGCTGGTGCGAAGACGCCGTCGTCTTCAACCGGTCGATGGCTTCGAGCGCCGTGTTGAGGGCGGTGTCGACACCGATGGTGATATCCGCGCCGTTCAGATCGTTGTCGATGGTCGACGCCACGCCCACCACGGGGAACCCTGCCTGCGACAGCAAGTGGGCGCCCGAGAGCGAGCCGTTGCCTCCGATCACGACGAGCCCATCGACCGCGTGCTGCTCGAGCACCTCGAGGGCGCGCTTCCGCCCCTCGGGGGTGCGGAACTCCTTGGACCGGGCGCTGCCGAGCATGGTGCCGCCGACGTGGATGATGCTGGCGACGTCGCGGGGCCCGAGCGGTTGGACGTGTCCTTCGATCAGCCCGGTGTAGCCCTGCCGCACGCCGATCACCTCGAGCCCGCTCGACACGCCGACGCGCACCACGGCGCGCAGCGCCGCGTTCATCCCGGGCGCGTCCCCCCCGCTCGTCAGCACCGCAATCCGCTTCATC
>Ga0075434_100003186_pt1 | contig 14638 bp, 7 predicted proteins | sample RhiMethybrSRZTD3_FD_75298 | JGI IMG/M metagenome (GOLD analysis project Ga0075434, IMG submission 75298) | Populus rhizosphere microbial communities from Tennessee, USA - Rhizosphere MetaG P. TD hybrid SRZTD3 | ecosystem: Host-associated > Plants > Roots > Rhizosphere > Soil | place: USA... | reverse complement strand
GCGACACGTTTGGCACGATAGGAATAATCCTTGGTAGCAAAATAGCCGGTCACCCTGCGGCCTCGCGACACGCGTTCCTTGACAGCAGGGCAGCGCTCCACCTCTTCCTGGTAGGTCTGCTCGTGATTGACCCGTCCCTTGAAGAGAGAGTCGAACGGTGCAACAACACCGACACTCACCTTGTCATCATGCAAAGGGATGTACCAAAACCACCCCTGCCGATCGGCAGTCTGCAAGACGAGCGTCGCGCCTTCATCTCGTCCAGTGTCACGGTAAGCCCCCTCCCAATAGGTCCAGATGGCTCCCTTGTTGAGGATGGGATCCCAGACGCGCAGCTTGAACTTGTTCTGCAATAGTCCGCTTTGACCACTGGCATCTACGATGACTTGCGCTCGCACGTCTTGCTGGGATCCGTCTGGCAACTGAATCCTCACCCCAACTGCTCGCTCTCCCTCGAACAACACGTCGCGCACCCGCACGCCTTCGTGGGCCTTGACTCCATACTCTCGAGCGTTGTTCAGCATCATCAGGTCAAACTCGCTGCGGACCACCTGCCAGGTCTGCGAGCACTCATGCGGTTTGTTATCCCAAAAGTAAAACGGCGCAGATTGCTTGCCATTGGAGTTGACAAACTGAACGCTGTGCTTCTTGACGAAAGGACTCTTCTGCATTTTGTCCAGCATTCCCAACCGTTGAAGCACCCAATAGGTCTCGGGGATAAGAGATTCGCCGATATGGAACCGCGGGAAGCGCTCTCGCTCATACAGCTGAACGCGGTAGCCGCGCTGCGCGACAAGAGTTGAAACCGTAGATCCGGCCGGCCCGCCGCCTATGACGACAACATCCGGTTGACTGGCGAGGTCTTCAATGCCCATCTGCGTAGAATTCCCCTAAGTCTTCAAATTTTGGATCGAAATGAGAAATTAAACTGTGATCCGAGCACCACAATTTTCAGTATATTCTCGATTGGCGGAACTTGGAACATAGTTTTTGGCGAATGGACGAAGAGATGAACTATCGCGTGGTAGGCTCATTTTCGACCCGTTAGGGTACTGGGATGATGGTGGTTGGCAGTAGCCAATCTGGCTGTATTCAACCAGGGCCCTGCAGTAGAGTGCTTACATCTCAGATGTTTTGCGTTGGCAACTAACATGCAATGTGTCAGGGTGGTTGTTTTTGGGAGGTAGGACAATGAAAACTCGGCTAAAGCTAGTTCTAATTACACTGTTCGTTCTCGGCGCCTCACTCATGGCGACGGTGCCTGCTGAGGCGCACGGATTTCGCGGGGGCTTTGTGGTTGGCTTCCGCCCCTGGGGATGGTATTCACCATACTATTATGGGTATGGGCCGTACGGCTACTATGGACCCTATGGCTATGCGTACCCCTACGCATATCGAAATGCAGGAGAGGTTAAGATCAACACAAATGTGAAGGATGCCCAGGTATTCATTAATGGCTCCTATGCGGGGACGGCCAAGAAACTGAAGTCGATGTGGCTGCGTCCTGACACTTACAATTTGGAGATCCGAGCGCCGGGTTGGACGCAATATGCGGAACGTGTCTACGTAGTGGCAGGCAAGACCCTACACATTCATGCAGATCTTCGCCCGCAGGCGAGACCTTGAAATGGTTGCTGGACGGTTCTAGTGAAAATCATGGGATTCGGTCCTGGCTGCGGTGACGGAGAGCTCGTGAATGCGCTTTGTCTTTAGAGAAATAACGTTGTCTTGATTTTGGAGAATGCCTTCAATCATCAGGAATTTGCCTTGCGTCACCAGAGCTCGATGCCGCTCAAAGACGTCTGGTGTAATGATGGCATTGGCAATTCCGGTTTCATCCTCAAGGCTGAGAAATACAAATCCCTTGGCAGTTCCCGGTCGTTGTCGTGCAATGACGCACCCAGCAATACGGGTAAAGCGTCCATCAGGAATATTCTTGAGCTCGCAGGCACGCTTGATTTTCATCCTCTCCAATACAGGACGGCGATAGGCCATGGGATGTTTGCCGACCGTCAATCCTGTTCCATAAAAGTCGGAGACTAGCCGTTCTTCAGCAGACATCATGCCAAGCGGTGATGTTTCCTTTTCTTCCTGAATTTTTCTGAGGAGTGGTCCAACAGGACGTGCGGCTTGCTCAACTTGCCATAGGGCATCACGCCGGTGCAAACCTTTCTCCAGTGAATTGAGGGCGCCAATCCGCGCCAGAATTTTCAGCTCATCCTTCTGTAACTGGAGAACCCGCTGAGCCAGGTCATCAATCGATCGGAAGAGACCCTGTTTACGTTCTTGAATCAGGGCATCGGCTGTGCTTCGACGCAGTCCTCGAACAATCTTCAAACCTAGCCGAAGTGTTGGTGGCTGCCCGACGGGTGAAAACGCGGATTCCCCCTTTGAAGGGGGTGTAGGGGGATGTCCCCCTGGTGGCCCAGGCCGCACCCTGCAACAGGACACCCCCCGCGGCCTAGAGGCCACTGCCCCCCTCAAGGGGGGACCAGGAGCGTCTGGGAGTTCCAGAGTGCACAACCAATCCGAACATAACACATCCACTGGTTTCACTTTCAACCCGTGAAGCTGGGCATCCTTCACAATCGTGGCCGGCATATAGAATCCCATGGGCTGGTTGTTTAGCAGGGCTGCTGTAAACGCCGCCAGGTAATGGCATTTGAGATAGGCGCTGGCATAAGCGATTAAAGCAAAGCTGGCGGCGTGTGATTCGGGAAAGCCGTAAAGCGCGAACGAGCTGATAGAATTGATGATCTCCTCTTGTGCCTCGGGACCGATACCGTTCTGATTCATTCCTCGGCAGAGTTTGCTCTCCACTTGTTGCATCTTTTCTTTTGACCGCTTGTGGCCAAGTGCCCGCCGTAATTCCTCAGCTTCTCCTCCCGTAAAGTTCGCGGCAGTCATGGCCATTCGTAAAAGCTGCTCCTGAAAAAGCGGCACACCCAAAGTTCGTTCCAGGATCGGCTCCAGTGAAGGATGAGGATACCGAACCGGTTCTCGCTTCTGGCGGCGTTTCATGTAGGGATGCATCATTTTCCCAACTATGGGACCGGGGCGAATAATAGCTACTTGCACCACCAGATCGTAAAACCGCTCAGGACGATTTCGCGGAAGAGCGGACATCTGAGCCCGGCTCTCCACCTGAAACATCCCGACAGTATCGGCGCGCCGCAATGTATCATAGACTTCCGGATCATCCTGGGGAAGCTGGGCGAGGTCTATTTTTTCCCCATAGTGTTGTGGAATGAGAGTGAGACAGTCTTTTAAAACAGCCATCATTCCCAATCCCAGCAAATCAACTTTCACAATTCCCATGTCAGCACAATCTTCTTTGTCCCACTGGACGACTACGCGCCCAGGCATGGTGGCCGGTTCCAGAGGGACCACAGAGTCCAACTGCCCCTGACAGATCACCATGCCGCCCGAATGCTGGCCAAGATGGCGCGGTAGATCCAGCATTCTTAAAGAGAGGTCCAGATACTTGGAGATTCGTGGATGGCTTGGGTCAAACCCTGCCTGGCGAAAGTGATTTTCCAGAGTGTCGGCCGGTCCCTTCCACTCCCAGGAACTAACCAGGGAGGTCAAGCGGCTCAGAGTCTCCTGCTTAAAGCCCAATGTCTTGCCGACCTCTCGTGTGGCGGACCGTCCACGGTAGGTGATGACATTGGCAGTCATCGCAGCTCCGAGTTTTCCGTATCGTTCGTAAACATACTGAATGGCGCGTTCCCGATCGTCACCGCTGGGCAAGTCCAGATCAATATCCGGCCACTCACCACGCTCTTCCGAGAGGAAGCGTTCGAATAGAAGATCCATCCCTACTGGATCAACCGCCGTGATGCCGAGCGCATAGCAAACCACACTGTTGGCCGCTGAGCCTCTTCCCTGAACGAGAATCCCATGTTGATTGCAGAAGCACACAATATCCCAGACAATCAGGAAATATCCTTCCAAGTGAAGATTTTCAATCAGCCTCAATTCCCGTTCCAATTGCAACTCGGCTCGCTTGAAAAGTACATCATCTTTTTTGGGCCGGTAGCGTTGGCCGAGCCCTTTCACTGCTTGTTCCCGGAGGAAAGAATTCATCGTTTCACCTTCAGTAACCGGATATCGAGGAAACTCGTAACCCAAATCTGCCAGAGTAAAGTTGAGGCGGGCTGACAGCTCAACGGTATTAGCGATGGCTTTGGGCAAATCTGAAAAAAGCTGCTCCATTTCTTTGGCCGGACGCAGGTGGCGTTCGGCATTGGTTTCGAGCAGACGGCCGGCAGTTTCCAATTCGCAGTGATGCCGAATACAGGTCAAGATATCGAGAATCTCTCGTTCCTCCGCTCGGGCATAGCGGACACCATTAGTAGCAAGCAAAGGCAAATTGAAACTTCTGGCAATGCGGAACGCCGCCTGGTTTCTAGTTTCTTCTGCTCGATCAAAATGCCGTTGAAGTTCGACATAAACGTTCCTTCGCCCAAAAATGGCCATCATTTGTTCCACTTCTCTTTGAGCTTCTTCGTAGCCACCGCGTCCCAGAGCAGCTGCCAGTGGGCCTTCTTCACCACCCGTTAGGCAGATTAACCCCTCCGAATAATGTTTGAGTTCGTCCAAAGTGGCTCGTCCTTCTCCTTTAGATGTTTCCCGTAATTTGTATTGGGTGATGAGCCGGCAAAGATTTTGATAGCCGACCCGATTTTCTGCCAAAACGGAATAGCGGATCGGGGCTGAGATGAAGGGGTTTTTGTTGTGCTGAGGAGTCCCAAAGTCTTGAAGTGAGATTTCAGCTCCAATATGGGCACGAATTCCCAACTTCTTGGCGGTCATGTGAAACCGTGGAGCACCGTAAACCCCATCACGATCCAGCAACGCCATGGCGGGCATTTGGAACTCAGCACACCGCGCAATCAGCTCCTCGGGCAAAGAGGCGCCTTCCAGAAAGCTGAACGCGGAACGGGCATGGAACTCGATGTACCTGCGGTCCGCTTTAGTCATACATCCCTTCCATAAACCACTGCCGAGTTCGTAGGTCTTGGTAGATTCGGAATACTACGGTCTCTTGAGTTTGTATGACTTTAAGAAATTTGGAATGATCCGTTCGGTTGCTCTGTTGCGACAAGGTAACATCCCACTCTTCGCGAGCCCACGGGGCATCCGTCCACCAATCTCCATTGATTCGCCAAGGACCCGCGCATTCTAAAACCTTCTGTCGTTCGTGGCGAAAAAAGACGACGACAGGCGTGGCGCTTTCCGTCTTCACTTTCACCGGGATTGGCGGACGAAACCTTCGCAAGGAGGATCGTGGCAGGATAGCTTCTCTCTTATCCAAAGAGTTTTCAGTGGAGTTTTTCATGTCGGGCAGCGGCACCACATTCGATAAAGATGAATGAATGATTCCCTCTTGTGAAGAGGGTATAGGGAGATGTCTCTCATGTAGCTTGCACCCGTGCTCCGACGGGGACATCCCCGGGGGCCTAACGGCCCCTTTCCCCTTCAAAGGGGGGCTTTGAGAGTTCCGGCTCACATTTCCCGCTGCCAGCGGGAGGAACTTCTTCAATTGGAAGCTGTCGGGTTTGTGCGTGTTCCGTAGAACAGGTGAACCTACTCGATCTTTTCCGACAATGACTGCAATCCTCGCCAACGTGATTTCCAGCTTTTCAGGTTCAGGGCCGGAGGGTTCGAAAAGCTCCCGTTGAACAATTCGAGGCGACGTCGCTTCTGCTTTGAGGAACACACTGCAAACTGGTGCAACTGGAGGACGCGACTCCAGATCCAGTTGCAAAAGTTTGAGCAAGATCTTGCTGTCGTAGGTGGGCACAGGGAGGTTTAAGACTGTGGAATGGCGAAGAGGGGATTGCTCTTGAGTTGCTTGCTCGGTAGGCTCCTCCATTAAGCGGTGGTGTCCCCTCACTTGGCGCTCCGTGCCACCCTCTCTCCCGGTTGGAGCGGGAGGATCAGACACCCCACTGTTGTCCCCCCTTGTGCAAGGGGGGACTGGAGGGGGGTCTTCTACCGCTGGGGTCGACAACAGCGGGTCCCGGGAGATGACGGGGCAAAGTTCTTCGAGCTCCAGGACCAGTCTTACTTCATTCGTCGCAAGAGAACGGGCAAGTAACCGAGTACATAACTGCCTCAGCAGGCGAGCCAGGATGAAGGTCAGTGGCTCAAGGAGTTCAATTGATGTCTCCAATTCCATGCACTCTTCGAATTTCAGTTCCGGCTCGATTGGGACCAGAATTCGTTGATAGACGCCACGCGCCAAATCCTGTAAACGCTTTCCTTCCTGGCCAAGCCTTTTGATCAGTCCCACTTCCGGTAACGACGACAAAGCGTGGAGTGTCTGGATGCCCCAGGTGGTGAACGTTTCTTGTAATTCAGCAGAAATTTGCAGGATCTCAACGGGTAAGGGACCAAGACATTTTGATTCAGCACCGGGAGGGATAATCGTAACTCCTCCAAAGCCTTGCGCCGCCAGAGCAGCCGCTTCCGGATTTGCTGCAATACCGATATTCACATCAAGATTGAGCTGTCTGGCAACTCGTCTGATTTTCCGTGCCAGCTTTTCTGGCGATCTGTAAAGCCGCCCAAGTCCCTCTGTGTCCAGAATGACGATGTCCCCAATCCCCTTTAACGGGGGAGCATGCGTATCCTCGACACGAGGTGAGATGGCTAAGCCACAATCAAGCAAAGCCTGATGAGTTGTGGCCTCCTGTGTACGGCTGCGATGAAGCAACCTTACGTCGAAGAGTTCTGCCTGTGTCTTTGTCATTCCGAGATGAAGACCTTTTTGAGCGGCCTCCGGGCTTAGAGCGATAACTGTCAACAGGGGGAAGATTCCGTCAAAGATGGCTACAGCTTGATCACGCAAGCTCTCATCAGCTCTGATGGCCGCCTGCAGAGAGAAATTGGGAACGTGAATACAAGCAAAAGACATAGTGCTTAAGAAGTTTTAGTGTGGAAGCCTGAAGGTATGGGAAAATTGTAGCGGCGCTCTACGAGCGCCGACCAAGTCAAAAAAGAACACGGCGGTCACAGAGTCACAGACCGCCGCTACAGCAGGTTTTTTCAAACTTCCCCCCTTAGTCGGCGATTACTCACGTGCCCAGGACATACGTGTTTGCCAATGAACTGAACTGGCCAGGGATGAATGTCTGCCGTTCGTGACTTCAACATGAGCCTGACCCCGACATCGTGTTTTCCCGACGGTGAAATCCAACCCCTCGAGAGTTGATGTGTAGGAATTAACAGTGGAGCCAGAGACCGAAAGCCATCGTACATGACGGTTTTGACAGTGCAGCACCAGGGATGCACACGTCCCGCAGCAAGGTTGCTTGCTCAGAAGCACCAAGACTGTGGGTGTATTCTCAACCGAGCGTCGAAAACGAAACCAGGAAGTGAGAGGGATGCGACGGGCATTCTCGATTGGCACATCTCCTAAATCCAAGACGATGGCTCCAAAACCGCCATTGTTTAATAGCAAATCAGTCACGCGTAACGCCTGCTCGAGCCTTTTCCACATTGTCTTGCTCGACGGAGCCTCCCTCACTTGGCCTTGTGAAGATCTGTCAGCTAGGCTAGCCACTGGGGTGGATCCCCCCTCACCCGCCGCCTGTGGAGGCTTCTCAAGCCTCCACCCCTCTCCCCCAAAGGGGGCGAGGGAGTTAACTCTAATTTTTTCTTCCCTTCGCCCCATTGGGGTGCGGGAGTCAAATACCCCCCTGTTGTCCCCCCTTGTGCAAGGGGGGACTGGAGGGGGGTGCTTCTCGTCCCAGCGGGGAGAGGGGCCAGGGGTGATGGGGGAATCAGGACCGCTCATCAGCGTTGCGATTGCATCGCTTAAACCTCGAACTTCCTGACGCGGATGTCTGCCCGACGAAAAATTTGATTGATGCACAGATGAACTAGGAATTGGGTGGCTTTGTGTGAGACAGGGGTTGAACTGGTCAATCAACGATGAGTCTGGCGATGCTTCGCCGGCTTTACCACATCGAATCCAGAGCAGTTGGTCCAAGTTTACATCCGCCACCGACAATGATTCGGTATCCAGCGAATCTGAGACATCAACCAGGGCGCACGCTTCCGCTCGTCGTGTTACTTCGGCCATGAACGAAATGGCCAGGGTAGTCCGCCCAGACGAACTCTGTCCGTAGATTTCGGTCAGGTCACCTCGCTGAAATCCCTGAATGAGATGATCCAAAGGTTGAATTCCCGTGGGAACCTTCTGTGGCAGTTCTGCTTTTTTGGGGGTGAATGCTTCAGGTATCTTTTCAGTTACGAGGGATTGGATATAGGTTTTGAGTTGTGACATGGTCTTGACAAATTTTCGCTTTTTGTTCGCCATAATCATTTTGCGACTTCCTGGATTAAGTTGTCAAGATCGAAAGGGTGCTAAGCCAGGGGCTACGATTTCTACGTTTTACTGTGAATATCTTGGGGATATCGAGGCAGGAGCTCCACAATTGACTGATGCGAAGACGCATCAATCAATCGTGGCTATTCGAGTTGAGACCAGATATTCAGGAAGAAGCAAAAGGACTTCTTTTGAGAGCGTAGTCGATGATTTCCTGAGGAACTTCAAACTTGGAGGTTGCAGTATTTCCCTTATAACCGATGTCTTTGACCCCGATTTCACTGGTGTAGAAGGCATCTACGGTCATGCGGCGAACCCAATCGAAAAACCGGATCCCGGGGCTCAGTTCCGAAGGCCTGTAAATCCCATAAGACTCGAATTCCTGATAACGCTGGATGTCTTCAAAAGTCAATCCCTGAGCGCGCCGTTCACCCTCCTGTTTTTCTGCTTCGACCAGCAGGTCGAGCATAGCCGTTTGCTGGCCTTCTGTGGCGTCGAGAAACGAGACGCCATGGCGATCCTCCATCTGCGCATCCAGCCAAAACAGTCCGCCGGTGTAAATGTCCGCCAGCTCTCTATTCTGGCTGCATAACAGATCGGTGAATTCGGGGGCGCCAGCTTCGCGAGCGCTTCCTGAGACTTCATCCGCCGGGACAATCAGCTCTGCCAAACGTCCCAAAGTCTTATACTCGCGCTCATTAAATAGTTTGAGCTTGTAAGTACCAGCGTTCTTTTTCTCTTCTTTGACCTGTTGATGGACGTGTTGTGCCGCCTCTAGACTAAGCTGCCCGCTGGCTATGGCGGTTGCCGCTAAAGCAACTCCGCGGAGCATTGCGCGTCGCGAGAGGTCATTATCGGGGGCTGGAATCGTTCTGTTATTAGACATTTCCTTTTTTCATCTCCTCAGCGATGTAGTCAGAGGTCCGCCAAGCCAGAGCATTGATTGTGAGCGTCGGGTTCTTGTCCGGGTTGCTCACAAAAGGTCCAGCGTCACACACAAACAGGTTCTTAGCTTCGTGAGATTGGCAGAATCCGTTCAAGGCGGAAGTCTTTGGATCCGTTCCCATCCTAACGGTGCCAACTTCGTGAATGATCATTCCGGGAACGGAGATGCCATCCCGTTGCCTTTGAGCGGTAGAGAGACGGTTGACCGTGCCTCCCATGGTCTCAATAATGGCGGCGAAGGTCTGCTCCATGTGGCGAGCCTGTTTCCATTCATAGTCAGTCCATTTGAAGTGGAATCGCAGCACCGGAATGCCCCACTGGTCGACAACTTTGGGGTCGATCTCACAGTAGCTGTGGTTGTTAGGAATCATCTCTCCACGTCCTGCGAACGCCACGTGAGTACCATAATCCCTGCGGGCCCCCTCTTTCAGCTTTTTCCCGTAGCCATACCTGCTCGCCGCATGATGGAAGGACCCGACTTGGGGCATTCCGTATCCGCCTCCGATCTCGATGTGATAGCCTCTGGGAAAACCGAGTTTGCTTTGGTTCTCCCACCCCCACCAGGGCATGTAAAGATGAGCGCCTCCAAACCCGTCGCTATTGTAGCGAGGGAGGCCTTCAAGAGCCGCGACCTGTCCGCTGAGATCAAACCCCACCGTATCCATGAGGAAACGTCCTACAACACCGGAGCCGTTCGCCAAACCATTTTGGTAGCGGTTTGATTTGGAATTGAGCAGAAGGCGCGCCGATTCGCAAGCGCTGGCCGCCAGCACCACAACGCGGCAGCGGAGTTCTTGCTCAGTGCGAGTTTTCTTATCGATGTAAGAGACGCCGACTACCTTGCCACTCTTGTCCGTCAAAACCTCTCTGGCCATGGCCATGTCAATGATCTTGAGTTTCCCGGTTTTCATGGCCGGAAAGATCTGAACCTGGCTGGAAGAATAGTTCGAAGCCGTCAAGCATCCCCGGCCGCACTGCCCACAGTAATGGCAAGCAGGCCTGCCATTAAGATCGCGAGTGATGACGGCACGACGGTTCGGGATACAGGGAATATTGAGTTTCTCGGAAGCCTTTTTGATCAATATCTCATGGGCCTTTGCTGGAGGTGGATCGTGAAAAACCCCGTCAGGAGCGCTGCGGATACCCTCTTTGGTGCCTGTGACCCCGATCAAAGTCTCGGCTTTGTCGTAGTAAGGAGAGATATCATCGTAAGATATTGGCCAGTTTGTGCCTAGACCGTCGCGGTCATAAGGTTTGAAATCATAATCCGAAAAGCGAAAAGACATCCGCCCATAATGATTGGTTCGACCTCCCAGAATGCGAGAGCGGAACCATCGGAATTCGCTCCCTTCCGCCACCGTGTAAGGCTCTCCTTCAAGCTCCCATCCGCCATTTGTGGTTGTAAAATAGCCGAACGGTTTCCCGCGTCCGAAGTAGACCGCTCCCCCCTCCTCGGCGCCGCGATGATCGACCTCGTGAGGCCACTGATGTTCCTTAAACTCCTTAGCTGGGTCCAGCATGGGTCCCGCCTCAAGGAGCGTGACCTTAAGGCCCAAGGCAGTCAAAACATGGGCGACCGTCCCACCGCCTGCACCAGAGCCGATGACGACGACATCATGAATTTCGGGGCTGCGTTTGATTTGTGACATGAGTTGATTAGAATCTTTCTCCAGAGTTTTATTTCACAGCATTGTTTCGAATTTGACGCCGGGCATCCTACCACTCTATCAAGGTGCATGGAAGAGGAAAGCAGCTGACACCAGTTGGTCGAGCAACACACGTGCACAAGACGGGTTGCTCCGGGGCTTGCAGCTTCTACCCTGGTAAGCTGAGAGTTTCCCGAAAACGTCGTCTTCGCGCTCGTCGCTGACAGTGTTCAGACTAGAATCTTGGTGACCACTTCCCCGGCCACGTCCGTCAAGCGGAAGTGGCGTCCTTGGAATTTGTAGGTTAACCGTTTGTGGTCGACTCCCAGACAGTGCAGGATAGTCGCCTGCAAGTCATGGACGTGAACGGGATCCTGGAGGATGTTGTAGCAATAGTCGTCTGTCTCTCCCACAGAGACGCCCCTTTTAAGTCCGCCGCCAGCGACCCACATGGTGAAACAACGGGGGTGATGGTCGCGGCCGTAGTTGGTCTCCGTCAGAGTACCTTGGCAGTAGACAGTCCGGCCGAATTCACCTCCCCAGATCACCAGAGTATCGTCCAACATGCCACGCTGTTTTAAATCCAAGATCAGCGCCGCCGAAGCTTGGTCGACGCCCTTGCATTGCAGTACGATATCTCGGGGAAGGTCGCCGTGCTGGTCCCATCCCCGATGGTAGAGCTGGATGAAGCGCACATTGCGCTCCGCTAGACGCCGCGCCAACAGGCAGTTGGCGGCATACGTTCCCGGCTTTCGGGAATCGGGCCCATACAAATCGAAAATATGGGGCGGCTCCTTAGAAAGGTCCATGAGCTCTGGCACCGAGGTCTGCATCCGATAGGCCATTTCATACTGTGCGATGCGGGTATCAATCTCTGGATCTCCGAACACTTCAGCCTTCATGTGGTTCAGCTTTTCGAGACTATCCAGCATGCGCCGCCGGCCCGCGCGGTCAATTCCCGGCGGATCGGAAAGGTAAAGCACCGGGTCGCCGCTGGAGCGAAACTTGACACCTTGATGATTGGAAGGCAGGAAGCCGCTTCCCCACAGACGTGAGAAGAGAGGCTGATCGGGGTTCAAGGCGTTGGCTTGCGAGATTAGGACGACAAAAGCGGGAAGGTTCTGATTGTCACTACCTAACCCATAACTCACCCACGAACCCAGACTGGGACGGCCCGGCTGTTGGCTTCCAGTCTGGATGAAGGTGATGGCCGGATCGTGATTGATGGCCTCTGTGTTCATGGTCTTAATGATGCAGATGTCATCGACAATCTTGGTATGATGGGGAAGGAGCTCACTGACATAGGCGCCGGATTTGCCGCCTTGTTCAAATTTGAAAATGGGAGCGGCAACGGGCAGAGAACTTTGCCCCGAAGTCATTCCGGTAATACGCTGGCCTTTGCGAATTGAGTCTGGCAACTCGGTTCCGTGGTACTTTCGGAGCTTCGGTTTGTAATCAAAGAGCTCAATCTGCGACGGAGCGCCCGATTGGTGGAGAAATATCACACGTTTTGCTTTCGGCGCGAAGTGAGGTAAGTCCGGCAAGCCACCTGTCTTGGAATTGGGTGTTGTTCCAAAAGCGAAGAGTTTTGGATTGAGCAGAGAACCCAAAGCTGCGATCCCGATTCCAGCACTGGTTCGTGAGAAAAACTGGCGACGGGTTAGGGCTAATTCAAGTTCACGTTTCAGATCCATAGGTCGTTACCTCTTTGGAATTCTTAGGCCGAATGCCGCCTCACTCCTTGGTGATTGTCTCATCCAAATTTAGAATGGTACTGGCGACTGTGGTCCAGGCAGCCAGCTCACTGACATTCACGGCAGGGTCAGCCTTGGATTCACCGACCCCAAGCAGTTTCTGTGACAACTCCTTCTTGCGTCGATAATCTTCCTGCTGCTGTTTGGCCAACTCAAGGAGAACCTTCAGCTCACCCGGTTGCGGTTTTCGACCGGTCGCGAGGCTAAAAGCTGCGTTGATTCGTTTTGTGGGATCATTTCCAGCCTGCTCAATCACCCGTTGGGCTAAGGCACGGGCAGCCTCCACGTACGTCGGATCGTTCAATAGGACCAGAGCCTGAAGCGGGGTGTTCGTGCGAGCACGGCGTGCCGTACACTTTTCCCGGTCGGGCGCGTCGAACGTGGATAGGGCAGGCGGAGGAACCGTGCGCTTCCACGTCGTATACATGCTTCGGCGGTACAGATCCTTCCCGCTGCCAGGAGTGTAGGACTGCCCGGTGAAGATCTCACCGAAAGCCATCTCTTCCCACAGTCCCTTAGGTTGATAGGGATAGACACTGGGGCCGCCAATGTCCGGGTTGAGAAGTCCGCTCACAGCCAGGGCATTGTCACGCACCATCTCGGCAGGCATTCGAAAGCGTGGGCCGCGAGCCAGAAGCCGGTTTTCCGGATCTTTTTCGAGGAGATCCTTGGTGACGTGCGAAGACTGCCGGTAAGTGGCTGAAGTCACAATCAGGCGCTGCATGGCCTTAATATCCCATCCAGTACGGATAAATTCTGTGGCCATCCAATCCAGGAGTTCAGGATGGCTTGGTAATTCCCCCTGAGAACCAAAGTCTTCCGCTGTCTTGACGAGGCCTGTCCCAAAGTAGTTTTGCCAGTAACGGTTCACCGCTACACGAGCTGTCAACGGATGGGAAGGAGCCACGAGCCATTGAGCCAATCCCAGTCTGTTTGCTGGAGCTCCTTTCGGTAGCGGAGCCAGCCACGAAGGAACGTTGGCCGAGACCTTCTCTCCATGGTTGCGGTAGTCGCCCCGTCCCAGAATAAAGGTCTCACGGGGCTTTTTCATCTCCTCCATCACCATCGTGGTCGGAATGGACTCTTCCAGCTCTGCCTTGCGAGCCTTGAGGTCTCTCAGCTCCGCATAGGCTTGCCGAATCGGTTGAGGTGCATCGTAGGCCAGGAAATACTCTGTCAGCTTGGCTCTCTTTGCCTCCAGCTCCAACTCCGCCCTCGCTTCTTTCGTGAGTTTCGTGAGCTCGGTCTGATCCTCTTCGGGATCACTGTCCTTCAGAACGTCGCTCCATTTGAAGGGCTGGTCAGCAAGCTCTGCCAGAATCGCGCGGATCGGCTGATGGATGGCGAGGTTTTCGGCTTCACCTTCAGTCAGGGACCGATCATAAATCCGCACATCATCAAGGAGACCTTTGTAGGGCGTCGCCACCCGCTTGTCTCCTGCTTCGAGCGGGCTGGCGGTCTGAGTTGTACCCGTCAAGTGATCTTGGATGACCTCTATCGCGGTCGGCTTTCCGTCAACGTACAGCTTCAGGCCGGCAGCCTTACTTGAACCATCGTAAGAGATCGTTGCATGGCGCCAAGCTTCAAAAACAATCGGGTCTTTCGACTGGACTTGGATGGAATCATCAGGCCAACGATGAATCAGACGGACCTGCAGGTGCGCACCTCTCTTCATGCCGGGAAGCTTCAGAATGTCTCCTAGCCCGACTTCAAATCCGCGGCGATCGCTGGAATCGTCAACTTGTTGAAGAAACGCCCGTCCCTTAGAGCCGACAGAGATCAGCCTGGTGTTGAACCACAAAGCCAGCGAAAACGCCTGGCTCCCTTCCAAAACGGATTTGTTTCCGAACTCGAGATGAGTCTCTCCGTCAAGGTCTACGGCTTTGCCGATGATCCCTGGGCTGTAAGTCACTTCACCTTTCTTTAACTTCGCATGCTGATAGTTCCCTGAGGTG
>Ga0075434_100003185_pt1 | contig 14638 bp, 11 predicted proteins | sample RhiMethybrSRZTD3_FD_75298 | JGI IMG/M metagenome (GOLD analysis project Ga0075434, IMG submission 75298) | Populus rhizosphere microbial communities from Tennessee, USA - Rhizosphere MetaG P. TD hybrid SRZTD3 | ecosystem: Host-associated > Plants > Roots > Rhizosphere > Soil | place: USA... | reverse complement strand
CGTCGAAGTGATGCACCGGGTTTACGTCGGTATTGGTGCAGCCAGGTGTGGTCCCTGGCGAGCAGCGATCCGTGGCCCACACCGTCGTGCCGTCGCGGTCGATCGCAACGCCGTTGGAGCCACCCCAGGCCCGCCCTTCGATGTGCGCCCAATCGCGGATCACGCGATATGGATTGGCGCCACTGTTGACGGGTTGTACCTTGTCTGTCTGCGGTGTTCCGCCACGTGCCTGCGCCTGAACAATCGTGTCCGTCAGCGCGACGAGCGTGACGATTAATGCAAGAGACCAGAACTTCATGGCGCTGTTCCTAGATTCCGATTCTCAATTCACCGGGCGGCACTGCGCTGTCACAAACGTCGAGCATTCGGGCCGCGAATCGACGCGGACGTTGATGATCTTGATGTAGCGCGCGGGCACGCCGTTCTTGAGCGCAGGCCGGTACTTCCAGTTCTGCGCCGCCTGTATCAATTGTTTATCGTACGCGCCGAAGATCGGCGTCGCCATCTGCGCCGAAAGCACCTTGCCGGTCTCGTCGATCAGTACCTCGATGGCGCCGGTCCATACGCGCCGTTCGGGGAGCTGCGCGGTCGTCGGGATCGTCTGCGAAATCGCGACGGCCGGCGTCAGGTTCGGCTCGCCATCACGGTACACCGGCGGCTCGGGAGGTTTGGCGCGCGCAGCGGCCTCGGCCGCCGCGGGTGCGGCAGCGGCCGCCGCGGCCTTTGCGGACGCAGCAGCCGCATCGCGTGCCACGCTCAGGTCACGAAACGCTGTGGCGACAACACCGAGGTCTGTCAATTCCGAGCTTTGGGCAAGATCGGGGTCGTGCAGGAGCGTCAGCACGTGCTCAAATTGGGCGGTCGCCTGCGGATCTTTCCGGTCAAACGCCGTCTTCGCGTCGGTGTACGCACGCTGCACCAGTGTGGGCAGCAGCGACTGGCGCACATCCTTGAAGACCGCTCGTACTCGAGGCGAAGCCTGCGTTTCGGACAACTGGTAGGAAGGATTGGCCGTGATCAGCGCAGCGATTGCGGTCCGCGCTTCCTCTTTTCGGTCGAGTGCCACCAGACAAAACACGCGGAATTCGTTCACTTCCAGACTGTCGGATGCCGCCGCCGTGGAGATGGTATCGAGGATGCCGAGCGCTTCGTCATAGGCCGCCGAGCGATAGAGCTCCTTCGCGCGCCCGAGCGGATCGTCATCTGCTCTGACGACCACACCTGACGCCAGACACATTGCAGACGCGAGCGCGACTGAGACGCTCTTGCGGATCACACTCATTGCCAATTCCTCCCGCGCCTGGAGCAGCCGCACCTGTTTTTGGATTGAACTCCATAGTACAGACGCGGCCGGTGTTGTCAACGATCAAAATGCCGTGCGTCGAAGAAATCGTCGCGCGTGCGCGTCGCAATGCTGTTGGATCGCGCGAAGGATTTGTGTACCATCGGCGCACGAGATGCAGGTGGAGACGAACGGAGGACTTGAAGAACGTCTCTCAACGCTGCAAGCGCAGATCGAACATCTTCGCCGGACCTCGACCAGCGATCCACGCGTCGTCGAACAGCGCCTCGCACGGCTCACCGACGTCGGCGCCGAGATCCTCAAACGGTGGTCGGCCACCGCAGACCGCCACGCTGCAGCCGTCAGTCAGTTCGAAGCGCACCTGCGTGAGCTGAGCGACGCCGGCACACAGCTTCAGAAAGACGCATCGCAGCGTCTTGCCGATCTCGAGCGAATGATCCAGCAGGAATGGGACGCTCTTCGGCACCTCCACGAAACGCCCGTCAAGCAGCTTGTCGAGCAGGCGACGAACCTGACAGAGGTCTGCGTCGCGACGGCGAACTCCGCGCAGTACGGCTTCGACCGCGCGGAGGCGCGCCTGGCCGCGATTGAAACGGATTTCCAGCGCAGCGCGTCCGAGCTGACCCGCGAAATCCAGACTGTGCTCGCGGAGATTCGCAACCTGTCGCCGACGCAACGCCAGCTTGCCGCCGAACCGCCATCGTGGCCGCTGGACGACGTCACGCGGCTCCACAGGCAGCTCCGCGAATCGCCGGAAACCGACGCGACTGCGCTTCGCGCACTGCCGGAGGCGTCTTTTCCGGCGGAGGCACGGCCCGCGGCAAGCTTCGAACGCGGGGGGCCCGCCCCTGAAGACCAACCGACCGTCTCCGTTGGTGAAAGTCCGGGGCGCAGAGGTCTGGCACGGGCCGCTCTTGCCGCCGGCGTCGTGCTCCTGGTCGCCGCCGGTGTATTTGTCTGGCGGCTCGAACGGGACGTGCGCGCTTCGGCGGCGCGTGTAGACGAATCGCAACGCCAGCTTCGGCTCACCACCGATGCGGCCGCACGGCAGATCGCCCAGAAGCAGGATGAGGCGGCGCGCGAGCTTGCCGCAGCGCAGCAGCTGGCGACCAGAGCACAGACGATAGGCGACGTTCTGGCCGCGCCCGATCTCATTCGCTATCCCCTCCAGGGGCGCGATGCGCTGGCTTCCGCGTCGGGTCAGATGCTGTGGAGCAGGTCGCGCGGCTTCGTATTCAGCGCGTCAGGAGTGCCCGCGCCGCCCCGGGATTCCACCTATCAGATGTGGCTGCTCACCAGAGGTGGCGCGGTAAGCGGGGGCACATTTGTTCCAGACTCCGGCGGGCGCGTCACCCTCGCGGACACGCCGAAGGTTCCCCCGCCGATGCTCGGCGCCATCGTCACGATGGAGCCGAAAGGAGGCAGCGATACGCCCTCGGGTGAACCGCTGCTGGCGCGCGTGCCGCTTCCACCGCCAGGTTCGTAAACCACCGTGATGAACCTTACGGTCACCCAGCTGCTCACGATCGTCGGGCGGTTGGACGACAGTCCAGGGTTCGATACACCCCGAGAGCGGTTCCGGCGATTTCTGAGCGAGCGGATGACCGATGCGCCATCCGCGCGGCTCGTCATCCAGGAATGTCGCCAGATGTCGGGGGAACAGAATCGTCGCGCCCTTCAGGACGCGGTAGTCGTCACCGGCAAGATGCTCGGCTTTGTGACCGCTTTCAGCTCCTATCAGCACGACCCCGGCACAGCTCCCATCGCTGGGCAATGGGAGTCACGCCGGCGGCTCCGCGTCATTCTCGCGCTGTGTGCCGGTCAAATGGACGAGAGCGAAGTCGAGGCGTTCTCAAATGAGGTCCGGAACGGAGGGCAACCGGACACCTCGCGCGTCGGCTTATGTGTCGTCACGCCGTTCTGTTCGGCCAAAGCGCGTCTCGAGGAGATGCTGCGAGCTCGCACGCATCCGGAGCTGCGCCTGATTTCTCTTGCAGGCATTCTCCGCATGGCCGACATGACCGCGGCAGGCCGACTGACCCACGATGACGTGTTGCAGCTGCTCAATCCGGATGTGACCGTTGATTCGATCGTCGATTTGCTCGATCGCTCACTGACCGCCGCGCAGTCATCGACTGTCACGCAGTCCCCGACTGTCACGCAATCACCGACTGTCGCGCAGTCATCGACTGTCGCGCAGTCACTGACCGTCGCGCAGGCACCGACGACTGCGGCGCACACGTCGCCAAAGGCCGCTGCCGACGCTCAAGGTGCGTCGGAAGAGGACAGGACAACCGACAATTACTGGATTGCGGCGATTCGGCTGCCTCAGGACACACTGGCAGCGCAGTTTGTCGACTCCGTCATCTCAAACCGTCGGCTGCTTGCGATTAACCCGGCGTCGCAGGCGCAACGCGGCGTTCAGCCCGGTGACTCCATTTGTGTGTGCATCGCGGGTGAAGGCTTCGTGGCGGACGCGAGGGTCGCCGGCCTCGTGGAGGATGGCACCAGCGGCGTACGGCACGCGGAGCGATTCGCGCAGGTGCTGAGATTGACCGATGTGACGGTCTACGGCGCGCCCATCGTTCCGGCGCCGGAACTGATACGGAAAATCGAGCTGACGCCCAACGGGGATGCGGGCGCCGTCGTCACTCCAGTATCGCGAGGCGAATTCGCGCGCGTGACGCGGGCTGCGGTGCGTTCGCGAAATTCCTAGCGCTGAAAGCTGGTGCTGATGCGAGCCGGCGTGTCGGCTCGTACGACCACTGTTTCGCGCCGTTCCCCGAGTTGCGGGTGACGGAACACGACCTGGTGTTCGCCAAGACTGACCGATACATTTGCCAGCGGCGTGTCTCCGATGGCCCTGTCGTCGATCGTCACCTGGGCCCACGGCTCCGCATTGATACTAAGGCGTCCCATCGGCGGCGTGATCGTCAACGGAGTCAACGCGCCCGCCCGAATAGTCACCGCCTGGTGAACGCGGTAGCCGAGCGCGGTGTTCATCAGGTCGAGTTGGTGAGTGCCCGCGGTCGTGACGATCGGGCCGTCCGCCGTCGAACCGAGCACCCGGTCTCCCTCGAGCACCTTGAGCTCGATTGGCGAGGAAAATCTCACGCCACCCGATCGCTGATGCGTCGCCGCTTCCTGAAGCGCGGCAAGCGTCCGGGCATCGGCCTCAGCCTGCTCGACGGGTTTGGCGGCAGCCGCGAGCGCGACAGCAGGAATCGTGGCGGCAGTCCGTATGAGGCGAATTGCGCGCGTCCGGGGGCTTACGGTCAGCTTCAACGGTGTGGTTCCAACAGGCTTGCCATCGAGCAGGACCGTGTCGCCGGCCTCGGGCGATTCGATAACGACGGCCGTGTCGGCGGCGGGCACGGCGCGCGGTTGCGTTGCGAGTCGCGCGATGACGGCGCCTTCAGCGATGGCAACAATGCCGAGGCCTGCAGCGACCCACATGACACGTGACCGCACCCGTCGTCGAGCGCCATTGGCCTGTATCTCTGGTGCGCTGATCGAGGCGGCCTCCGGCTCGTATCGATCGAGAACCTCGCGAGTGTCTGCAATCGGCGCCGGCAGCGGGCGCAGCTTCGTCATCTCACCAATCTGCTGTGGGCGCAGCGGACGGCCGGCATCCAGGCGAGTCATCGAAGCATTGTCGTTCATGACTTCCTCCCGTACGGCAGATTCCGGGGCAAATGCCCCCAGGAATCCAGGACTTGAAGGGGGCAGCTCCTTCAAGCCCTCCTGGGCATCGGCGGCGGAGCGATACGAGTGCGGCGCCAGTTGCAGCGCATGCTCGAGCCAGACTCTGAGCGGCGCCGCGAATGCGGACGGACTGACGGCAGCCATTGCGCTGAATTCGTCGAGGAGCGCGGGAAGTCGCTGCTCGAAGTCTTCGAGAGTGACTGGTCGCGCGAGCAGCAGCGACAGCGCAATCGTGGCGAGCTGTGCAACATCATTGCGGGCATCTATGCGCGCAAGGCCGCGATCGTCGCTCAACGCGACCAGGCCGAATTCGCGCCACAGCATGGCCGACGAAAGCCCCAGGCGCTGAACGGCCGGACCGAGCGCCTGTTCCACCATGGAGAGCCGGCCGTCGGGCGTGAACACGATACGGTCCGCGTTCAATGCGCCATGAGCGGCCGCTGGTCCTGACGAATGCAGCGCCGCAAGCGCCGAGGTGACCTCCCGGATGATCCACGTGACGATGGCCGGGTGCAGCCCTTTCTGGAGCTTGCCGGTCGAGAGTTCGGACAGCCGCTGGCCGGAAATGTGCGCGGAAACCAGAGTTAGGTCGTGCTCATCGAGGTAGACGACCGCGCGCACCGCCGGAAACGCCGGGTGGCGGACGGCGGCGACACGCTCGACGCCTTCGCGCACCGCGTTATCGAAGCCGGGCGCGACCGCGAGCTCGCGCCGGAAGCGCAGAAGCTCCAGCGACACGGCGTCGGTGTTGTCGAACATCAACAACCGATCGCCGAATCCATCGCTTCGTCCTGGAGTGTACCAACTGGCCAGCCATGGGCCTGGAGAACTTACCTGAGATGCATTTGCAATATTCATCGGCATGGAAGATGGTGCGCGTTGCGTAGACCACGACCGTGTCGGTGGGCAAACTCCTGCATGCGGATCTCTTTCAGATGTGTCTGGGGTCGGCAGCTCGCGGAGCAACGAGCTTGAAACGATTGTCCACGAAACTGCGTGACAGTCAAGACGAATCCGTCACGCGTACGAAGAACGACGAAAGATCAGACCGACTCCAGCGCGGGCGCGACGCGCGCCGTCTTCGATGTACGCGGCCGCATGCGAAGCATCTCCTGCACCTGCAGCACGACATCGGCCACCAACAGCGACGACGCGGTGCACGACCAGACGACGATCTCGATCCAATGCGGGTCGGTGATCTGGAACACGTTGAAGATCACGCGCACCTCGAGAAAGATCAGCGGGCCCGTGCCGAAGCTGCGGGTCATCCACTGGCGGTGCTGCTGCACTTTGCCCTGCAGGATGAACCAGAACGCGATGCCGGTTGTCAGCATCCAGAGGCTCGCCTGGGTTTAGGGCGTAGCCGCATGCGTTCTCTCCCTCACCTTGCCGTAGAATCCGCCGATATCCTATGTCCACTGGCGAACTGAAGGAGCGCAAATGATGAAGATGCTGTTGATAGCGCTCGCCACGGCGCCTCTCGTGGCGTCTCCTGTCGGTCAGGCGGACACTCGATCGGGCCGCGTGGCACTCTATGCGGCCGTCGGGGAAGAGCTGATCGCCTTCAGCGTCGATGTCGGGAGAGCGACGCTGGCCAGACAGTCCTCGGTGACGCTGCCCGGCTTCGTCCAGGAAGCGTGGGCCTCGCCGTCGACGCCGTTCCTGTACGTCGCGTGGAGCAACGGTGGGACAAGCTATGGCGGATCGGGAGTCGCTGCTCGCGGGGACAAGCATGGAGTCACGGCGTTCCGTGTCGATCCTTCCGGGGCATTGCACGTCCAGGGCACGCCTGCGTCGCTGCGATCGCGGCCCATTCACATTACCGGCGATACGCAAGGCCGTCATCTGCTTGTCGCCTACAACGATCCGAGCGGCGTGTCGGTGCATGCCATCAGCGCCGACGGGTCTGTCGGCGCCGAGATTCCGCAGAGTGCCGGCCTTGACGTCGGGGTGTACGCGCATCAGGTCCGCGTGCTCCCTTCGAACAAAGGCGTCATCCTGGTCACGCGCGGGAATCAGCCCACGGCATCAACCCGAGAGGATGCGGGCGCCGTCAAAGTGTTTCGCTATGACGCCGGCAAGTTGACGAACCGCGCGTCGATTGCGCCCGGCGGGGGAATCGGATTCCGGTCGCGTCACCTGGATTTTCATCCGACGCGGCCGTGGGTGTTCCTGACGCTGGAGTCTCAGAACACGCTTGATGTGTTCACGCGCACGAAGGATGACTCGCTGAGCGCGCAGCCGTTGTTCGCCAAGAGCACGCTTGCGGGAAGCGATCACGTGTCGGCGGCCCAGACCGCGAGCACGGTGCACGTGCATCCCGGCGGTCAATTCGTCTATGTCGGCAACCGCGCGGCCGGCACGACGGATTTCAACGGCACGCCGGTATTCGCAGGCGGCAGCAATGACATCGCGGTGTTCCGCATCAACCAGGACACCGGCGAGCCAACCCTGATTCAGAACATCGATACGCGCGGATTCACGCCGCGCACGTTTTCGCTCGATGCGAGCGGCCGGATTCTCGTCGTCGGTAACCAGACGACGATGACCGTCCGAGACGGTACGGCCGTAAAGACGGTCCCGGCGAATCTGGCGGTGTTCAGGATTCAATCGGACGGAAAGCTCGAGTTCGTGCAGAAGTACGACGTCGGAGTTGGTCGAAAGCCGCTGTGGTGGACCGGGCTCGCCGCTATTCAGTGAGGGCGAAGCGCACTCTAGATCGCGAACCTCGCTGCGAACGTCGCGCACATCGAGCCGCACCTCGGCGATGGCCGCCGCGTGCTCTTCGCCCCGGCCTTCGAGGTACGCGACCCGTTCTTCCAGTGTCGCCATCTCTCCGCCTCGCCCTCGGACCGGCACGGCCCGATTCTACATCGTCGTACAGCAGCATTCGGCGTGCCCGGCGGTAAGTGATTGACAGTTGCGCAGCTCGCGGTTTAGACGCGCAATTTCTGCCGTATGCGCGACGCTCCGGGATTACAATCCGCGCAACATCGATGGAGGAGGGCCCATGAAGCGGTGGCGGATCGGATGGTCTTGGCTCGCGCTCGCCGTCACCGTGGTGGCGTCGCGCTTCGTCCTTGCGCAGGCGCCGCTGGCGCGCATCTGCGGCGACCAGAAGGCACCCTTCTGCAGCGGCGTCCGCGGCGATCGATCGGAAGGCTGGGTGCAGCAGACCCGGTCGGAAGTGATGGCGCGCAACGGCATCGTCAGTACGGTCCAGCCGCTGGCCGCGCAGGCGGGCCTCCGCATCCTTCAGCAGGGCGGCAATGCCATCGACGCCGCCGTCGCCACCGCCGCGATGCTGAACGTCACCTTTCCTCAGAACGTCGGCATCGGCGGCGATCTGTTCGCGCTCATCTACGTCGCGAAAGAGAAGAAGGTCTATCAGCTCAACGCGAGCGGCATCCTGCCAGCCGCCATGACGCTCGAGCGGATGCAGTCGCTCGGCTACAAGGCGAACCCCGCGAACTTCGGGCCTGGCTCCGGTATGCCGCCGGGCGGCATTCTCACCGTCACGGTGCCCGGCTCGCTCTGGGGCTGGCAGGAGGTCCTGACGCGGTTCGGCACGAAGAATTTCAAAGAGGTGCTGCAGCCGGCGGTTGATTACGCCGATCAGGGTTTCCCGATCACCGAGGAGATTGCGTCGCTGTGGCGCATGAAGAACGCGCTGCCGCTGCAGGGGTGCTGCACGCAGATGGATCCGGATTCGATCAAGACGTTCTACGTCAACGGCAAGCAGCCGCCTGCCGGCACGATCTTCCGCAACCCGGATCTCGCGAAAGCGTTTCGTCTGATCCAGCAGCAGGGACGCGACGCGCTGTACAAGGGTGAGATCGGCCGCGCGATGATCGCCAAGTCGCAGGCGCTCGGCGGGCCAATGACGCTCGAGGATCTGGCCAACTACAAGGGTGAATGGGTAACGCCGGCGTCGGCGACCTATCACGGCGAGTTCACCGTCTACGGCACGCGCGCGCCGTCGCAGGCGTGGGGCATCGTGGAGGCGCTCAACGTGCTCGAGGCGTGTGTGCCTACCTGGTATCCGGGGCAGACGCTCGCCTCGCTCGGCCCGGCGAATCCGCAGTACTGGCACGCGCTGATCGAGACGAAGAAGACCGTGTACCGCGACGTCTACGGCCACAACGCGGATCCGAACGCGGTGAACGTGCCGCTCGAGATGCTGACGTCCAAGCCGCACGCCAAATCACTCTGCAGCAGCGTGAATCCGGCTCGCGCGGCGGCGACGGGCCCCGCGAACGCGAACGGCGACGGCACCGGCGACACGATCTATCTGGCCACGGCAGACCGCTGGGGAAACATGGTGTCGTGGATCAACAGCAACTTCTCGCAGTGGGGATCCGGCATCACCGTTCCAGGGTATGGGTTCATCCTGCACAACCGCGGCGGACTGTTCACCCTCGATCCGAAGAGCCCGAACGTCATCGCCGGCAACAAGCGTCCGTATAACACGCTGTCGGCGGTGCTCGTGATGCGCGGCGATCGACCGCTGCTCGTCACGGGCCAGCATGGTGGTGATCAGCAGGGGCAGGGCAACATGCAGGTGCTGGTCAACATTCTCGACCTCGGCGCGAACATGCAGGCCGCCGGCGACATGGCGCGCTTCAGCCATAACCAGGTGCGCAACGAGCTGCAGATGGAGTCGCAGCTCTTTCAGCTGGTCGGCGCGCGGCTGAAGGAGATGGGGCACAAGGTGGCCTCGTCCGATGGCGACCCGGTCGGCGGCTATGAAGGGATCATGTTCACGCCGGATGGCAGCGCCGGTGGCGGCTGCGCGGCGGCGGACGCGAAGTGCACGGCGCCGATTGCGGGCTTCTATCGCGCGGGATCGAATTTCCGGGAGGACGGTCAGTCGGCCGGCTACTGAAAATGGGGTCGGAGGTCATTTTTGGAGGACAGTGTCAATGCGACGTGTTCTGATCCTCATCGCACTGTTCGTCATCCCTTGCGCCGCGCCCGCGCAGACGATCCCACGTACCGCTGACGGGAAGCCGGATCTGTCGGGCATCTGGCAGGTGATGAACACCGCCGCCTGGGACATCCAGGATCACGCCGCGCAGAAGGGCGTGCCCGGAGGCCCGGGCGTCGTCGAAGGCAATGAGATTCCCTACAAGCCCGAAGCGCTCGCGCAGAAGAAGAAGAACTACGAGCAGCGCGCGACGCTTGATCCCGAGAACAAGTGTTATCTGCCCGGTGTCCCGCGCATCACCTACATGCCGTATCCGTTTCAGGTCATTCAGAAACCGAATGAGCTGACGATTCTCTACGAGTACGTGCACACGGTGCGCTACATCTTCACCAACGGCGCGCCGCATCCGAAGGGTCCCATCGAATGGTGGCTTGGCGATTCGCGCGGCCGGTGGGAAGGCGACACGCTCGTCGTGGACGTCGTCCACTTCAACGATCAGACGTGGTTCGACCGGGCCGGCAACTTCCACAGCGACGCGCTGCACCTCGTCGAGCGCTACACGCCGATCGACGCGGATCACATCACCTACGCGGTCACGGTCGAGGATCCGAAGGTCTTCACGCGGCCGTGGAACATGAGCATGATCCTCTATCGCCACAAGGAGAAGAATTTCCAGCTGTACGAGTACGAATGCTACGGGTTTGATTTCGAAAAGATTTATCCGTATCCCGATTTAGGAGCTGCCAGATGAATACGAAATATTGCTTCGTCGTATTCGGGATCGGCGTGGCACTGCTGTCGATGACGGCGCTCGCAGCCGGCCAGGGCAGGGGCGGCGGGGCGAATCCCGCCGAGCCAGGCAGGCCGTGGCCGCCGCAGAAGCTGTCCGACGGTCAGCCGGACGTCCAGGGGATCTGGGCTGCAACCAACGCCGGATCGGTGTCGCTGACCAATCCGATCACCGGCGGTGAGGATTTCGATCGCCGTCTCACGAATACCGAGATCAAGCGTCCGAGCCGCATCGTCGATCCGCCCGACGGCCAACTGCCGTATCAGCCGTGGGCGGCGGCGCTGCAGAAGCAGGAAGAGAACAACTACGATCATCCGACTCGGCCGGAGCACATCGACACGCAGCATCGCTGCCTGCTCTCCGGCATTCCGCGGCTCTACACGATCGTGCCGGCGTACAAGATCGTTCAGGCGCCGGGGCAGGTGATCTTCGTCTGGGATGAATACCACGCGTACCGCGTGATACCGCTCGACGGACGGCCGCACGTCGCGTCGAACGTGAAGCTCTGGATGGGCGACGCGCGCGGACACTGGGAGGGCAATACGCTCGTCGTCGACACGACAAACCTGCGAGGTGCGCGCCTCTCCTTCATCGGCGACTTCAACAGCGACAACGCGCACGTCGTCGAACGAATGACGTTCAGCGACGCCAACACCATGACCTACGAAGCGACGGTGACGGATCCGGCCGTGTTCACCCGTCCATGGACGATGCGCATCGTCCACAAGCGGAGGCCGGATGACGAGGTGTGGGAAAACGCGTGCTGGGAGGGGAACGTCAACCCAGACGTGTGGTTGGATAAGAAATAGCCACGGCCGGATACTGAGTCCCGGCCGTCCCAGTTTTACTCGACGCGCGTCAGCGTCGCGGTTGTTTGGCTCGCCGGTTGACCCGGTGCGGATTTCGCCACGAGCGTCAGTTTGTTGCCTTGTAACGTCACCTGCTCGACGATGGGCGGGTTGGTGGTCATGACGGCGACATTTTTCGCGACGGTAGGACGTCGCGTGAGCGTGTTGCCGTTCAACTGGTACGTTCCAGCCTGACCGGTGAACGGATCCCATTGCTCGAAGCGCGCGATCTTTTCTGCGTCGGTCAGCTTGTTGGGATTCTTCGCGTCGGCGAACTTCGGCCGTGGCGCGGTGCTGTTCACGCTGACCCACGAATAATGAGTCTTCGCAAACGTGATTAGGCTGGGCTGCGGCGTGGTGATGGTCACGGCGTTGGCCCCGGTGACGACGATTGACGAGATCTGCCAGACGCCCTCGATAGACGGTGACTTCGTTTGCGCGAACACGATCGCAGGAGCGAGCAGAACCAGGGTAACCAGGAGACGGAAACGCATACGCACCTCCTCGTTATCAGTTGGGACGGTTTGACTGGAAGGAAAACGAGCGGCGGGTATGTTACCTCACGACTGCAGTTCCCAAGATGCGGCGACGTATTGAGGGAGCTGCGAGGGTCGCCAGCGGCGATTTCGGCAGTTCCTGCGTTTGGTAAACTGTCGGCTTACGAGTCCCCGTAGCTCAGTTGGATAGAGCGCGCGCCTCCTAAGCGCGAGGCCGACGGTTCAAATCCGTCCGGGGACGCCAGTCTTCGCTCGCGTGGCCTCACTAGCGGGCTCCGGCTAGGCAAGCTGGGACAAAGGATTGTTGGGAACTGACATGAAGACAAAACATCGTCGAGAGTTGAAGGAAAACGAAGTCGCGCAGTTCATCGCCGGCGCGCGCGTGTTTTTTCAGGAGAACGGCCGGCACATCACGACGGGCGTCATTGTCCTGCTCGTGATTGCCGGCGCCATCCTCGGGTTCCTCGCGTATCGCAACCGCGAGCAGCAGCGCGGACAGGACCTGCTCGCACAGGCCATGGTCGTGCTGAACACCGCGGTGGTGCCGGTCACGGCGAGCTCGAATCCTGGCGATGCGCCGGCGGCCGCGTCGATTGGCGCGAAGGGGACCTTCTCGACCGAATCGCAGAAGCTGAACGCCGCCGTGCCGAAGCTGAAGGCGGCGGCCGAGGCGTATCCGGATACGCAGGCGGGCATTCAGGCGCGCTATCACCTGGCTGCGTCGCTCGCGGCGCTCGGACAGCAGAAGGACGCCATCGTGCAGTTCGACGAGGTCGTCAAGCGCGCGGGCGGCGACAGTTTGTATGGCCGCATGGCGCAGATGGGGAAGGCCGACGCACAGCTCGCGTCAGGGCAGGCCGATGCGGCGATCGCCACCTGGAAAGAGCTTGCCGCGAAGAAAGATGCGAACCTGCCGGAAGACGCAATCCTGATGCAGCTTGGCCGCGCGTATCAGGCGAAGGGAAACACCGAGGAAGCGCGGAAGACGTTCACCGACATCGTCGACAACCATCCGGACTCACCGTATGCCGGCGACGCACGGAAGGAACTGGAATCGCTGAAGGGTTAAGGGCGGGCTCGCGTTACCCGCCTTTCATGACGTCCTTCAGCGCGGCGAAATCGCTGGTCGCATTCAGATGCAGGTTTGTCAGCGCCGGCTGCGCGACGGCGACGTTGGTGCGATTCCAGATGCTGATGTAGGGCGCATCCTCGGCGATGATCTTCTGCGCCTCGCCGTAATACTTCTTACGCTCGGCCTCGCTCGTCGCCGCTCCGGCGAGGTCAAGCAGCCGATCCACTTCGGGATTGCTGTAGTGACCGCGGTTGAAACCGGCGGGCGGCGTCTGCGTCGAATGAAACACGCGGCGCAGGATGTCGGGATCGACCATCGCACCGCCCACCCACTGCAGGCCGAACATCTGGAAATTCCCTTTGATGACATCCGCATACATCGTCGCGAACTCGTAGGAGCGCACGTCGAGATCGATGCCGACTTCACGCAGCTGTTGCTGGATGACGGTCGCCTGCAGGCGGACTTCCTCGGCGTTGCCGACCTTCAGCGAGAGACGCAGGCGCGGAAGCGGGCCGTCGCCGTCCGGATCCTTGTAGCCGGCTTCGTCGAGCAGCTGGCGCGCGCGGTTCGGGTCGTACGTGAACTGGAAGATGTCCGGCTCGTACGCCCACGCCTGTGACGGTATGAGTCCGGTTGCCGGCCGCGCGAGGCCGCGCCGCAGATAATCGACAATCGCGTGCCGATCGATGGCGTATCCAATCGCATGGCGCACGCGAACGTCCTTCAGCACGGGATCGAGCATGTTGATGCCGAGATAGGAGTAGTCGAGTCCCGGCGACTTGGCGATGCGGAAATCCCTGCGCTCGAACTGATGAACGATGTCGGGCGGCAGATCGTTGACGACGAGATCGATCGAGTGCTTCTGAAGTTCGAGCCCCCGCATGGTGTCGTCAGGCAGTACGCGGATCACAATGCCGCGGTTCTTCGGCGAACCGTCGAAATAGTCTTCGAACGGCGCAAGCACCAGTTGGTCATCGACCGCGTAGCGGACGAACCTGTACGGCCCGGTGCCGATCGGGTGCAGCGCGAAGTCGGGGCCGGCGCCTGCCGGCACGATTGCCGGCGGGCCGGCAAGCTGAATCGCGAACGCCGAGAACGGCTCTTTCAGCTTGAACTCGACGCGATAGTCGTCGAGCGCGGCGACACTCTTCAGACTCCGGTAGGCGCCCTTGAACGGCGAGAGGAACGAGGGATCGATCATCTGGCCGTAGGTAAAGACGACGTCTTTCGCGGTGAGCTCGCGGCCGTCGTGGAACTTCACGCCGCGCCGGAGCGTGGCGATGTAGGTCAGAGGATCGGGATTGTCGAGCCGTTCGGCCAGCACCGGCCTGGGCCGCAGGTCATCGCCGGTCTCGAAGAGCTGATTGAACATCAGCTGCGCGACGCGTCCCGACGCTTCGTCGTTGCCTAAACGCGGGTCAATGTTATTGGGACCGGTCCGCACCCCGACGACGATGGCCCCCGCTGGAGCGGCTGCCTCAGGGTGAGAGCAGCCG
>Ga0075434_100003184_pt1 | contig 14639 bp, 15 predicted proteins | sample RhiMethybrSRZTD3_FD_75298 | JGI IMG/M metagenome (GOLD analysis project Ga0075434, IMG submission 75298) | Populus rhizosphere microbial communities from Tennessee, USA - Rhizosphere MetaG P. TD hybrid SRZTD3 | ecosystem: Host-associated > Plants > Roots > Rhizosphere > Soil | place: USA... | reverse complement strand
GGTGGGTTGTTCGACGGCAACTATCCCGGTGGCACGGGGCTGATGTCGGGCGCGGTGTTCGGCCGGATCGCGGGAGCTCAGGCGGCCGCCGGCTCCTGATCGATCTGCCGCCAAGCGCTCGAATCGGCCAGAGGCTCAGTCGTCTACCGCACCGAGGATGCTATCGACCAGGGCGTACGCGCGGCCGCGGTCCGCGTTCTGATGGGCGGTGATGCGGTTGCGGGCGGCCGAGGTGAGGTAGAAGCGCTCATAGAGCAGGTTGCGCCCGGCCAGGCCCGAGCCCACGAAGTCCCAGGCCAGACGGAAAAGCGCCGCGCGCGATTCCGCGTCGACCCCGCCCGCCCCGTGGAGGAACTCGTCGAGCAGCGGGCGCAGCTCGGCGTCGTCGAGCTGGCCCCGGCTGGGAGTGGCGAGCAGGTTGTGGCTTCCGATGAGAGTGATGATCTCGGCGACCCGGGGGAACCATGTGGCCAGGAGCGAGCGCAAGGGGATCAGGGGACGCGGGTCGGGAAACCACACCCCGTCGCCCACGTGGCGGCCCTGAAGAGCTGACAGCTCGACCGCGCTTCGCGTCACCTCGACGTAGCTCAGGAGCTCGCCCAGCATCTCGAGGGTGCCGGGACTCTGGTCGTTGATGGTCTCGGCCATGCGAGCGGCCAGGCCGTAGGCGAACTCCAGCTTGTTCAGCGCGCGGATCGTAGTCTGGTTGGTCAGGTTCTCCACGATCCCCGTGAAGCGGATGTCGTTGTAGATGTCCACCCGCCCGTCGATGAAGATGCGCTCACGCGGGATCTCCACGTCGTCGAAGATCACGAAGGCGTCCTGCTCGTCGAAGCGTGAGGAGAGCGGCCGATTGAAGCGGTGAGTGTCGGGAGCGGAGGCGCTGTCGCGGCACACGAAGATGAGGCCTGGCGTGTCGACGGAAATGGCGAAGGCCAGGGCGTGGGCCTCGGCTCCGGCGGGGATGGGCAGCCCGGGATAGACGGCGATCTCGTCGGCGAAGGGGGCGAGAGTGGCGAGGATGCGGGCCCCGCGCACCACGATGCCTCCCGCCGTCTCCCCCACCTTCTGGAGGGTGACCCGATTGCCTACCACGCGGGGGTCGGTTGCCTTGTCGATGGTGGGCTGGATGATGGTGTGAGTGAGCGAGATGTCCTCGCGGGCCAGCCGCTGCTGGAAGCGCACGAGGCGCTCCGCCCCCTCGGCGTTGCCGCCATCGGCGCCGGCCCATCGAGCGTGGCGCGCGGCGAAGCACGCGAACTTGACGTTCATGTAGTCGGGGGTGCGGCCCATCAGGCCCACGCTGGCTTCGGAGATGCGCGAGAGGCCCCGGTTCCGCCGCTGGAGATCCGCCACCGAGCGGGGAATCATGTGGCTCACGTTGACAGGCTCGCCCGTGGTGGGATCGGCGATCAGACATTCATCCGGGTAGCGATGCTGGCGGTCGTAGACCCCGGCCAGGGTGCGTGCGGCCTGGGCCAGCGCTGGATGAGTGGTGACGTCGTCGACGCGCTCGTCGCCGACCCAGACGACCCGCCGGGTCTTGCGAAGACCTTCGAGAAACTGCTCGCCGGTGCGTGCGCCCATGCCGGGGATCGTGCGCTGGCCTCGACGACGCTGTCAAGGACGCTCGCTTTGCCCCCGACGCCCCGACGAGGTGCCGGGATATGCTTCCCGCATGAGCTCGGACGACGTGGCGCGACGGGTGATCTTCCTCGACATCGACGGTGTGCTGGCGCCCATCCGACAGTGGGACCGCTACGGTGATCTGGAGCCGGCATGCATCCAGCTATTGAACGAGATCGTGACGCAGGGCGGAGCCGACGTCGTGGTGTCGTCCACGTGGCGGTACGGCAAGACCGTGGCCGAGCTACAGGCCCTCCTGGACGCGGCGGGGTTCATCGGCTCGGTGGTGGACAAGACGCCGACGGACTCGCTCGGGACCAACCGGGGAGAGGAGATCGCGCGGTGGCTCGCCGAGAACAGTGTGGACGGCTACGTGATCATCGACGATCACGTCGACATGGGCGAACTGCGCTCCCGTCTCGTGCTGACGCACCCGGCCCGGGGACTACAGCCCGCCGATGTGCCTCGAGCGGTCGCATTGCTCATGCGGCCCATCACGTAGGCAATGAGCAGCTGTCATCAGCGTCCTATCGGGTCGCGAAGGATTTCCCGCGCAGCGTTGTAGCCGCACGCCCCCATGACACCGCCTCCCGGATGAGTGGCCGCGCCGCACAGGTAGAGCCCTTTGATCGGGGTCCGATAGTCGGCGTACCCGGGGAGGGGGCGCAGGAAGAAGAGCTGATCCAGCGTCATCGCGCCCTGAAAGATATTGCCTCCGGTGAGGCCGAAGCGCTTCTCGATATCCCAGGGAGCCAGCACCTGGCGCGCGATCACCGAGCGCTGGAAGTTCGGGGCGTACTCGGTCATGATCTCGAAGCATCGGTCGGCGTACGCCTCCTTCGCTTCCTCGAGAGAACCTTCCCGCACGCGGTACGGAAAGTACTGGGTGAACATGGACATCACGTGCGAGCCCCTGGGCGAGATGGTGGAGTCGACCACTGACGGGATCGTGGCTTCGATGACGGGACTTCGAGAAGGGCGATCGTACTTCACGTCGTCGTACGCTTGCTCGAGGTACTCCATCGAGGGGGCGATGTGGATGGTTCCCCGATGCTGCGGACCCGCCTGGGTGCCGGGGAGGGCACGAAAGGTCGGAAGCTCCCGGAGGGCAACGTTGATCTTGAGGCTGGCGCTCGAATAGTCGATCCGTCGCACGGCTTCCAGGAAGTCAGCCGGCAAGGCGTCTCGGTCGAGGAGCTTGAGGAAGGTCACCGCGGAGTCACAGCCCGACACCACGATGGCAGATGAGATCTCCGTGCCATCCGCCAGGGCCACGCCCCGGGCGCGGCCACCCCGGACGAGGATCTTGGCCACTTCCGTGTTCACCCGGATCTCGGCGCCATGCTCGCAGGCGGCCGCGGCAAGCGCATCGCTGATCCTGCCCATGCCGCCCCTGACGTAGCTCCAGATGCCGCGGACGCCGTTGCTCTCTCCCATGACGTGGTGGAAGAGCACATAGGCGGTCCCCGGCATCGAAGGCGCGGCCTTGGCTCCGATGATCGCGTCGGTGGCGAGGGTGGCCTTGAGCTCGTCGCATTCGAACCAGCGGTCGAGCAGCCGCCGCGCCGCTCCGGTGAGGATCTCGACGGCATGCCCGCCGTCCCTGCCCAGCTTGAGGAAGCGGAGACCGAGCCTTGCCAGCGCGAGCAAGTGCCTCGGGGACCGGGACCACGGATCGGGAGGCGTCATGAGCAAGGTGGGTTCGATGAAGGCGGCCACCCGCTCGAGCATCGCCTCGTAGCGAGGAAGGGCGTCGGCGTCTCGTCTCGAGAACTTCGCCACCTCCCGACACGTCTGGTCGCGATCGGGCCCCATCAGGAGATAGCGCCCGTCGGGGAACGGCGTGAAGGACGACGGACTCCGCAGCAGCAGCTCGAGCCCGTGGCGCTCCAGGCCCAATTCCTGGATGATCTCGGGTCGCAGCAAGCTCGTGACGTAGGCGGCGGTCGAGACCTGGAAGCCTGGCCAGAGCTCTTCGGTCACGCAGGCACCGCCCACGAGATCGCGGCGCTCGAGGACAAGCACCCGTCGGCGCGCGCGAGAAAGATAGGCTGCGGTGACCAGGCCGTTGTGGCCAGCGCCGATGACGAGGGCATCGTAGCGGACGGACATGACTCGGTCCCTTCACCACTTGTAACATCGGCCGGCGAGCGCCGACTGCCTATCGGAATGCACGCGCCCCGAACGTGCGAGGGAGCACACGAGGCTGAAGTGGTAGGCGGAGGAGGGCTCGAATCTGCACCCGCGGCCTTGAGAGGGCAACGACTTCGAGCGCGTTTCGCGCTACGGGTTCTAGCCTATACTTCCCCCTTCCCGCACACGCCATCGCATCCTGCCGACCGATGAGAGGACCGACCAGGCAAACTGCTCCGGCGACGGACATGTCGGCAGCGCGGGCTCTTTACCGAAAGCGCCGAGGAAGACCCGACGCCCCGGGGCAGTAGCGCCCTGTCGATGCTGCTCTACGTGCGGCGGTGTCGTCTCCATGCGATCCCCGCCAAGGCAACGAGGCCCGTGCCGAGGAGCATGAGTGTAGCGGGTTCAGGCGCCACGAGGAATCCGCGGATCTCCCCGCCGCCGAACATCACCGTGTGGATGTTCAGATACGTTTCTCTATTCTCGATCCCCGCCACCAGCGCTGCTTCCGCGTTCCCGATCCCGCCCTGTGCCATGACGAACATTGGATTGTAGGTCCCTGAGTCGGTCAGACTGAGCAGCGCAGAGCTGTACGTCCCAGAGGTTACTCCTAGAGGGAATCCAGGGAACGCCGGCACCGTGGTGGCGACTCCGACGTTCATGGGAAAGAACGGAGAGGGCAAGCAGCAATGAATGTGCGCGGCCACATCGTTCGTGGTCAAGCCGCTGAACGTCACGTTGATCTGGATCGTGTGGGCGGCTGGATCGAGAAAGACTTTCGCGAGACCGGTGCCTGACGAGCCGGTGGCGGGAGGAATCTCATTTGAAGGACTGAGAACCGCCACGAACTCGAGTGGAATAGCGTAGGTAGCGGGGGCCGGTAGCGCCAGGACTGCCAACAGAGCGACGAGGGTGATGAGCCTCATTGTGAACCTCCTCATGCTTGCGACGCCTTCGAGGTGAGCACACACCGCCTCCGATGGTCCTGTTTACAGATGAGAGCTCTGCAAGGCTCGGTCCCGGTACACCGCAAAACAAGTGCCATTTATGCAAAGCCATATTTGCTTGCTAGTTGTGAGCGACCATTCGGTCTATGCACCTGGAACTGTAAGCTACGGCTTACAAGCATGAACAAATTACTGGCCGGCCGGCCAACCGAAGGCGCTGGCGGGCTCGCACTCCACCAACCCCCGCGGCCCTGTGAAGGTTTCTCGACCGACGACGGAGGAGTGGACTTACACGATCGAGCGGACGGGTGGCTCGAAGACACAGCCTAACGTGCCAAGAGATGGTGGTGGGCGGAGCAGGGCTCGAACCTGCGACCCCGGCCTTGTAAGTGCGTCCGAGCCCCGATGACCGAATCGGACTGAGTACCAGCGCGTACGCCACGACGGAGACCTACCGAGCGCGCGACCCTGAGCATTCCCGGGAGCACCACCCTTCCGGGCTCGGCACCGTTGCCTACGGCCGAGTGTCGTGCTCAACCGATCCCAAACCGGATGCCGGCCCCGGCACACGTGACTACGCGTCCGGCGCGAGTCTCGCGCAGAAGCCGCACACGCACTCGGCGCTCAAGGGCATAATCTCAAGTCCGTCACTCTTGCATCACCTCGGCGATGAGGCGAGCCTGGGCGTAATCAGGCACCTGCCGAGCCGTTACGATAGAGCGCCTCGATCCTTGAGCCTGTAGTAGCTCCAGACTTTACTCTTATCCCCACGAGAAGGGAGGCGCACATTGGCGAGCCTGCTGATCTTGACGGCAGACGAGTTGAAGGCCCTCCAGCCGCTTGAGCGCCAGGCCGCTCGCCGGGCGGCTCGTCAGCAGCCACTGACGCGGCTCATCCTACGGACCTTCCTTCAACGAGGCAGGCCAATCCCCGTCGAGGACATCATCACGGCTTCACGGGGGGCTCGACCCGATGCGATTCATGATGCTCTCGTTGCCCTTGATGACGAGGACTTGATCCGGGTGCGCGCGGGTCAAATCGACCTTGCCTACCCCTTTTCGGCCTCGCCAACGCCGTTCGTCGTCCGACTGGCCGACGGCACGGAGCGATACGCCTGCTGCGCGACCGACGCCCTCGGCATCGCGCCGATGATCGGCCAGACCGTGGAGGTTCGCTCTGGGTGCCATCACTGCCAGGCGGCCCTCACGTTCTCAGTGACGCCGCAAGGTCCGGCGCCACAAGCCGACGGCATCATGCTCTGGTTCGGAAAGCGAGTCGAGGAGCAGTGCAGGGCCTTTGACTCTCTCTGAACGACGATCAACTTCTTCCGGTCGGAAGAACATCTCAGAACGTGGCGCTCGGCGAACCCCACAGTCGAAGGAGCGGGTACCTCGGTGGCCGACGGCTTCCACCTGGGCGAATGGATCTTCGGCGCTCTGCTTTCGGAGGATTAGGATGGCGCACCAGGTCACGGTCTACTGGTCTTCAACCTGACAGTCCTGCCACGCGGCGAAAGAGTTCCTTTCGTCTCACGGCGTGACCTACGTGAGGGCCACTCCAGGCCGAGAAAGGCGGCAAGATTCCGCCGGAGGGCAGTGAGGCGCGAGAGGATGTACGCGTTCCGTCCGTGAGATCAAGCCGCAGGTCTCGCACGAGACGGAATATGTAGGCAGGCAGTCTGGGGGAGATCCAGCATCACGACCCAGAGGTTCAGGGGTTGCCTTACTTGCCGCTTGGACACGAACAGGCCCCCTGACAAGGCGAGGCATGGCGAGGCGTGGCATGGAGCGGCCCCCGGGCGCCGGGGATCACTTCGGCGCCCGTGCTCTACCGTGAGCGGGCCGCTCGATCTCCATCCCGATCGGACCAAATCACTTCGATGAGTAGTTCAATCGCGCGGTCGCAGTGTGCCGGCCACGCATGACCGATAGTTTCCTCCCGAGGGAAGGCTCCATGTTCTGCTAGACTCGCGCCAGCTTGGAAGGAGGGCTCGGACATGAACCCGATCCGATGGCCCCCGTCCTGTCGTCTCCCCTGTTCGTCCGGAGGTCGGTGCAGGATCACAAGAAGCTCATCGGCGGGCTATTCGTGTTGATCACGCTGACATTCGGCTCCGGCTGCGCGAAACCCGACTGGATCGACCGGACGCTGGTCACGGAGTCCGTAACAGGTGTCTGGGCTGGCTCCATGGTCAGTCCGGATGGGCAGCCGATGATCAGGCAAGCGGTCAGGCTGGAGTTGCAGCAAGAGGGCGCGAAGGTAATCGGATCCTTCGAGGGGAGCTTCACCGGTTCCTTTGTCGGGCAGGGCTCGGCGCCTATCGAAGGTAGTGTGGCCGGCGACGTGTTCAGATTCAACCACGCGCGCGGGACCGTGAATGGCGACCTGACGGTCAGTGCCGAGGAGATGACAGGCCACGGAGTCTTCGGCATCAGGCCGGTGGCAATCACCCTGCGAAGGGTCCAGGCCGCTCAATCGCCCACTTCACCGCCGCACTAATCCTGGTCCGGGTCAAGAGATATGGTGGAGCGGGCATGATGGCGACATGGCTTGCGGAAGTCCGGATGGTTCAATTGAGTGAGAGCATACCGTGATCGACCGTCGCCGGTTCCTCTCGGGCGCGAGTGCGGCACTCCTCGCCGCACCGCTCGCCGCCGAGGCACAGCAGGCACAGGGGAAGGTCGTGCGGGTGGGTGTTCTGTGGCCGGGCGCTTCTGCCCCCCGGCCTCCCCGGCTGGAGGCGTTCCGGGAGGGCCTGCGCGAGTCAGGCTATGTCGAGGGACAAAATGTCGCTACTGACCTGCGCCACGCCGAAGGTCGTGAACGGCTCCGCGACCTCGCCACCGAGCTAGTCCGCCTAAGGGTAGATGCCATCACAACGTTTGGTGATTTGGGATTGCAGATAGCGCAACGGACGACGTCGACGATTCCGATTGTTGCCCTCGTTGACGATTTTGTGGGGTCCTTTGCGCGACCTGTCGGAAATATCACTGGCGTGAGCATCCTTGCCCCGGAACTCAGCGTCAAGCGTCTGGAGTTGCTCAAAGAGATTCTTCCGAGGGTTTCCCGCGTCGCCTCGCTGTCGGACCCGGCCACTGGTACTCAGGTGAAGTCGATGGAGGCCGCAGCCCGGTCATTGGGAATGCAGTTACAATTCCTGGAGGTCCGAGGTCGAGATGATCTTGCCCGCGCGTTCCAAGCTGCGAAGAAGGAGCGTGCCGAAGCCCTTCACGTCTTGTCGTCGCCGCTCCTCGCTTCCTTGTACCCAACCATCATAGGCCTCGCCGCAGAAACCCGGCTTCCCGCCACCTACCAGTGGAAGGAACACGTAGAGGCTGGGGGCTTGTTGTCCTACGGACCCAGCCTCGCTGGAGTGTGGAGGCAAACCGCCTTGGTGGTCGGCAAGATTCTAAAAGGCACCAAACCTGCCAATCTCCCCGTCGAGCAGCCCAACAAGTTCGAACTCGTCATCAACCTCAAGACGGCCAAGGCGCTCGGCATGACCATCCCGTCGTCGCTGCTAGCTCGGGCGGACCAGGTGATCGAGTAGTGAACAGGCGAGCGTTCCTCGCCGGCACGGGTGCGGTGGTCCGCGCTGCCCCGCTCGCCGTCGAGGTGCAGCAGCCACGGCGAGTCCCGCGGCTCTGCTTCCTCACGTTTGATCCAGGTACGGCACAATCGCCGTCGCCCCGATTCGAGGCGTTCTTTCAGGGACTGCGGGACCTCGGCTACGTACATGGGCAGACCCTGACCATCGACTACCTTGTGGCCGACGGCCATAGTGAGCGGTTTCCGGAACTCGCTGCCGAGTGTGTCCACCGTGAGGCCGACATCATTGCCGTAACCACGACGCCGGCCGCCCAGGCAGCGAAGAGCGCCACGCGCACGATCCCGATTGTCATGGTTGCCCTCGGTGACCCGGTGGGGACCGGCCTCGTGGACAGTCTTGCCCGGCCTGGCGGAAACCTCCCCGGCATGTCAATGACGACGTTCGGTCTGGCGGCCAAACGCCTCGAACTGCTGAAAGAGGCCGTCCCTGCAATCTCGCGGGTACTGGTGTTGTCGTATCTGGTCGATCCGATCGCGCCACTACAGGTGAAGGCACTCAAGACTGCCCGAGCGCTGGGGCTCACCATCCCACCGTCACTCCTAGCGCGCGCGGATGCGGTCATTCAGTGATTGGTCGTCGAGCGTTCCTCGCCGGCCTGAGTGGCAGTCTCCTCGCCGCGCCGCTCGCCGCCCACGCGCAGCAGGCTACAAATGTCCCTCGCATCGGCTTCTTGCGCGTCGGATCTCCTCCGCCAAGCTATATCGACCCGTTCCGAAAGGGACTGAGCGATCTTGGCTATGTGGAGCGGCAGAACATCGTTATCGAGTACGGTCTGGGGCGGACAGTGGAGCAACTACCCGACATTGCCTCCGATCTTGTCCGCCGCAAGGTGGACACGCTTGTAGCGTCGGGAACGCCGTCGGTCCGGCCGGCCCGCAACGCCACGACGACGATCCCAGTGGTCTTCGTGGCCGCCATCGACCCCGTCGGGATAGGGCTCGTCACGAGCCTCGCGCGGCCGGGCGGAAACGTCACCGGAGTGACCGCCCTCCATACCGATCTCACGGGTAAGCGATTGGAGCTTCTCAAAGAGATTCTCCCCAAGCTCACCCGGGTCGCCTTCCTGTCGCACGTGGCCAATCCGGGCCACGCGCAGTACGTGCGGGAGGCCGAGCTTGCTGCGCGGACCTTGGGAGTGCAGCTCCAGGTCCTGCCGGTGCGCGGCCCCGACGACTTCGAAGAAGCCTTCCGCCGCGCTCGGGGAGCGGGCGCACTGGTCCAGGTAGATGACGCCATGCTGACAGCCAACCTGGCAAAGCTCATCGAGCTCGCCGCGAGGTATCGGCTGCCGGCCATATATGGGGATGCCACCACCGACGTTCAAGCCGGTGGCCTCATGTCCCTCGGGCCGAACTACTCGGATCTATACCGGCGTGCCGCCACGTACGTGGCCAAGATTCTCAAAGGTGCCAAGCCGGGCGAGCTTCCCATCGAACAACCTACCCGGTTTGACCTGGTGATCAACCTCAAGACCGCCAAGGCCCTCGGCCTGACGATCCCGCCGTCGCTGCTGGGGCGGGCGGATGAGGTCATTCAGTGATGGATCGGAGGACGTTCCTCACCGGCACGGGTGCAGTGCTCTTCGCCGCGCCGCTCGTCGCCAGGGCGCAGCAGGCTGCAAAAACGCCCCGGATCGCCGTTCTCGGATTGACCCCCTCGGGTCCGTCGCTCGCGGAGGCATTCAAACGAGGGCTTGGCGAGCTTGGGTACACGGATGGCCGAAACGTGGTCATCGAATTCCGAGACGGCGGCGGCAGGCCCGAGCAGTTGCCTCAACTCGCGGTCGACTTCGCTCAGCCCAATGTGGACGTCATTTTCGCGAGAGGGGCGGGCGCATTGTCGGCGGTCAAACAGGCGACCAGCCGCATTCCGATCGTTGCCGTCGACCTGGAAAGCGACCCCGTCGCGATGGGATTCGTTCGGACCCTGGCGCAGCCCGGCGGCAATATCACGGGCGTTTTCCTCGATCTGCCCGAGCTGAGCGGCAAGCAGTTGCAATTGCTCAAGGAGATGATCCGGTCGATCTCTCGGGTGGCGATCCTCGGCGATCAGGTCCTCAATGCCCCTCAGTTTCAGGCGACGGAGGTCGCTGCCCGCACCCTGGCGATCCAACCGCAGCTGCTGGACCTACGGGCGTCGAAGGATATCGACACGGCCCTGGAAGCGGCGAGCCAAGGACGGGCAGGCGCCGTCCTCCTGCTCTCGTCGCCGCTCGTGTTCAATCATCGAGAGCAGATCGGCAGCCTCGCCGTCAAGAGGCGGCTTCCGTCCGTTTCCATGTTCGTGGAGTTTGCGGAAGCCGGCGGGCTCATGGCCTACGGACCAAGCCTCCGTGAGGCGTTCCGGCGGGCCGGCGGCTACGCGGGTCGGATCTTGCAGGGCGCCAAGCCGGCAGCCATGCCGGTGGAGCGACCGGCGAAGTTCGAGCTGGTCATCAACCTGAAAAACGGCGAAGGCGCTCGGCCTCACGATCCCGCCTTCGCTGCTGAGGCGGGCGGATCAAGTGATTGAGTGATGAACCGGCGCATGTTCCTCTGCGGGGTCACGGGGACGCTCGCAGCGGCGCTCGCCGCGGAGGGGCAGCCGCAGACCGGGAAGGTTTATCGGATCGGAGTCATTGTAGCCGCAGACGCTCCAGAGCGCTGGGGCTCACCATCCCACCGTCACTCCTAGCGCGGGCGGATGAGGTCATTCAGTGATTGGTCGTCGGGCGTTCCTCGCCGGCCTGAGTGGCAGTCTCCTCGCCGCGCCGCTCGCTGCCGAGGCGCAGCAGACGGGGAAGATCTTCCGAATAGGCTTTCTGTCGCCGGGCTATCCCTATGGCTCTCGAAATCGGTTTCGCCTCGGAGCCCTCCAGCAAGGCCTGCGCGAGCTGGGCTTCGTTGAAGGCCAGAACATCTCGATTGAGACTCGGTGGGCGGAGGGGAAGTACGAGCGGCTTCCCGGCCTCGCGGCCGAACTGGTCCGCCTGAAGGTCAACGTCATCGTTACGTATTCTCCGCCGGCGATCCAGGCCGCAAAGCAAGCGACCGGCACGATCCCCATCGTCATGGCTGGGATCATTGATCCGGTGGCGACTGGATTCGTCGCCAGCCTCGCTCGTCCGGGGGGGAACATCACCGGGCTGTCCTTGATGGCGCCAGAGCTGGTCGGGAAGCAGCTACAGATCCTCAAGGAGATCGTTCACAAGGTCTCCCGAGTGGCCGTCCTCGGGAACCCGGCTAACACCGGCAACGCACCACAGTTGCGATACGCGCAGGAGGCGGCTCAGGCCCTTCGGCTCCGGCTCCAAACCCTGGAGGCTCGTGATCCGCATGAGATCGACAGCGCCTTCGCGGCGATGACCAAGGAGGGGGCCGGCGCGGTTGTCGTTCTCGTGAACGCGATGTTCATCGGTCAGCGAACACGGATTGCTGACCTCGCGGCACGGAGCCGCCTGGCGTCGGTGTACGGGCTGGTTGACTTCGCGGAGGTCGGTGGCCTCGTGTTCTACGGTGCAAACGATGCTGACCGGTTTCGGCGCGCAGCGTATCTCGTCGACCGGATCCTGAAGGGTGCCCACCCCGGCGACCTGCCCGTCGAGCAGCCCACGAAGTTCGAGCTGGCCATCAACCTCAAGACCGCGAAGGCCCTCGGCCTGACGATCCCGCCGGCGCTGCTGGGGCGGGCGGATGAGGTGATTGAGTAAGCGACCTGCCTCCCCGAAACCGTGGACCCGCGTGGGCCAAAGGGAAAGTGAGGAGGAGGGAAGGGGAGAGACTATGTCGGCTAAATCCGAACGTGAGTATCACGGCTGGAAGATTCGCATCACCGGCAGGCCGGTCGGTACTGGGTCGTCAGCGATGATCGAGGTCTGGGAGCCTGGACACGGCCCTCATAGTCATACCGGTGTCATCGTGCCATTCTCCAAGCGTATTCCATCAGAGACGGAAGCCCTGGCCGTTGCTCTTCAAGCGGCTAAGAAATGGATTGATCGCCAAGCAAGCCGATGATCCCGCGTGGGCCGAAGGGGAAGTGAAAGATGCCGGCCTGGAATACTTCGCCGGTGGGTGGCGAGATCAGTTGAGAACACCTCGATCCGCACCTCAAGACGGTCAAGGCCCCCGGGCTGACGATCCCGCCGTCGTTGCTGCGGCGGGCGGACGAGGTCATTCAGTAGTGGATCGGCGCACGTTCCTCGCTGGCACGGGAGCGGTGGTCCTCGCCGCGGCAGCGTTCCTCATGGTCGCCTGCTCCACGGTGAAGAACACCCCAGCGCAGGACGAGGCGTGGAGCCGCTGGACGGCGTGCCGCAGCCAGGTGCCCGGTGCGGAGATCCGGAGCGTGCAGCTCGACGGGCGGATCAGTTTCTGGGCCAACGGAGCCTTCCAGGGGCGGTCCATGCTCGACTGTCTGGCGCGAGCGGGAACGAATGGCCCGGCCCTGCCCGAGGCCACCTACGCGACCTGGCCCGGCGGTGCGTGATCGCCGGCGCGTATTGCTATCTCCCGACACCGTGGACCCACGCGGGCCCGAAGGGGAAGTGAGCCATGACTTCGCAGATCGAAAAGGAAAGACAAGACATTCTGCTACAACTCAACAATCAGGCTCGGAGGCTGGCATGCCAGTCCACCCCTACCGAATGCCTCAGCCGAGAAATGGTTGTACGACCGGATCAAGAAGTTAAGTGACTTCAAGCGGCAGATTCACGACTAGCTCAGCGGTCAGCCGATCAGCCGGAGGTGTCGTAACGGTAGCGGCGCGCTGGGTACTCACGGCCGCAGCCCGGCCGCGCGCACTTCCGGGTCGGGACGCGGTGGTTGTATTCGTCAAGCCAGATCGGCGGCATGGAGGCGAATCATAGTAGGTGCCGTCCTGGGGCAACGCTCTCTGCTGCGCCATGGTGTCGCGCCATCGGCTCCAAATCTCCCGGAAGGAGCGAGCAATGACCAGTCGCTGGTTGCACGTCGTGGTCGCCGTTGTGGGGTTGCTCACCGTAGCCACGTCGGCCTCCGCCGAGTGCGCGTGGGTGCTATGGGCTAATGACATCGTCGAGGGGAACAAGATCGAGACGATCAAATGGGAGCCGATCCAGGGCTTCGTAGACGGACAGGCTTGTCAGATGGCTCTGCGTGAAAGGATGCAGAGTCCCGACAATAAGGGTAGGTTCGCCTATCGCTGCCTCCCTGACACCGTGGACCCGCGCGGGCCGAAGGGGAAGTGAAACATGCCTGCTAAGGCGACCCGCCCGAACTGGTCTGCATGTGCCGCAGCCACACCGTAGCCGTATGTCTGCGCGTCTCTTGGTCGGCGACCTTATCGCTGGGCCTTAGCTGACCGTACTTTAGAGATGATGAAGATGCTGGAAGCTACATTCAAGGGCCTCTTTTCAATCCTCGCTCTGGTCATTGGAGGCTGCCTCCTTGAGTGGATCCTCCTCGAGGAGGCGGTGCAGAAGGGGCGCCCGTGGCCGGAGGAACTAAGGGTCTTATTCCTGGCGTTTTCCATGATTCTTGCCGGTCTGCATTGGGGGCGTCAAGCGCTTGCGTATTTCCTGAGGCGCGACGTCTAGCGCCGCGTTGAAGCGCCCCGCTGGGGAGGATCTGGTCACTGCCGACCCGCGCGGGGCCGAAGAGGAAATGAAGACGCTGACGTCCCTGCCCTCTCCAGCGAGCCGATAATCCGAGAGCCGTTACCGTGGCTCCCCATAGGAGGAGGGTGGGGGGTTCTGGAACTGGAGCGACGTCGAGTTCGGTGATCTGCGTAGACCAGATGTTGGTAGCCGACACCCACTCCTGAATGGTCCAGAAGCGAGAGGGGTCGTCGGGATCAAGAGTCGTGGCGCTGTAGTCTCCCCACCGATTGCGTCCGGCACCAAATGTGACTTCATAGTCTGACACCCCGGCCTTCAGGAGCAACGGATCGCCAAACGTCGTCACCCCGTCCTGAGTGTGGCCCTGTATTGCATAGGCACTCACAAATTGAGCCGGTCCTGAACCACTGAAGCCGATCACCACGTCGCCGAAGTCGTTGACGGCAATCGATCCATAGTAGAACGCGAGTGTCGGACTCCCTATCAAGCTCTGCCGCAGTGTGTTCGTCGCGATGTCGATGTCGAACCACCGGAGCGCCGACCGACCACCACTATTAACAGATTGCACTCCCCACAGTTCGCCCTGGCGCATGACGACGCTGGAACTGACCCGAGTGTCCCGGACGTCGAGCGGTGCTTTCGGACCAGGTTGCTGGGCATTTGGCGGACCACCGAACGGTGGAACCGGTATGAACTTGTCGGTGGTGTCCAGCACCGGTGAAGTGACGCTTCCCGCAATGTCCGAACG
>Ga0075434_100003183_pt1 | contig 14639 bp, 9 predicted proteins | sample RhiMethybrSRZTD3_FD_75298 | JGI IMG/M metagenome (GOLD analysis project Ga0075434, IMG submission 75298) | Populus rhizosphere microbial communities from Tennessee, USA - Rhizosphere MetaG P. TD hybrid SRZTD3 | ecosystem: Host-associated > Plants > Roots > Rhizosphere > Soil | place: USA... | reverse complement strand
ACTCATTCAAAACGCGCTGTTCTAGGCTGCTGACGGCGGCGCTGGCGCTCTCCTGTGTCACGACGCTGGCTCAAAGTCCCACGTACCAGCTGGGAAGAACTCCAAGCCCTGAGGAGATCAAGGCCAGGGACATCGCGATTTCGCCTGACGGCAAGGAGCTGCCGCCGGGACGCGGAACCGCCGTCGAGGGCGCGACGACTTACACGCAGAAGTGCGCCGCCTGTCACGGGCCAAACGCGACAGGAAGCGCGCTGCATCGCGGGCTCGTGCCGCTTGGCAACGCAAAGCCCGTGAAGATCCCGTTCAGCCTCGTTCCCTACGCCACGACCGTGTGGGACTTCATCAACCGCGCCATGCCGCAGACCAGACCTGGCTCGCTCACTCCGGATGAAGTCTATGCGGTGACGGCGTATGTGCTCTATCGCAACGACGTCATCAAAGAAACCGACGTCCTCGATGCGACGACCCTGCCGAAAGTACGAATGCCGAATCGCGACAACTTCCTTCCCGCGCAGCCGGAATGGAACGCAAAGGCGAAACGGCCATTTGGCTACTACCCCTGAGAGGCGGAGCGGCAGCCGACGCATAGACGACGCTCAGTCACGCATTCACTCCCGGCTTCCAGCTCGATGACGTGCAAAAACGCTGGCGTCGGCCCGGCACCGCGATGCCCACGCAGGGGAGGGCCGCATGATATTCTGCGCGCCCGAATGCGTCGGATTGGAAAGCCTTTACGGTCAGTACCGTTGCTCCTCTGGCTTGCTTGCGTCGCTACCCCATTACCCACGTTTGCTCAGGATGCGTCGTCGGCTGACGGTGCGCCCGCCCTCGCCGGTCCTGAGGTCGTGGCGCGCGACGCTGCGGGGCGCGTGACCATACGCGCGGTCCGCCTCACAGAGCCACTTATCTTCGATGGTCGTCTGCAAGATCAGATTTACAGTCAGGTCCCCGCGATCAGCGATTTCGTCCAGCAGGAGCCGCACGAGGGAGAGCCGGCGACCGAGAGAACCGAGCTCTGGATTTTCTTTGACGCCACGAACATTTACTTCGCGGTGCGCTGTCTGGACGACCAGCCGGATCGCATCATCGCCAACGAAATGCGCCGGGACAGCAACAACATCTTTCAGAACGACAACGTCCAGATCGTCATCGATACCTTCTACGATCGCCGCAGCGGCGTGCTCTTTCAAACCAATGCGCTTGGCGCGCTCAGCGATCAGGAAGTGAGCGACGAAAGGAACTTCAACAGGGACTGGAATGCCGTGTGGGACGTCAAGGCGGCGCGGACCGAAGAAGGCTGGAGCGCCGAGTTCGCCATCCCATTCAAATCGCTCCGGTACAGGGCGAGCGGCCCGCAGACCTGGGGCTTCAACATTCAACGTCGCATCCCCTGGAAGAACGAGCGGTCGTATCTCTCCGGCGTCCCGGCTTCGTACGGCGGACGCGGCATCTACAAGCTGTCCTCCGCCGCCACGCTCGTCGGCCTCGAGGTCCCGCCCCAGGGCCCCAATCTCGAGCTCAAACCGTACGGGATCTCCGCCGTGACGACGAACCGCCAGGTTACACCTGCCGTATCGAACGACCTCACGGGCGATGCCGGATTCGACGTGAAATACGGGCTGACCAAAGGTTTGACGGCCGATGTGACGTACAACACCGACTTTGCGCAGGTCGAGGAAGACGAACAGCAGGTGAACCTGACGCGGTTCAGCCTCTTCTTCCCTGAGAAGCGCGACTTCTTCCTCGAGGGACAGGGCATTTTCAACTTTGGTCCTCCAACCAGGGAAAACCAGTCTTTCGGCGGCGCGACGAGTTTGATGCCGTTGATATTTTTCAGCCGCCGCATCGGTCTCAGCGGAAATCAGGAAGTACCGATTCTCGCCGGGAGCAGAGTCACCGGACGCGCGGGGCGCAACGCGGTCGGCCTTTTGAACATTGAAACCAAGGCGTCCGAGGCTGCGGGTGCCGCGGCGACGAATTTTTCGGTCGTGCGCGTGCGGCGCGACATCCTGCGGCGCAGCGCCATTGGATTCATCGGCACCAACCGCGCGCCCACTGTCGGCGCAAACGATTCCAATCAGGTGGTCGGCGTCGATGCAGCCCTCGCCTTTTACCAGAACGTGACGTTCAGCAGCTACTACGCCCGGAGCCGGACGCCCAGGCGCCGGGGCGACGCGTCGAGCTACATGGCCCAGTTCGCCTACGCCGCCGATCGGTACGGGGTCAACTTCGAGCATCTGTCCGTCGGCGACGCCTTCAATCCCGAGATCGGGTTTCTCCGACGGGAAAGCTTCCGGCGAAGCTACGCGCAGGGTCGCTTCAGCCCTCGACCGCGATCGAGTCGGTCGGTGCGCAAGGTCAGTGCGGAAGGCAGCATCGACTACATCACCGATATCCACGGCCGGCTGGAAAGTCGCGAGGCGCAGGCCTCAACGCGTATGGAATTCAATGGGGGCGGCTTTTGGTCTACCGACTACACGCGCAACTACGAACTCCTCAAGACACCGTTCGAAATTGCGAAGGGGGTCGTCATTCTTCCAGGCGGGTATAACTTTCAGAATGTCCGGAGCGAGTACTACCTCGGGCCGGAGCGGGTCTCGGGCCGGATCTTCGGGTCGCGCGGCACGTTTTACGACGGGACGCGCAGCGAGATTGGATTTAACGGCCGCGTCGACATGACCTCACAGTTTTCGATCGAGCCGCGTGTCACCCTCGATTGGATCAATCTGGTGGCAGGCCGGTTCACGACGCGACTCGTAGGTTCGCGCGTGAATTTCACGATGAGCACGCGCATGGCGGCCAGCGCGCTGATTCAGTACAACTCCACGAACGCAACGTTGTCCACCAACGCGAGGTTCCGCTGGGAGTACAAACCCGGCAGCGATCTGTTCGTCGTCTACTCTGACGGCCGCGACACCGCGAGCACCGGTTTCCCCAGACTGCAGAATCGATCGTTCGTGATGAAGATCACGCGTCTGTTCCGTTTTTAAAGAATCCCAAATGGCCCGAGCCATGCGATTCGCGCGTTCGAGCTCGACGATCAGTGCGAGGCGCACGAATGCGAGGCGCACGAATGTTGACCCGATCGACTAATTGTCGTATGTTCTCGCGCGCTGCTGTTCCATACGCAAAGCGCTCGGTCGCGATGAGGTTATCGTGCGCTGTGCGACCAACTGCGTTACGCCTCTCGCGGCACGTCGTGGTTTCCTTGGGAGGGATCCATGGTCTGGTTCGTGCCTCACTCCACGTGGCAGCGAAAGCTGCTCCTCGCACTGCTGCTGTTCATCGGCACGTTCGGCGTCACGGGATCGGCACGGCAGGGCGGCGACCCCGGTCTGGCGCCGGATACCGCTGACATCGTGCGCTTCCTCGAACAGGCCACGTGGGGTCCAACCCCTGGGCTTGTGGAACATGTGCGGGAGATCGGGCTCGAGGCGTTTCTCGAAGAGCAGTTCAACGCGCCGATCTCGAGCTATCCGACGCTTCCGCTATATCCGACGACACGCGATACGGCGACATGCCCGAATGGCTCGGCCTGCCAGCGCGATAACTACACGATGTATCCGCTCCAGACCCGCTTCTTCACGAATGCGTTGTACGGAGAGGATCAATTGCGGCAACGCGTGGCGTTTGCTCTTCACCAGATCATCGTCGTCTCCGGACTCGAAGTGACGCACCCAAGCTGGATGGCCCCTTATCTCCAGATACTCGACCGGAACGCGTTCGGCAACTTCCGGCAGCTGCTCTACGAGATAAGCACCAATCCCGCAATGGGCAATTACCTCGATATCAACAACAACACCCGGACCCGACCAAACGAAAACTACGCTCGCGAGATCCTGCAGCTGTTCTCGATCGGTACCGTTCAGTTGAATCCGGACGGAACGCCGGTAGTCGGAGAAGACGGCCAACCGATCGCGACGTACGATCAGACCGTCATCAACAATTTTGCGCGTGTGTTCACGGGCTGGCGTTTTGCGCCGGCCGTCGCTCCCGGGACTCCCAATTACGTCGACCCAATGGTCGTCAACGAAGCGCAGCACGACACCGGCTCGAAAACGTTGTTGAACGGAACCGTTCTGTCCGCTCGCCAGGGCACGCGGAAGGATCTGAACGACGCCCTCGACAACATCTTCGACCATCCAAACGTCGCCCCGTTCATCTCGAAGCAGCTCATTCAGCACCTGGTGACGAGCAATCCGACGCCCGATTACGTTGCGCGCGTGGCGTCGGTTTTCAGCGGCGCGAATGGCAGCCGCGGGGATCTGAAGGAAGTAATACGCGCGATCCTGTTCGATCCCGAAGCTCGTGTTCCCGAAAACGATGCGACCTTTGGACGCCTGCGTCACCCGGCGCAGTTCATCGCCAACGTGCTTCGCGCGTTTGACGCGCGATCGGCCGATGGGGCGGGACAGAGTGACGGCTACCTGAACCCGCAGAGTGTCGCGATGGGCATGGATGTATTCCGCCCCGCGTCAGTCTTCAGCTACTTTTCTCCGTCCGCTGGTTTGCCCGGCGGTGCCGGCCTCCGTGCGCCGGAGTTCGGCATCCTATCAACGGCAACGGCCGTCGCCCGTCTCAACTTCGTCAATACGATGGTGTATTCGCGAATCAATGTGAGCACGAACGCGCCCAACGGGACCTCGCTCGACTTGTCGTCCCTCGTTCCACTGGCCAGCGCTCCAGGCGCCCTCGTCGATGCACTCAACGAACAGTTGCTGCACGGTCTGATGTCCGACGAAATGCGCGGCAGCATCGTGAGTGCGGTTGGCGCCATTCCGGCAACCCAGGCGCTGAGGCGGGCGCGCTCCGCTGTGTATCTCGTTCTAACCTCGTCGCAATATCAGGTGGAGAGATAACCGATGCTACTCACACGCAGGGAGTTTCTGCTGGAGAGCGGACGGGCATGTATCGGCTACGCTCTTGGCGCGGCAGCATTCGCTGCCGGGGTCGAGCGCTTCGCTTTGATTAACGCGTTCGCGCAGGGTTCGGGTTACCGCGCGCTCGTGTGCGTCTTTCTGGCAGGCGGCAATGATGGCAACAACATGGTCGTGCCGCTCGATCCGGCCGAATACCAGGCTTACTCGAGTGCGCGAACAGCGTCGGGACTCGCCATCCCCGCCGACACTCTGCTGCCGATTACGCCGCCGTCCCTTGCCAGCTCGTTCGGCCTTCACCCGAGTCTCGCCGGGCTACGCGACCTGTGGAACGCACAGAAGCTTTCCGTCGTCTGCAACGTCGGTCCACTTGTGCAGCCATTGACGCGCGCTCAGTACCAGGCGGGCGCGCCGCGGCCGTACCAGCTCTTCTCGCATTCGGATCAGATCGCGCAGTGGCAATCCGCCATCGCCGATCGTGTTTCGCCGACAGGATGGGGTGGTCGCACGGCCGACCGTTTCGAACCACATTCCTCCGATTTCCCGATGGTCACTGCGCTTTCGGGCGGCCTCTTTACTCGTGGTCAGACGACGGCGCCGTTGACGATCAGTGCAGCGCCCACGCCACTCAATCAGGTGCTGGTCTTGAATGGTTTCAGCACGCGCGCCGACGACGCTGCAAGAAGAGCATCGATGGAGTATCTGCGCACCATCGATGCCAACAATGCGCTCGTACGGTCCACGAGCACCATCGTGCAACGGGCTCTCGACATCGGCCGGACGCTGGACGCCGATGTGGCGTTGGGCACGGTGTTTCCAAACACAACTCTCGGCAACCAGCTCAAACAGGTTGCCAAGGTCATCAGATTCAATTCGACATCACCAAACCTTGGGCTCGAGCGTCAGATTTTCTTTTGTCAACTCGGTGGGTTCGATACGCACCAGGGCCAGGTCACAACGCAAGCCAACCTGCTCACACAGGTGAGTGGTGCGATCGCGGCATTTTACGACGCGACAGCGGAGATTGGACTCGCAGACCAGGTAACGACCTTCACGCTCTCGGATTTCGGTCGGACGCTGCAACCGGCCGGCACCGGGGCCGGCACGGTCGGCACCGACCACGCGTGGGGCAATCACCATTTCGTCGTCGGTGGGGCAGTGCGCGGTGGCGATTTCTACGGGTCGGCAGGGCCGAACGGCACCGTGTTCCCGGTGCTGCAATTGAGCGGCCCGAGTGATACGGATAACCGAGGCCGCTGGATCCCGACGGTGGCCGTCGAGCAGTATGCCGCGACGTTGGCGTCGTGGTACGGCGTTGCCGCGTCAGATCTGCCGCTCGTCTTTCCGAATATCGGCCGGTTCGAAACCGCGGATCTAGGCTTCATGGGCTGACGCGCCGAGAAAAATTCTTCCTCTGCGTCTCTGAGTCTCTGCGGCGTACCCAGGTGGCGCGTCCGGAAATGGATCCCTCACATCGTGAGCGCGGCCGCGATGGTGATGATGCCCGTGAAGAAGTGGCCGAGGCGCACGTTCTCGTTTTCGGCCGTCTGATTGTTGTCGAAATTCACCGTGGGAAGAATGATCGCGGGAATGTCCATCACCTCGATGAACTGCGCGATGTTGATCCGTTGGCCCATCGTGCGTATCTGAATAGGCGGCTCGCCCAGCATCCGCGTGACCGCCGCCGTCACTTGCTGCGACTCCGGGGCCAGCGGAGATGTGCGGAACCCTTCTGCTGCGCTGCGGAAGATCACCTTGACGATCCGCGGATACCGGCTGCGGGTCGCATCGTCCGGTTCGGATTGCACGACGTAAAAGCCCTGGTCGCGAATGTGGGCCAGGAGCTTCTCCGCCGTGGCTTTGGAAGGCGTCTCCTTCACCAGCCGAATATCGATAAACGCTTCAGCGCGATCGGGAATGATGGTTCTCGCATCGGGTCCGACAAGGGCGCTCGACAGCCCGCGAATGTTCAGGGCCGGGAGCTGCAAGGCTTGCTGCAGTGACAGATCCCTACGCTCGGGCGCCGCGATGACAAACAGTTTCATCAGCGTGGTGGGATCGTCGGGTACCGCGTCGAGCATCGCCTGTTCCTGCGGCGACAGCGGACCAATCCCGTCGTAAAACCCTTTGACCAGCACTCGCCCCGCGTCGTCTTTCATCGACGCCAGAAGATGGGCGAGGCCGAGGGCCGGATTCGGCACCCAGTTCCCGAAGTTGCCGCTATTGACTCCGACTTTCGGCCCGTACACCGTGAGGTCCAAGTCGAGAAATCCGCGAGCGCCAAACGCAATCGTGGGGCGTCCGCTCTGGTGAACCGGGCCCTCCAGCAGAAGCATGACGTCCGCCGTCAACTTGTCGCGGTACCGGGCGATGGCTCCCGCGAGGCTCGGCGAGCCTGCCTCACCATCCAGAACCACCCGCACGTTGGAAGACGGCGCCAGGCCGGAAGCCTTCAGCGCATCAAGCGCAGCGAGGAGGCCGACAATAGGAGCTTTGTCATCGGCGGCGGATCGTGCATAGAGCCGCCAACCAGGATCAAATCGCTCGATCGTCCGGAAGCCTGGTATTTCTTTCGCACTATCCTCCAGGCGCCCGGCGCGGAGGACAGGGATAAACGGGTTGGGCTGCTTCCAGCCTTTGGGATCGGCCGGCTGGCCGTTATAGTGCGCCCAGATCAGCAGCGTGCGTCTTGCACCGGGAACCTTCAGCTCTCCCCAGACCAGCGGATTGCCATCGGTTTCGAGGATCTCGGTGCTGAAGCTGCGCCGGCGCAACATTTCGCGCAGCAGCGTCGCATTGCGGCGAATGTTCTCCGTATCCGCCGCGACGTTTGGGATCGACAGGAGCTCGACCAGCTCTGAGACGATCGCCCGCTGATGTGAGGCGACGTAGCCTTCAAGCGCGGACCGGGTGCCCTGCGTCCGGGCGATCCCCAGCCATGCGGTTGCGAGTATCAGCGAAAGTCCGACGCCGAGCCGTCGGTGTGCCGTCATCGCGCGTCGAGTATAGCGCCAAAACTGGCACTCATCTGGACAAGCGATCCATAGATTCAGCGGCACACGTTCCCGAGCACGCCCGATCCGCCGCAATAACTCACGTCCTGCAGCTGAATGATCAGGCCGTCGGGGTCGGTGAAGTACAGTTCCGGCGTGCCTTCCCTTGCCGCGGACGCGAGCCTTGGAGCGAGCGTTTCGTGCGGGGCGAATTTCTAGACGCATTGCAGCGGTGGCTGGAGCGTCACGCGCAGTAGCCACCATCGGCGAGGACGACGTGGTCGATCACTGTGCGCCCACTCCGCTCTGACGAGGATCGCGCCTTTGTCGAAATCCATCACGCAGCGGTTCGAGGGATTGCGTCACGGGATTATCCGACTGACATCATCGAGGACTGGTGCGCTTGGCTGCTGCCAACGCAAACGCGTCGGCGTTTTCTCTGGCGTAACCGCCAGTCCGCCGCACAGTGAACGTATCAGGAATTGGCGTTGGTCTGGACGATAAGAACGATTATCGGGGTTTTTCGCGCTCGGTTGACGGAATGCCGCTTAGGGGGCCCGGTCCTCCCGGTCGGCACAGCGGTAGGCGCCGAGCAGAGTCCATGTGCAGGCGCCACGCTGGATAACTGCTGAGTTCGCTGCGCGACTTCGTCGCATCGAGTATGCGACTTTTGACCCATTGACAGATCGGCGCGTAACGGCAAGATTGCGGCCCAAACATTGTCCGGTTTGCCCAAGGAGGCGCGAAATGACGAAGAACGAGCGGATCGCGCGGATGCTCGTCGTCTCGATGATGCTGGGTCCGGCAACCGGCGCCAGAGTTCATTGGGAAGCGCCATTGTGCGTGTGACTCGCTAGCATTTGCAGAGAATTCGACTGGGATTCTGCTCGAGTCACATAAATTCCCTCGCTGTCGATCGCGCGAGCCCATCGTATAAGGATGTAACGGTGGTCCCTCCCCCACCACTCGGCGAATGTCAACAGATCCGCGTGCTCGTGGTCGAGCACAAGACGATTCTGCGTGAGGGCATCGGTCATCTTTTGCACGCGGAAGATGATTTCACCGTCGCGGGCATGGCGGAAGATGGCGTCACCGGGTTGTCGATGGCGCGCGAGCTTCACCCGGACGTCATGGTGCTCGAGCTTGATCTGCCCAAGATGTCGGGCCTCCGAGTGCTGGAGCTTCTGGATCCTGCATCAACGTCCGTTCGCACACTCTTGTTCGGGGCATCTATTACGCCGAATACCGCGATCGAAGCGCTGGAGCTCGGTGCATGTGGTGTCTTGGAGCACGACCGATCGGCGACTGTGTTGTTCAAGAGCATCCGCTCGGTCGCGAAGGGTGAGTACTGGGTCGAACGTGCGCTCGTCGGCGCGCTGGCGCGACAAGTGCGCCTCTCATCCAAACCGTTTGGACTCACGCAACGGCAGCGAGAGGTCCTCTCGCTCGTCGTATTGGGCTATAGCAACAAGGAAATCGCTGCGCGATGCCGCGTCAGCTCGGATACGATCAAACACCACGTCACGAGCATTTTCGACAAGACGGGGGCGTCGACGCGCGTGGAACTTGCGGTTTTCGCGCTGCACCATGGCCTTGCGGGCGCGGAGTCAGGCGAGCGTGCTGAACCTCCCGATCTCAACCGCGTAAAGCCAAAGGTCGCTTCCACGTTGCCCGCCGGGCGCCAAGCTCCCGGCACCACTCGGCAATCCGCATAGCAGGTCCGGGGTGCCATTGCACGGCACCACCTCTGGCGAGGCGCGAGAGTTCCCGCACGGGCCATTGGTCTGATAGCAAAAGCGGGCAATGCTTGAGCGCCGAACGGCGCCGCGATCGCTGGCGCCGTTTCTCCATCGTCAATTCCGCGGTCGGTATGGCGAACGATTCGAACGTCGCGCCCGCACAATCATCGCGAATCCGCGTGCTCGTCGCGGAGCACAAAACCATACTGCGCGAGGGCATCTGCCGGTTATTGGAATCGAACGGACAGTTCACGATCTTCGGTACGGCAGAAGACGGACCGACGGCGATTTCTCTTGCACGACGACCACTTCTTCCAGATGTGTTGTTGCTCGAGATCGAGCTTCCCGAGATATCAGGGTTACAAGTACTGGAAATGATCGAGTCCAGTGCAACCCCAGTCCGCACCGTGGTATTTGGCGCAACAATTTCTGCGCACACCGCGATCACCGCATTCTCGCTCGGAGCGAAAGGCGTGCTGCAGCACGAGGAGTCAACGACGCTCTTGTTCAGAAGCCTTCGCGCGGTGGCGAATGGCCAGTATTGGGTACGTCGATCGCTCGTCAATCAACTTGCGCGCCACGTGCAATCGTCGTCCAAACCGTTTCAGTTGACGACGCGGGAACGCGACGTCATCGCGCTGGTTGTTGCCGGCTTTGGCAACAGAGAGATTGCGGAACGCTGTCAACTCAGCATCGAGACGATCAAGCATCACCTCACACGAATTTTCGCGAAGACCGGTGCGTCCACGCGCTTCGAGCTGTCGGTCTTCGCGTTGCAGCATGGAGTGGCGGGGCGTGAAGCGGCCGACGCGATTCAGCGAACTGATTTGCCGCAAGCGAAACGCCTTCCGCGCGCTCGTCCGGTGCCCGTGTCGCGTTAAATGGCGCAGCCGGGCAGCGTTTCAACACGGCCTGCCAGGACTAATAGTGCCAATCGTCGTTTACCACCTGTGGTCGACCCGGCTTGACCTTCTCGGGTCATTCACAGCGCTGGGATTCTGGGAGATTGTTGCGGCGGCGATTTGAGCCGGCGTCGTGCAAACGCGCTGCGCCAGGGCGCCAGAACGGAATGAGCGTGGCCGACTCGCGGCGCGCAGCATGCGCCGGAATTGGCCACTCGATGGCGGCAAGAATTTGCCGTAAGTGCCCATGGGGCTCGGTGACGGATGGAACTCCGGTAACCGCCAGCGGTACCCGGGAGAACAGGAGACGAATATGCGCAAGATTCTGACGACAACAGTTCTGGTCGGGTTCATGGTTGCGTCCGCTTGGGCGGCGTTGAACTTCAAAAGTGGTCCGGAGTTCACCCAGAGCGGGAATACATTTCATTTGACGGCCGAGGCGAGCGGCCAGGGCAACACGCGGATGATCGCCACGATCACCGTCACCGGCCTCGCGGATTACGACTGCCGAAACAACGGCGGTCAAATCGTAGCGGCGCAGAGCCCAGCACAATTGAGCAACACGGGTAGCCAGAATGTTAACTCCGACCACAACGGCCGTAGTGTCGTCGACCTGACCGTATCGCTTGTGATTCCTGCGACGGTGCCAGGGAAATCAGTTGGCTGTCCGAACGGCAACTGGACGGGGGTCAACCCGCACAATGTACGCGACCTGAGCGCCACCGGCACGATCACGTTTGGCGGCGCTGTGGTCTTTACAGAGACCTTGCCGTAGTCGCCGGCTAGTCAGTTACTCCAGTTGGGCCGGAATCACCCCTCTCAGGTGTCCGGCCCTAACCACGCCAGGCAATGGCGGCTACGCGATCCAGGCGCTGAGCCATGCGCATCGCAGCGAATCGTCAGGTCAGTAGCTCCCCTGAGGGGGCGGGAAGAATGGTTCGCCCCGTTGTGCTGGCAGTCGTGTTTTTTCTTTTGGGGGCCCGGACAGCCGGCGCGCAACTTTCTGGCGTTCCGCCGCGCGACGGGCCCAAGGAAGACCGCCGCACCTTCACCCCTATCACACGGGACCAACCCGGAACGGTGACAGTCACCATCCCCACAGCGGATCGCCCGGCGGGCCGTGTGGCCTTTAGGATCGATCCGGATTCTCACGTAGAACTATTTGGGGCGCGCACTCGAACTCTGACGTGGGACCCCGCGAGCAAGCGCGACTTCCGAGTCACACTCCGCATGGTGGTGAGTCGCGAAGTGGCTGCCGGCCCCTTTCTCGCTGCGCGTCTGGCGCTCCGCTGGTCCAACGGCCAGCGGGACTCCCTCGAGGTCTGGGTCGATGTCCGGGCGGAGGCGCGAGCGGTCGCCGGTAGCAACAACGATTTTGAAGTGGAACTCACCCCGGTTCAGCGCAGCGCGCCACCCGGCGGCGCCGTCAGACTGCACTTCTCCATCGTCAACCTCCAAGAAACCGACGTCCGCCTGCGCCTGCGAGTCGTCGGCGGGCCAGGATGGAAGCTGGTCGATCCTGAGGTAGAGCGACGCGAGTGGTTCATCCAGAGGCTCAATTGGATCCAAGACGAGATCGATCTTGCTCTGCCCAACGACGCGCCGGTTGGCGAGAGACAGCTCGTGCGGCTCCTGGTCGAGGAGGTAGGTGGGTTAAGCGAAATCGAAGCGCGGAACTACGTCTCGGTTTCGAAGCGCGGCGGCGCGAAGCCAGGCGTTCCGATCGTCGCGGGTTCCTCGACATTTGGACTCTCGCAGCTTGGCGCCGGCGGTTTGGACGCGGCCCAGCGTTCCCGTGCACTCACGTTCTCATCGAAGTTCGGACCCAAGAGCAACTTCTCGTTCTCCTACGATCGGGGGCTGGAGGAAAACCTGTCCAACTACCGCTACGAGGAGGCCCAAACGCGCATCACCGGCAACGTGCGGCACGCCGGCTGGGACGCCAGCTTCGGCAACTACGTCGCGGCACAAGGCAACGCTCTCACAGGGCCGTTCGTACTGGGCCGCGGCGTGAGCGTTAAGCGCCCCGCCGGGCGCCTGCTCACCGAGCTGGTCGTGTCGCAGCCGAACACGATTAGCGGACTCGCCGGCGGCCATCTGGTGCGCGGCCGCGCCGGCATGCGCACGCCTAAGCTGACGGTCGCGATCGCCGCCTCGGATTTCGGCCGTCGCGCAGGGGGCTACACCACGACTTCGAGTGTGCAAACCACGGTGTTGGATTCGGCGACCCAGGAGGAGCTCGATTTCGAGCGGCGCGTGACGACGAGCTCGGCGTCGAACCGTGCCCAGGGTCTCGGCCTGGACACAGAATTCCGTCCTGCCAGCGCGCACCGCATGTCGTTCCGGACAGGCGGCCTGTGGCTTTCGAATGCCGCTGGAGACCACATGAGCGCCCCCGTCGGCGAAGCGTCCTACGGACTGTCCACGAAATGGGCAACGTTGAACACGCGATGGCGGGACATGCCGCCGACAGTGACGGGAATCTCCATTCAGGGGGATGATCTGGGGTTGGACGGGAGCCTCCGTGTCTCGCGGGATCTGGGAGTCGTCGTCAGGGGATACCGGAGCTCCACGGACACGGTCCGTCGGAATCTCTCGTCGCAGAGCGAAGGCGCCTCGCTTGGCGTGCGCTTCATGCGCGGGACCCGGCGCGTCGAGGTCCGACGCAACTACGGCGAGTCCCGTTATAGCTGGACGACTATCCGCCGCACGGTCTCAGTACTGGGCGCCACACCGGTCGGGCCGTTCACAGTGAACGGAAGCGCGGACGTGGGCGAGCAGGACACCGGCCTGCGCGTGGAGCACCTTGCTCTTTATCGCGGCGATGTGACGTGGGTCGGCAGCGCGGGCACGGCGTCGTTCAGCGCAAGCCACTCGCAGCAGGGAGGCGTCGTCCAACAGCGCTTCGACCTGCTGGCGTCGCTGCAATTCCGCGGGACTGAGGTTGCTGGCGGTGCCTGGGTCACGCGCGGATATGCATCGGGCGGCCGGCCCGGCGCGTGGACTAGCGTTGGTGTTCCCGTCGGATTCGAATCAATGCTCCTGCTCGGGCTCGACTACTCGCCGCTCATGTGGACGGACTTGCCTTCTCTCCGCGGCATGGTGGGAGTCCGAAAGAGGTTCACCTTTCCCGTTCCGTTTGTCAGACCTGCTCCGCCCGGGATCCCGCATGGGATTGGCCCGAACGACGAGTAGCTTCGGTCACTTCACGGGGACACGCGCGGTCGCGCGGTGGAACGATTAGTTGCGTTCAGGCGCTGGCGCCTCTGCGTTGCCACGGTCGTCGCCCGGCAAGCCGCGGCGCACGCGAATTTCGGGGCGTCGTGCGCAGAGTAGATTCTGCAGATTCAGCTGCACACGTTGCCGAGCACGCCCGATCCGCCGCAATAACTCACGTCCTGCAGCTGAATGATCAGGCCGTCGGGGTCGGTGAAGTACAGTTCCGGCGTGCCTTCCCTTGCCCCGCCGCGATCTTCCCTTCGCACGCTGATGTAGTGGACGAGTGGACCGGGCGCACCTTGAGCGTCGCCCCGTGCCTTGATCCCGTAGGTCTCGAGCGCCTTGATGACCATGTCGGGGCGGAAATTCTCGAGTGTCATGCACAGATGATTGATACCGGCGCGAGGAGCGGTGCCCGATCCGCCGCGGCCTGTCGCACCAGTGTTGAACACCAGGAACTCAACGCCGCCCCAGCCGAGCACCGGGGACGTGGGCCCTTGATACGCCTGAATCCTGAGACCGAGTAGACCCTGCCAGAATGTGCGGGACGCGCCGGGATCCGACACGCTGTTGGTGGTGTGGCTCCATCCGCGCAACGCAAGCAGCCCGCGCCGTGGCGGACGCGCCGGCGCCGCGCACTCGTTGCCGAGCGGGCCGGCTCCGCCGCAGTATCGCGGATCCTGCAGCTGAATGACGAACCCGTTCGGATCGCCGACATAGAGCTCGGGCGTCCCCTCCTGCGCGCCACCGGCGTCAGGGCCGCGCATCCGAACGCGCATCTTCATGGGACCGCCGCTCAATCCTCCGCCCCCGGTGGCCGCGGCGCCGTCGACCCGCGTCACACCGTGCTGCGGAAGAATTCTGCTGACGCGCTCGAGGCTGAAATCCTCGACGCCGAGGGCGAGATGG
>Ga0075434_100003182_pt1 | contig 14639 bp, 6 predicted proteins | sample RhiMethybrSRZTD3_FD_75298 | JGI IMG/M metagenome (GOLD analysis project Ga0075434, IMG submission 75298) | Populus rhizosphere microbial communities from Tennessee, USA - Rhizosphere MetaG P. TD hybrid SRZTD3 | ecosystem: Host-associated > Plants > Roots > Rhizosphere > Soil | place: USA... | reverse complement strand
GGCAAGTTCAGTTCGATCTTGTCACCAGTCTTCCACACACGGTTCAGCGCTAGATAGCTACTGGGACTGCCGAAGGCAGGCAATGTCGTGCCATTAATCTTGACGCTCCCCCCCTGCGCCCAATAGGGAATGCGAAGATGAACGGCAAGCGTGACGGGATTTTTCGCAGTGATTGTTAATGTTGTGGTTTGCTGCTCTGGGAAACGTGTGTCCTGGCGAATGCGAATTCCCTTTTCAGGCCAGTCGACGTCGGAATCGATGTAAAGGTTCACGTACAGTGAATCCTCACCGTGGAAGTAGATGGTGTCGTTCAGTTTTGCGTATTCCTCTGAGCCCGTGCCGGTGCAGCACCAGAGCGAGTCGAAGGGCTTTCCGAATGTCTTCCAGTAGCCGGATGCCAAGGGAAGGTAATACATCATCGTCCCGTCTTCTGGATTGATTGTTCCCAGACGGTGATTGAAGAGTGCGCGCTCGTAGTAGTCCATGTAACGCGCGTCCGCCGTCCAGCCAAACAGATGGCGAGACAGTTTCATCATGTTATAGGCGCAGCAACACTCGGTGGTATTGGTGCTCAGTTCAGCAGCGAGCTTGCCGGGGTCAGTGTTCCAGGATTCTCCGTTGCTTGTTCCGCCGGTGCAATACGAGCGCTCACTGACCACTTCGTACCAGAAGTACTCGGCGATGTCGCGATAGCGGCGGTCGCCCGTGAGCTCGTAGAAGCGGGCTGCGGCAATGACCTGCGGGATATGCGTGTTGACGTGCAATCCTTTCAGTTCGTCGCGGTGCGCAGCCAGGGGATCGAAGAACAGTTTCTTGTCGAAACGCTGGGCGACTTCGAGGTAGTAGTCCTTGCCAGTGACGGCGTATAGATTCGACAAGACTTCGCCCATGCCACCGAATTCGGTTCCGAGAATGCGCTGTATGTGGTCGTAGCTGAGAGGCTGCGTATAGCCGGCGACCCATCCCGCCATTTTCTGGGCAACCTCGAGCGCCTGGTCATTGCCGCAATACACGTACATGTCGAGGGTACCGGCCATAATCTTGTGAATGGTGTAGAAGGGCGCCCAGACGCGCTCGCGATTGCGCAGGCGATCGAAGAATTCCACGGGAAAGGCACTGAGGAATCCGCCTTTGAGCGCGTTCTGACACTTGGCGAGTTCCGCGACCACCTGGTTGGCGTTTGCTTTGAGTTCTTCATCGCCGGTGCTCGCGTACATGAGCGCGCAAGCGGAGAGATAGTGGCCGCCGGCATAGTGGCCGCGGAGTTCGCAGTCGGGGGCTTCCCATCCACCCAAGGGTTGCGCGGAAGACGGAATGCCAGCGTTGATACGAAACGTGTGGAGGAGGCGGTCTGGCGGAAGCGAATGCAGGTAACGGCGATCAGCTTCCATGGCAATCTTGCACGGACCCTCCCCGAGGCGGACTTGATTCATCGGGAACGGCTGCACTTTCCAGGAGACCTTCTCGCGGGTGATGGTCTTGCCATCTTTCTTAACGGTGTTGACGACAGGATCCTGAAACGGACGTGCCGACAGCATCTTTGGGAGAAGAGTGGAACCTGCCGCCGTTGCTACTCCCCACATGAAATCTCTGCGAGAACCGCTTGCCATGAATGCTCCTTTACTATTAGCGCGAATTCGGGAAACCCATCCAAGCGTGGATATTGTATACACTAGTGGTAGCGCAACATATGCAAAATCAGGGCAAAAGGATCTTGCGCTGATGCGTCGCTGTTTTGGGGCAGGGCGGGATAAGCAAAATTCCATGACTCGACTTTCTCGCGCACGCACGGTTCTGAGCTGTTGTTTCCTGTTGTCGCCAAACGTGTGCATGGGACAAGGCGGGACGAAGAGCCAGACTGGCGACCCTGCGTCTTCAGTGCGACGCGGCATCGACCTGGCTACGAAGGGACGCTGCAAAGAAGCCTTACCACAACTGAAAAATAGAGTTGCTCGTCTTTCGGACAAGCAACTGAAGTATCGAGCAGCCATGTCGACTGCACGCTGCGCCATGAGTCTCGATCAGACCGAAACCGCGGTTGAGGCACTCCTCCTGCTGCGGCGCGAGTTTCCGCGGGATCCGGCGGTGCTCTATACGGCAACGCATTTCTTCTCCGAACTGGCTTCGCGGTCGTCGCAGGAACTCGCGGTAGCCGCTCCCAACTCAACTCAAGCACGACAACTTGAGGCGGAGGCGTTTGAGTCTCAGGGGAGATGGGACGAAGCAATCGCGCAATACAGGAAGATTTTGGAGGACGATCCGAAGACACCAGGAATCCACTATCGCTTGGGACGAATTCATCTGGCGAAGTCGCCCGCCGATGAAGCCAGCGCCAACAAAGAGTTCGAGGAAGAGCTGAAAATTGATCCGGAGAACGCCGCCTCGGAATTCATGCTCGGAGAGGGAGCCCGCCAGGCTGGACGCTGGGACGAGGCGATCACGCGTTTTTCGAAAGCAGCGAAGATGGATGAAGGATTTCTGGAGGCGTACCTCGCGTTGGGAATGTCGTTCAACTCGGCGGGCAAGTTTCCGCAAGCGATCACGCCACTCGAAACGTACGTGAAGCTGCAACCGGGAGATCCGGCGGGACACTATCAGCTCGCAACTGCGTACGCACGCACCGGGCGAAAGCAGGATGCCGACCGAGAGATGAAACTGCAGCAGGAAGCGACCGCGAAGGGAACGCAACGCTCTAGCAGCTCGAAACAATGATCAGGGCGGAGGTCTGACGGATGTTCGAGTCCGCATCCGTACGGAGCCCGCTAAAGTCACGACGACGATTTCTGCGGACACTCACCCACGCTGGCATCGCCGGGGCGCTTGCCCGTGCTGGTCTGCTTTCCTCCGCGGGAGTTCTACTGGCAGACAACTCCCCGCCTGCTTTTGAGGAGGTGCCTCCGTCGCGCAGCGGAATCTCCTGGACACATGTCAGCGGCCGATCTCCTATGGCTCATTTGCCAGAAACCGTGGGGCCCGGATGCGCCTTCCTCGACTACGACAACGACGGGTGGATGGACATCTATCTCGTGAATAGTGGTCGATGCGACTTCTATGAGCCGAACCAACCGCTTCGAAACGCGCTTTACCACAACAACCGGGATGGCACTTTCACCGATATCACACTGAAAGCAGGTGTTCCGGGCAACGCCTATGGCATGGGCGTAGCCGTTGGGGACTACGACGGGGATGGCTTTGCTGATCTTTATGTGACGCAATATCCCAACAGCGTGCTTTACCACAATAACGGCGATGGGACGTTCACCGACGTGACTGCGCGAGCGGGAGTTGCTGCTCCGGGTTGGGCGACCAGCGCCGTGTGGTTCGACTACGACAATGACGGCCGGCTCGATTTGTTTGTCTGCCGCTTTGTTGACTACAGCAAAGAGAAGTTGAAATTTTGCGGTGACCTCCTGAGCGGAGAGCGACACTACTGCATTCCGACCATCTACGACCCGATGCCCTGTTGGTTGTTTCACAACAATGGCGATGGCACGTTTAAGGATGTGAGCAAGGAGGCGGGAGTCACCAGGCCGCTCGCGAAAGCGTGGGGTGCGGTTGCTGCGGATATCAACAATGACGGGAATGTGGATTTGTACGTCACCAACGACACAGTTCCCAATTTTCTGTTCGCGAATCGCGGGAAAGGGAAGTTTGAAGAAATCGGTATGCTGGCCGGCGTTGGGGTAAGCGCCTTCGGCAAGCCTCGTTCCGGGATGGGCGTGGATGCGGCAGACTATGATCAGGATGGATGGATAGACTTGTTCGAAGCTAACGTCGATCAGGAGATGTACTCGCTCTATCACAATGACAAGAACGAGGCCTTCAGCGATGTCGCTCTACCCACGGGCATTGGTGCGGCTACGCGCCTGATGAGCGGGTGGGGATTAAAGTTCTTCGACTATGACAATGATGGAAATCTGGATCTCTTGCTCTGTAACGGACATCCTGATGACAAGGTGGACCAGCGCGTGCCGGGTGTGAAGTTTCTTGAACCGATGCTGTTGTTTCGAAACAACGGGAAGAGCTTTGAGAATGTCAGCCTGCAGAGCGCGCCAATCTTCTCGAGGCCGCTGGCTGGACGCGGAATGGCGCTGGGTGATTTCGACAACGATGGCGCAGTCGATGTTCTGGTTGCGCAGAACAACGCGCCGCCCATCCTGTTGCGGAATCATATCGGCCGCCAGAATCACTGGCTGGGATTGAAACTGGTCGGGAAGAAGGCCAACATCGATGCAGTCGGCGCCACAGTCGCATATCAGGCGGGTGATCTGAAACGCGTGCAGCAAAGGGTAGGCGGCGGTAGTTACCTGTGCTCACATGATCCGCGCATGGTTTTAGGTTTGGGGAAGCGCACCAAGATTGACTGGCTGGAGATCCAATGGCCGCTGCCGAGTGGTAAGAAGGAGCGCTTCTCAGACTTGCCGATCGATCGTTACATTACGATCGTGGACGGGCAGGGACGGTGGACGTAGGGCGGACAAGTCACGTGGGAGCGGAGTTATGAGGCCAGGGTGCATTGTCTTTTCAATCTTCATCGCATGCGGACTGAGTGCGGTTTTTCTTCTTACAGGCCTCTGCCTTGCGCAGATTGGTCCCAGCACGAGGCAGAATCAGGCTGAGCGAACAGAGTCTTCAGCTGCATCGGAACATCGGGCGAGAGCGGAGATGGAGTTGCAGCAAGGGACGCTCCTCTCGCACCAAGCCTCTTTTGCAGAAGCAATCCCGCACCTCCAGGCAGCCCGCGGCCATGTAGCTAACGAGTACGCCGCGAGTTTCAATCTGGCATTGTGCTATGTGGGCACCCGGCAGTACAGGCAAGCGATCGCAGTGCTCGAGGAGCTTCGCAAGGACGGCCACGCCAATGCGGACGTAGAAAACCTGCTGGCGCAAGCTTTGGTCGGCAACAGGGAGTCCGGACTTGCATTTGATGCTCTGAAGCGAGCCTCCACGCTGACACCGAACAACGAGAAGCTCTACATGTTCGTGGCTGACGCGTGCATGGAGCAGCACGATTATGCGCTCGGCCTGAATGTGGTCGATCTTGGATTGACCAGCTTGCCCAACTCTGCCCGCCTGCATTACGAACGCGCTGTGTTTCTGTCGCAACTCGACGAATTTGATCGAGCACGGGTAGATTTTCAGGCAGCACAGAAGCTGGATTCTGACGGCGAGATCAGCTGCCTTGCTGCCGCATACGAAGCGATGTATGCCGGCGAGCCTGCGCGGGCGATTCCCGCCGCGCGTGAAGGTCTCAGTAAGGGACACCAGAACGCAACGTTGCTGACAATCCTTGGTGAGTCCTTACTCCGTGCGGGTGCGCATCCCGGAGAGTCGGAGTTTGGTGAGGCGCAGGCAGCTCTGGAGAAGGCCGTTGCTCTTCAACCCAGAGACGTGAGTGCGCGGACTTCCCTCGGGAGGCTGTACTTGGTGGCTAATCGCACGGCCGCGGCCCTTGCGCAACTTGAAAGAGCTCGGGAACTGGATCCCGGCAATCCTTCTGTTTACGCTCTGCTGGCGAAAGCCTACCAGCGTCAAGGAAATTCGGAACGTGCGCAAGAAGCGCTGACTCGCCTCACCGAACTCAACGCAGCCCAGGCGGAGAAGATCGGCTCCGCTCCCGGAGATCGCAAGGCCTCGTACGCGGGAAGCCGGGCCGAAGAATCTCCCGGGCGTCGTTAAGACGCCTCCAACAACTTACCTCTTTGAGACGATGCGCGGAAAGGGTCTCTTCACGATCCCGGTTCCTTCCTGCACTGCAAGGATCTGGTCGCTGGGCAAGTTGGCCAGCTTGGTGACCATTCCGCTGGGCCAGGTGATTTCAATCCGATCGACGTTAGAGTGTTGCCCCAGTCCAAAGTGGAGTCGCGGGTCCTGAGCGGATTGATAGCTCATCCCGCCTTTTCTCTGATCATTAAGGGCCACATCTCCAGCAGAGGCTTTCACGCGTGTGCCGACACCGTCGCGATTTGATTTCGTGCCGATCAATAAAATCTCCAGCCAGTGATTGGCATTGCCCCCGTCATTGCGCAGAAGTTGAGTCGTCCCGCCGTTATTGCTCACCAGAATGTCGAGATCGCCGTCGTTATCGAAATCCCCGATGGCGGCACCCCGGCTCACAGTTGCCTGCTGAAGATCAGATCCGAGACGATCGCTTACGTTCTCGAAAATTCCATCTCCCATGTTGCGGAACATGAGCTTCGGCTCGGCGTACTGCGTGCCTGCGTGGTAGCGCTGAATGTTGTCGAGAACGTGGCCGTTGGCCATAAAGAGGTCTCGACGGCCGTCGTTGTCGTAGTCGAGGAAACGCGTACCAAACCCGCTCATATGGAAGGTGGCGTAGGAGAGCCTGGAAGAGAATGTGGCGTCGTCGAATGTACCATCCCCACGATTCTGATACAGACGCGCGAGTTGCATGTCGAGATGGGTGACGATCAAGTCCATGCGCGCGTTGCCGGTGGTATCGGCGGCATCCGTGCCCATCCCTGCTTCGAATTGCCCGTCTTCACTGACGGCCACACCCGCCTCATAGCCGATTTCCTTGAATGTGCCATCGCGATTGTTGTGAAAGAGGTAATTCGGCATGTGGTCGTTGGCGATGAAGATGTCCTGCCACCCGTCGTTGTCGTAGTCGAAGGTCACAACGCCGAGCCCGTTCCCCCCCTTTGCCCCGAGGCTGGACGCTTTGCTGACATCTGTGAAAGTGCCGTCGCCATTATTGTGATAGAGCGTAGGCGGTTGGCCGTGATAGTCATCGGGATGGCAGTAGCTGCGCATGCCTGGCCCGCGGTCGCCGCAATAGAAATTGCGCTCAGGTGACCAGTCAACGTAATTAGCAATCACAAGGTCGAGGCGGCCGTCGTTGTCGTAATCGAACCAGGCGGCACTGGAAGCCCAACGGCGCTCGTTTGTGACGCCTGCTCGCGCAGTGACATCGGTAAATGTGCCATCCCCGTTGTTGTGGTAGAGAATGCTTCGCCCGTACCCCAGAACTAATAAATCGGGGAAGCCGTCATTGTCATAGTCGCCGACCGCGACCCCCATCCCGAACAAGCCGTCGGCAGACACGCCCGCTTTTTCGGTCACATCGGTGAAAGTGCCATCGCCGTTGTTCCGGTAGAGCGCGCTGCGCAGAGGCTGCTTGGGCTTGTACACCTGAGTAGGGGCACTGTTCACGAAGTAAAGATCGAGCAGACCGTCCTGGTTGTAATCGATCCATCCACAGCCTGCACCCATTGTCTCGATCAGGTATTTCTCGGATGAGGCAGCCTTGTCGTGCCGGAAGCGAATGCCGACTCGCTCAGTCACATCCACAAAAGAAATTTGACTGGAGGACCTCGGAGCCTGTGTCCAAGCAAGAAGGGCAAGAGCGGCAAGAATGAGTGCCCCACATCCTTTGACGAGGATTTGACTGGAGATTCTGAGCAGAGTGGCTCCCGGCGCTTTCTAAGATGCCACAAAAATTGGCCCCTACGTCCATTTGTGGCATGTAAGTCTTTCACATAGCAGGTTTTTCCGAATTTGATTGACAACGTTCTGGAATAAAGTATACAAAATCCAGCCAACGGTACACGTTTGCTGGGGTGAACTGCAGACAGCCGAGTTTGTCGGGCAATGTGGACCAAACAAAAAGGGGCCTCACTGCCTTCCGCGCGACCAGTTCCCGTGGCGCAAACGCGTTGAACTGTGAGTATCCGTGCAAGCCGCGAGGATGCGAAGGAGGAAGTATGTCTTTCAAGTGTTGGCGGAGTGTCGGGGCCGGCTGGGTTGCCAGTCTTCTACTTACATTGGTCAGCGTGGCTGCGTGGGGGCAGCATGGCTCTGAGGGCAAGATTTCAGTCACCGTGATGGACCCCACCAGTAGTGTGGTGGAAGGAGCCCAACTGGAACTTCGCGACCTCGCCACCAATGAAGTGCGCAAGGGCGAGACGCAGGGAAACGGCACCTATAGCTTCGTGAACCTCTCGCTGGGAACTTACCGACTATCTGTCTCCAAGGGTGGTTTTAAAACCCAGGTATTCGACTCGGTTCTGGTTCAAGCCACCAAGACCACTGACATCAGCGCAATGCTTTCGGTCGGAGCTTTAACTGAAACGGTTGTGGTAAGCGGTGGCGAGACTCCGCTAGTGGAGACAACCTCCTCGGCGATCGGCAATGTGGTCGACCTAAAAGCGATCGAAAGTCTTCCCATCGAGGGTCGCGACTTGACCACAATGACGCAGCTGGTTCCGGGCTACACCGGCACTCTTCGGGACGGAGGTGGCACCTGGAACGGACTGCCATCGATCGCGCAGGGCAACAACATCGATGGCGTGGTGGGCAGCGCCGGACGTATGAAATTCGGCGGCGCGGCGACGCCGGCTGTTCAACCGCGCATCGAGAACATCCAGGAAATGACGGTGCAAACCGATCAGCTCGATCTCAACCAGGGCTTTGGCAATTCCACCATGCAGATTAACTTCGTCACCCGCCGCGGAACCAACTCATTCCATGGGCGTGTGTACGAGGACCATCGCAATTCGGCACTGAACGCGAATGACTGGGTGAGTAATTCCGTCGGACTGCCAAAGAATCACTTCATTCTGAACGAATTTGGTGGCAGCCTGGGTGGCCCCATCATCAAGGACAAACTCTTCTTCTTCGGCACTTTCGCGATGTCAAAGCAGCCGGGCACGACCAACACCAGCATCTGGGTGCTGACGCCGGAGACTCAAGCCGGCAACTTCACTTATACCGACACAAACAACCTAGTCCAAACCGTGAATGTGCTGCAGCTGGCAGCCAATTGCGGGTCTTGCGGCTCGATCCCATCCGCTATCAATCCGCAGACGGCGTCCACATTCCAGTTGGTGAACAACGCAACTGCGCACGGCGCCCTGACAGCGCTGAGCGATCCCAATTTTCAGCAGCTCAGCTGGCAGGTGTCCAATCCGATCACAAAGTACTTCCCGACGGTTCGCGTTGACTACACGCCCTTGGAAAAGTTGAGGTTCAACGTCGCCTTTAACATGACGAAGGACGATCGGCCGGGAGCCAATGCTCCGAACCTCCCAGGCCCAGACTTCGACAAGACAGGTGCTGGGAATCGCTTCAAAAGCTACACCGCCGCGTTGGGCATCAACTATATGTTCTCGCCCACACTGGTGAACGAGTTCCGTGGTGGATTTCTCTACACTGCTAATTTCTTCGGCTACAACGGCGTGACTCCGACCGTGGATACGCAGCAGATCTCCTGGAACTTCCCGAACCTGCCATATCCGTACTCCACGCAGATGAACGGAACGAATTTCCAAATTCCCACCGGTTCGTACTACCCGGTATTCAATGCGTCCGACACGGTAACTTGGCAACACCGGGCACACACTCTTAACTTTGGCTTCTCCTGGTGGCGCGAACAGAATCACTATTACAACGGTGTGCTGGGCTTTCCCGCACTCCAACTCGGGCAGTCGAATGGAAGTGGTCTGGTAAACGGCGATCCGGCGCTCGGTGCGTTCTCCAATGGAGCGGGAGGAACCGTCCCGAACGCTTCGGGAACAGATTTCTCAGAAGCGCAGGCTTTGTATTCCGTTCTGGCGGGCAGAGTGGCCAATGTTGGGGGAAGTTTTGCCTACGACAAGAAGCTGGACTCCTACTGTCAATGCATTGGAACCTACAATCTGGACGAGCTGCAAAAAGCGTTCGGGCTGTTCGTTCAGGATTCCTGGAGGATCAAGCCAACCCTCACTCTCAACTACGGCCTGCGCTGGGATTTCACCTGGCCCGACTATGACTTGACCGGCGCTTATCACTCCGCTGACAACGAGGCTGTGTGGGGCCCGTCAGGAGTCAACAATCTTTTCAATCCCGGCTCGCTGAACGGAACCATGAATCCGATGCTGACGCAGAACAGCTCTCCAGCAAAGCCGTGGTATGTGACACCGCAGCCTGCCCTGGGCATCGCATGGAACCCGCACAGTAGCGGTGGAATGTTCGGGAAGGTCCTAGGCGGAGACAAAACGGTGATCCGTGCGGGCTTCTCGCTTCGCCGCTTCACCGAGCCGCAGCAATACTTCTGGAACCAAGCCTCCGACTACGGCGCATTTTATTTCCAATCGTTCTTCTTGAATGCCAACAACACTGGGCAAACTGGGACATTTGCCCCAGGAAGCTTGGCGCTCGGCGACACGCTGCCTGCGTATGGCTTGGCGCCGCAACAGTACCTCAAGACGGAGCCCGTGTCCGATTTCACGTTCCTGGGCGGACCAGGCGTGAATGGAGTGGAGCCCCACATCCGTCAGCCGTACACCGAATCCTGGAACCTCGGGATTCAGCGGCAACTCGGCGATAGCCGCGCCTTGGAGATCCGATATGTGGGGAACCGCAGCCTGCGCCAGTGGATGACGATCAATCAGAACGAAGTCAACATCTTCGAGAGTGGGTTCCTTGATCAGTTCAAGGCGGCTCAAGCAAACCTCGCGATCAATCAGGCGAACGGCATCACATCATTTGCCAACAACGGTTTTGCTGGGCAGCAGGCTCTGCCGGTATTTGACGCGGCGTTCGCAGGCGAGGCATCCGGTGGGACAGGCGTTCCTTTCGAGGACTACGCCAATAGTGGGTTTATCAACAATCTCCAAACCGGGCAGGCGGGGGCGCTGGCGAACACACTGGCCAGCATCAACGGTCCCGTGCCCTACATCTGCAACCTGGTTGGCCCTGCATTCACTCCCTGCGTGACCAACGCAGGCTACACAGGTACTGGTGCCGGATATCCGATCAACTATTTCCAAGCGAACCCCTTTGCCCAGGGGATCGGGTTGAGTCAATTGGTCGCGAAGGGATATTCCAACTACAACGCCCTGCAGCTGGACTTCCGCCAGCAAGCATGGCACGGGGTCCAGTTTGATGCGAATTACACTTGGTCGCACACGCTGGGTTTGACGACGCAGAACAACTGGCAGGGTGCGGTGAATGTCTTCACACTACGCAACTTGCGGACGTCCTATGCACCTGCTCTGTTCGACATTCGTCACTCCGTCCACATCAGCGGAACCTACGATCTCCCCTTTGGCAAAGGCAGACAATTTGCCAACAAGGGCGGCGTCGTGGACAAAATCGTCGGTGGCTGGACAGTCGGCTCGATCTTCACTTACCAGACCGGCAATCCATTTCCGCTGCAGGGCGGCTACAACACATTTAACGACTATGCGGACAGCGGTGTCGTCCTGACAGGGGTCACGCCGTCGCAGTTGCAGAGCGCCGTGGGCGTCTACCACATTCCCGGAACAGCGACGGTTGCATTTATCAATCCAAAATACCTGACGAGCGCGTCGGGCGGTGGCGCCAATACCGCGTTCATCAATCCCAACACCACGCCAGGAACGACCGGGCAATTGGTGTACCTCCATGGTCCACGCTACGTAACGGATGACATATCCATCACCAAACACATACCCATTACAGAGAGCATCACCTTCCGCTTCCAGACGTCGATGCTGAATGCATTTAATCATCCGAATTTCCAGCCCGGCGCAGGCGACGGCTGTTCGTTCTACTGCTACGCTGCGGGAGGAGGCTTCCCCAACGTACAGTCGCCCGGCTTTGGTATTGGAGGGACCTCCCCTAGCTACCGACCGAGAGTGATCGAGTTCCGAGCGAATCTAGAATTCTGAGGGCTCAACGAGTGAACGCTGCAAGTTGAGATGCACTTGCCGGATGCGCAAACCTGCGACTCCGGCAAGTGCATTCTGTTCTCATTAAAAAATGCTGGGGAGATCTGCAGATTGCCACCTCGTCAACGTTGGTCCCTGATCCTCACGACCGTATTCCTGCTGTTGACTTTACCCGCCATTGCACAGGGAAAGCTTGAGGACTATCAGCGCGCTGCGCGCTTTCTTCCCGGGAATTTGCGACATCGGGTCTTCCTGGGCGAGGTCACGCCACACTGGATTGAGAAGACCGAGCGCTTCTGGTATCAGCGGATCAATCCCAAAGGCGCGGACTTTGTGCTGGTGGACCCGGAGAAGAACACAAGCTCACCAGCCTTTGATCATGCTCGGCTTGCCGCTAGGCTCTCGCAGGCGACCAAACAGAGCTACACGCCTGACGAACTTCCATTCTCGAACTTTGAGTTTGTGGACGGTGAGAAGGCTGTCCGCTTCAAGATCGATGACGCGCGCTGGAGCTGTACGCTCACGAGCTATGAATGCCACGAAGAGCATCCCCCGGAGCAGGCGAACGAAAATCTCTCGCCCAATAAGCGATGGGCGGCATACGTATCCGACCACAACCTGTATCTGCGAGATGTTTCAACAGGTACCGTACTGCAGCTGACACGTGATGGCGTGGCGGGATGGGACTATGCCACGCCACTGCCATCATTGCGTTTGCTGGTCGATCAGAAAACGGAAGAGGTAAAGCAGCCGGCCGCGGTGTTCTGGTCTCCGGATTCTTCGAAGCTGGTCACGTACCGCATTGATTCGCGAAATTCGGGACGCTTTACGAGCCTGCAGTTCGTACCTCCCGACCAGTTGCGCCCACGAGCGTTTACTTATGTGTATCCGCTGCCCGGAGAGGTGCTCGCCAAAGCCGACACAATTATTTTCGACATCCAGTCGGGAGGACGGATCGACGTGCAGAACGCGACGCAAGAGCTCCCCTTCCAGGATGGCCCGGAGTTCGAGTGGTTCCCCGACAGCAAGAGCTTTCGCTACGACTACTACGAACGAGGCTTCAAGGCGCGAGAGTTGCGGGCAGTGGACGCGTCCAGCGGAGAGCAGAGGCTTCTGGTTCGGGAGCAGACCGACTCCTATCTGGATTTTTCAGAATCGTTTATGCGGTTCGTGGACAGTACCCAGGAGATTCTCTGGTCTTCGTCGCGCGATGGATGGAATCACTTGTATCTGTACAACCGGAAGACTGGTGAAGTGAAGAATCAGATCACGCAGGGGCCTTGGGTTGTCAGAAGCATTGAATTTGTCGAGGAGAAGAATCGGCAAGTTTATTTTCTGGCCGGCGGGCGCGAGAAGAACGAAGATCCATATCAAACCCATCTGTACCGGGTCGGATTTGAGGGAAAGGGGCTACAACTGCTGACGCCCGAAAATGCGAATCACAGTGTCAGTTTCTCTCCTGATGGCAAGTTTTTCGTCGACAACTATTCGAGGCCGGTTGTACCAGGCAGGGCGGTGCTGCGGAAGGCAGACGACGGGGCTGAACAACTAGTTTTGGAAAATGCGGATTTCGGGCAGTTAGTGCAGATGGGCTGGAAGCCCCCTGAACCGTTTCATGGGAAGGCGGCAGATGGAACGAGCGATATTTACGGAATGATTTGGCGGCCGTCGAATTTCGATTCCTCGAAAAAGTATCCAGTTGTCGAGCATGTGTATACGGGACCGCAAGGTTTCTTTGTTCCGAAAACCGCCAGTGGGACTTTGTGGCTGCAATCGTTGGCCGAGCTGGGATTCATCGTGGTTATGGTGGATGGGCGCGGAACATTCGGACGCTCCCGCGCCTTCCATCAGTACTCGTATCGTAATCTTGGGGGAGCTCTCGACGATCATGTTGCATTGATCAAACAGATGGCGCAGCGTTATCCATACATGGATCTGACGCGTGTCGGTATCTTCGGAACCTCGGCGGGAGGCTATGGCGCAGCACACGCCATGTTGGCGCATCCCGAGTTCTACAAAGTAGGAGTTTCTATTTCGGGAGATCACGATGCGCGCCTGGATAAAGCCTGGTGGAATGAAAATTATCAAGGCTATCCGGTGCAAGACGACTATGTGGCGCAGTCAAATGTGACCATGGCTGAGCGTTTGCAGGGGCACCTGCTGCTCGAACACGGCGATATCGACGACAACGTGCATCCAGTCGAAACCATGCGCTTTGCAGACGCGCTGATGAAAGCCAACAAGAACTTTGACATGTTGCTGGTTCCCAACATGTATCACGGGGAGAGCGGGGAGCACAGGGAATATTTGATCCGCCGCCGCTGGGACTATTTTGTGCAACATCTGCTCGGAGTGACGCCTCCGGAGAATTTTGAGATCAAAGAAGAGAAGGACGAACTGCGCGCTAGCGGATCACGAAGAAGCGTGCGACATTAATTGCTCTTAAGAACTATGCAGGAAGACACGTACGCGTAATGTACGGAGAGTACGGAGGAAGACTGTGAAGCGTGGGTGCTCAGTCTTTCTTTACAAATGTGCTTGCGCTTGCCTCGCGATTCGGATCGAGCCATGTTCCCGCAGCCTCCGATTCACCGAACCGTTCAGCTGCCGCCTTCAGGATTTCCTCGTCTTTAACCTTCACCAGCGGCGTGTAGCGCGGATGACGTGACTCTTTGAACGGGTCGTTGCGCGCCGCGTTGAAGCAACAAATCATCGACCAGCGCGGCCGATCGGAACGGTTCTGATCCGAACGATGCAGAAGGTTCGCGTGGAAGAACAGACCGTCTCCTGGCTCCATTTCGACGTACACCAGATCCAGCTTCTTGAGTATCTCGTCAACACGATCCTTATCCGCTCCGGCCTGTTCTCCCGAGAGGGAATGCTCAATGCGGCCGAGTTCATGTGAGCGCCGGATCACCTGCAAACATCCATTCTCACGCGTTGCTGGATCGACGGCGATGTAGACGCTGGTAAGAAGCGGGAATAGCA
>Ga0075434_100003180_pt1 | contig 14644 bp, 10 predicted proteins | sample RhiMethybrSRZTD3_FD_75298 | JGI IMG/M metagenome (GOLD analysis project Ga0075434, IMG submission 75298) | Populus rhizosphere microbial communities from Tennessee, USA - Rhizosphere MetaG P. TD hybrid SRZTD3 | ecosystem: Host-associated > Plants > Roots > Rhizosphere > Soil | place: USA... | reverse complement strand
CGTTCGTCACGCTGGAGGGCGTCGGGGGGGATCCCGGGACGGTCGATATCATCGACCTGCAGACGTTGCAGAAAGTAGCGAGCGTCGAGATCGGGAAGCAGGCAGGCGGGATTTGGGTGCTGCCATAAGGCGGCTAACAGCTGTCAGCTATCAGCTATAAGCCGATAGCCGATAGCTGTTTTTGTATATTTAGAGATCGAGAAACGGACTGTCCCCTGGTACGTAGTATCGGCGTGTCCCTGACCCATTCGGTCGACCCTTCGCGACGGCTTGCCTTGCTCAAAGGCAAGGCGGCGCGCGAATTCAGCCGGACGTCCCGCAGCCTGCGATCTCCCAGGCCATCGCAATCGCCCCGCTCTCCGTGGCGCAGGCCGGCGGTCCAGGTGATGGCGCTCGGCGTCCTGGGAGTGTTGCCGTTCGTCGTGCTGGTGCGCGGGTCCGTGTACTTCTACGAGGCCCGCGCGTGGCCGGCGTGGCTCGCCCTGGGCGCCGCCGCCTCTTGCACGCTCGTGCTCGTGGGGGCCTACGGCGCGTGGGTCACACGGCGCATCACGGGGCGCGCGCGGTTCAGCACCGTGTTGAAATGGGTCGCCTTGCCGCTCGTGGCGGGGTATGGCGCGCACGCCCTGATGTTCCTTTCCAGCTCCCATGCCGCCGATGCGGCGGTGCGGGCGGAGTATCACGCCACGCACCCGCTGCTGCGCATCGCGCTGTCCACGTTGTCGCTGGCCCGGCGCGACTTGCTGATCACGGATCTGTCCCGCATCCCCGCGGACTACCCACGCATGGGCCTGCCGGTCAACGACGGCACGCTCCACTACGTCCAGCGGGACGGCTGGTCACACGCGGTGGATTTGCAGACGGGCGGCCGCAGCGAAATCGTGAACCGGTTCGTGGAATTGTACTTCCGGGCGATGGGATTCCGGACGCGGCGGCATGTCGGGACGGGAGATCATCTGCATGTGGAGCTGCCTGTTAACTGATTGCTATCAGCTATCAGCTACTTCCTCTTCAACTCGTCTTCCAGCGCTGTGACGGCGGTCTCCAACTCCGATTCCGTGTTGTAATAGTGGGGAGAGAAGCGCAGCACTGACGTCGTCCGTTTCTCGTCCATGTCCATCACGCCGTCCGCGCGATCGCTCGAGCTGGTGTTGATGCCGCGAGCGCGGAGGCGCAGCTTGATCTCCTCCACATCGCGCCCGTCGATCGCGATCGTGACGATGGCGCAGCGTTCCCGTCCGCGATCGGTGACGCGCACCTGCGGGATCGCGGCGAGGCGGTCACGGAGCATGCCGGCCAGATGCCGGGCGCGGGCGTAGCCTTCCGGTCCCACGTCCAGCGCATAGCCCGCCGCACGGCCGAGGCCCAGGACGAGGGCATAGGAGAACTCCCAGTTCTCGAAGCGGCGCGCGTCGGGCACGAGCTGAAACGCGTCCGGATCGGTCCAGTCCGCGCCGTGCATGTCCACGAACAGCGGATACCATCCGGCGTCCAGCGCCCGATCCGAGACGTACAGGAATCCGATGCCGCGCGGGCCACGCAGGAATTTCCGCGCGGTCGCGGCGAGAAAATCGCAGCCCAGGGCACGGACATCGATCGGGATCTGGCCCACGCTCTGGCAGGCGTCGACAAGGTAGGGGACGCCCAGCCGGTTGCATACGGCGCCGACTTCGGCCGCCGCCTGCACCAGCCCCGAGTTGGTCGGGACCCAGCTGACCGTGACGAGCTTGCACCTGGGGTGGGACGCGAGGCGTCGCACGTCCTCTGGGTCGACGCCGCCTTCCGGCAGATCGGCGGCGCGCCGGATGTCGACGCCGAGTCGCCGGGCCATCGACAGGAACATCAATTGATTGGACGGATAATCGGCGCGAGTCGTGACGATGACGTCGCCGGGATGAAAATCGAACGCCTGGAGCGCCTGGGAAAAGGCGACCGTGGCGTTCTCGACCACCGCGATATTGCGCGTCTCGGTCCCGATGAGGCGCGCGACGGCATCGTAGGCGGCGCGCACCTTCGGACTGGCTTCTTCGGCGGCTTCGTAGCCGCCGATTTCCGTCTCGCGCCGCAGATGCGCGGCGATTACTTCCAGCACCGGCTGGGGCATCAGCGCGGCGCCCGCGTTGTTCAAATGGACTCTGGTGGCGCACCCGGGCGTTTCGGTGCGCCACCGGGACAGAGTGGCCGGTTCGGTCAGCGCCGTCTCGCGGGCGCCGGTGCGGGAGGTGGAGGCAGCGGGACGTTGCTGTTCCACATCAGCGTATTGAATTTCCAGGCGCCGCCGGTCTGGCGATATTCGCCGACCCATTTGCCGGTATCCGCGAAGGCCATGGTGCCGGCCGGGGCGGTCGCGCCCGGAGTCATCGTGATTTCGTAGACGCCGCGGGCGAAGGCCAACGGGCCGTTCGCGCTGACCTGGTCGACCGAGATGTGGACCGTCCACTGGCCCATGCTGAACAGCTGGGACTGAAACGCCACGATCCCGTCGTGCCCCATGACGGGCCGTGCGTTGGGCGGAAGCTCGTAGCCCCGATCCGTGAACGCCGCAGCGATGGACTCAGGCTGCGCGGCGGTGACCCACCCTTCCCACCGCCTCGCGACGGCCTCGATCTGAGGCCGCACCGCGGCGGCTTCCTGTTCCATCCGCGCCTGCGCCTGCTCAGGCGTTTCCGGCTTCGGTTTGCAGCTCGCTGTTCCCAAAAGCGCGGTGGCACAGAGAATTCCAACAGCTCGCATACCGCCTCCATGAGTGGTTTTCCATACGCTTCAGTGAGTGATGCCAAGCCCCAAAGCTAGACCTACGGCGCTGATGCGGCAGGCCGGACCTGGGTGCTCCAAAGTACCGCGTGAACTGCCGAGTCGCCTCTCACGTGACTGCTTCATGGGAGGCGGGTGTCCCAGAGCACCGCGTGAAAAGTCGAATCGCCGGCCGTGTAGCTGATTCCCACCACCTGGCCGCGGTTGTTGATCGCTACGGGCTGTCCGATGGTTCCCCCGAGAGTGCCGAGGTCGGTCATCGTCCCGTTGTGCCAGAGAAACGCATGAAGGTCCTGGCTCGCCGTGTAGCTCACCCCAACGACCTGACCGAGATCATTGATCGTCACGGCATTGCTATAGGTTCCACCCAGCGTGCCGAGGTCGGTCATCGACCCATTCTGCCAAATGAAGGCGTGGCCACCACCATTGCCGACTGTGTAGCTCCATCCGACTACCTGCCCAAGGGTGTTGACCGCCACGGCTTCGCTGTGGCTTCCGCCCAGGGTGCCGAGGTCGGTCATCGTTCCGTTCTGCCAGAGGAATCCATGTCGTGTGGAGTCGCCTGACATCGTGCTGGCTCCGGCGACCTGGCCCTGGTCATTGATGGCCGTGGCGTAGCTGTAGGTTCCGCCTAGCGTCCCGAGGTCCATCATTGTCCCATTCTGCCAGCGGTACGCGTGCTCTTGCGCGCTATCCGTTCCGCTGCTGCCCACGATCTGGCCCAGGGAGTTGATCGCCGCGACGTAACTGTACGCGCCTCCTAGAGTGCCGAGGTCGGTCATCGCGCCACCCTCCCAAAGGACCCCGTGCGTCGTGGTGCCCCCGGACGTTCGGCTGATCCCGGCGACCTGGCCATGGTTGTTGACTGCCACGGCCGAGCTGAAGGCTCCGCCCAGGGTGCCGAGGTCGGTCATCGTTCCGTTCTGCCAGAGGAACCCGTGCGTGGTGTCACCTAGGACGGTGCTCAGCCCCACGACTTGCCCGATTGCGTTGATCGCCATGGCGCGGCTGTAGGTGCCGCCCAGCGTGCCGAGGCCGGTCATCGCTCCGTTCTGCCAGAGAAACGCGTGCCTGAACGAGTCGCCTGCCGTGAAGCCCATTCCCACGACCTGGCCCAGGTCGTTGACCGCCTCCGGTTCGCTGTGCGCTCCGCCCAGTGTGCCGAGGTCGGTGATGGTGACCTCGCGCAGGAGTGGGGGAAAGCCGCCGTCCGTGCATGCACTGAGGACAGCCGCTGTGAGGATCACCCGGAGACGACGCATGGATGGATCGAGAATCCGGTCCCAGGTGCACCCTGTCAAGCAGGGGCGGTGCGTCGCAATGATAGGCACCGCGTAAAATCGCCTACCGGATTTCTGTCCTGTCGCCCTACCGTGCAGGGTGCTCGCGCGCGTGCGCTCCGCCGCCGTACTCGGTATCGATGCCTATCTGGTCGACGTCGAGACCGACATCGCCAACGGGTTGCCCACCTTTGCCACGGTCGGCCTGCCGCAGGGCGCGGTGAAGGAGGGGCGGGAGCGCGTGCTTGCCGCGATCGCGAATACGGGCTACACGTTCCCGTTGAAGCGCATCACCGTCAATCTCGCCCCGGCCGACGTCCGGAAAGACGGCTCGGGATTCGATCTACCCATCGCGGTCGGGATCCTCGCGGCCACGGAGCAGATCACGGCTGAGCGCCTGGGGCGCGTCGTGGTGCTGGGCGAGCTGGGACTGGAAGGGGCGATCCGCCCGGTGCGGGGTGTCCTGCCGGTGGCGCTCGCCGCCCGCGCCGCGGGGGCTGAAGCGCTGGTGTTGCCGATGGACAATCTGGCCGAAGCCGGGGTCGTCTCCGGGCTGCGCGTGCTCGGGGCACCAGGCTTGAGCGATCTGGCCGATTTCCTCGACGGTCGCGCGGAGCTGCCGTCCGCCGAGGTCGATATCGCACGCCTGTTCACCGAGCGTGCGCGGGACGAAGTCGATTTCGCCGAAGTGAAAGGTCAGCCCCACGCCAAGCGCGCACTCGAGGTGGCGGCGGCCGGGGCGCACAACGTCATCATGGTCGGCCCTCCCGGGTCGGGCAAAACGATGCTGGCGCGCCGGCTCCCCACCATCCTGCCGCAAATGAGTCTCGAAGAAGCGCTCGAGACCACCAAGATCCATTCCGTGGCGGGCGTCTTGCCGCTGGGCGAGTCACTCGTCGCGCGGCGCCCGTTCCGCGCGCCACATCACACGATTTCGGATGCCGGGTTGATCGGCGGGGGATCCTATCCCCGGCCCGGCGAGGTGAGCCTGGCGCACGGTGGCGTGTTGTTCCTGGACGAGCTGCCCGAGTTCAGGAAAAACGTGCTCGAGGTCCTGCGCCAGCCGCTCGAAGACGGGGTCGTCACCATCGCGCGGGCGGCGATGAGCCTCGCGTATCCCGCCCGCTTCATGCTCGCGGCCGCGATGAATCCGTGTCCCTGCGGCTGGTTCGGCGATCCGGCGCACACGTGCTCCTGCGGCAGCGTCGGTGTCCAGCGGTATCTCGCACGGGTGTCGGGTCCGTTATTGGATCGGATCGATATCCACCTCGAGGTGCCGGCGGTCGCTTACCAGGCGCTGGCGGAGCGGGGTGGAGCCGAGCCGAGTGAGGCGATCCGGGAGCGGGTGGACCGGGCACGCCTGGTGCAGCGGGAGCGGTTTGCGAAACGCCCCGGCATTCACGCCAATGCCCACATGGCGCCGCGCGACCTGCGCGTGTTCTGCCGCGTGTCCGATGGCGCGGACGCGCTGCTGCGCACGGCGATCACGCGTCTCGGTCTCTCGGCGCGAGGGTACCACCGGATTCTCAAGATCGCCCGCACCATCGCCGACCTCGATGGCTGCGCGGGGTTGGACCCCAAGCACATCAGTGAGGCGATCCAGTACCGGAGCCTGGACCGGCGCGGGGCGTAGCAGCCCAGGACCAAAAAAAAGAAGAGAGTGTCTCAGTCATGGGGTGATCGGCACCGCGGACTTGACCGATCGGGACCATTGTCGAATTATGGTGTCCCGTCGCGGGCTGCACGATGCAGCGCCGCGCCGGAACGGAAGGAGCCACGGAGTGGAGAGTTTTGGGACGCTCGACGGTCGGCCGCTCGACCGCATCCTCGTGAAGGCCGTGGGGGCCAGGGCGAGGGTGAGTTGAAGGTGCTCGACCTCCACCAGGTGTCCGCGGTCCCGGCCCCACCGCCGGATCACCCGCCGCTGGTTCTTGTCGCGGACGAGGACGCCACGAGCCGCGTGACCCTGGCCGAGTTGCTCCGCGCCAACGGCTTCCGGGTGGTAGATGCGGCGGATGGCACGACCGCGCTGGAGCGAGTCGCTGCTCTCCGACCCGATCTCGTAGTGCTCGACGTCATGATGCCCGGCCTCGACGGATTCGAGGTCTGCGCCCGGATCCGGGCGCTGCCAGCGGTGGCGCTCACCCCCGTGCTGGTGTTGACAGCCCTCGACGATCGCGGTGCTCTCGAGCGCGCCTTTGGGGTCGGCGCCACCGATTTTGTGACCAAGCCGGTCGCGCCGATCCTGCTGACGCACCGCGTGCGCTTCCTGCTGCGCATGAGCGCGGCGCTCGAGGAGGCACGCCGCAGCGAGGCGCGCCTCGCCGAGGCCCAGCGCATCGCGCGCGTCGGGAACTGGGAGTGGCACGTGCCCTCGGGGGTGTTCCGCGGCTCGGCCGAAGCGTGCCGGCTGCTCGGGCTCGGCACCGAGGCATCGGAGTATCCTATCGAGCGGTTGTATCAGCAGGTGGTTTCGGACGAGCGCGAGCAGCTGAAACAGGAGCTGAACGTCGTGTCGGCGGGCGGGGCGACGCTGAACTGTGAGCATCAGGTGCTGGTCGAAGGCTGGCCCGAGCGCCAGGTGCACCTGTTGGCCGAGGCCGTGCACGGCGACGGCGGCATCAGCCGGGTGATGGGAACCGTCCAGGATGTGACCGAGCGTGTCCAGACGCAGCTGCGCATCCAGACGCTCGCGTATCACGACGCGCTGACCGGCTTGCCGAATCGCCGCCACTTCTCCGACCAGCTCCACAGGGTTCTGGCCGCGGCGCGGCGCAAAGAGCGCCGGGCCGCCGTGCTGCTCGTGGACCTTGATGACTTCAAGCGAATCAACGACACGCTGGGCCATTCGGCCGGGGACCAGGTGCTCGTAGAGGTCGCCGGACGACTGCAGGAAGTGGTGCGAGCCTACGACACCGTGGGGCGCGAGTTTGCACCGGAGATGCCGCATACGATCGCGCGGCTCGGCGGCGACGAGTTCCTCATCACCGTCGCCGATCTCACCTCCGGCGAGGACGCCGCGATCGTGGCGGGGCGGGTGCTGAAGGCATTCGCGGCGCCCCTCCGGATCGCGGGGCAGGACCTGTTCGTGTCGGCGAGCATCGGCATCAGTGTATTCCCTGAGGACGGCGCCGATCTGGAGTCGCTGCTCAAGCACGCCGACGTGGCGCTGTACCAGGCGAAGGATGCGGGCCGCAACACGGGTGAGTTCTTCAACCATTCGATGAACGCCGCCGCCCTCCACCGCCTGCTGCTCGAGACCAATCTGCGACGGGCGGTGGAGCGCGACGAGATCGCGGTGCACTACCAGCCGTTGATAGACGCGCGCGACGGGCGGCCGATCGGGGTCGAGGCGCTGCTGCGGTGGACGGACCCCGAGCTGGGCCTGGTCGCGCCGATGCAGTTCGTGCCGGTAGCGGAGCGAATCGGGCTGATCGCCGCGCTGACACGACTCGTGCTGCGCCGCACGTGCGAGCAGCTCGCCGCCTGGCACGACGCCGGATTCAAGTCGCTGCGCGCGTCGATCAACCTGTCGCCGCAGCTGTTGCGGCGGCCGGATGTGGTCCACGAGCTCGCCGGCCCGCCGATCGCGGCGGGGCTCGATCCCGGCTGGATCGAGTTGGAGATCACCGAGAGCGCGCTCATGGGGAAGCCCCAGGAAGCCGAGCGGGCCCTGGCTGAGCTCAAGGGTCGCGGCTTCCGACTCTCCCTCGACGACTTCGGCACCGGCTACTCATCCCTTGGCCACCTGCGCCGGTTCCCATTCGACACGCTGAAGATCGACCGCGCGTTTGTGCAGGACGTCGCCGTGAACCAGACCGACGCCGCCATCGTCGCCGCCATCGTCACCCTCGCCCGGAGCCTGCGCCTCGAGCCGGTGGCCGAAGGCGTCGAGAGCGAAGCCCAGCGCAGCGTCCTGCTGCAGCAGGGCTGCCCGCTCATGCAGGGTTACCTGTTTGGCCGGCCGATGCCGGCGGAGGAGTGCGGCCGCTTTCTGACGCGGGCCAGTGCGGCCGCGAGCGCAAAGCGATGATGCGGCGCGGGGTCTGACTACTGTCGCTCGCGCTGCGCCCGCTGCCGCAGATTCGCGTTGGGATCGTTCGCCGCGATGTCGGCGAGCTTGGCGCGCGCGTCCCGATCGCCGCGCTCGGCCAGCAGCTTGATCAGCCGCTCCTGCAGGTCGGGATGGTGAATCGAGTCGTACAACGCCACCAGGTCGGTTGTCGGCACACCGGCTTCGCTCAGGACGCGGAGCGCCCGGTCGCGCAGGTCGCTGTGCGCGTTCGCATCAAGGGCCACGCGGCGTACGAAGCGAACGTTCTCGACGCCCCCCGCCTCCCCGAGCGCGCGCAACACGCGTTCCTGTAGGTCGGGGTTGTCCAGGCGGTCGTAGACCTCACGCAGGTACGGGCTTTCCGTCTGCTCACCCAGTACCCGTAGCGCCCGGTCTCGCGCCTCGACCGGCTCCGTGCGATCCACGGCGACGGACCGAAGCCAGGCGATCGCGTCCGAGTCCCCGGTTTCCCCGACCACACGGATCGCGCGGTCCTTGAGCTCGGGTTGGGCGAGGTCCGAGTACAGGGCTTTCACGCGCCTGGTCTCGTGGAGGTCCTCCCCGAGCACCCGAATGGCGCGCTCCCGCAGCTCGAGGTCTTCCTCCGCGTTGCGTGCCAAGCGCTCGATCCATTCGACATTGGCGGCGCTCGGTGACTCGCCGAGCGCACGAATCACTCGCTCCTTCAGTTGAGTTCGCGTCAGGCGGCGATACAGGTCTTTCAGAAAAGCGTCGCCCGCCGGCAGCGCCACGACCCGAATCGCGCGCTCGCGCACTTCGAGATCGTCGCTGTCATCGGCGGCGATCGCCCGCACGTGCCCATCCGCCTCCGTGTTGCCCTCGCGCCGTGCGGTCCACCCGATCCATTTCAACGCCTGCTCGCGATTGGCGGGGGCGAGCCGCCGATCGTCCGCCATCGCCACGAGCCGCGGCGATATCGTGACGCTGTCCGCCAGGGCCGCGGCGAGCAGTACCCGGGAGCTCAGGTCCTCCGGCGCCCGGCGGGCGAGCGCGAGCAGGAAGTCGACCGCCGCCTGTGTCGACACCACGCCGAGGTCCCGTCCACGGCCGTTTCCGCCGGCGCCAACGGACGGCTGTACCAGGCGAACCTGGCCTTCGCGAACACCGAGCTGCACCCGCACAGGCCCATGTGTGCACACCTGGCTCTGCATGTCCCACGAACCGATGGTCATGCCCCAATCGGACGAAAACATCACCATCTGGGACCCCGGCTCGAGCCACCGCATCATGATGACGCGGCCGTCGCCGCATACGTCGGGACGTGCCGCATAGGTAAACGTGGCCTCGCCGTTGCGAACGGCGGCCACCCGGTCGGCCAGCTGCTGAGCCGCCGCCTGGAGGGGAGCAGCGGCGAGGATAGCGAAGGACAGGACGCGGCGCATCGACGGTCTCCTGGAAGGACTCTTGTGAGACAACGCCGCAGGACGAACGGTTGCCTGGATCAGTGCAGGGCGATGATACGCCATCCCATGGCGCCCAACCGCAGCGTGGCCTGCCAGGACACTGCCCGATTGCCCGACGTTCCACCCTGCATCTCGGTGTAATCGTAGGAGCCGGTAAGGGTCGCCTGCGCCTCGGCGGGTCCCAGTCGATTCACGTCGCTGGCATGCAGCTGCATCGTGACGTCCCGCATCCCCAGGAACTCCCGCCCCCATTGCTGGGCCTGCTCGTCCGTCATCCGGGGATACACGACGCGCAGGCGGGGCAGGCTCTTGGCGCTGAACGCGTCCGCGAACTCGGCGGCCACCTGTTCGACCTCACCTCGCAGTCCCTGGCCTCCGCCACCAAATCCACCGCCGCGGCGAGGGCGGCCCTGGGCACCGGCCTCGGCCGTGGACCAACGCTCCGTCGCCGACGAGAGTCGTGCCGTCGCCTCGCCGTATTTGCCGTCGCGCGCCAGCGCTTCGGCCGCGGCGGCATCGGCGTCGCCGGCCGCCAGCTCCTGCGGGGTGGCGCCGGCCGACACGGCACGCACCCGACGCGCGATGGCACGACCCGCTGCGAGGCTGTAGTCGGTTCGCGATCCCGCGCTGGGACGCACTGAGATCTGCGGTGGGGTTCGGGTGCCGCCGGTGCGGTCACTGAGGCGAACCGTTTCCGCGGGGGTTCGCTCGACCACTTTCACGGTTTCGACCGGTGCCGGGGCCGAAGCCGGCGTTGTCGTGGTTGACACCGAGGGCTGCGTGGAGGGGCTCGGACGCAGCAGCATCCAGGCTCCCACTCCGACCCCGGCCAGCGCGAGAACGGGGATCGCCCACACGAGGGGCGAGCGCCCGGTCTTCGGCTTGACTGGCGCGGCCGCGGGCGGCGCACCCGTGCGCGTCGCGGGACGCCGGTCCTTGGGCGTTGTTGTCTTGGTCGCTGGGGGCGGCGCGAGACGATTGGCGGGGACGGGACTCATCGGCGTCCGGATCGTCTCGGCGGGGCTCGCTGCGCGACCGCCGGCCAGCTCGACCAGCTGAGCCCGGATCGGATCGTCGTTCCCGATCGGGACTCCGCCCATCTCCCGCGCGGCCGATTCGATGTCGGGCCAGCGCGCCTCGGGCTCTTTTTCCAGCATGCGCATCACGGCCGCATTGATCTCGGGAGGGCAATCGTCGCGGAGGTCGCCGATGGGCGGTGGCGTCTCGTGGACGTGCGCGAACAGCAGCCCCATCGTCGTCTCGGCGTGGAAGGGGACCTGGCCGCCGAGCATTTCGTACGCCACGATCCCCAGGGAATACTGATCCGAAGCGCCGGTCAGCTCGCGCTTGGCCGCGCATTGCTCGGGACTCATGTAGGACGGCGTCCCGATCGTGGCGCCGGTTTGGGTCAATCCTTGGGACTCCGAGACCTTGGCGATGCCGAAATCGGTGACGACCGCCCAGCCGTCGGCATCGATCATGATGTTGGCGGGTTTGATGTCGCGGTGCACCACGCCGCGGCGGTGGGCGTACCCGAGCGCGGCGCTGACCTGATACAGAATGGCCTGGACCAGCGGGAACGGCATCTGTCCCAGCTGATGCACGATCGACTCGAGCGAGCGCCCTTCCACGAACTTCATGACGAAATACACGATCTCGGGGCTCTCCCGTACCGCGTAGATCGGAATGATGTGCGGATGACTGAGCGACGCCGCGGTGCGGGCCTCGCGCTTGAAGCGCTCGACCATACCCGCGGCGCTGAACAGGGCGGGAGCCATGACCTTGATCGCAACCCTGCGATCGAGCGCGATGTCGTGCGCCAGAAACACGGAGGCCATGCCGCCCTGACCCAGCTCGCCCTTGACCTCGTATTCGCCGATGGTGGCGCGCCGCAGCGCCTCGATCAGGCTTCCCGGCGTGACGTGCAACCGGGTCGCATCCCCAGGCGCGGCGTACGCCGTGGCGACCTGCCCCTGCTGACCCGATACGTCGGCGCCGCAATTGGTGCAGGCGCGCGCGCCGGGCAGGACGGGCGTGCCGCAGCGCGCGCAGGAGGTCGTCGGGGCGGTCATGGATTCAATATATTCTCCCGACTCTTCGCACGAGGATCACCGTGGGGATGAAATCGTCTGGGCGACACCTCTCGATCCTGACCCTGGGATTCCTGGCCGTGGTCATGCCGGGAGCCACGGCGCAAAGCTTGACACCCGACCAGTCGCTGAGCCGGGAGATTCTGGCCGAATTGATCGGGATCAACACCACTCTCGAGCACGGCAGCACGACGCCTGCCGCCGAAGCGGTTGCGCGGCGCCTCCTGGCGGCCGGGTTTCCGGCAGCCGATGTGCAGGTCGTCGGTCCGACGGAGACCAACAAGAACCTCGTCGCGCGATTGCGGGGGACGGGGAAGCGTCGCCCGATCCTGCTGCTCGCCCATCTGGATGTGGTCGAAGCCCTGCGATCCGACTGGTCGATGGATCCGTTCACGCTCACCGAGCGTGACGGATACTTCTACGGCCGCGGCACGAGCGACATCAAGGACATGGCCGCGATTTTCGTGGCGACTTTGATCCGCTTGAAACGCGAGCACTTCGTCCCCGACCGCGACATCATCCTGGCGCTGGAATCGGGGGAAGAGACCTCCGGCGCGGGCATGCGGTGGCTGCTCTCGGCGCGGCGTGACCTGATCGATGCCGAATACTGCATCAATGGGGACGCCGGAGATCCCCTGGAGCAGGACGGGAAACCGGTTGTCCGCGTGGTGCAGGCGAGCGAGAAGGTGTACCACGACCTCCGCTTCGAGGTCCACAATCCGGGTGGACACAGCTCGCTGCCGGTTCCAGACAACGCGATCTACCGGCTCGCGGCCGCGCTCGAGCGCCTCGCCGCGTTTCGCTTTCCCCTGAGCCTGAACCCGGTTACCCGGGTCTACTTCGAGCGCATGGCCGCCACCCAACCGCCCGACGTCGCGGCGGACATGCGCGCCCTGCTCGGGGATCCGATCGATTCGGCCGCCGCGGATCGGCTCTCCCGGCGCTCACCACTCTTCAACTCCATGCTGCACACGACGTGCGTGGCGACCCGTTTGGACGCGGGGCACGCCAACAACGCGCTGCCGCAGACCGCGCGCGCCACGGTCAATTGCCGCATGTTGCCCCAGGACCCGACCGAACGGGTGGAAGCGCTGCTCCGCGACGTCGTGGCCGACACCGCCGTCCATGTGATTGCCATCGATACCGCCGTGCCTTCACCGCCCTCGCCGATCACACCCGATGTGTTCGGTCCGCTGGAGCGGGTCACCCATCAGATGTGGCCCGGGGTGCCGATCATCCCCAATATGGAAACGGGGGCGACCGACGGGCTCTTTCTGCGTAACGCGGGGGTCCCGGTCTACGGCGTGTCCGGAGTGTTCGTGGACGAGCACGACATACGGGCGCACGGCCGCGACGAGCGGATCGGCGTCCGGGAGTACTACGCCGGACTCGAGTTCACGTACCGCTTCGTGAAAGCCCTCGCCAAGCCGTGAGAACCTGGCTAGAGCAGAACGCGGGGTTGAGCCCGTTGCTGCAGGACCGGCTCCTGTCCACGCTGCTCATCGTGGTCGCCTTGTGGGCCTTGCAGTACCTGATTCTCGCGCTGGTCTATCGCGGCAAGCGCGATCCGCGGGCGCGCTACCGGTGGCGCAAGACGATCGGCTACCTGGCGCTGCTCGTCGGGATCGTGCTGCTGTGGCACATCTGGATCGGGCGCGTCAGCGCGCTCGCCACTTTCCTCGGCCTCTTGTCGGCCGGTCTCGCGATCGCGCTCAAGGACACGGTCCAGAACCTGGCCGGCTGGGCCTTCATCGTATGGACCCGTCCGTTCGACGTGGGCGACCGGGTGCAGGTCGGCTCGCATGCGGGCGACGTGATCGATATCCAACTGTTTCAGTTCACGCTGAACGAGATCGGCAACTGGGTGGACGCGGACCAGAGCACCGGCCGCATCGTTCACGTGCCCAACGGCAAGGTCTTGTCCGAGCCGATCGCCAATTACGACCGGGGATTTCCCTACATTTGGAACGAAGTGCCCGTCACCATCACGTTCGAGAGCAACTGGCAACGGGCGAAGGAGCTGCTGGAAGGCATCGCCGCCCGCCATGCCGAGCAGCTCACGGAGCAGGTCGAACAGAAGCTGCTGGAAGCCTCGAGGCAGTATCTGATCGCCTACACCAAGCTGACTCCCATCGTCTATGTGCGGGTGCGTGACTCCGGGATCTGTCTCACGAGTCGCTATCTGATCCGATCGCGGTTTCGCCGCGGCTCGGAGAACGCGATCTGGCAGGATGTGTTGGAGGCGTTCGCGGCAGAGCCGGACATCGACTTCGCCTACCCGACCACCCGTCAGGTGGTAGCGCCCAAGCGTCCGGTCCGGGGAGGGGGAGGTGGGGGGGCAGGGGGAACGACGCCGTTACCGAGTGGTGGTTGACGGCGCACATTGACGAGGGCGCACGGCCGGTCATATGATTGGCGCCCATTCACTCTCGAGGAGCCCTGCATGCTGCGTCGCGTCGTCCACGTGGCTCTGTGCGTTTCCGCGTTCACCGTTGCGTCTCCTGGCCCGGCTGCGGCGCAGAACCTGCGCGACGAACTCCGGCAGCTGTTCACCTTCGGGACCTGCGGCGAGCTCGTGTGTCTCTCCAACCTGACCGGCATTCACGGCGAGCACTTCAAGCTGTCCGCGGACAGTGACGGGACGGCGTTGATCGGCTTCCTGGGCAGCTCCATCGGATTGAGCGTGTCCAACACGCCGATCAGCTCGTCGTCGAGCGGCACGACGTTCAAGCTCGTGGGTGGGGTTCCGGTCAAGACGTCGACGTCCGCCGGCCCGATCTTCGGCGAGCGCGCGCAGACGCTGGGCCGCGGCCGGTGGTTCGTGGGCCTCGGTCTGACACAGATGAACTTCGAGCGGTTGCGGGGCGTCCCCTTGAACGGGATTACGTTCAACTACACGCATCAGGACGTCGGTGACTCGGCGACGGGGGCCGGAATCGATACGCTGGGCAGCCCCGCCTTCGAGAACGACTTCATCAACGTCAAGATGGCGCTCGACGTAAACCTGCTCGTCGCCTCGCTCTCAATGACGTACGGCCTGGT
>Ga0075434_100003176_pt1 | contig 14649 bp, 8 predicted proteins | sample RhiMethybrSRZTD3_FD_75298 | JGI IMG/M metagenome (GOLD analysis project Ga0075434, IMG submission 75298) | Populus rhizosphere microbial communities from Tennessee, USA - Rhizosphere MetaG P. TD hybrid SRZTD3 | ecosystem: Host-associated > Plants > Roots > Rhizosphere > Soil | place: USA... | reverse complement strand
TCAAGTACGACAAGAACGACAACTACGTGATGGCGTGGGGCGAGAAGGGCGAGGGGACGGCGCAGAAGCCTGAAACGCGTCCCGGCTACTTCAACAGCGTGCACGGCATCGCCGTCGATCCGATCGAGCATCTCGTCTACGTCAACGATCGCAACAACCGCCGCATTCAGGTGTTCGACGAGAACGGCAAGTTCGTGCGCATGTGGAGCATCGGCGCGCCGCCGTCGGACCTGCATCTGATCATCATGGACGGGTCGCGCAACATCTGGGGCGCCGATCGCGGCACCTCGAAGATGATCAAGTGGGATCGCGACGGGAACTTCCAGTACTCGTGGGGCACCTGGGGCGATTTTCCCGGCGGCATGTGGGGCGTGCACGGCCTGAGCATCGACTCCGACGGCAACTTCTATGTCGCCGAAGTCGATAGCGGCCGCGTGCAGAAGTTCAAGCCGCGCGCCGGCGCGCGGCAGGAGTTCCTGCTGACGAAGCTGCCCGCGCCTTCCTACGGGACGAAGTAGTCCAATTACCTCGAAGTGCAGGGGCGGGTCTTCAGACCCGCCCCGCGCTATCCTGAAAGCCTGCTCTATCTCCTCTTCTTCCTATCCGGCATCAGCGGCCTGATCTATCAGGTCGTGTGGGTGCGCGTCTTCGGCAACGTTTTCGGCAACACCGTCTATTCCGCGTCGCTCGTCGTCGCTGTGTTCATGCTCGGGCTCGGTGTCGGCAGCTACCTGGCCGGACGCTGGGCGGATCGCCGATACGCGGTGGACGCAGAGATGCCGCTGCGTCTGTACGGGTACTTCGAGCTGCTGATTGCCGCAATGGGTGCGGCGATCGCGTTGACGCTCCCGCACCTCGATCGCCTCTCGGTGCTCGTCACCTCCTATCAACGTGATGCGAATGGTTGGTACGTAATCACGGCCGCCTCATACGCGGCCCGTGTGGCCATTGCCGCCGGTCTGCTCACGCCGATCACGCTGCTGATGGGCGGCACGCTGACGTTGTTGATCCGTTATCTGGTGCGCGCGGACGTGGAAGCACAGTCGCGCCGCATCGCCGTTCTATATGCAGTAAACACCGCCGGCGCGGCGGCCGGATGTTTCCTCACCGACTTCACGCTCGTTCCCTCGATTGGCTTGCTCGCGACGCAGATCGTTGCGGTGCTACTGAACGCAATCGCCGGTGTTGGCGCAATCGCGCTGGGCCGGCTGAAGCGGGCCCCTACGTCCTCGAAATCAAAGACCAAATCACCAACCACGAATCGTAAATCGCGACGAATCGAATCCGACCCGACCCCGGAACCCCGGCCAGCGAGCGCGCTTGTCATGGTCGCGATGGCCCTCGCGCTCTCCGGCTTTGCCGGTCTCGGCATGGAGATTCTGTGGTTCCGCCACTTCTCGATCATGCTCGGCGCTTTCCGTGCGGTGTTCTCGCTGCTGCTGACGATCATTCTCGTTGGCATCGGGGCCGGCTCGTTCATTTCGAGCGCGCTGCAGAGGCGCACCGGTGATGCCGGCGCATGGCTGCTTGGCATGCAGTCGCTATTCATCGTCTTCACGCTGGCGGGAATGTGGGCGGCGAATTCAGCGCCGATTGATCAAACGGTATCGACGGCGATTAACGCGAGTGCATCGCGACCATCGGCGTTCGCGGAGCTGTGGTTCAACATCCGCCCGATGCTGCCGGAGGTGATGTTGCCGGCGCTGCTGATGGGATTCAGCTTTCCGCTCGGCAACACGCTCGTCCAGCATGCGGAGCTGGCCGTCGGTCGCCGCGCCGGCCTGCTGTATCTCGCCAATACCGGCGGCGCGGTGTGCGGCAGCCTCGTCTCGGGCTTTCTGTTGCTGCCGTTGTTGGGTCTTCAGGCAAGCACGACCATCCTGGCGACTGTCGCCGCTATCGGATTAGTCCCTCTGTTTCTCGCTATTCGAATCCCGAACCCCGAATCCCGAATCCAGACGGCGGTACCGCTTGCTGCCGCCGCCATCGCCATCGCGGCATGGCTCTTCCTGCCGTCCGACTACATCTCCAATCGCGCGCTGCCGAAGCCCGAGCCGAACGAACGCGTGCTCGATCAAACCGAAGGCGTCAACGAGATCGTGACCATCACCGAGACGACCGGCAAGGGACGGCGCCTGATGACGAACGGCCACGCGATGTCGGCGACGTGGCCGCTGTCGCAGCGCTACATGCGCGCGCTCGCCCACGTGCCGCTGCTCATGACGGACAACCCGGAGCGGGTGCTCGTCATCGGCTTCGGCGTCGGCAACACGACCGCTGCCGCCACGCTGCATCCATCCGTTCAACACGTCGAAGTCGCGGATCTGTCCCGCAACGTCCTCAATCACGCGGGCTTCTTCGACGGGGCGAACGGCAACGTGATCCGCTATCCGCGTGTGTCAATCTACGTCAACGACGGCCGCCACCATCTGCTCATGGAATCGCGCGCGTCGTATGACCTCATCACGCTCGAGCCGCCGCCGATCGGCTACGCCGGCGTTGCGTCGCTCTACTCGGAGGAGTTCTATGCGCTCGCGCGCTCGCGTCTGAAGCCCAAGGGATTTGTCAGCCAGTGGCTCCCCTCATATCAGGTCCCGACGGAGACGACGCTCTCGATGATCAAATCGTTCGTCGACGTGTTCCCGCAATCGGTGCTGCTGTCGGGAGCGGAGGCGGATCTGATTCTGATCGGCGCCAACGATCGAATCGAGATCGATCCGTACCAATTGTTTACCGCGATGACGCAGCGCCCTGCTGTACGCGCCGATCTCGCACGTTTGAGTCTCGGCACCCCGCGCGAGATTGTGGGTATGTTCCTGGGCGACGCGCAGAAGCTGGCGGAGTCGACACGAGACGTGGTGCCGGTGACAGACGACCGGCCAGTGCAGGAATACGGTGTGCGATCGCTGCTGAATCTCGGTGAATTCGTGCCCGCGTCGGTCGTCAATCTCGACGGAGTGTCCGCCTGGTGTCCGAAGTGTTTCGACAACGGGATGCCGGTCTCGGTAGTAGCAGGCCTTGATTTGTATCTCCGGCTCTTGCGCGAAGCGTATGCTGCGACTCCTGCTCAAGGTCTGCGCACGCGCCAGCTCGCCGAAGGCGGACGCATTGTCGCCGGCAGCGAGTACCTCGGCGCGGTCGTTCCAGAAACGGCCGACGTTCACAACGAGCTCGGGATAGCGTACGCATCGCGCGGTCAACTCGATGCGGCGATCGGCGAATTCCGCACCGCACTCATGCTCGATCCGGATTCCGCGCAGACTCATTGGCATCTGGGCGCCGCGCTTGCCGAACGTGGAGCGCTCGAAGAGGCCGAAGAGCATCTACGCATATCCGTGCAGCGCGATCCCACAAATGTTGATGCAGCGCACGATCTTGAAAGCGTCGTCGCGCTTCGTAAGCGATAGATACTCCTCGCTTGACTTAACCCGTTGTAAGGCGGTAGTTTCGAGCGCCCCACTGCATCCATGTCGAGGGCACAGGGTGTGCGTGGGGGCTTCTATCTGCGCTCTAAACGGAAGGAGATTTCATGACTTGGGGTTTGGTCAGGCGGGTACTACTGATCGGCGTAATCCTTCTGCTCCCTGTCGCGGCGTTCGCGCAGGACGCGGTGCTCACCGGCACCGTTACTGACTCCACCGGCGGTGTGCTGCCGGGCGTGACCGTCACCGCAACAAATGAAGCGACAGGAAACAAGTTCGTCGGCGTCACCGACGAGCGTGGGATTTACCGCATGCCGGTGCGTGTCGGCAGCTATCAGGTCACCGCGGAACTCCAGGGGTTTTCGACCGCGATGCGCGCAGGCGTCAACCTGCTCGTCGGTCAAACAGCGTCCCTCAACATGCAGCTCGGTCCTTCGACGCTGCAGGAAACGGTGACGGTCACCGGCGAGGCACCGCTCATCGACTTGAAGAACTCCGCGATCGGCGGCAACGTCGATCCGAAGCAGGTCCAGGAGCTGCCGGTCAACGGCCGCAACTGGATGGCGCTGGCGCTGGTCGCGCCGGGCAGCCGCACCGACCCGTTCGCCAGCGGCACCGCGGCGCAGACCCCCTTGCCCGATCGGAACGGCGGTGAGGCGCGTGAGTTCCAGCTGAACGTCGATGGCCAGCAGGTCTCCGCCGACATTGGCACCGGCGGCCAGCCGAAGTACAGCCAGGACTCGATCGCTGAGTTCCAGTTCGTCGCCAACCGCTTCGACGCGACGATGGGACGGTCGACGGGCGTGCAGGTAAACGCCATCACCAAGTCCGGCACGAACCTGCTGCAGGGCCTCGTGCGCGGCAACTTCCGCGACGACAAGTTCAACGCGGTCAACCCGGTGCTCAACCGCAAGGAGCCGATCAAGAACCAGCAGTACAGCTTCACGCTCGGCGGCCCGATCGTGAAGGACAAGCTGCACTTCTTCGGCAACTATGAATACGAGCGGCAGCCGCAGACGGCCATCTTCAACACGCCGTATCCCGCGTTCAACATCGACACGAGCGGCACCGACACGCAGAACAAGGGCGGCTTCCGCCTCGACTACCAGCTCTCCACGAACACGCGCGTGATGGGCAAGATCTCTCGCGGTGTGCAGAACCAGCCGATGGTTCCCGGCAATACGCAGAGCTATGCGTCAGCCGTGGCGACCAACCGCGAGTACAACGACGAGCGCGTCGTGAACTTCACGCAGGTGCTGAGCAACAAGGCGGTCAACGAAATCAAGGGCGGCGAAGCCGTGTTCGGTCTCTCGAACCGCAACCTGACCACCTGGTCGAACCACTGGCTGAAATCGGAGGGGATCAACACCGGTTCGCCACGCATCACCTTCCGCGGCTTCTCGATCGGCGGCAACCAGAACTACCCGCGCCATCAGGACCAGTGGGTGTGGAACGTCCGCGACGATTTCACCTACTCGTATGATGCGAAGGGTCGTCATGACATGCGCCTCGGCGGCGAGTTCCTGCACCGCCATCAGATTCAGGACAACTGCCGCCAGTGCATGGGCACCGTGCAGGCCAACGGCACACCGCTCGTCGCGGGCCTCCCGACCATCCCGACGCCGGCACAGATGCAGGCATGGTTCCCCGATCCGTTCAACGCGGATACGTGGAATCTCGCGGCGATCTCGCCGTGGGTGAGCAGCTACAGCATCGGCATCGGCGACTTCAACGTGCACCTGCGCTCGAAGAAGTTCGCCAGCTGGCTGCAGGATGACTGGAACATCTCCAACCGCCTGACGCTGAATCTCGGCGTGCGCTACGACCTCGAGATGGACGTGTTCGCGAACAACGTCGAGGTCCAGCCGTTCCAGCAGGCGGGACGTCCGAACGACACGAAGAACGTGCAGCCGCGCCTCGGCTTCAACTTCAAGGCGAACGACAGCACGGTGGTTCGCGGCGGCGCGGGCCTCTACTACGGCGATGCGATTGGCGCCGATCAGTCGTTTGCGACCGGCAACGCGCAGATCGTGGTTATTCAGTACGCACAGACGGCGGCGACGTTCCGTCCCGACTTCGCGGTGAATCCGACCGGCAACGGCCAGCTGCCGACCTTCGCTCAGGCGCTGCAGCGCTTCTGCTACGCCAACGGCAACCAGCCGGGCTGTCTGATTCGCGACCTGCAGGAGTTCGTCGGCCTGCCGCAGTACGTGCACCTGCCGCGCACGTTCCAAACCTCGCTCGGGTTCCAGCATCAGTTCGGTTCGACCACCGCGCTGGCATCCGACTTCGTCTGGTTCAAGGGCGATCACGAGAAGGACGTGGTGGACAACATCAACCTCAAGTTCGATGCCGCGACGGGTCTGCCGCTTGCGTTCGCCGATCGCGCGAACCGTCCGTTCCCGGACTGGGGCATCGTCTCGATGAACACGCACCTCGGCAAGTCCGAGTACCGCGGCCTGCAGTCGTCGTTGACCAAGCGCTTCAGCCATAACTGGCAGGGATCGGCGACGTATACGCTGTCGTGGCTCTACAACCAGAACACGAAGGCGTTCAGCGGACTGACGCAGACGACGGTCGCGACGCCGGTCGACCTCGGCGGCGAGTGGGGCCTGTCGGCCGACGATCAGCGTCACCGTCTCGTCCTCAACGGCATCTGGCAGGTCTACAAGGGCTTCCAGGTGAGCGGCCTGCACTACCTCGGGGCGGGCATCCGCGACCAGATCATCTATGGTGGTGACCTGCGCGGTGTCGGCTGCGCGTGCTTCGACCAGCGCCTGCGTCCGAACGGGACCATCATCCCGAAGGCGGATTTCATCGCGCCGGCGCAGAACCGCACGGATCTCCGTCTGCAGCAGAAGATCAACATCGGCGGCCGCCGGTCGTTCGATTTGATCTGGGACGTGTTCAACCTGTTCAACCGTCCGAACTGGGGCGTTGGTGAGAACGAGGCAACGGTCGCGCAGTTCCTCCAGCACACATCCGCGACGGTCCGGACGATGCAGTTCGGCTTCCGGCTGACGTACTAAGTAATGTCGGGGCGGGTCTTCGGGCCCGCCCCTAACTGCTCCCGCTTCTACACTATCCCGCTACACTACCGGCCCTACTTCCCTCACAGCCGCAAAGTCCCGCCTTTACCGCCGCGACATCCGGCGTTCGCTTGATTGAAGACGTGGAACCCAGCCCGATAGGCTGCCCGCCATGTCTGCAAAACCTGGTATACGTCTGCTCGCCCTCGCGATTCTTCTGGCGCTGCCGCTGCCTGCCCTGGCGCAGGAGGCAGTCATCACAGGCACGATCACCGATTCAACCGGCGCCGTCCTTCCTGGCGTCACGGTGACAGCCACCAATCAAGCCACCGGCAACGTGTTCACTGGGGTCACTGACACCACAGGACGTTACCGGTTGCCGGCGCGAGTCGGAACCTATCGTCTCTCCGTCGAGCTCTCCGGCTTTACGACCGTCACGCGCGAGAACGTCGAGTTGCTCGTCGGTCAGACGGTGACAGTGAACGCGCAGATGATGCCGTCCACTCTGCAGGAAACAGTTACCGTCACGGGCGAGGCGCCGCTCATCGAGACCACCTCGTCCACGGTCGGCGGCAACATCGATCCGCGTCAGATGTCAGAGCTGCCGGTGCAGGGACGCGACTGGATGTCGCTGGCGCTGCTCGCCCCCGGCAACCGCACGACGACGATCGGCGATGAGCCGGTGACAGCGACGCGCGAGGACAACCCTGACTACTCGCTCAATCTCGACGGCCAGCAGGTGGGCAACACCCTGGGGGCGCTGAACCAGCCGCGATTCAGCCGCGACTCGATTGCCGAATTCGAATTCGTATCGAATCGATTCGATGCGACGCAGGGGCGGTCGCCGGCCGCGGTGGTCAACGCCGTCAGCAAGTCGGGCAGCAACACGTTCAACGGTCTGTTCGGCGGCTATTTCCGCAATTCCGACTGGAACGCGGAGGATCCGGTGCTGCACCAGAAAGTTCCCTTCAGGAACGATCAGTACAGCGTGGCGGCGGGCGGACCGATCGTGAAGGATCGGTTGCACTACTTCGGCAACTTCGAATACGACCGTACGCCGCTCACCACCATCGCCAACACGCCATATCCCGCGTTCAACATCTCGCTCTCCGGCAAGGAGACGGTGAAGATGGGCGGCGGACGCGCCGACTATCAGATTTCGAAGTCGTCGCGGTTCATGATCAAGGGTGACGGCACCAGGCGATACACGCCGTTCAACACGCTGACGAGCAACCATCCGGCCCAGGCTGTGTTCACCGACGAAAAATCCTGGGCGCTGCTTGGCACGCTCACCAGCGTCATATCCAACTCCTCGCTCAACGAGATCAAGCTCGGCGAATCGCGCATTCACTTCGATCAGGGGTCGCTGGCGAACTGGTCGAAGTCGTGGCAGGCGGCGAATGGACGGACGGCTGGGCACCCGATCATCAGGATGCGCGGGTTTTCAGTCGCCGGCAGCAGCCTGGTGCCGCGCTACTGGGATCAGAAGGTGATGACGCTGCGTGACGACTACACCACCGCGTGGACGGCGCACGGCCGCCACGACGTCAAGACAGGCGGCGAGTTCCTGTGGTCGCGCAGCGACACGACGAACTGCTTCGAGTGCATGGGCGTGATCACCGCGCGCGGCGGTCCGGTGCCCGCCAACATCACCTCGATCTTCCCGGATCCCTTCAACGTGGATACGTGGAACTTCGCGGCGTTGACGCCGATCACGCAGCAGTACGAGCTCGGTGTCGGCACGTTCCAGTTTCCCGACACCATGCCGAAGTTCGGCGCCTGGCTGCAGGACGACTGGCAGTTCACCAGCAAGCTGACGCTGAACCTCGGCGTCCGCTACGACCTGCTGTGGAACGCGTTCGCGCAGAACCGGTCCTTCGAGCCGTGGATGGCCGCGGGGCGCCCGCAGGATGCGAATAACATCCAGCCGCGCGTCGGCTTCGCCTACACGCTGAACGATCGGACCGTCTTCCGCGGCGGCGCCGGCCTCTACTACGCCGACGTTCCGGCGTCGGCACTGTTCTGGGCGCAGATGCCGAACAAGGCGGCCATCATCGTCGTCAAGCCGGATGGGCGGCCCGATTTCGCGGCGAATCCGTTCAATGGCCCCGCGCCCACGTTCGAGCAGGCGCTGCAGCGATTCTGCTACGTGCGGAATACGCCCGGATGCCTGATTCGCGACATCGACGAGCTGCCGCCGCCGCCCGAGTACGCCGAGGTGCCGCACAAGCTGCAGACCTCGATCGGGATCGAGCGGCAGTTCGGAAACACGATGGCGCTCACGGCCGACTACGTCTACTCGCACGGCTACAACGAGAACGTGCTGCAGTCGAACATCAACGGCACGTTCGATCCGGCGACCGGCGTGAATCGTCCGTTCTCGGATCCGAGCACGCGCATCAACCCGCTGTTCGGCCGCGTCGGCATGGACCCGAAGACAGGCTGGTCGAACTACCATGCGCTGCAGTCGGCGTTCACGAAGCGCTTCAGCAACCGCTGGCAGGGCTCGATCACCTACACCTTGTCGGGTCTGTGGAATGGCGATCCGTTGCCGCTCAGCGGGCTCAAGATGGTGACGTTCCCGGTCGTGAAGGACATCGGCGACGACTATTCGCTGGCCGTCACTGATCAGCGGAATCGCGTCGTGTTCAATGGCATCTGGCAGGTGGGCGGCGGCCTGCAGTTGAGCGGTGTGTATTTCTATGGTTCCGGCGAGCGCATGCCGTTGATCTACGGAGACGACCTGCGCGGACTGGGCGAAGGATTCGAATCCTTCACGCCGCGCCTCCGGCCCGACGGCACGCTCGTTCCACGCAACGGCTTTGTCGGCGATCCAGTACATCGTGTCGACATGCGGTTCCAGGAGCGCATCCCGCTCGGCGGCCGCAGATCCATTGACGGCATCTTCGAGCTGTTCAACATCTTCAACCGCGCGAACTACGGCTCGTACGTAACCGATGAAGCGAGCCCGCAATTCGGCGATCCGGAGTACAACGCGAATCTGGCGTATGCGCCGCGCACGGTGCAGCTCGGATTCCGGTTGACCTTCTGATCTGCGGGCGGGTCTGAAGACCCGCCGCTAACACGTTAGCTGTGGCGCCGGATAGAATTCCTGCGCCATGGCTACGACCGCCACAGTTCCCGTCAGACGCACACCGCTCAATTCAAATCAGATCAAGGGCTTCTGGGCCGCGTGGGGCGGATGGTGTCTCGACGGAATGGATGCCTTCATCTACTCGCTCGTGCTGGTGCCGGCGCTGACGGAGCTGCTGCCGAAATCGGGCATCGCCGCGACGCCCGGCAACGTCGGCTTCTACGGCAGCATCCTGTTTGCGTTGTTTCTTGCCGGATGGGGCATGTCGATGGTGTGGGGTCCCGTCGCGGATCGCTTCGGGCGCGTGAAGGCGCTGATGGCGACGATCCTGATGTACTCCGCGTTCACCTTCGCCTGCGGCCTGGCGCAGAACGTCTGGCAGCTCGCCGTGCTGCGCATCTTCTGCGGCATCGGGCTCGGAGGCGAGCAGCCGATCGGCGGCACGTTCATCGCGGAGGAGTGGCCGGAGGACCGCCGCAAGATGGGCGCGGGCTACATGCATACCGGGTATTACTTCGGTTTCTTTCTGGCGGCGCTCGCCAACTACGTGATCGGCACCAACTTCGGCTGGCGCTGGATGTTCATGCTCGGCGGCACGCCGGCGCTGCTTGTCGGCTGGATCCAAAGCGGCGTGCATGAATCCGCCGGATGGAAGGCGAAGTTCGAAAATCCCGCCGCGCGGCCGCGGATGCGCGACTCGTTCGCAGCGCTCTTCAGCCCGCGCTTCTCCAAGCGGACGATTACGATGTCGCTTCTCTTCATGGTGTCGATCATCGGGCTGTGGGCCGGCTCCATCTACGTGCCGACAGCGGTGACGCAGATTGCGATTCGTGAAGGCCATACCGCAGCCGAAGCGGCACGGCTGGCGTCGTACTCGGGCGCGGTGCTGTCGATCGGCACGATCATCGGCTGTCTGCTGGCGCCGGTGATTGCGGAAAGAGTCGGTCGCCGCCCTGCCATGGCCGGCTACTTCGTGCTGATGTTCATCGGCATCGCGCTCGGCTTCGGCAAGGTGTTCTACATGGCGAACGCACTCGTGCCGTTCTTCACCCTGGTGTTCGTGCTCGGTCTTGGCGGCGCGAACTTCGCGCTCTACACGCTGTGGATCCCCGAGCAGTTCACGACCGAGTGCCGGGGCAGCGCCATCGGCTTCACCAGCTCCGTCGGCAGGTTCGTCGGCGTGGCGATGGTGTTCCTGGTCGGGGCCGGCATTCAGCGCTACGGATCGCTCGGCGTACCGGTCGCTCTGACCGCACTTGCCTTTGTCATCGGCTTGCTCGTGCTCCCCGCCGCGACGGAGACGCGTGGTGAGCCGCTTCCGGCCTAAGGCGAAGAAGTTTGTCCGATCCTGTCCTCGAACTCCGAGACGCTACCGTCGTCAAAAACGATCGTCGCATCCTCGACCGTCTTACCCTGACCATCGGCACCGGCGATCACACCGCCATCATCGGTCCGAACGGCGCTGGTAAATCCGCGCTCGTCAGCCTTCTCACGCATGACGATCGCCCGCTCCGGCATGAGGACGGTTCGCCGTCCGTGCTCGTCTTCGGCGAGAGCCGCTGGAACGTCTTCGACCTGAAGTCGCAGCTCGGCATCGTGTCGGCCGACCTGCATCACCGCTTCGTCCTCGGCAACAACGAAGGTCGTGTCAGCGCGGAAGCGGCGGTGCTCTCCGGATTTCTGGCTACACAGGGGATTCTTCGCTACGGCGCGGTGACGCCGGAAATGCGCAGCCGCGCGGCGGACGCGCTGGCTCGCATGGGCGTCACACATCTGGCGAAGCGCGCGCTGAACGAGATGTCGACGGGCGAGGCGCGCCGCGTGCTGTTGGCGCGCGCGCTCGTCACGGCGCCGCGGGCGCTCATCCTCGACGAGCCGACGACCGGCCTCGATCTCGTTGCGCGGCACGATTTCACGGAGCGCGTTCGTCAGGTGGCGCGTGGCGGAACGACGATCATCCTCATCACGCACCACATCGAGGAGATCGTTCCTGAGATCCAGCGCGTTGTCCTGGTCGGCCACGGAAGGATTGCGGCACAGGGGTCGAAGCGCGAGATTTTGACTTCGGCTGGCATCAGCAGGCTCTTCGACGCGCCCATCGTGCTCGAAGAAGAGGATGGTTATTTCTATGCACGCCCGACGCTCGCAGCGAAAAGCTAGCACAGCGAAACGCGAGACCATCGGCGTCCTCGGTCTCGGCATCATGGGTTCCGCGATGGCTGCCAATCTCGTGCGCAGCGGGTTTCGTGTCGTCGGCTACGATCCTGTCCCCGAGACGATGCGGCAGCTGAAACGATCCGGAGGCGAGCCGCTGAAGGACGCACGCTCGGTTGCCGACGCCGCGGCGACGATCATCACCTCGTTACCCTCGGCCACGGCGTTGATTCAGGTCGCCAGCGAGCTCGCGCAGTTCGGCCGCAAGGTCATCGTCATCGAGACCAGCACGATGCCGATCGAAGTGAAGGAGCAGGCACGCGCCGCGCTGGCAAAACGCGGCACGACGTTGCTGGATTGTCCCTTGAGCGGCACCGGTGCGCAGGCGCGCAGCAAAGACATCGCGGTTTACGCCAGCGGCGATCAATCGGCCTATCGATCCATCACACACGTGCTCGAGGGTTTTTCGCGTGTGAACTATTACGTCGGTCCGTTCGGCAACGGATCGAAGATGAAGTTCGCGGCCAACCTCCTCGTTGCCATCCACAACGTCGCGGGTGCCGAGGCTATGGTGCTGGCGATGAAGTCCGGTCTTGACCCGGCGCTCGCTTATAAGGTGTTGACCGACGGCGCCGGCAACTCGCGCATGTTTCAGGTCCGCGGACCGATGATGGTCAAAGGTGACTACTCTTCCGACGTAACGATGAAGCTGTCGGTGTGGCAGAAGGACATGAACGCGATTGCCGAGTTCGCGAAAGCGAATGGCTGTCCGACGCCGCTGTTCTCCGCCACCGCGCCGCTCTACATCGCCGCCACCGCCACCGATCCCACCGAAGACACCGGCGCCGTGTGCGCCGTCATCGAGAAGCTGGCGAATTACCGCCGCAGAAAACTGCGGCGGTAGCTGGCTTCCGGGGATTCAAAGGGTGCAGTAGGTTCCGGTTTGGTGGGTTCGCTGCTGTCCGCTTGTTCAGGCGCGGAGCGCGATCGACGCTGCCTTACTTCACCCTGTTCGCGGCCACCGTCTGACCACCCCCGACGACGTACATGCTGATGACGCGTCCTTGCCCGTCTTTGACAAATGTCACATCGATGTCTTCATCCACGAGGAACAAGCGGTCATCGCCGAACTGATAGAGCGGGACCGGCTGCGGCCACACAGGAGGCGCGAGGAGGAATAAGCGGTCGCCGTTCGTGCGGATGGTCGTGCGAATGCCGCGCACGTCGTATTCACCTGCGTATGCCGGATACGCCTCCGGCGTCGCCGGAACCGCCGTCTTTTCGGGTGGCTGATAGTCAGGCCAGCTGTATTCGTGGGCGATGGCGCGAAGGATCTCGTTCAAGAGTCCATTACCGCCGTCGCCGTTGGTCATCACCACGGCGCCCTGCCCGGTTTCGAGGTAGGCGAACAGCATGCACGTGAACGCTTCATTCTTGCCCCCATGACTGAAACTTCGAGACTGGTCCTTTCCGCCGAGCCACAAACCGAGCCCATAGCCGGAAGGTTGCGACGTCAGCATCTGGTTCGCCATGTCCGTGCTCAGTACGCTGGACTGGCCTCTGTACGCGCGTTGAATCTCGATCGCGAAGTGCGCCAGATCCGACGGCGTCGTCCACAAACCCGCCGCTGCGGCCTGTGGGAAGGTGAACCAGCGACCCTTGAACGGGTCGCCGGTGATTTGATGGGCGGTTGCCGCAACTGGTTCCAGATCCGGCGGCAGCGGCTGACGAAAGGTGCTGGACGCCATCCGCACTCTGCTGAGAACGAGTTCCTGCATCAAGTCAGGGAACGGTTTGCCGGTGACGTCGATCAACAACTGTTGCACCACGCTGTAGCCACCGCCCGAGTAGCGGAAACCGGCTCCCGGGATCGCGTGTACCCGAATCGGATCCGAGTGAGCTGGCGTGACGCCGTCGAGTGCCTGCACCAGCGTGGGCAGCGGCTCGCCGGCCGCATAGCTGCCGACATCCTCGACGTTGAATCCGGCAGTGTGATTCAACAAACGGCGCAACGTCACCTTCTCGTTGCGGGTGAACTCGTTATCCGCAACCTTCCACGACTTCAGTTGTAGATCGACGTTGTCATCGAGGCGCAGCCTGCCCGCCTGAACGAGCGCCAGCGCCGCCACCGCCGTGACCGGTTTGCTGATCGAAGCGGCTTGAAAGAGCGTATCGGGGGTGATCGTCTTCGTACCGGTCGCATCGAGAACGCCGTAACCCTTTGCCCACTCCACCGTGCCGTGATTGATGACCGCTATGCTCACGCCCGGTACGTGGTAATGCGCCATGCGAGCGGATAGCTTCATTGCCGGCGGACCCGGCTGGCCGTGTACGAGCACAGCAGGCAGCAAACCCGCTTCGACGCGTTCGGCGCGGGTGATCTCAGTACGCGGCTGTCGGCGCTCGCAGGCGCCGATGCCGAGCACGAGAATGACGAATATGCAACAGCCGCGTAACCGGCAGATCGCCGTCGGCTTCATCTCTCGTCTCTGTAGTGCGAAATATTAGCGCGACGCTCGGCCGCCTTCGGCCCGTCGCGTCAGCCGGCGCGTCATTCAATCGCTTCAGGTCCGCGCGGCGACATAGACCCACGCCTCTTTGCCGGACGCGAGCGTTACACCGATGCGCTGGTAGTTGAACGGCCGCTCGAACCGATCCGCTGCGTCGAGCTCGGCGTCAGCGACTTCGAACACGGTGCCGGGCACGCGGCTGTCGCTTCTTCCGTTGAACGTGATGTTCGCGTGATGCGTCCTGCCGAGGCGAGCGATAACCTGCACGTCCTCGATCGCGACGGCGGAGCGCTCGTATCCAGGCAGTTCGTCTTTCGATCCTTGAAGCAGTCGTCCGAATGTGGCGAGCTGTACGTCGGCTTGTTGGAGGGTGCCGTAGGAAAAGAGCAGCGGCATCACAGCCTCATCGTGTCACAGCGCACTCCGTAGCGGAGAGGCTT
>Ga0075434_100003175_pt1 | contig 14650 bp, 13 predicted proteins | sample RhiMethybrSRZTD3_FD_75298 | JGI IMG/M metagenome (GOLD analysis project Ga0075434, IMG submission 75298) | Populus rhizosphere microbial communities from Tennessee, USA - Rhizosphere MetaG P. TD hybrid SRZTD3 | ecosystem: Host-associated > Plants > Roots > Rhizosphere > Soil | place: USA... | reverse complement strand
GCCCGCAGTCTGAAACCGAAAATCAAGATAATCACGCACGACGCGCCCGTTTACTCGCATGACACGATCGCCGGCCTCAAGCTCGAGTTCCTCGGCAATGGTGCCGGGTGAAATCCCGCAAATCTCGACACCGCGGCGTCGAATTTGGGTTACGGCTGGTGTGACGGCAAACTCGTACATAAGAAATTTCGTCAGAGCCGACTCACATAGTGAGCATTCCGCGGTGGTGACGAACCAGAGAGTATAGCAAACTGCCTCGTCATTCCTGAGTGAGGCGTTGACAACCAAATTGTCGTCAGCTTAATCTCGGTCTTACTGAATCAAGTTGATTTGACTCGCCTCGAATTCAACTCACAAGCGAAAGTATGGATCACCCCGAACCATTGCAACCGGGCGCGCCGGTGACTGACAGCGACACGATTAAGCCGTGCGTGCTATTGGTCGAAGACGATCGTTCGCTGCGACGATATTTCGAAGTGACTTTGCAGCGTGCCGGTTATCAGGTGCTGGCCGCGGGCGATGGCCTGGAAGCGATGAAACTCGCGCTCTCGTCAGACGTTCACATCGTGGTGACGGACGCGATCATGCCGCAGTTAAGCGGGCAGCAGCTCGCTGCTTTTTTGCGTGGCAACGAGAAGCTTTCGAAAATTCCGATTGTCCTGCTGACTGGTCAGGAGAATAAGAGTGCGGTGAAAGCAGCGAACGTGGCGATCGATGCGTTTCTGTACAAGCCGATCAAGGCTGCCGAATTGACCAATTGCCTCTCGAAACTGCTCAGACAATCCGCGAGTTAGCTCGTTCAGAGCAAACCATCCAGCGGCGTGTACTCTTTGTTCTGGGAAACCGCCACCGCTTCGTACGTGAGCTTGCCCGCGTAGGTATTGACACCCGCTTTTAATCCTTCGTCTTTTTGGACCGCCGCCTTCAGCCCGTTGTTCGCGAGCTTCAACGCGTACGGCAATGTCGCGTTTGTCAGCGCGAAGGTCGAAGTCCGCGGCACCGCGCCCGGCATGTTCGCGACGCAATAATGAAGCACGCCCTCGACGTAGTACGTCGGCGCTGAGTGCGTTGTCGGATGCGTCGTCTCGACGCAACCCCCTTGATCGACCGCGACATCGACAAGCACTGCGCCGTTCGGCACGTCCTTGAGCATGCCCTTCGTCACCAGTTTCGGGGCCGACGCGCCAGGCACGAGCACGGCGCCGACAATTAGATCCGCGGACGAGATCGCATCGTGAATCATGTAAGCGCTCGATGCGAGCGTCGAAATCTTCGAAAGGAAAATGTCGTCCAACTCACGCAGCCGATCGAGGTTGTTATCGATGATCGTCACGTGCGCTCCCATGCCGACCGCAATCTTTGCGGCGTTCGTGCCCACCACGCCACCGCCGATGATCACGACGCGCGCGGCAGGCACGCCCGGAACGCCGCCCAACAGAACGCCGCCGCCGCCGCTCATTTTCTCCAGGTAATGCGCGCCGACCTGAATGGCCATGCGGCCGGCAACTTCAGACATCGGCGTCAACAACGGCAACGTACCGCGACGATCGGTGATCGTCTCGTACGCAACTCCCGCAACTTTTCGCTGCAGCAACTGGTCAGTCAATTCGACATCCGGCGCGAGGTGCAGATACGTAAACAGCAACTGTCCTTCGCGCATGCGCGGATACTCCGGCGCGATCGGTTCCTTCACTTTCACGATCATTTCGCCCTGCGCCCAAACGTCGTCAGCCGAGTTCACGATCGTCGCGCCGGCTCGCACATACAACGCGTCTTCAAACCCTGAGCCCGCGCCGGCCTTTGTTTCGACCAGCACGCGATGACCTGCATCACTGAGCGCGCGCACGCCGGCCGGGGTGAGGCCGACTCGATATTCATTGTCTTTGATTTCCTTTGGCAGTCCGATGATCACAATTGTTCGCTCCGGGAAAGGTTCTTTGAATTATGGTTTTGGCGAAGTTGTAGCTTTCGCGTTCGCGTCGATTTTCAAGCTGCTTCGCACAAGGTCCCAGCTCGGCTGGACTTTCTTCAAGGCTTTGTCAGGTCCAAACAGCGTCAGCACCACGAGCCGTTCGCCGATCGTGGCCCAGTAGATGCCGGCTTCGCCCGATTCGCCTTCAAGCACCGCGGTGATGTGTAGGCCTTCGGCGTTGATGCCGGCAATCTGGGTAGTGGCGTCCGCGCGTTGCGGTTTGGCCCCCATCGAGACGAACTGTTTTTCAGTGTAGGCCACGTACGGGTCGATGATTTTCGTCTTCGCCTGTGCCAGCTTTTCGGGCGAGTTCACCTTTCCGCGGTGGACGAAGAACTTGATCATCGCCGCGCTGTCGCTGCGATTGAGCGTCAATTGCTGCGCGTCTGAATTACTCTCGTCAGTGACCAGCCACCCGTCCGGATAGTCAAACGAAAGTCCATCCTTCGTGAAATGTTTATTGCTCGTTTGGGCAATTGCTGCGAACGCAAACAAGAGCGCCAAGAGGCATGTGAGAATCACTGTGTATTTCATGTTGCGTATGTTCCTTGGTGCGCTGAAACTTTAGTGTGTTTTCGGAAAAGCGGCAACCTCAGTTAGGGGATAGGGTGTTGGGGAGACAAAGCAAGAAGCCCGATTGGGCACCGAGTGGCTTGCGAAGAACCAGCCGCATATTGAAGAGCAGCGCAGAGTCGTCTCTAGAAGTTGGCCGGCTCAATCACCACAACCAACACCTACGCCCTACACCCTTCTTTTCATCCACTCGATACACCGCTCGAGATGCTCATGCATATTTGCGGCGCTGTTGTGATGAATGCGGCCGTGACCGGGCAGCACCCACTCGAACTCGTAATCGAGCAGCTTTTCCATCGATTTGATTTGTTCGGCCCAGGAGTACCAGCAGGCACTGCGAAAAGCGATCAGCGTGTTACGGTTTGGCGACCAGGCCAAATGATCGCCGGTGAAAAGAAATCTGTTTTTGTATAGCAGGACCATGTGACCGCGGGTGTGGCCGGGAACTGGCATGACTGTCAATTCGTCGTCAAGAGCAAGTGCGTCACCGGCCCGAATCACGTACTCAATGCCGAGCCGGGGTGCGCCATCATCAGCGTGCATGACGCGTTCGCACGCATAACGATGTGCGAAGCGTTGATGGTCGGCAATGTCATCTTTATGTGAAAGAAACATGGTGCGAACACCGCCCAGCGCATCAATCTTCTTCACCAGTTGCGTGGCGAAGCGCGGCGAGTCGATCAGCACATTGCCGCCTGCGTCGCTGGGACGTGTAATCAGATAACTCCATGCACCGAAACTCGATTCTGCGTTGAAGCCGCAGTAGTAAACATTCTCAGCAATCAGTTCCGGAAATGCGTCAATGCCGATGTGTGCGTCGTGATGCTCAACGGTTCCAATCGACGCCGTCGGACACGCGACCAGCGCCATCATGGCGCGCTTGATCTCATGATCGCCCTGCGGCTGATGATGAACAATTGAATAGTCTCCGTCGTCGGCAAACGTCCCGGGCGCAATCTGCCGGCAGGCATCGCAATCGATGCACGTTGAATCGACGTAGAAGTCTCCCGGAACGTTTTCCGGGAGTCGTAGAGCAGCGTTCGCCATACATTAATGATGAGCGCCGGGAGTTCGCACCGCAACCGACCATTCGCCCGAACGCAGTTTCGCCGCAACTTGACCTTAAAAACTCTCCCAGCCTGTGCCGGCGATTTTACAAGCTGATGTTTCCGCCTGACAAAAAACCAACTACGCAAACAAAACCAGACTACAGACAAACTCTTCAAGTCAAACGAGGTTGATTCGAGGGCCCGCGTCCTTGAGAAACCCGAACCTCAGTACACCGAAGCGGCTCGGAACAACCAAGTGACAGGCACCGTTGTTTTGCGCGCGGTATTCTCATCCAATGGTTCAGTAACCAGTATTTCTGTAATCCGCGGTTTGCCTTATGGTTTGAACGAACGAGCAATTACCGCCGCCAGGCAAATCAGGCTTATCCCGGCAACGGAAGACGACCGTCCTGTTTCAATGTGGATGCAGCTAGAATACAACTTCAATTTGTACTAGAGTGTGTTTTGATGTCGCTAGGCCGCGTCTATGAACGCCACGGTTGAACAACTCGCTCAAGAAGCAATGAACCTGCCGCCCGAATCGCGAGCCAAGCTCGCCGATCTTCTGGTCGAGAGTTTGGATTCTGAGGAACTCGGACGAATTGAACAACTGTGGCTTAACGAGGCCAAACGGCGACGTGACGAAGTTCGGTCCGGAAAAGTTAAAGCGATCCCTGGCCCTGACGGACTTCGTAGAGTGCGTGAAACTCTCAAGCGATGAACTGGGACTTCCACCCAGAGGCCTCTACTACGCCGCAATTGACCAAGAGCTACAACTTCGGTTCATCCAATCAATCGAAGACAGCATAGAACGGATTTTGGAATCGCCAAGTCGTTGGCGTGCCCTTGACGAAGCCATTCGTCGCTATGTTGTTCACGTGTTTCCCTATGGAATTCTCTACACTGTCGAGAATGACTTTGTTCTGATCGTAGCTGTTATGCATTTCAGCCGCGAACCGGGTTACTGGAAGGATCGAATTTCTTGATTTTTCAAAACAATCGAGCCAGCGAGCACAGACTTTCAGTGAAAGAGCATTCTCAAGGCTTCTTCGGTCTCAGTATCGGCACCGGAGGCGGTTTGTTCGGATCGATCGGAACCTCAGCGGGAGTTGGAGCTTGTTTGTTTGGGACAGTCTCTTCCGGTTTGTCCGGTGGAAAGTCTTTCTCGTTGATGTCGGTGATCTTAACTTCCGTTCCGAACTTGCGGTACCCCCGGAACAGAATGTCGTTGCGCGTCTGTTCCGTCTGCACCCCGAGATGGCTGGTCAATTCAATGATCGCGCGCGATGGCAGCAAGTGCGAAACGTCATTAATCGAAACCCAATCGTAATCGATCACGCTCTTGGCGGCGGTAATCGGAAAGCCCGCCGGGATTTCGACCGAGATTGTTTCGAGTCGCAACACGCGATTGTCTTCGCGGTCGACCCAGATTCTTCCCTGGTACCCCACGATCGTCTCAAGTGGGGTTGAATCGACGCTCGCCTGAAACTTCAAGGTCTGTTTTGAAAGCTCACGCTTGACGGAGTACTCGTAAACGATGGTGCGGCGTCCGCGCAGCGTGTCGGTGTCCACCATTTCGAATTCGGCGCGCGTCGCCGGCTCAAACAACTCCGTAAGCATCGAAACGTATTCGCCGGTCGAGGTCGTGCCGCCCAACTTATCGCCGTATGTCGAGCCCTCCTGTTCATCAACGCTCGGTGGCATCCCATTCACCGACAGAAGCTTGTATTGCTCGCCAACCGTCTGGCGATAACTGACCGCGATCGACAAACGGTCATAAACGTTCCAGTTGCTCGTCGTACCCAATGCGCGGGACCTCGTGATCTGCTGTTTCACCAGATAGTCCGGCATCTGCTGCGCCGCACCGAGCGTCGCCTTGCGCGTGCGCTCGAGCAAATCAAATCCCTCTTTTGCCGGTGGCAAAGAAGCCGTCGCGGGACTCTCGCGGCGACGGTTCGCCTCTTCCAGCGTACGCCGCAGAATCGGATCGTTGCCGCTCTTGGTCGCGGTGAGACTCAGCAGGCCGGGAGTTACGGGAAAAGCGATTCCGCGCTTTCGAATCTCGTCAACGATCCGATCGCGCCCTTCGGGATGCCTCGGCAGTTGGTACAGCATCGAGACGTATTCCTGGTTCGTCAGCGGCGGTCCGTGTTGCAGATCCGTCGCCTGCGGAAACGGAGAGTCCTGCGAGAACCCAACCGCGGAATTACTAATAATGACAAGCCCGGCAAACGCGAGCAGCAAGAGATTTCTTAGCATCAATGTACGAAACATAAATCAGGGGCGGATCGCCCGTTTCCTATCTTGACCAGGTCAGGGGCGCAATGATCTTCGAAAGCAGGTCGGCCTTCGTCGCGTCGCGTTCCAGCACAGGGTATTTCTCGCCTTCGGCGTAGGTCACGGCGTGGCCCTCGATGTGCCCTTCATTATCAATCAGGAGATCGATGCGCCGCTGCCGTGGATCGGTTGTCGCCTTAATTGCATCGCGCAAAATATCTGCGGAAAAGGCTTTGCCGTTGACGGCGACGACCTTCATGCCGGGGCCAATGCCTGCTTTTGCCGCGGGTGAACCTTCGATCACGTCGCCGATCCGGCCGTCAGAGCCGAGGCGCAAGCCAATCGAATAGCCCAGTTCCGTGGCCTGGCGAATTGATTCCCAATCCCGCAAGTAAGCATTCGGCGTCGCCTGGTAACTCAATTTCCAGCCGCCGCGTTCGATGCCTCCCAACGGCGCGTGGACGTCTGTCGAATTCAGCCGAGTCTCCAAGAAGTTTCGCCAGTCGAAGGGCGCAACGTCATTCAACGTTGTCACGACATCTTCGAAGGAATAGGGCTTGACCATCGGCGGCGTGCTCGGCGCGCCGTGAAAGCGCTTGCAGAAATCGTCGAGCGTCTTCGCGCCATTCGTCAGTTCGCGAATCTTCGTGTCCACGTCCAGCCAAATGAGCCAGCCTTCGTCGTAGAAATCGACACCGCGCCGAATCGAAGTCCATTCTTCCGGAGCGTTATAGAGAAGCTGCGCCGCGATCGTGGTGTCGATCAACGGTCGTGTCATCCGTCCCGGCTTGTGATCGAGATCGGCGGCGGTTTCAGCTAACTCATCACGATATTGCTGCGGCGTCCAGAGTCCGCTGCGGGCGGAAAGCAAATTGCCGAGATACTCAGTCAGTCCTTCGTAGACCCAAAGCAGCTCGCCTTTCATCGGCTCCTGAAAATTTGGCGTCGCGAGTCCTGTCGGCCGCCGATACTTTCCATTCCACGAATGCACAAACTCGTGCGGCAGCACGCCGAGAGAGACCGCGCGATAGACATCATCGACCAGCGCGCGTTCGGCCACGCGACTGTCGTTTGATTCATGATGCTCGAGTCCGAAGTGCGCGGTGTGATCGCTGAGTGTCAGCAGGAAGTGATAATGGGTGTAGTGTGTCGCGCCGAAGAGTGTCACCGCTTCTGCCACGACCCGCTTTAGCGTGGTGGTTAGTTCGGTGCTGATTTTTAGGTCCGCTGGATTATCGGCCGCGATATCGATCTCGTTCGCTGGATTCGCGGCCAGCGGCAGCACGAGAAAGTATTCGCCGGCGAGCACCGGCGAATCGACCAGACGTTCAAGCGATACCGGTGCGAAATCGACTCTGCTGGTTGCCTGTCGTGCGACGTCAAGCGACGTCCCGAATTTCCAACCTGTCGGCAACGTGAGCGACGGCTTGAACGTCACGTCACTCGCGTTCGCGCCATCGGGGTAAAGCACCAACTGGTTCCATGTGACGATCGCGAGATGCGAAGTTGTTGATGCTCCCGCCGTGAATCCACCGGCGAATGTCGGCGACAGGAAATCGAGTGACGCTTCGAGTTCTTTCACGCCCGCCGGAACTTCGAGATGGAACGCGTACATTTCGACATCGTCGCGTCGCCACGGAATCGTTTTGCGGCCGGCGGTGAATTTCAATCCAGCCAAATTGATGATGGGGCCGGTTGGTCCGTGCTCACCGGGAATCCACTTTGGATAGACCAGGGTCAGCGGTCCGGGATTCACCGGCATCGTCATGTGCGCATGGAAAAGTTTGCGTGGCGCTTCAGTCGCATCGACGCTCAGCGTAATTGGCCCTGACGCGACATCAGCTTTGGCGACAGCAAATTGAAGGTGAAAAAGCGCGAGGGCCGCGCAGGCAAGCAGCGACAACTTCAGTTTTCGATCCATTATTCCGAACCTCTTGGGATGAATTAATGAGTAATGATAACGACTGCGGCGATTAATTCATAACCTGCGCTTGGGGCGTCAGTGCCGTAGGCACGAGATGTTTATAGAAGTCCGGCGGGCTCGAATGAAGCTCCGTAGGAGCGACACCGCAATTTAACTCCTCCAGAGCTCAAAAACCGCTTCACGCGCAAAACTTTTCGACCGCAGCTTGCAGAATCTCTACACATCGGTTCAATTCATCGATGGGCACGAATTCTCCGGTGCGATGCGCGACGCGGATGTCGCCCGGGCCGAACACTACGGCTTCGGCGCCGAGCGTAATCATGCTCGGTGCTTCGGTGCCGAAGGCGACTGTTCCCGAAGATTTGCCGGACGCCTGCTGAAGAAAATCCACCAGCGCGGAATTCTGTGATGTTTCGAAACTGTCGTCGGCACGAGCAGCATTAATCTCGCACACAAAATCGGGGTCTTCTTGCTGCAACTCTCCGGCTGCGCTCGTTACCAAATTCAGAACATGATCGGAAGGCTGGCCGGGAATCGTGCGCCACTCCAGCGTGAAGCGACATTCACCCGGCACAACATTCTTCGCGGTGCCACCGCTGATCACGCCCACGTTCAGGGTTGTGTACGGCGGATCGAAATCAACGTGCTGTTCGGTTTTTAGTTTCTCGGCGGTCTGTTCAATCTTCTCAATCAAACGGGCGCCGCGAAAGATTGCGGACGCGCCAAGATTCGGATACGCGCTGTGTGCTTCGCGGCCGCATACGGTGATCTGCGCAAGACTGTATCCTTTGCCGGCGCGCATCGGTTGCAGCGAGGTAGGTTCGCCAACAATTGCATAGCGTGCCGTGAAAGGCTTCGCATCGGCCAGGCGCTTTGCGCCGAGACAACCAATCTCTTCGTCACATGTGAAGACGAGCGCGAGTGCCTTCGTTAATTTTTCAAGATCGAGCGCTTCAATCGCGGTGAGGGCGGCCGCGATGAAAGCTTTTGTGTCGCAAGCGCCGCGACCAAATAGCTTGCCATTACGTTCCGTGAGCGCCAGCGCTTCCTCCCAATTCGGATCGTAAGGAACCGTGTCCGTATGGCCGACGAGCGCGAGTTCTATTTGGAGTGCGCCGGCAGAGTCCCGACTCGTCGGGAACGACGGCGCTTTGGATTTACTCTCCGCCAATGCCACAAGGTTAATTTTTTCGACACGGTCTTCATCGATGTGCGAAAATCGCTGGGTTGCGAGCCCTAACTTCTCGCAACGCTTCTCGAGATAGGAAATTATCTCTGCATTCGAGCGCGACGAAACGGAATCGAGAGCGACGAGATCAGCCAGTGTTTGTTGGACGGTCGTCATTTGGAGTCACATCAAAGTGTCAGAAGCCCGATCGTAAGAGAGGGCAACATGGAGTCGAGTGCCAACCGATCCGAAGGCATGTTCCGTCGCCGGCCCTCGCTCACGGTCGAGCTTCGGGCACTATTGCCAAAGTCGCTTCTGAAGATCCGTAAATCGCTCAACGACCTCTTCCTGAATCAGGTGTTGGCCTTCCGAGACGATCGGCTTCCCGCCGACAACAACTTCACGGACGGCCGCGCGCGACGCCGAAAAGACAATCGACGCGAGCAGATCGCCTTTGGAAGCGCCGGCTACTGTCGGATCGTTAAGATCGACCGTGAAAAAGTCGGCAGGCTTTCCGACTTCCAGTGCGCCGCCAGGTGCGCCAATGCTGCGAGCGCCATTCGTCGTGGCGCAGTCGAATAACAGCGCAGCCAGGTCCGAAACCCGACCATCACGGAGGGTGCTATCGGCTTCGAGCTGCCAAGCACCCTCCCTAACGGTCGGGTTTCCGCTTAGCACCGCGCGCTCGAGTTTCTGCAAGCGCAAGTGATATTCAAGCTCGCGCGCGTCCTCCCACAGATCGATCTGTGTATGGCTGTCTGTGCCAAGACAAATCGAAACATCGTTGCGAAGGTATTCGTCCGCGGGCACGACGCCGTCACCGAGATTTCTTTCCGTCGTCGGACAGGCACAAACCATTGCGCCCGTTTTCGCGAACGGCGAAATAGCTTTTGGCGTCACGTGAATCGCGTGCACGGCAGTGAATCGATCGGTGAGCAGGCCTTCAGTCTCAAGCAGCGCTGTCGGCGTGCGGCCGTACTCTTCGACACAGGCTGAGACCTCGGCCGGCTGTTCCGCCACGTGCATGTGAGTTTTCAGATCGCGATCGTTTGCGTAGGTGATGACTTGCTTCAGGTAATCGAGCGGCACTGCGCGCACGCTGTGCGGCGCGAGACCAACCCATGCGGTGTCAGAAGCCCGATTGAGATCGCCGCCTAGCGATTCAAGGTTCTTCAGATAAGTTTCAGCATTGCTTTCAATGAACCGCGCTTGTCGCGGATTAGCGTCAGTCTTAAATCCCGAACGTACATACGCCACCCGCAAAAGCGCGATGCGGAGACCCACATCGCGGGCAGCGCGGATGACTTCCTTTCCCAGCAGATTCGGATCGTCATAGGACGTTCCGTCGGGCGCGTGATGCAGATAATGAAACTCGCCCACAGCCGTGATGCCGCCGAGCGCCATTTCGAGAAACGTCATTCGCGACGCGTCATAAACGTCTTCAGGCGACAGCCGAGTTGCGGCCGAGTACATTAGTTTGCGCCACGTCCAGAAACTATCGTGATCGCTTGTGCGATATTCCGTTCGGCCACGCAGCACGCGCTGAAAGGCGTGCGAATGCGCGTTAACCATCCCCGGTAGAATCGCCCGGTTGCCAAGGCGAATTCGCTTTTCGTCTTGCAACTCTTCGACCGGTGCGATCTTCACAATCGCGCCAGTCGGATCGCACACGAGCGCCCGACCGCTTTCAAATTTGCCGCCGACATAAATCAAATCCGCCAGCCACGCGATTAGCGAATCGTTTGGTTTGTCAGTCATTTGTGCGAAATCCCGCGGAGCATAGCACAAACTTCAGCCTTCAATCCTGCGGCATTTGGCCTCATTCACGAGCAATCATTAGAATGAATGTTCACGGAATAGATGGACGCCTTAACTTCATCACTCGCCGTACTCACGGCAATGATCACGCCCGCGGTTTTGATCTCGGCGAGCGGCACAATGATCCTTTCAACTTCGACGCGGCTCGGGCGCGTTGTCGATCGCGTGCGGTCACTTTCGAATCGTCTGCGGCGTTTGACGTCGGCAGAGGAAGAGAGCGAGTTCTTTGAAGAAGAGCGCGCGATGCTCTATGACCAACTCGACAAGCTCACGAGCCGCTCACGTTTATTGCAGCGCGCGCTCACAATTTTTTATCTCGCCGTCGGCGTGTTCGTCGCGACCAGCCTGGCTATCGGCGCCGTCGCTTTCTTCTTTGCGCGTGGATTATCTACCAGCCGAGGGGCGTGGTTGCCGGTCGCGATGGGATTGGTCGGCGCGTTGTTTCTTTTGTACGGCAGCATGCTGTTGGTTTTCGAAGCGCGGCTCGCCTTAAGCACGACCCACGCGGAGATGGATTTCATTTGGCGCACGACCAAGCGGGTCGTGCCGAAAGAACTAGTGGAACAGCACAAGGCGCACTACGTACACTTTAGAAAACGCAGCGATAAATGAATCGCAGTCATGAGTGATGAGTCATGAGTGAGGAGTGAAGGGTCATGAGTAAGGTGTGTCAGTACCGCGAGCGGTAGCGACCGGATCAGGACGCAAGACTGATCCAGAAAATATGAATCAAGCTTCTAACACCGTGGGGCCGTCTTATATTCGCCTACTTGAATCGGGCGAACTGCGGGGCCGTGTTGAAGCGCTCGAGGCCCTGCTGGAGCGCTGCACGGTTTGTCCACTCGATTGCGGCAACAACAGAATCAAAGATGAACTCGCGCGCTGCTACTCGGGGCGTTTGCCGATTGTGTCGTCGTACACACCGCATTTCGGCGAGGAGCCGCCGCTGACGGGCACGCGCGGGGCGGGAAACATTTTCTTCGGCAACTGCAATCTGCGTTGCGTCTATTGCCAAAACCATCAGATTTCACAGGCGCACAAAGAACAGATCAAAAACGAAGTTACTCACGAGCGGCTCGCCGAGACGATGCTCGAGTTGCAAGCGCGCGGCTGTCACAACATCAACTTCGTTTCGCCCACGCACTTTGCGCCGCAGCTGGCCCGCGCCATTCTGATCGCGGCCGAAAAAGGTCTACGTCTTCCCATCGTCTACAACACCAACGCGTATGATTCGATCGAAGTGCTCCGCCTGTTGGACGGCATCGTCGATGTCTATCTGCCGGATTTGAAATACGCGGAAGACGAGGCGGGATTTCTCTATTCAAAAGTGCGAAGTTATGCGTCGGTGTCGCGCGCGGCGCTCACAGAAATGTACCGCCAGACTGGCGACAAACTGATCTTTGATGAGGAAGGAATACTGAAACGTGGGCTCGTGGTTCGTCTGCTGGTTCTGCCGAACGACATCGGAGGGCTGCGGGATCAGCTTCAATGGATTCGCGATGAGCTAAGTCCCCGCGTCGCCGTGTCGTTGATGGCGCAATACTACCCGACGAATGTGGCCGGGACGAACCCGCGTTACACACTTCTGTCGCGGCGAATCAGCGAGTCGGAATGGCTGCGCGCCGTATCTGCGCTCGATGAATTTGGACTCGAGAATGGCTGGATGCAGGAATACGACGGCGCCGCTTTTTACTATCGTCCCGACTTTAACAACCGCGAGACGCCGTTTCAGGACATTCGCGACTTCGGCGCCGTCTGACGAATTATCCTTGTGCCGGCGTAGCTCGCCGCGCCGGAATCTGGATCTCCGGCTCTTCTTCCTGCAACTCGTCGAGCGCGTCTTTGTAGATCTTGATCTTGCCGTCGCGCTGCATCTCTAACTTCACCGTTGAGAGATAATCTTCAAATACCTGGTCACGACGATCCTTCAACGCAGTTTCGATCAGCGAATCGCGTTGCTTTGTGAACTCGGCCATATCGGCATCGGTGCGTTTTGTTACGCCAATCACGATGTAGTTTTCGTTCAAAAAGATCGGCGAAGAAAGCACTGTGCCGGTATTGCCGGATTTGTAGAGCGGGTCGTCCATCATCACGCTCGCGCCGAGATCAGCCAGCGGCGAACCGATTTTGTAATTCGCTTCGGCCTTCGCTTCCAGACCGTATTTCTCGGCGGCGGCCTTTAAATCGGCGGGCGTTTTCGCGCTCGCGATAATGTCCTTCGCCGTTTGCTCGAGCTGCGATTTTGCTCGGTCGTCTTTCACCGCATGCCGAATTTTCTCTTTTACTTCGTCGAAATCGGGAATGCGCGGATCGCGCTTGTCTATCAGCATCGGCACGGCGAACCCGTTCTTGATACCGGTACGCTCGCCCACGTCATTCGCATTCTGAAGTGGCGCGATTGCATCTTCGAATTGTTGCGAGCTGCCGATATTCGGAACGTCGTCGCCCGCTTTGACGAACGGCGTTTCGCGCACCATGTCAGCCGCATTCATGTTCGCTTCAGCCGCCAACTCTTGTGCGACCTTCTGCGGGTCTTTGGTTTGCTTCAGTCGCTCTTCAGCCTTTTGCGCGATTTTCTGCGCGATGGTGTACCCACGACGATTGCGCAACGAGACAAGCAACTCAGGTTTGGCAATTTCGAAGGTCTTGGGCACAGACTCGCCGCGACGCAGAATGTAGTAGCCATTCTTGTATTTAATGGCGTCGGTGACTTCGCCCGGCTGCATGTCCAGCGTCTTTTGATATGGATCGTCGGGCTTGTTGGGGTTTTTCTTCACCAAGCCCTCGACGTGGCCGCCATTTTTCGCGGTGGCCGGGTCTTCAGAATTTCCTTTTGCCAACTCAGCAAAAGCCTCCTCAGTCGCGGTGCCGGATTGGCCGCGGGCTTTATTCACTAGTTCATCCGCTTTCTTTTTGACACTCTCATCCAGGTCCTCACGCGCGACCTTCAAAACGATCTGCTGGACCTTGACGCCGGCTTGTTTGTATTGCGGTTGCAAGTTGTCGAATTCGTCATGCAGCTCTTTGTCAGAGACTTCCACCTTCTCACCTGATTTGTCCTGATTGATAAAGATGTAACGAATCTTCTTTTGCGGCTCGCCGATGTAGAAGTCGCCTTTGTGCTTGTCGAAGTACGCCTTCATCTCGTCATCGGTTGGCGTGATCTTCTCCGCGAGCTTGCTGGCTGACACTGCGACGTAGGTCAAATCGAGTGAGGTGTTCTTCTTCCTGTAGTCTTCCTTGACCTCGTCTTCCGAGACGGTGATGCCGGCCGTGACCAGCGCTTCCAGTTTCTCTCTGGCAATGTCCTGCGCTATTCCGCGTTCGAAGGTCGGGATATCGCCGACGCGCTCCTGGTACTTGCTCATGTCGAACTTGCCTGACGCGTCAACCAGCAGGAATTTTCCCGCGGGGTCGCGAAACATGTTCGCGATGCGATCCTTAATTTCCGACTCCGACGCGCCGAGACCGAGCCTCTTTGCTTCCTGAGCGATAACGCGCGCCATGATCAGTTCGTCCAGAATTCGAGAATCGGTGTAACCCATTCGCTCCAGACTGAACTGCGCGCCGAACTGGCTGTAGCGCGCCTGCAAGTTCAATTTGTGTGTCGCGAACTCGCCCACTGTGATGTCTTCGCCGCCGACAACCGCCAGCACAGTTGAGCTTTTCGTAGGCTCGAGGCGGGTCGTGCCGCTGTTCGGCCGGAAAAAGAGGACCAGACTGACGGCCATCAGCGCGACGAACCCGAGAATCAAGATGTTGCGCGTACGTTCCAGTTTACTGAGTTGTTTAAGCATAGATAAAACCTTCCACTACCAGCGAAACGACGAATTCTAAAGGAGAGTCGAAGCAGTGGCAACTTGCCGCGC
>Ga0075434_100003174_pt1 | contig 14652 bp, 10 predicted proteins | sample RhiMethybrSRZTD3_FD_75298 | JGI IMG/M metagenome (GOLD analysis project Ga0075434, IMG submission 75298) | Populus rhizosphere microbial communities from Tennessee, USA - Rhizosphere MetaG P. TD hybrid SRZTD3 | ecosystem: Host-associated > Plants > Roots > Rhizosphere > Soil | place: USA... | reverse complement strand
CACGCTCACGCCGACGCCCTGTCCGTGGAGGTCCGCTACGGCGGCGTGGACGTCCTCGCCGATCCGGGGACCTACTGCTATCACGGCGAGCCCGCGTGGCGGTCCTATTTCCGCTCGACGATCGCGCACAATACCGCCGAGCTCGGCGGGCAGAGCCAGTCCGGGGACGGCGGCCCCTTCCTCTGGCTGCGCCACGCGAACGGCCGGGAACTCGAGGTCGCCGATCTTGGCCACGTCGCCAGCTGGACCGCCGAGCACGACGGCTACACCTCGCTCCAGCCGCCCGCCGGGCACCGCCGCACGGTCCGGCTGGACCGGGCTTCACGCAGCATCGACATCGTCGACGAGATCGGCGGCGGCCACGACGTCCGCCTTGCCTTTCACCTCGGCCCCGACGTGCGGGCTGAGCTCGACGGAGCCAGCGCGATCCTGCGCTGGCCGGGCGCGGCGGCGCCCGGGGCGGCGCGGCTGGAGCTGCCGCGCGCGCTGCGGTGGAGCCTGCACCGAGGCGAGAATGACCCGATCCTGGGCTGGTACTCCAGCGGGCTCGGGCGGCGCGTGCCCGCGGTCACGCTGCTCGGCCGCGGGCGCCCGGCGCCCGGCGAAACCCTCAGCACGCGGCTGGAGTTTGTCGACGGCGGCACGGCGCCGGAACCTGCCTTTACCGGGTCGGCCGTATCATGGGCGGAGTCTGATGGCCCGTCGCAGGCGAATACGGGGACAGAGCGGGGAATTCATGCGGAGGCCAGATGAGTGAGCCAGCCCTTGACATGCGCAGGTCACTGCGGATCGTGCGGCGGCACAAGCGCATCGTCATCATTGCTGCCGCGCTGGGCCTTCTGGCCGGTGCCGCGTTCACGGTGCTCAAGCCACCACTGCTCAAGAGCGAGGCGCAGGTGATGCTCCCGACGGGGGCGGGCAAGTACACCGCGACGCAGGCGGTGATCGCCAGCAGCGATCCCGTGCTGACCGAGGCAGGGCAGCAACTGTCTCCGCCGATGTCGGTGCAGGCACTGCGCACCCGGGTCCAGACCAAGGCCCTGACCTCCAACATCATCTCGATCGCCGCTGAGGGCGCGACCGCCGCCCAGGCGCGAAACACCGCGAACGCCGTCGCCAGCAGCTACATCACTTTCATCAATCAAAACGTCACCCCAGGTGGGCAGATGGTGGCACGACCGCTGAGCACAACGCTCGCCACCGGGACACCGCTGCCCAGCCGCGTGGTCCTTTTCGGAGGTCTCGGGGCCCTGCTCGGAGCGCTGATCGGTATGATCATCGCGCTCGCGATCGGCCGCAGCGACCGGCGCCTGCGGGAGCGCGATGAGATAGCGGACACGATCGGGGTTCCCGTCCTCGCCTCCATCCCCGTCGCTCACCCGTCCGACGCCGCCGGCTGGACGAGGCTGCTCGAGGAGTACAATCCCGGAGCCGTCCCCGCGTGGAACCTGCGCAAGGCGCTGCAGCACCTGGGCCTCACCGATCTCAAGGGAGGCAGCGGCGGCTCGCTCGCCGTCCTCTCCCTGTCCTCCGACCCGGGAGCGCTCGCCCTCGGCCCCCAGCTGGCGGTCTTCGCCGCCTCCCTGGGGATCCCCACCGCGCTGGTCGTCGGTCCCCAGCAGGACGCCAACGTCACGGCCACGCTGCGGGCCGCGTGCGCCGTGCCGCCCCCCGCGGAGTCGAAACGGCCGGACCAGCTGCGGGTCAGCGTGAGGGATCAGGACGATGCGGAACATCAGCCCGACGGCGCGGGCGCGGGCCGTCAGCCAGACGCCGCGCTGACGACCGTCGTCGCCGTCGTCGACGCGCAGACGCCACGGGTGGCCGGCACGATCCGCACCACCGCGACGGTGCTGGGAGTCTCCGCGGGCAGGACGACCGCCGAGCAGCTCGCCCGGGTCGCGGCCAGCCTCGCCGCCGACGGCCGCCAGATCGCGGGGATCCTCGTTGCGGACCCGGAGTCGGCCGACCACACGACCGGACGTGTTCCGCAGCTGGCCCCGCCGTCGCACCGCAGGCTGCCCACGCGCCTGACCGGCACAACGGAGGGCAGGAAATGACCGACAGCGACCATACGGTGGCGCTCCCCGCCGTCACCACAGAGGACGAACAGCCCGACCAGCCGCAGCGTGTTCCGTCGGCCTACGACGACTACTCACCGGCCGACGAGCACCCGGGCGAATACGCCACCGGCATCGTCAGCCTGGGATTCATCGCGACCGCCCTCCGGCGCAGCGCATGGCTATGGTTGGCCATCGCGCTCGCCGCGATGCTGGCCGGCCTCGGCCTCTTCGTGACGTTCCCCCCCGCCTACAAGGCCACGACCACGGTCCTGCTGAAGCCCTTTCCCGACACCCAGCCCACCGATGGGATCCTGACCGACATCGCCCTCGCGGAGAGCCGTACGGTGGCCCAGAGCGCGGTGCAGCAACTCGGACTGCCGCAGGCAAGCGTCGGCAGCTTCCTCAAGGCGTACTCGACGACGGAGGTCACCGACCAGGTGGTTCTCATCACGGTCAGCGCGCCGTCGAACGACGAGGCGGTACGCCGGGCGAAGGCCGTGGCCGCCGCGTTCCTCCAGTTCCGGGAGAAGCAGGCCCAAGCCCAGCTGCAATCCGCGCTCGCTTCGATCAATCTGCAGGTCGCTCAGGCCAAGCAGAAGGTCAATGCCCTTGACACGCAGATAGCCCAGGTGCAGCAACAACCCAGCTCAACTATCCAGCAAGGCAAGCTCGCCACGCTGAAAAGCCGACGCATTCAGGCGAACTACGAGGCCAGCACGATGGAGCAGGCCGCGCTATCCGACCGGATGACCGAAACTTCGGCAACGGCGGCGGTCGTGCAAAACAGCAAGGTCGTCGATTCCGCCACACCGGCCGCGCACTCGCACCACAAGCTCCTCGTCATCTACGCCCTTTCCTCGCTCATTCTGGGCCTGGTGCTCGGCATGGGCTTCGTCATCGTCCGGGCGCTCGTCTCCGACCGCCTGCGCCGGCGCGACGACATCGCGCACGCGCTCGGCGCCCCGGTCACGCTCAGCGTCGGCACCCCGAAGCCGCACTGGCTGCCCGTCCGGCGCGGTCAGGGCCGTGACCAGAAGCGGATGGTGACGCACCTGCGTAACGCCGTGCCGGCCCGGTCGCGGGGTGCGCCGGGTCTGGCCGTCGTCGCCGTGGACAACGCGCAGGCGATGGCGCCGTCGCTGGTGTCGCTGGCCGTGTCCTGCGCGCAGGAGGGCCAGCAGGTCGTGGTGGCCGACCTGGCCCGCGGTGCCCCCGCGGCTCGCCTGCTGGGGGCCGGAAAACCCGGGATCCGCCCGGTCAAGGTGAGCGGTGCCCACCTGGTCGTGGCGGTCCCCGGCCGCGACAACGTCGCGCCCGTCGGCCCCCTCCCGCAGAAATCGTCACAGGCTCAGCTCGGGCAGGCCAGTGAAGCGCTGGTCGCTGCCTACGCTTCGGCGGACCTCCTGCTCACCCTCGTGACCATCGATCCCGCGCTCGGCGCCGACCACCTCGCGACGTGGGCGACGAGCGCCGTCGTGGTGGTGACCGCCGGGCGGTCCTCGGCGGCGAGGATCCATGCCGTCGGCGAGCTGGTCCGGCTCGCCGGAATGTCGCCGGTCTCCGCCGTGCTCGTCGACGCCGACAAGACCGACGAGAGCACCGGGGTGACGCACACGCCGGTCCCCCAGGCCCCGGCTGGCCAGGGTCTGGGGATCGTCGGCCGGTGAACACGTCGGTCATAGCGTTCCGCCCGGCCCGGGGCGTGCGGCTCGTCGATCCGGTTCAGGAGCACGAGCGCTGGGAGCGGCGGATCGTCGGCGTTGCGTGGGTCCTGCTGGTTCTCAACAACCTGACGTTCTACCCGAAGACGTGGAGCGGGGAGTCCCTTCTCATACCGATCCCGTCGATCGCCGGCAAGGCCATCACGCAGGGAGCCCTGCCGCTGGCGCTCCTGCTGGCCGTGATCGCGAATCGCCGGCTGAACATCCGTCCCAACATCTTCCTCTGCCTGGTGAGCCTGCTCCTCGTCGAGGCGATCATGACGAGCCTGCAGGCCCAGAACCTCGGCACTATATACCGGACCTTCCGGATGACCGAGTTCGTCATCGCGCTCTGGCTGCTGACGCCCTGGTGGGGCCGGCGCGACATGCTGCTCCTCCGCTGGTATCTCGGGTTCATGCTCGTGGTGCTCGGCTCCGTGCTCCTCGGTTTCCTGGCGGCCCCGGGACGCGCCCTCGGCGGGGGAAGGCTGTCCGGCACGCTCTGGCCCACGCCTCCCACGCAGGTCGCGCACTACGCGGCCGTGACGATCGGGCTGGTCATCGTGCTCTGGCTCGGCGGCCTGATGCGCGGGCGCGTCACCTTGATCATCGTCCTGGTCGCCACGGCCATGCTGCTCCTGACACACACGAGGACCGCCCTGATCGCCATGGTGGCGGGCATCGTCGTCGGCGGCATGAGCCTGTTTGTGGCCAGGGCCCGGGTGCGCAAGCTGTTCGTGGTCGGCGGCGTCCTGGTGTCGGTCGGCGCCATCACGCTGTCCAGCGTGGTGACAACGTGGCTGGCGCGGGGAGAGAGCACATCACAGCTGGCAACTCTCACCAACCGGACCGCGGCCTGGACCGCCGTACTCAACGTTCCGCGCAACTGGTTCCAGGTGCTCTTCGGCTTCGGGTTGTCGAACCAGGGCCTCAACGGCGTGTCCATCGACAGCAACTGGTACGCCGCGTACCTCGACCAGGGGGTCTTCGCGGTGGTCGTCTGCGCGACGATTCTGGTGTTCCTGTTCGTGACGGCGTACTTCCAGCCGCGCGGTGCGCAGCGTGCGCTCGCGCTGTTCCTTGTGACGTACTGCCTGGTGGCATCCTTCACCGAGACCGGGTTCAGCCAGCCGTCGACGTACCTCCTCGAGCTCACCCTGGCCGCGTCGCTGCTGGCGCCCTCTCTCGCGGCTCCCGGCGAGTCCACGGACCCAAGCCCATGAGAGCTGCGCCGGGTGTGTTCCTGCTAAGATCCTCCAACTGCCTACTTGGGGGAAGAGCACCTAAAAACTCATCCAGCCATTACCGGCCCGGGAAACGCGCACTAACTGTAACCGGGATCGCACACGAGAAAGTGTGCGATCCCGACGGCGGGTTTCTGGTGTGGCGCAAGAACCGGCGGCCGTCGGCGACGGCGAGGCGGCCGCTGCCAGGTGGAGTGGGAATATAATGTACGGCGATACTGGGCGGCGTTCGCGCCGGCGTCATGACCCTGGCCCGCGGCGCCGGTGGGCTGCCGGCTGGCGGCCGGTGGCCGTCATCGCGGCCGTGGTGATCGGGCTGGGCGGCCTGACCTGGCTCGCGGTGGCCCTGCTCCACCGTTCGCCCACGCCCACGTCGGGGGCCGGCCGTTCCTCCGCACCGGGCACGGTATCCCAGGCGGGCCCGAAGTCGCCCCCGGTGCGGGTCTGTGGCAATGAAGCGGTCCTCGGCGGCGGGCCCTCATCCCCTCCCCAGGGAGCGGTGAGGGTACCCGCCGGCGACAACTCCGGAATTGACTGGACCCGGCCTCAGACCACCTACTGGTTCGCCCCTGGCGCTCACTTCCTCGGGCCCGGGCAATTTACCCAGATCCAGCCGGGTGCCGGGGCGAAGTTCATCGGTGCGCCGGGCGCGGTTCTCGACGGTCGGCACGAAAACTACTACGCGTTCACCGGCAACGCCCCCAACGTAACGATCAGTTATCTCACGGTCCGTAACTTCGGCGTGCGAGGCGGCAACTCGAACCAGGGTGTTGTGAACCATGACTCGGCATCCGGCTGGACCATCGATCATTCGACGCTGACGCGCAACGCCGGCGCGGGCACCATGCTCGGCAGCCGCAACACGCTCTCGTATGACTGCCTGAAGAACAATGAGCAGTACGGGTTCAACGCCTTCTCGGAGGCCGGCCCGGCGCACCTGGTCCTCGACCACAACGAGATCGTCGGCAACAACACCTACAACTGGGAGAAACACGTCGAGGGCTGCGGCTGCACCGGTGGCGGGAAATTCTGGGATGTCAACGGCGCCGACGTCACGGACAACTGGGTGCACGGAAACCACAGCGTCGGGCTGTGGGCAGACACGAACAACCGGGGCTTTAAGATCGCCGGCAACTACATCGAGGGCAACGAGTCCACGGGCCTGATCTACGAGATCAGCTACAACGCGCTCGTCGAGCACAACACGTTCGCTCGCAACGGCCTGGTGGACGGGCCGACCAATCCCGGCTTCCCGACGAGCGCGATCTACGTGTCGGAGTCGGGATCGGACAGCCGCGTGCCCGGGAAGTACGGCGGTACGTTCTCGATCACGAGAAACACGTTCATCAACAACTGGGGCGGCGTCGTCCTGTGGGAGAACGCCGACAGGTTCTGCGGTTCCCCGGCCAATACCAGCTCCGGCGACTGCACCCTGGTCAACTCACAGAAGGTCACGGTGAACTCGTGCAACCGGTCCAATATCGACCAGTCGGTGTTCTTTAACGAGTGCCGCTGGAAGACCCAGAACGTGCTGGTAACCCACAACGTCTTCGACTTCAACCCGGCACAGATCGGGCGTTCCTGCACCGCGCTCAACAGTTGCGGGTTCCAGGGGCTGTTCTCTCAGTATGGGAGCTACCCGTCGTGGAGCCCGTATAAGGGCACGGTGGTCGAAAAGCACATCACCTTCGACCAGAACAACCGCTTCGTGGCGAATACCTACAACGGCCCATGGCGGTTCATGGTGCACGCGCAGGGCAACACCGTGACCTGGCCGACGTGGCGTGCGCAGCCGTACGGCCAGGACAGCGGCAGCACCATGGACAGTGGCGGCGCGGCGGCAGGCTAGGTCTACGTCCTGGTGCCCTGGCAAGGGTCGGCGGAGCGGTCAGTCATGGGCCGTGCGCTCGCCTGCACGTGACCGATGAAGTACCTGCGCTTACCGTTGGGGTTGCGCTCGATGAGCGGGACGTATTCGAACTCGAGCTTGACCATGGGCAGGCGCTCTTCGAGGGTCTTCCCGATCTGATGCCTGTCTGCCTTGGGGGTCGTGACCACCCGCACGAGCAGGAAGCCGGGCCTGTCCTGGACGAACTGAAGATCCCTTATGTGGTCCCAGAACGCCCCGTGGATCCCGAACACGTAGGGACCAAGGGCCCTGCTCCGCCCGGAACCGTCGATGAAGGTCTCCTGCGATCGCCCGGCGATGGCGCCGGTGCGAAGGAAGTTGTTCGTGCAGCTCCCGGCGGCAGGGACGGCCAGGTCGCCGGTGTCATACCGGACGAACTGGGTGCCGATCTGGTTGAACGACGACGCCACGATACGCCGCAGGTGGTCTGTCTCGGAGGCGAGAAATTCCACATAACCGTAGGTGGGGTAGAAGTGGAAGCCACTGCACCCCTGGCAGTAGTACGCGAGGACCGCGTATTCGCTGTGGCCGTACCAGTGGGCGACGTGGATGCCGAACTCCTGCTCAAACCGTGTCTGCTCGCCAAAGGGGAACGCCTCGGACCCGGCGAGGACACCCCGGATAGGGAGAGTCCGGAAGAGGTCTTCACCCACGAGGTCAATGAACGTGTACAGAGAACTTGGGTACACGTGAAGGAAGAACGGTGCCAGCGTTCGCAGCCATCGCCGCAGCCTGCCGAGGTGCTGCTCTGTCGTCGCGTTTGGCGAGATGACCCACGCGTTCTCGAAACGGTCGAAGCGCACCAGGCCGTCGTGGACGTTGCCGCGGTAGACGACTCTGAGGTCGTACGGCGCGTAACCCACGCGGGACCAGATGTCGAAGAGATAGGCGCGCTCCTTCTGGCGGCGCGCAAACGTGTCGGCCTTGAAGCGGAGAGGCTGGCCCGATGTCCCGCCGGTCCGGACGGTGTGTGTGAGCAGCGGCACGTCCCAGCGGGTGTACCGGTCTAGGTTCCGGCGGTAGTCCTCTTTCTGCGTGACCTCGTCGCTGTACCTCCGCACCAACGGCCCGAATCGCTTTTCCTGGTACTCGCCAATTTCATTGAGCGACCAGCTTTTCGACTGCTCAATGAGACGACGATGGTGGAGGTAGCTGGGGCCGAGCAGGCCCTCTCTGACTCTCATCATGATGCACCCGGCGGATCGAAGGCGACCCGCTCAGCCGCTCATTTCCGAATCAACGAGGTAAACAATCACTGCCACTCCTGGGGGACGTTGAGAGCTTCAGCTTTGCCTTGGTTACTCAGTAGCGGGACCTGCATTTCGCGGCGTCGTGGCTGGCACCGGGCTCATGCCAGCGGGGGTTCCGCAACGCCGTCGAATCCTGCCAAACGCCTCCAAATCTTATCAAGAGCTGACGGAGCCTGGGTAAAACGCTGGTAAATTCTTCGGGTGGTCTGGGCCTGGTGAATTCGGCATACAATCCGGTTAGATTTGTACTCTCGGTGATTGGGACATTCTTTTCTGTCGATGGCGCCGCCGCTCGGCGACCTCGCGATACACGTCGAGGGTCGAGGCGGCCGCGGCTCCCCACGTGAACTGGCCGGCGCGGCGGAGCCCCTCGTCACGCAGACGATCCCTCCCGTGGCCTATCGCATCGAGGATGGCCCGGGCGATGGACGCCGGATCCTTGGGGTCGGACAGGACCGCGGCGCCGCCCGCGATCTCCGGCATGCAGCTGGCGTCCGAGGTCACGACCGGGCACCCGCAGGCCATGGCCTCGAGGATGGGGAGCCCGAAGGTCTCGTTGAACGACGGATACACGAACACGTCGGCCGCTTGATAGAACGCGACGGTCTCCTCGAGCGGGATTCCGCCGACAAAGACCACATCTGATGAAATGCCGAGCTCGGCCGCGAGAGAACGCAGATCAGCGCCGTACTTCTTGTTGCGGTCCGGTCCGACAATGGCTAGCTGGCGATCCCCGAGCTCACCGCGGGCCAGCGCCCACGCTCGCAGCAGCCCGTCACAATTCTTGTACGGCCACAGCGATGACACAAACAACACAAATGGCTTCGTAATGCCATACGATGCGACTCGCGCGCGGGCCGCACCGGCGTCGCCCTGTTTGAAGATGTTATGGTCGATCGCCTCGTAGATGAGCTTTAGTTTGCGCGCATCGACATTGAGGTAATGCTCGACCTCGGAACGCAGGCTTTCGGAGTTGACGATGACCGCATCAGCGATCCGGGTGGACCGGGGATAGCTCAGCTGGCGGTAAGCACGGACCAGCGGCGAGATCGACTCAGCGGCGGAAAAGGCGTGCATCGTCTTCATGTGGATAACCAGCGACCGCGGGACCTTCACCAGGGGCGCTATCAGGGTGGCGAAGACGTCGATGTGGCTGAGAGGCAACCGCACGGGTGAGTAGAGGTGCTCGGAGACCGTTCGCGGTATACGCCGCTCGTTCGACCACGGATAGGTGATGTGGAAGACGTTCGGCCCGTAGCCCTGGTGCATGTGCCGCGACTTCGGGCTCACCAGCAGGTGCAGTTCCTCACCGGGTTCAAGCCGTTTGGCCATCTCGGGGATCACGCCGGTCCAGCACCAGTGGGCGCCCGACGGGTTGTCGGGATGCTCCGTCAGGAGGTTGATCGCCACGCGCATGTCTTCCTACCTTCTTCGCACCAGCAGCGTCGGCACGCGCTCCGCCTCGCAACATGTTCGAGAAAGCCCCGCCCGGGCATGCTACTCACCGTGCCGGTGCGGACATGTCCGTTACCGCAAGCTTCATCGCGTCATCTGGTTGGCTGGCTGGTCTGTTCGCTGGGCGGACCCGCCAGCATAAGAGCGCCCTGGGGGTGGATGTGATACCAAAAACCGGCACCAGGTCCTGAATCCGGGCCGCAGCGTGGAACTTTCGACGTATGGTGACAGCTCCACTACAGTTTGTCACCACTGCCCGCCGTGGTCATAAAGAGGCCGTCCGGATGTATCAGAACCCGGCGCTCATGGGTCAACTGTTTCGCGGGTGCGCATATCGTCATCCTGTCCAACTCGTCCTTAAAAAGTTTGGAGGGCCGGCGTGAGGGTCCTGGTTGCAGGCGATCGTGGCTACATCGGCGCTGTTCTCGTTCCCTTGCTGCGCGCGGCCGGGCACGAGGTCCATGGGCTGGACCTGGACCTCTATGAAGGGTGTGACCTCGGAGAAGGCCCGGAGGACATCGCCGACCGGCCCCCGCTTGACATGCGGGAAGCCGACGCCCGCCAGCTGGCCGGCTACGACGCCGTGCTGTGCCTCGCGGCACTGTCCAACGACCCGCTGGGTCACCTCAACCCCGCGGCGACGCACTCCGTGAACCTCGACGGGACGCTGCAGCTGGCGCGGGCGGCCAAGCAGGCGGGCATCGAGCGTTTCCTCTTCGCGTCGTCATGCAGCCTCTACGGCGCGGCGGGCTCCCTGGGAGTGACCGAGGACGCTGAGCTGTTCCCGGTCACACCGTACGGCGAGACCAAGGTCCTGGCCGAGCGTGAGCTCTCGCTGCTGGCCGACGACACCTTCAGCCCGACCTACCTTCGCAACGCCACCGCCCATGGCTCGTCGCCGCGGCTGCGCCTCGACATCGTCGTGAACAACCTCACCGCCGTCGCGATGACGACCGGGGAGGTGCGCCTCGAAAGCGACGGATCGCCCTGGCGGCCGCTGGTGCATGTTGCGGACATCGGCCGCGCGTTCCTCGCCGTTCTCGAGGCCCCGCGTGAGGTCGTGCATGACGAGGCGTTCAACGTCGGCCGCCCAGAGGACAACGTCCAGGTCCGTGACATCGCTGAGATGGTCAGGGACGCCGTGCCGGGATCCAGGCTGTCGTTCGCCGATGACGCCGGGCCGGACCTGCGCAACTACCGCGTCGACTTCTCCAAGCTGGCCGGGACGTTCCCGGACCTGAACCTGAGCACGGGCGTGCGGGACGGCGTCGACGAGTTGGTCAGCGCCTATACCGAGCACGGCATGACCTATGACGACTTCATGTCATCGCGCTTCGTGCGGCTGCGGCGGATCCGTGAGCTGCTTTCCGCCGGCCTGGTGGACGAGACGCTGCACCGGCTGACCAGCGGTCATCTCCCGAGGCCGGGGGCCGAGATCGTGCGAGATGTGCACTGATGGCACCGGCCCGGGCACGGCGCGGCGGGAAGTCCCGGCCGCCCCCATGACGCCCTGCGAGGCCGCCGCGCAGGGCTGCGGCAGCTCTCCGCAAGATCTCCTTCGGCGGTACCAGGCTCGCCGGGCCGTTGCGGCCGGCCAGCCGCGCACCGGAGCCGTTCTCGTCTGCCATTTTCTGCGGCGCTCCCGACGACGGGTACGGTGGATGGGATTGCAGCACGGCGCGGGGTTGTGCGTTCGGGGGGAGCCGCAACAGGAAATGGAACTGCAGCGTCAGCCACCGGCCTGGAACTCCTCCCAGGGCCGCAATCCGCACCTCGCTGCCGGCCGGAGCGGTGCCTATGGCCGCTGAAGCGGATGGCCTTAGAGGGGCGGCGTTGCTCAAAAAGTCACGGGCAGCCGCTCTGTGGCGGCTGCCGCGCCAGGCGGCCGCCCGTATTGGGCGCCAGGCGGGCGCCCGTCTTGGTTGGGGTGTCGCGGACCAGGCTGTTTCCAGCCTGACCAACTTCGCCGTGACCATTTACGTCGCCCGGACGCTCGGGGCCACGCAGTTCGGCGCCTTCAGCCTTGCCTATGTGACCTACGCTTTCGTGCTCAACGCGTCACGGGGCCTCGCGACCGACCCGCTGGTGGTCAGGTTCAGCGGCACGGACGTCCCCGTGTGGCGGCGGGCGGTCGCGAGCGCCACCGGGACGGCCACGGTGGTAGGCCTGGCGGCGGGCATCTGTGTGCTGGCGGCCGCCGCGGTTCTCACCGGCACGGCCAGGGCCGCCTTCCTCGCGCTTGGGCTGACACTGCCAGGACTCATGCTCCAGGACAGCTGGCGATACTCCTTCTTCGCGCTCGGGCGGGGCAGCAGGGCCTTCCTCAACGACCTGGTCTGGGCGGTGGCGCTCGCTCCTTCCCTGCTGCTCCTGCGGGTGACGGGGCACGCGGACGTGTTCTGGTACGTCTTCATCTGGGGCGCGGCGGCAACTGTCGCCGCCGCCGTCGGCCCGTTGCAGGCGCGGGTCATTCCCAGGCTCTCCCGCGCACCGAAGTGGCTGTCGCAGCAGCGTGACCTCGGGCCACGCTACTTCGTGGAGAACACCTCCAACAGCGGCGCGAGCCAGCTGCGCACGTATGGCGTCGGCCTCATTCTGGGCCTGGCCGCGGTCGGCTACATCCAGGCTGCCAGCACGCTGATGGGTCCCTTCCTGGTCGTCTTCATGGGGATGTCCCTGGTTACCGTCCCCGAAGCCGCCCGGGTGCTGCGCCGCGCGCCGCACCGGCTGCGGCTGTTCTGCGTTATCGTCGGCGTCGGGCTCTCAGTCTTGGCGCTCGCGTGGGGAGTCCTCCTGCTGCTGGCGCTGCCGCGAGGGCTAGGGGACTGGCTGCTCGGCCCGATCTGGCGGCCGACCTACCCGTTGATACTGCCGCTCACGTTTTCGGTCATCGGCGCGTGCCTGATTGCCGGCGCCAGCGCGGGCCTGCACGCCCTCGGGGCCGCGCGGCGCAGCATGCGTGCGATGCTCGTCGCGTCGGCCGCCTACCTGGCCTTTGGCGTGGCCGGAGCCTGGCTCGGCGGCACTGTCGGGGCAGTGCGCGGCGCCGCGCTAGCGACCCTCAGTGGCGCGCTGCTGTGGTGGTGGGAGCTGCACCTGGCGCTGCGGAAGTCCGGCGACGCGTCCGCGGGCGACGGGCCCGCGTCACGGCGCTCGGCGGGCCGCCATCGCATGCCCGCGGAGACCCGCTCCCGCAGGCGGCAGGACGCACGACCAAGTCCGCAGCCTCGCCAGCCGCAGCCCCGGGAGCAACAGCCTCGCCAGCCGCAGTCCCGGGAGCAACAGCCTCGCCAGCCGCAGCCCCGGCCGCCGCACCCCCGTCAGCCCCAGCCTTGGGAGCAGCAGCCCCGTCAGCCCCAGTCTTGGGAGCAGCAGCCCCGCCAGTCGCAGCCCTGGCAGCCGCAGCCTGATCAGCCGCAGCCCAGGCCGCCGCAGCCCAGGCCGCCGCAGCCCCGCCAGCCTCAGCCTTGGGAGCAGCAGCCTCCCCGGCCGCAGCCCCGGCAATCGCCGCCCCGGGAGCAGCCCCACCAGCCGCCGCCGCGCGGGCTCCAGCCCGGTGAAGGCGGGAGTCAATGAGCTTTTTGCATGGGCCGGGCGTCACCGGCGTTCCCGCGTTTGCAGTACGCTGTCTCCGGCGGATGCTGAGTCAGTCCGGCTTCCTGCCGGCCGACCTCGTCTCCTTCGACGCCCCGCTGGTCGTCCCGCCCTTCGACCGCCTCCGCCGAACTGGGCTCAAGCCGCAGCGAACCGCGGCTGAGCGCACCGTAGCCCGGGGGTGGCGCCGCTGGAGGGGAGCCGCGCACGTGTCGCCGTAGGCACTCTGACGCATTGAATTTGACCTGACCGCGCCGGCGCGGATTAACGGTGAAACGGATAGGGGTGGAAGATGAACGCAGGACCCAGGCTCAGCATCGGGCTCCCGGTCTACAACGGCGAGAACTACCTTGCCGAGTCGCTCGATGCCCTGCTCGGCCAGACGTACGAAGACTTTGAGCTGATCATTTCGGACAACGCCTCGACCGACGGCACCGCCGACATCTGCCACAGCTACGCCAAACAGGACTCCCGGATCCGCTACATACGCCAGCGGCAGAACATAGGCTGCGCACCGAACCACAACTACCTCGTCGATGAGGCACGGGGCGAGTTGTTCAAGTGGGCCTCGGACGACGACCTGTACGCGCGCGACATGATCAGGCTGTGCGTTGAGTCGCTCGACGAGAAGCCCGATGTCGTGCTGGCCCACCCCTGGACCGCGTTCATCGACAGCTCGGGCACCGTCACCAAGGCGTGCCGGTACCCGCTGGCCACGGCTTCCCCGCACGCACCGGAGCGGTTCCGGAGCATGCTGTTCGAGGACGGGGGGGATGACGACGGCGGCGTCGTCCGGATGAGCGTGCTGCGCCGGACGGCGCCGTACAACAGCTACCATCACGCCGACCGGACGCTGGTCACCGGAATCGCCCTGCAGGGGCCGTTCTACCAGGTCCCGGACTGGATGTACTTCCGGCGCGACCATCCGGAGCGGCTGACCCGGTCGAGCCCGACCGTGCACCGCCTGTGCGCGAACCTGGATCCCCGCCGGGCGAACCGGCTGCGGAACCCGGCCGTCCGTCTCTACGGCGAATACATCTGGGGGTTTGTTGCCGCGGTCCGGAGTGCGCCGCTCTCCCCGGCCGACCGGCGCGAATGCTACCGGTACATCGCGGAGTGGCTGGCGAGCCGGGCTCTCCCGGGCCGGCGCGGGCAAGCCGAGGCCGAGGCCCCGGCTCCCACCGCCGGCATCTCGGTCAACGACGTCGTGGCCGGCCGGGAGAGAAGCCCGGCATGACCCGGCGCGGGCTCGCCGGCGCACCTAAGCGGCGCTCCGGTGCTGCGTACCGGGTCGGGTTGTTCGGACTCCTCGGCTCCGGCAATATCGGCAACGACGCTTCGATGGAGGCCGTGCTCTCCTACCTTCGAACCGATCATCCCGGCATTGCCGTGGACGCCATGTGCGTCGGCCCGGATCGGGTGCGAGATCACTACGGC
>Ga0075434_100003163_pt1 | contig 14683 bp, 21 predicted proteins | sample RhiMethybrSRZTD3_FD_75298 | JGI IMG/M metagenome (GOLD analysis project Ga0075434, IMG submission 75298) | Populus rhizosphere microbial communities from Tennessee, USA - Rhizosphere MetaG P. TD hybrid SRZTD3 | ecosystem: Host-associated > Plants > Roots > Rhizosphere > Soil | place: USA... | reverse complement strand
CCCGCCAACCTTTAATTTTGAAGAGACACCAAAGGTCACCTGGGAAGCTTACAACTACGAAGAGATCCCCGCTCCTGAGCAGGCGCGCGTTGCCGGATAGTCTGGTCATTGCCAAGGCTCGAAAGCCGGTGCTGCAGCACCACTTCGCCGACATGGAGCAGCAGCGCGACGCGTCGTCGCTGGGTTCTCGCGCATCAGGTTTTTCGGCGGAATGTTTTGCGTCTATTTCATCTACCGTTTATGCCACAAAGTGCCAGTACAAGCCAGATTTTCTAACAAGACACTGAACAATCCGACTCGAATGATCAATGCTGTTCCGGTCATTCCGAGTCGTAGGCGGGGCCCTTGGCTTGCATCATTTGGCTGCAAACTGCCACCCGCCTTGTGCATACCAGGACACAATTCTCCGCTTCGCAGTTTGACCGTTTCCTTTCAAGCGCAAACCTACGGCTTTACTATGACCTGCCCGACCATACGCTGCACTTCGTGGAGAGTGCAGACATAGCGATATGTCCCGGGCGTCTTGAACGTATGTTCATAGGTGTGGGTCGGATTCAGAAACCCGGAGTCAAACATTTGGGCGCCCTTCGGCAGCTCAACGTCTTGTCGATTGGTCGCCTGGCCAGGATCGGCGGTTACCGTGTGTACCTCGCGCGATGAGTTCTTCCACACGACTGTCTGGCCTGACTTGATTTCAATGGTTGCGGGCTCAAACACCAGCAACGAACCTGTCATGTCCACGACGGCCGCAGGTTGGATCTGACGAGCCGCTGCGGATGAGGCATTCGATGCTGCAGCCCGCGGCTTCCCTAATTGCTTCCGCAATTGCGCGAGTGACACCTTTACGTCACACGTCGGCGCCAACTTGTCGATGGTCTCAACGATGAACACAGGAGAGTGATCCGAATCGTACATGTCGGTTAGGGAGCCAAGGCGTCCGGTCACATGGACCAGGGCGTTGATGTTGTTTGCAAACAACAGCGGGCTCTCGGTGAGCAACATTGGTCTGGCCTCCAACCGATAAATCTTGCCTGAGTGGAATAGCGTGAGCTTCGGCATGAGGCCGTCAGAGGTGGTCAGGCAGCCGTCCAGTTGTGTCCGTGCAGCCGATCCTGCGGTGTCTGTCTTCGGTCTTGTGGCGGAACTCGGTTCCGAGGCCGTGGGCGAACTCGTGCTTTGGGCAATTATGCGGCTGGGAGCCAACAAGCCCAGCACGCACAGCAGGAAGCCACAAACTGCTTTGCCCGCTAATCTCTCGTAGGAAGTCACCATTGTCATATGCCGGTCTGTTGCCCGCACCTCGACCGCCAGTGCGGATCGCTCCCGTCCAGCGTTCCGATCGTCGTCGTGGCATGTCGAGTGCACCGGCTTCTCCATCATTCGGGGATAACCCTGCGTTCAGTGACGCCGGCGGGGAGGATTCGCCGCCAAAACAAGCTCGAATGCGCTCGAGTGAGCATTGAAGAGACCCGCTCGAGCGTTATCGTTTTGCTTTCTACTTCATTTCCTGCTGCTGCGCCGGAGTGATGAGCCACTGAGTAATGTGATAGTGCGGCTCCTGAAGGCCAGGGTGGCCGGGGTTGAAGTTCACACTGGTGTGGTCCACTTTCAGGTCCAAGTTCGCAATCTTTTGGCCCAAGTCATTCCAATCCTTGTGCTGGTCAAGCTCCTTGCTTGAAAGCATGTAGGTGACATTGACCAGCTGACCATCGTGGTTGTAGCCCAAATACGGGCCTGCCGGCAACGAGGCAGGATCAACGTATAGCGTCCCCAACCCGGGCAGCCAGTCAGGCAGGCGCACCAGTGTGCTCACCTTCTTGAAATTTGCGGGGGGATTCGCTTTGTCCCCCGCTGTGTTCTGCGCGGGGAGAGATGGTGCCAGCAGCAAAGCGCCAACAGTGAGTACAAGCAACCAGATACTTTTCATACGATAGCTCCTTTCATTGAGTCGGAATCTCGTCTTGACTTCGTACCAACTACCAAGGTTCAAGTGTTGTCCGCTGCGACTCGAGTCGGCAATAGACGGTTTGTACCAATCCGTAGGCACAATGTCACACGGGCAATGGAGGTGATAAGTGCACCAAATATTCCACTTGGCTACTTGCGAGAGTGAGGACACTCACTCAATCGTGAGTCGAGCAGGCGCTCGACGAGGCGTATCGTCTGGCGATGAGGCAATGCGACAGAAGTTCTTCGCACCCAGCAACGTGGCGGTGCCGGGGTGCCAAAGTGCCAGACACCGTCCTGAATCTCTCAATCTCGCTGGACACCACACGTGAGGAGTTCCCTTGAATACCGAGGAGCTTTGCTTCGATTCTGTGAACAATACAAACACCAGTACTCGGCGCTGGCAGTCGACCAGCATGGTGAAGTGACACCCATATTGCTGTGTTTGATCGTATACTTGTATTCAATAGACCGTTCGTACCAGTCAACGCAAATGTGCATTTGGGGGTTCTGGGATGCTCGAGAGCGAGTTGTTTTCGTTCCTTGAGGGGACCACAGATGCCGCCTTTAGCGTGAGCGAGCAGGGCGAAATCCTTTCCTGGAACGGAGCGGCCCAACGGTTGTTTGGGTATTCCACATCCGAGGTTCTTGGCAAGAGCTGTTTCCAGGTACTGCACGGACGGGGCGTTCTTGGGACGCAAGTGTGTCACGAGGGTTGCAGCATTTTAGAGTCTACTGGCGGGCAAGCGGAGATCCCGAATTTCGACCTGCAGGTCCGCCTGCGCTCCGGGAAGCGGTTATGGGTCAACCTGTCCACAGTGGTTTGGCAAAACCCGCGGAACCAACACCGCCTGGTAATTCATCTGGCACATGACATCACTCGGCAGAAGACAACGGAACAAGCAACAGAAAAAATGCTGCACATGTCCCGTCAATTCAGCAAGGTTGCCGAAGGGGCTGTTCCGGGTGTATCCCCGGTAGCGGCGCTCTCCGAACAAGAGTTGCAGATTCTGAGGCTGTTTGCCGCCGGAAAGAACTCTCCTGAGATTGCCAAGAGGCTACAAATCAGCCTTCAAACCCTACGCAATCACCTTCACCACATCAACCAAAAGCTACGGACCCACAATCGCCTGGAAGCCGTAATGCACGCCATTCAGCGCAAGCTGGTCTAGTTCCTTACCGTCCCTCCCATCTTTTGCGCCAGCTGGAAGGCTCGAGATCCCTCTCGACCGAGGCGCCCTTCGACATGATGGTTGTTTCTACCACGAGTACGAACGGACTATTTCAAAGAACAGGCCAGAGTGAGCAAATGGAAAGTGGAAGAGGGCTAGAAGGGAGTTCCGGATGGTTAAAACTTGTGCCAATCCTGGGTGCGCTGCTCCGTTCCGCTACTGGAGAGGCGGGAAGTTGTTCCGCTGCGATGTGAAAACGCCAAGTGAGATTTGCCTGGATGATCAAATTTGCCAGCGGAAGCCGATCCGGAGCTCAGTGTTCTTCTGGCTGTGCGAGCGCTGTTGCTCGAGCATGACTCTAAGCCGCGATCCGCACAAGGGGCTTCGAGTTGTGCCGATTAGGAGCGCGGAACCACATGGCAATGTGATTGAAACGACGGAAGCACAAGAGATTCGTGCGTGAAGCTGCCGTCGAGCGTAAACAAAGGGTTAACTGACGAACATACGACCGAATTGAAGGTGGACGATGGAAACGCATTCGTGCGAGGCAAGACCAAATGCAGCAGTACATGAGGGCCTTATGAGCCAAGTGGAGCACATGGCCGCCTTCGCCATCAGAGCACGGTTTGAAGCTCTGGGGCCCGATACCCGCCAGCAACTCAAGATCCGAATTTTGGATGCTTTGGGTTGTGGTGTGGGCGCACTCCATGGGGAGCCCATAGGGATGATACACAGATACCTCAATGAGCTGGGTAGCACGGGCCACTGTACCTTGATTGGCGGTGGGTTTACTGACATTGACCGAGCTGCTCTCTACAACAGTGCGCTGATACGCTACCTCGATTTCAATGATAGCTACCTGGCCCAGGGGGAAACCTGTCACCCCAGCGACAATCTGGGAGCGATCCTGGCAGCCGGTGAATACATCGGGGCCACAGGTCGTGACCTCATGACCGCGCTGGCGGTTGCCTACCAGGTCCAGTGCCGATTGTGCGATGTTGCGCCAGTCCGGGCAAGGGGATTTGATCACACGGTTCAGGGTGCCTATGCGGTAGCTGCAGGGATCTCTAGAATCCTGAAGCTCGATCGATCACAGACCGCCAACGCCATCGCCATCAGTGGGACAGCCTTCATCGCCTTGCGGGTGACCCGAACCGGAAACCTGTCCCATTGGAAGGGACTTGCATACCCGAATCTGGCAGCTTGCTGTACTCGGGCCGCGCTGCTTGCGAGGCACGGAATCACTGGTCCTCTTGAGGTAATCGAGGGAGAGAAAGGACTCATGGACGCCATTACCGGCTGTTTCCACGTGAACTGGTCCGAGGAAGACCTTGGGGGTGTGGGTCGAACCACGGTGAAGAAGTACAACGCCGAGATCCATTCGCAAACTGCGATTGACGCGGTTCTCACGCTGCTCCGGCGGTACCGGTTTTCCCGAACTGACATAGAGCGAGTGGAGGTGGAGACCTTCGATGTTGCTTACAACATTATTGGCGGGGGGGAAGAAGGTGACAAGACCAACGTTTCCACCAAAGAACAGGCTGATCACAGTCTTCCGTACGTGGTCGCCGTAGCGATTCTGGATGGTCAGGTAATGCCCGAACAGTATGAACAGGAGCGCATTCGGCGCGCTGATGTGCAGGCCCTTCTTGGCAGAGTCTCGGTTCAATCCGGTACGAGCTTCTCCGAGCGCTTCCCAAACGAGATGCCTTGTCGCGTAACGATCACCCTGAAGGACGGGCGCGTCCTCGAACAGGAAACCAAGGACTATGAGGGGTTCTTCACTCGGCCGATGTCATGGGAAATGGCCATTCAGAAGTTCAATGAGATTACGACACCGCACGCAAGCTCCGCCCAGCGTACCGCGATTGCTGATGCGGTGGCCAACCTGGAGCAGGTCTCGGTTCGCGAGTTGATGGAGCGTCTGGGCGGCGCCGTAGGCCACAATTCCGGCGCCTCACTTGTTTCAGGTGCGCACAAGGAGACTTGAAAACATGACAACCGTTCAAGTTGCAGACGAACGAGCTTTTTCTTTCCTGAGGGTGAATGAGCGGCAGCGGAAGCCGAGGACCGAAGGAATTACGGAGATTCGTGGGCCGTACTACACGCCGCTGGGACGGCATTGCCTCGAGGACATTCTCGACACGATGGGCGACTATGTGGACTCGCTGAAGTTCGCCGGCGGGTCCTTCGCTCTCATGCCGCGTCGTGCCGTCTTGGAAATCACCAAGTTATGTCACGAACACGAGGTGCTCGTATCGACCGGTGGTTTTCTCGAACAGGTGCTCATGCAGGGCAAGGACGCGGTAAAGAGTTATATCCGGGAATGTAAGGAGCTGGGATTTGACATTATCGAGATTTCGAGTGGCTTCATTACCTTGCCCGCCGACGACTGGTTACGGCTGGTAGAACGGGTGCAGAAAGCTGGGCTTAAGGCCAAGGCGGAAGTAGGAATTCAGTTTGGAGCAGGAGGTGCCACCCGGGCAGAAGAGCTGGAGACCGAAGGGACCCGCGACCCCGAATGGCCCATCCGGTTGGCGCAACGGTTTTTGGACGCCGGGGCTTACATGATCATGATCGAATCCGAAGGCATCACAGAAAATGTGAAGCAGTGGCGCACGGATGTGCCAGCCCGGGTTATCAATGCGCTTGGCTTAGAGAAAGTGATGTTCGAGGCTGCCGATCCGGAAGTCTTCGCCTGGTACATCAAGAACTGGGGACCCGAGGTGACCCTGTTCGTGGATCACAGCCAAATCGTCCAGTTGGAGTGCCTGCGCTCGGGCATCTGGGGAACCGGAAGTCTTTGGGGGCGTGTGGTCACTTATAAGGAATAAGGAACAATGAAGGTCAGTAGGATCGAAACGGAGTGAGGAAACATGGCCTACGTGATAGCCGAGCCGTGTATTAATGTGAAAGACACCGCTTGCGTCGACGCGTGCCCAGTCGATTGTATTCATCCTCGCAAGAACGAGGATGATTTTGCTCCCGTGGCGCAACTGTATATCGACCCGGTTGAGTGTATCGACTGCGGAGCTTGCGTCCCGGTTTGCCCAGTGTCAGCAATCTTTGCCTTGGAGGACTTGCCAGAAAAATGGAAGGCCTATGCACTGCTAAATGCGGACCACTACGCGCACAAGTAATCGTCAAAGCGGGTCTTGGGGCTGTTCTTTGGAAGGGAGCGCTACCCAGGGCCGAACGAGAGAATGAACCCGAGGAGGTGAAGGAAATGACACAGGCTGAACTCGCGGGCGGAATGGCCAATGGACCTCAGGCACGCCCAGCGAAGGGGCAGTTGATTCGTGATTTCACTCTTACCTCGACTCTCGGGCAGCCAATTAGTCTCTCCGATTATCGAGGGCGTTCCAACCTGGTGCTGGTATTCGCGGCAGGGGGAGATGGCAGTCCCGACCTTAAGATTTTGGCAGAGATCGCGGCAGACTACGCCCGGTTTCTGGACGAACAGACGCAGGTGCTAGCCATTATGCAGTGTACCCAGGCAAAAGCAGCCCGAATTAAGGAGGAAGCGAACTTGCCATTTCCTTTGCTGGTCGATGAGGATGGGCGAATACATCGCCGCGCAGGCGCAGCGGACAACTATGGCACCCCGCCATAGCAATTTACATTGCCGACCGGTTCGGCGAGGTGTTTGGTGCATACCGAGCGGCAGAGGGACACACAATGCCCGACTTGCAGGAGATTGTGACTTGGCTAGCATTCATCAACAGCCAGTGTCCGGAATGCAGTACTTCGGAGTGGCCAGCCTAACCGGACTCTGGATGAATTGGACGTAGCAACCGAAGACTTCGCGGATGGCCGACATAAGGGTCCTTGTCATCGTGGATGAGTGCAGGAGCCCAGGCGACAACCAGGACGTGCCGAAATGGCGCAATGGCAATATGCGACGCTCTGTACAGAACTAACCGTAGCGTTGACTTTGATGACGGACTGCGAAACTCTGCAGGATTATGGCATGAAGGGATGGGAGTTGGCGCAAGTGCTACACCAAGAAGCGACGCCTGGCCATTTGGTCTTTAAGAATGAAAGACCGTTGTATCCGAGTCTCGAACTCCAGAGCACTGAATGCAGGAGGATGTGGTCCCGAAACCGTACGGACGTGCTCACGTATCACACCCCGCCACGCTGCGTCTATCGCTGTCCGTCGGCCGGAAATGGTGGCCTTGTCGCCAGTCCTGACTGCTGCAGGTGAGTGCGGGGATGACATTTGCACAGAGGATTCTTTGCGGAAGGAGATTGACTATGATCAAGCTTAAGCGTGCTTACGATTCTGCCAGCAAAGACGATGGTATTCGATTCCTGGTCGAGCGGTTGTGGCCTCGCGGCGTGAAGAAAGCCGCCCTGCGTTTTGATGCCTGGTTGAAAGATGTGGCCCCGAGCACTGAACTGCGGCGATGGTTCAGGCACGACCCGAGCAAGTGGATAGAGTTTCAGCGAAGATACTTTGCCGAGTTGGACGCGAAGCCCGCAACCGCGGAACCGATCCTCCAAGCCAGCCGGCACGGCCACGTGACACTTGTGTACAGTTCCCACGATAAGAAGCATAACAACGCCGTTGCACTGAAGGCCTACCTAGCGGCCAAGACAAGTGGGCGGGGCCGGGCCCACCGAGCCGCGTAGCTATTTCTGCAAGGTGCATGGAGGAGAGGTTCGCGGTTGAAAGGGGGGCGAACGTCTTTTGTTTTGCCAATTGGCACGTGTTCGACTGGCAGCTCGCTCCACAATCCAGGAAGTGAACGGACCTGTCCGAGTCTGTGTCGAAGTCTCGGCGCCGCCGTTCGGGATGAATGATTCTCGTCACGAGCCCCAAGTGCAAAGATCTATTGCGTAGGCAGGGGCAAGTGACAAAAAGTAGATCGTGGTCGATGGTCATAATGGCGGCTGCGAGACACCGGGTACTGAGATCACCGCGAACAAGTTGGTGTTGAAGTAAGCGCAAAACCGTTTCATCGCGAGGTGTTACATGCCTGACAACGGCAGCGATCGATTGCATGAGCCTTTCGGCCGACCTGGGATGCCACCCAGATGGACGTCGAGCTCGAAGGAAGGTGTGGGAACGGCCTATTCAAGCTCAAGCCGAGTGTGGTTCACGATATCGCATGGAATTCTCAACGAAATCTACTTTCCCACAATCGATCATCCGCAGACGAGGGATATGCAGTTCCTGATCACGGATGGTGAGAGCTTCTTTCACGAGGAACGGCGCGACCTGGACAGCAAGATTGAATCCATCGAGGCCGATGCGCTGGGGTATCGAGTAGAGAACTCCGACCGCAATCGCCGGTATCGGCTCAAGAAAGAGATCATCTCCGACCCTCACCAATCATGTGTCTTGATCAACACCCGACTGGAAGGCAACCCTGAATTCCTCAAGAAATTGCGAATCTATGCGCTGCTTGCCCCTCACCTGGAAGTTAGCGGGTATGGGAATTCCGCCCGCCAATTCAAGACTGCTGGTCAAAACGTCTTGTTAGCGTGGAAGGCCGGCAAATTCCTTGCGATGGGGACGAATGTCGGGTTCAAGAAAACTTCGTGTGGATACGTCGGACATAGCGACGGATGGCAGGACCTTCATGAGGATTTCCATCTGGACTGGGAATTCGACAAGGCCGAGGACGGCAATGTGGCCGTCATCGGCGAAGTCAACCTTACTGGCAGCCGTGATTTCACGGTCGGCATAGCGTTTGGGGATAGTCTTCACGGAGCGGTGACAGTTCTTGAGCAATCGCTGGCGACCCCGTTCGCGGAACATCGCGAGAAATTTATTGACCAGTGGCATCGCGCCAGTAGTCGTATGAAGAAGTTGGAGGGTGTTTCAGGCGACAAGGGAACTTTGTACCGGACGAGCCGAAACTTACTGTTGGCGCATGAAGACAAGATATTTGCCGGCGCAATGATTGCGTCGGCGAGTATTCCGTGGGGAAATGCCAAGGGTGACGAAGACGTGGGCGGCTACCACTTGGTATGGACGCGCGATATGGTGAACAGCGCCCTAGCGCTACTCGCGTGTGATGATAAGGCAACGCCGTTGCGCGCGCTTGTGTATCTCGCTTGCAGCCAGCGATCCGACGGCGGATTTGCGCAGAATTTCTGGATTGACGGCACCCCATATTGGCAAGGCATTCAGCTCGATGAAGTTGCTTTTCCAATTCTCCTGGCTTGGCACCTGTGGAAGAAGGATGCACTTAGAGATTTCGATCCTTACTCGATGGTCAGTTCCGCGGCGGCCTACCTTGTTCGCCACGGGCCAGCTACACAGCAGGAGAGATGGGAAGAGAACAGCGGATATTCACCATCGACGTTGGCGGCCGGGATTGCTGCCCTGGTCTGCGCTGCAGATTTCGCAGGAGCGAGGGGAGAGCACGACGACGCTAGCTTCTTGCAGGATTACGCGGATTTTCTTGAATCCCACCTCGAGAGATGGACCGTTACTACCGACGGATCCCTCGTTCCCGACATCAAACGACACTATATTCGTATTCATCCGGCTGCGGTCGATGATGCTTCGCCAGACGAGGATCCCAATCACGGTTTGCTCACCATCCACAATCGTCCTCCCGGGCAGCCATGGCAGTTCCGGGCAAAGGAAATCGCGGATAGCGGTTTCCTCGAGTTGGTGCGCTACGGCGTTCGCAAGCCGGGCGATCCACTCGTCGAAGACTCATTGCGAGTCGTCGACGCGGTGTTAAAGGTGAATACCCCATTTGGCCCCTGCTGGCGCCGCTACAACCACGATGGCTACGGAACCCGCCCGGACGGTGGGCCCTTTGAAGGCTGGGGACAGGGTCGGGCATGGCCGTTACTGACAGGCGAGCGCGCTCACTACGAGTTTGCTGCCGGACGCGATGTTCGTAAGCTGATTCGGACTATGGAACAGTTTGCATTCAGAGGCAGGATGTTGCCAGAGCAGGTCTGGGATAGTCCCGACGTGGGGTCGGCCAGCATGTATTTTGGACAGCCGGCAGGATCAGCCATGCCGTTGATGTGGGCCCACGCTGAGTATGTGAAGCTCTTGTGCTCGGTTGTGGAGGGCAGCGTTTTCGATCTGATTCCAGTCGTTGCGGAACGATACCTGAAAAAACGTGGCAGACAGGACTTAGAGGTTTGGAAGCCCACTCGCCAAGTTAGAGAAGCGACCGCTGGGCAGGTATTACGAATCCAGGCGCCAAGTTCTTTCCGGCTGCATTGGACCAATGACGGTTGGGTTTCGGTGAGGGACACACCGTCAACTCCCACTGGACTCGGAATTGAGTTCGTCGATATTGCCGTCCACGGCAATCAGAGTGCTCCTGTCGAATTCACGTTCTTGTGGACCGGTAGCAATTGTTGGGAGGGACACAACTACCAAGTGGGTATCCGACGGAAGCACCCCCGTTCAGTGGCCGCTTGAGGCGTGAGCATTCCGAACTCACCATTCTGATAGGTGACCTCATGATCGCCACTCGGAACCAAAAATCTCGGACCAGAAGTTCAGGTACCGCTCATGAGCAACCAAGGAGTAGGTTCAGCGAAATCGTTCAGCGCAAATGGGCGGCCATCGCCCGGATGCCGTGAAGCGGCTGAAGTCGTGCTGGACGGAGGGAATATGGAGTTGCTCAAGACGCCTCCAGCCTGGGCCTGGCTCCCCCCGCGCGTTCCTTGGTGGATAGAGACGATAGGGGGAACGCAAGCAGGTTTGGCCGCAGCCGTTCGATTCGCGCGACACCCGGCCGCCCTCGAGAGGCCACCGGTTCTCCGTCTTCTAGTGGTTGACAAATGTAAGCCAATTGAAACGGAATGTAGCATTGAACGAAGCTCCGTTATCGGCGACAGTCGTAGCCACCGAGGGTTTACGGTCACACGGCTTTACAGGCAAAGACGTGGAAGTCGGTTGCATAATCCGGCTGGTACGAACTTCAAGTTGGGCTAAGATACCCAGTGTCCCCGTCTTCTGGCCCCTCGCGCCGGCGGGTTTAGTTTTTTTTCATAGGCAGGATAGAAGAGTTGCTTCCCTCTCACTCGGGCCCACGGAGGGATAGTGTGGGGCCGAGTGCGCGTCGGGCTTTCGATCTCCTCCACTCGAAAGCTTCGAACCAGAAGTGCATCGCCGATCAGTGAACGATGGCATCGCCAAGGCACAGCTTCGGCACACATGATTGCGGTTCGCCGTTTTTTTGCCAGTTCGATGAGCCGCTCCAGAGCCTCCTGAAATTCCGGCGTCTGCATGTAATCAGCGAAGCCGCGGAAGCTAGCATTTCTCCAACCTGTATTGATGGAGTCACGACGCGCATGTCGTAGGCCGCCGAGTCCAGCCATGTGCCGATAACGGATTCCAGCCTTTTGAAGCGAGTGGGGTAACCGGTCGCGGTTGAAATGCGGATTGTGTCGTGAGCGCGGGATGGTTCGAACATCAATCAACTGCTTGATGCCGTGAGCGAACAGCAGAGCAACGAACTCCTTCAACTCTCGTGTTGAGTGGCCTACCGTTAATACGATGAGGCTCTGATCGTGCTGTTTGGCTCTTTGCTCGGCACGGCTGAGCCGGCGAGTAGGCTTGCGGCCAGGGTACGATTCGGGGCAGACCCGTTTGTCCGAGTGTCCAGCTCGCCCTCGCAGATCGCTGACACTCCTAGTCATCGGCTGCGTGCTCCTCGTCTTTCTGAGCTGGCGAGCCATGGGCGCCGGTCTTCACACTTCTCGTCGAAGCTATTGCAGCTCTTGCTGGAGATCGAATCGAAGCAGCGGCTCGGCCAGGTATGCCAGCCGGTGGAGGCCTTTCGTGCCATCGCCGGGATGGCAAGGCTCTGGTTCGCGTTCATAGATCAGTGTGTACTTTCCCTGGGCTGTCGGTTTCGAGGCCTGGGATTGACCATACGTCGTCAGCATTCCCGGTGCCCGAAACCGATTGGCCATACTGCGAGTTGTGCCTAATGTAGGTCGCCTCGACACCAATCAATAGCCCGCAAACTCTTCAATCCTGATGTTGTCCTCGTCCGCTCTCATATCCACGAGCATCGTGTGCATGGCTTTAACCATGGGTGGTGGTCCAGTGATGTAATACACGGACGAAGCAACTCCCTTGAGATACTTTGCAAGCATCTGCGGGTTGATCATCTCTCTCTCTCCACGCCAAGGGTGTGACGATTTCTCCATCTCGGTCATGCAAGCAATCAGCTTGTAGTGCGGATTCTGCACTTCTAGTTGCTGGAGTTCAGCCAGGAACGCGGCGTCTTCTGGACGTCGGTTCGCGTAAAAGAGAAATATGCGATGCGGCAACTTCTCCTTGGCGGCGTGCAAGAGAATGCTCCGGAATGGCGTTATGCCGATACCACCAGTCAAAACCACGGCAGCCCGTGATTTGTCGTTGTGAAGCCTTAAGTTTCCGAATGGACCTTCGATTTTCACCTCGGTACCTAAGGGAACGCTCCTCAGAACTCTCTTGAACGCTGTGTCCCGCAGACGGGTAGCCACCATAATGAAGTCCTCGTAGGGTGCGCTTGCGATTGAGAAACCGCGCGCATTGCCTTCGGAATCTGTGTCGCGAGGATTTACTAGGGTGATGTCGAGGAACTGCCCAGGAGTAAATTTAAAGCTAGCCGGCTTGTCAAAGCAGAATGCCATGGTGCGCTCAGCTACTTCCCTCCGATCCCTCAGTTTCGTGAGAAACGTGGGCCAGTTGGCAACTGCGGTGCTCATTTTTCCTCCTCTTCCACATGTCGATGCGGAACTTGCTGGTGGCAATATTGGTCCCTGTGTCTTCAGCGCGAGTACCCGGTGTCCCAGGGGTCAGCAAGCTAAACCTGCATCTTGTGCCTCTGGCCAACGCTCGGGTCGTAGCGCCAGCATCTCATCAATGGTTCACTATCATCTCGATCCACTATCCATTTGCTCACTCCGGCCCGTTCTTTGAAATAGTCGATTCGTACTCTTGAGAGAAACAAGCATCATCAAGGAGCAGATCGACAAAGCGGGTCGTGACAAGTTTCCGTCACTCGTTTTTCAGCTGTTTCCCGTCGCTATGCGGTGACGTAGCCTCCACTACAGCCGAACTTGGAAGCTGCAGCGAATGTGCTAATTGCGAAGCTCGCTTGAAGGAATGCGATTTGTTGGATGCCCCGCTCGGGTTTTGATCTCAGGGTGGGTCTCATGACATCATCCTACCCAGGATTGCTCATCTTATAGCGTGTTCTCGCGCACAGGACTGGTTCCGAAGATTCAGGACTACGGCGTGGTAGGCGACTGCCGAGCCGCTGCCTTAGTTTGATGTGCTGGACAGCCCTGGATCGCCTTTTGGCACTGGATCAGAAAGGAATCCTCGACGGAGTCCCACGGGATTTGTTCATCCGCGAACGCGAACACATGCGGCAGCAGATCGAGAGTCGGGCCTGGAATGAACCTCTCCAGAGCTACGTCGGCGCATTCGACGGAGATCGAGTAGATGCGACGCTGCTGCGCATTCCGTGGTATGGGTTTGAACCGGCGCATTCGGAGCGGATGCGGTACACATACCGAAGGGTGCGCGAGAAGCTTGTAGCTGGTGACAGTCTTCTGTTTCGCTATGAGCGTCAGCCGGCCGAGGGAGCCTTCGGCGTTTGCGGCTTTTGGGCGGTCGAGCACCTGGCACTCGGCGGAGGAACGCTGGAAGAAGCGCACGTCGCTTTTCAGCAGCTGCTCAAGTATGGGAACCCTCTCGGATTATTTGCTGAAGAGGTTGATCCGCACAGCGGAGACGCCCTAGGAAATTTCCCGCAGGCATTCACCCACATTGGGCTCATCAGCGCAGCGCTGACACTCGAGGAACAGGAACGAGGACGACCACACCCTGCCGTCGAGATCAGCGCTGACGTCAGATCCTCGAGGAGAGAGCCGCAGGTATGAACTGGACCAGCTGGCTGCTTTGGGGGGTTGTGGCGACACTCGTGCTAACAACCATCAGTGCCGCGACCCAGGGGCTCGGCCTCACCCGCATGAATATTCCCTACATGCTGGGAACGATGTTCACACCTAATCAAGATAAAGCCAAGTTTTACGGCTTTGCAGCCCATGTGGCTGCCGGGTGGCTGTTCTCACTCGTTTACGTTTTCATTTTCCAGTCGTTGGGAGAGGCGGGGTGGTGGCGTGGCGCTCTGATCGGACTCTTTCATGCATTCTTCGTGCTGGTGGTAGTTGTGGCGCTGCCGGAGCATGCATCCCCGCATGGCCAGTGAGCAGCATGGCCCGGCCGCGCAGAATATGCTCGAACCACCGGGCTTTGCGTTGCACTACGGCGTACAAACTCCTTTGGCCCCGATCGTACTGCTCTGGATCGGCGCTTTCATTCGGGATCGCTCGATTTTTTTCTGATATTAATTCAGGGAGATGTCCAATGTCACACCTATCTTTGCCAACCGCCGAAAATCACGCCTGAAAACTTGGCACAATCACCTCGCTCCGTAGGCAGCGCCTGGGCACGCGAAAAGCGTTTTGCTAAAGTGCTCGGCCGCCGGATGGCCAATATCGAACGCGGCGTGGGGCACCCGATCGTGTTCCTTCACGGCAACCCGACCTCCTCGTTCCTGTGGCGAGGTGTC
>Ga0075434_100003160_pt1 | contig 14687 bp, 13 predicted proteins | sample RhiMethybrSRZTD3_FD_75298 | JGI IMG/M metagenome (GOLD analysis project Ga0075434, IMG submission 75298) | Populus rhizosphere microbial communities from Tennessee, USA - Rhizosphere MetaG P. TD hybrid SRZTD3 | ecosystem: Host-associated > Plants > Roots > Rhizosphere > Soil | place: USA... | reverse complement strand
CAACGAGGCTTGTGCTTTTTGCCATATGTCAGAGGCGGGCTTCACCGGTCCTGTGTCGGAACTGAACCGAACCACCGGCTCCTATCCCGGATCGGTGCGCTCGCGATTTAGCGAGCGTAAGCCGCAATCGCACGCCTATGCGCCGCTATCGCCCGTTCTGCATTACAATCCCGGGCGGGGTGACCTCGTAGGCGGCAATTTCTGGGATATGCGTGCGACCGGTCGACGGCTGGGCAATCCGGCGGCCGAGCAGGCGCAAGGACCGCCGACCAATCCTGTGGAAATGGGGCTGCCCGATATCGCCTGCGCAGTCTATCGCGCCTCGCAACGGCCGTATCGTGCCCTGTTCGAAAGTGTGTGGGGGCTGCAAGCTTTCGCGATCGCCTGGCCGAGCAACGTGGAGCAGGTCTGTGCCCGGCCAGGGCCGCCGCCCGCGAGTGATCTTCTGCCGGTGCATCTGAGCCCGCTCGACCGGGGGCGAGCGATGAGCACTTTTGATCAGATGGCGCAGTCTATTGCCGGGTATGAAGCATCTGCCGAAGTGACGCCGTTTACTTCGAAGTTCGACGCGGTGCTCGCGGGCAAAGCGCAATTCACGACGGAGGAGCAGTCGGGCTATGACCTGTTCCGCGGCAAGGCGAGATGTAACGAGTGTCATCGTGATGGTGGGCCAGGCGAGGATCCGCTGTTCACTGACTTCACCGCGAGCAATATCGGAACCCCGGCCAATCCGCGACTTCCCTTCTACGCGGAAAATCAGCCCGACGCGTTTGGGTATATCGCCAATCCGGCAGGGTCGTCATTCGTCGACGGCGGCGTAGGCAGCTTTCTCAGCAAGGGGCATCCACTCAGCCAGCCCTCGCCGGTCGATCGGCGATGGGTTGCGCTCGCGCCTGACAACCAGGCGCGAATACGGGTGCCAACGTTGCGCAACGTGGACAAGCGGCCTTACCCAGCCTTTGTGAAGGCCTATGGCCACAACGGTTATTTCAAGAGCCTCAAGGCAATCGTGCATTTTTACAATACGCGCGACGTCCTACCGCGCTGCAAGCCCGATGACCCTGGCGAAGGGACGACATGCTGGCCTGCGCCGGAGTCGACCGCCAACATGAACACAAGCAAAGTTGGACGCCTGGGCCTGTCGGACTCCGAGGAGGATGCGATTGTGAGATTTATGCAGACGCTCTCGGACGGATATACGCCAACCAACCAGTAATAGGTCAGGTCACTGCTATGACCTCGTGACGCTCGCCAATGCGGCCTGCAAGGTTTGTGCACTTTTCTCAAGCCCCTGAAGTTCTTCGTCCGACATCTCGGGCTCCAAGACTTCAATGATACCGCGGCGCCCGACGACGCTCGGCAGCGAGAGAGTTACCCCAAACTGCGGCTGCAGACTGCCGATGGGGATTACGGCGTGCTCGTCGTTCAGCACCATTTCGGCAATGCGCGCCGATACGATGCCAATGCCATATTGGCTGGCATCGTGGCCTTCGATAATTGTGATGTTGGCGTAGCGCACGTCCTTCTCGACTTTCTCGCGGAGGGCTTCGATTGTGGCGCCGCGCTTTTTCAGGAGCGTCGGCAACGAAACCCCGCCGACCCGCGCCGCCGACCACAAAAAAACCTGCGAGGTTCCGTGATCGCCAATGACCTGCGCTTCAACATGCGCTGGGTCGGCATCGAAGTACCTGCCGAGATGAACGCGAAAGCGTTGGCTATCGAGAAAGGTACCGGTGCTGAGTACGGTCGCGCCAGGACAAACCTGCCGCGCCACATCGGCGAGCGGATCGGGCGGATCGGTAACGACGAGGAGAATGGCATCAGGTGCTGCGGCCACGATCTGGGGAACGATGTCGCGATAAATTTTTGCGTTCTGGGCGAGCAGCCTGAGTCGGCCCTGCGGATCGTTGCGATCCGTCGCGCCGCCGGTTTTTTCATTGACCCCGGCGGTGACCAAAACGATGCCGGCGCCGGAAAGAGCGTCATAGTCACCATCGACAATGTCGACCTTGCGCCCGAGCGGAGTTCCATAGCGGATATCGGTAGCCACGGCGTCCGCGGTTTTCCGTGTGCGGTTGACCAACACAATTTCGCGCGCACTGCCGCGAATGGCGGCAGCCATGGCGCTGGCGCAGCCGACGTTGCCGGTCCCGACAATGCCAAGTTTCATGATCTGCTCCCTTTCTTGGCCTCGGCTGCGGCAAGTTCAGCGGCAGCCGCATTGCCGTTTGACCAACGCATCATCAGCAGCAGCGGCAACATCAATAAGCTGACGATGAATAGCAGCTTGAAGTCGTTGACATAGGCGATGATGGCAGCCTGTCGGGTGACCTCCGCGTTGAGCGCGGCGAGTCCTTGCGAATTGGCGGTGCTCCACAGGAGATAAGCGCCCCCGCTTTGGAGGTTACGGTTGAATGACGTGACATTGGCGGTGATCTGGGCGTGCATGATTTGCGTGCTTTGGGTCAGCACCACCGAGGTCACGGACACGCCGATTGCGAGCCCAACATTGCGCAGCAAGCTGAATAGCGCTGTGCCATCGGTTCGCATTTCAGCCGGCAGGGTCGAAAACGCAACTACTTGCAGCGGCGTGAACACGAAGCCAAGGCCAAAACCTTGAATGATGCCGTTTCGGCTTAACGACCAGGCGTCAATGTCCGGCGTCCAGCCCATCATTTCCCAGAGACTTTCCGCGATTAGCAGGATGCCTAAGAACATCGTCAATCGGGGATCGACCCGATTGGATAGGCGCCCGGCGAGGATGACAGAAACGAGGTTTCCAGCGCCACGTGGCGCCAATAGCAGACCAGTCTCGACTACTGAACGACCGGCGAGAACCTGCAGATAAGGTGCAAGCAATGCCGCGGTCGCCAGCACGAGCATTCCGACGGCGAAGATCATCGCCAGGCCGGCTGAAAAATTCATGTCGCCGAAGATGCGTGGCGGGATGAGCGGGGCTTTGGCGGTGAACATGTGGACGAAAAACAGATAAAATCCAAGTCCGCATAGCACCGCATAAAGGATGATTTCGGTCGAGCCGAACCAGTCCTTGAATTCGCCTCGATCGAGCATGAGCTGCAATGCTCCAAGACCGAGGCCGAGCACCGCAAATCCCACCAAGTCGAAGTGCAGTTGCGCATTTCGGCCGGTGTCGCGCAGGAAAACCCAAAGCCCGACAATCGCCAGAATGCCGAATGGCAGGTTGATGTAGAACACCCAACGCCAATTATAAAAGTCGGTCAGATAGCCGCCCAAGGTAGGTCCCATGATGGGCCCCACCACGACGCCCATCACCCAGATCGCCATCGCCTGGCCGCGCTGCGCGGGCGGAAAGATGTCGAGCATGGTTGCTTGCGATAAAGGCACAATCGCCGCACCGAAAATGCCCTGCACAGCACGAAACAATACGATTTCGGTGAGTGATTCGGCGGTGCCGCAAAGCATCGATGCGACCGTGAAGCCGGCGAGCGAGACCAGGAATAGGTTCTTGCGGCCGAAACGTGCCGAAAGCCAGCCGACGGGCGGTGTCATTATCGCCGCGGCGACGATATAGGACGTAAGAATCCATGTGATCTGGTCGGGCGAAGCTGCGAGGGAACCCTGGATGTATGGCATGGCCACATTGACGATAGTGGTGTCGAGGGTCTGCATCAGCGTGGCCGCCATCACGCAAACGGTGATGATCGTGCTGTTCGACATGTTTGAAGCTTCAGCGGTTGACGGCACAGTCATCGTATCCGTCCTGGCAACTAGAACAGATCGCTCAAAGAGCGACGATGCCCGGTGTCGATGCTGACGTAGACGCTCATGCCGGAACGCAGAACCGGCGCACCGGGCTTGGGCGCGATCGCGATCCTCACTGGAATCCGCTGTACAACCTTGACCCAGTTGCCGCTCGTGTTTTGTGCCGGCAGCACCGAGAATTGCGAAGCGCTGGCAGGACTGATGCTCTCAACCGTACCGGACCAGACTTGCCCAGGGTAAGTGTCAACCGTGACGTCGACGTGATGGCCTGGCTTGACGTAGGTGAGGTCGGTTTCCTTCATTTGGGCGACGATCCACATGTGATCGGTAGATACCAGTGCTATTGCCCCGGCACCGGTCAGTGCGGCTGTTTGCGACACGAGGTACGAGCCGGGTTGCAATGCATCGACTTGGGTGACGATACCGGGAAACGGTGCATGCACGGATGCATGATTGAGCTGACGTTGCGCTTCGTCGACAACGGCTTTCGCTTGCCGGTAAAGCGGATGATCGGTGACCGCAATATTTGGATTACCGTCAAGTTTGGCGAGTTCGACCTGGGCCTGTTGCTGTAACGAGAGAAGCTTGGCCTTATCCAGTTGCAGTGCGTATCGCGCCTGGTCATAGGTTTCGCGCGCAACGTTATCGCCGGCGACCAAAGCGGCATTTCGCTCGAAGGTAACTTGGTCTAGCTGGACTTGGGCCTCTTGCGCGGCAACATTGCTAAGCATGGCCTGGTAGTCGTCCTTCATCGACTCGATGGTCAGGCCGACTTCGTGCAGATTGGCATTGGCATTATCCAGCGCTATTTGAAAGGCCAGGAGGTCGAGCTGAAACAACAAGTCGCCAGCCTTGACGGCCTGGCCTTCGTGAACATTGACCAACGACACCAAGCCGGACACATCGGTCGTCACCAGCAGCTGAGCTGCCTGCACATAAGCGTCATCGGTGGACGCGTAGCGTCCACCGCGCAGCCAGAACACCGCCGAGCCGACAAGAACCGCGAGAATACCCGCGACCATCAGCGACGCGCGTAAAGAGGGGCGCCGGCGCCATACTGGGACCGCCTCAGATTTCGCCAACAAATCGCCTGTGGGTTTCGCGGGAAATGTCAGCGGCGTTTTTACGCTGGGTGTGGCCTTGATGTTTGGCGCTTCGCCGCGCTGCTTGGTGGGTGGGCGCTCGATTTCGGCCAGGCCGCCAACCGTATCGTTCTCGCGGAATATTTCGACCTTGGCCATAGCGTCACACTGCTGCAATTTGGCGTGTCCATTCACGCCGCGATGCCGCGCGCCGGCGGCGCCATGAATTCCGGGCCGACCGGATCGCTTACAGTTTCGCGGAGAATTCGATCGATCTCGGCCTTCGTAGAGGAATCGAGTCGCCAACTCGCTATTTCATCAACCGGCAGCAGTTGATTGGGATGACGCGCGCCCCACAGCGCCGTGGTGATGCCCTGGTCAAGCATCCAGCGCACCGCCAGGTGAATAACGCGCTTGCCGAAGCGCTGCTGAGCAAGTTGATCGAGCTTTTGCACAGCGGACAAATATTGTGCAAACCGAGGCACGACAAACTTTGGGTCGGAACGTCGTAGATCGTCGCCACCGAAAGCCGTCGCAGCTCGCATCCGACCCGAGAGGAGACCGCGGCATAACGCGCCGTAGCCGAATGTCGTGATTTTATTCTCGCGGCAGTAGGGGAGGAGGTCGGCCTCAATTTCGCGCTCGAACAGATTGTAGGGCGGCTGCAGCACATGCAGCGGCGCCACGCGACGAAACCGCGCTATTTGATCGACCGAAAAATTACTTACCCCAATGGCGCGAATCTTTCCTTGGTTGTAAAGGGTGTACATCGCCTCGGCGGTCTCTTCGATCGTAACCAGTGGGTCGGGCCAGTGAACCTGATAGACATCGATGTAATCGGTTTGCAGCCGGCGCAATGAGTCCTCGATTTCCCGCATGATGCGAGCGCGGGTGGCATTGCGCGATACCTTGCCGCCCTGCCATTCAAGTCCTACCTTTGTTGCAATAATCACATCCGATCGTGCGTGGGCGATGGCCTTGCCAACGATTTCTTCTGACCGGCCGAATCCGTAGGCTGGAGCCGTATCGATGACGTTGATGCCATGCTCGATCGCAGCTCGAATCGTTGCGATTGATTCCGCTTCATCGGTTCCGCCCCACATCCACCCGCCGATAGCCCAGGTGCCGATCGCAACGCGCGACACCTTGAGCCCGGTGCCGGGAATGTCCATGAATTCCATATCGGTTTCGATAGCCTCGGCCTGGCTTGTCATGACTTCATTCCTTGTGTGAGCATTGCTAGCTGGCTACCCGCAAAATTGGTGGCGACTGCGGGGGTGGCGTGGATTCCCGCTTCTTCCGCCGCGACTAGTCCGAGAGCAGTCCAGTCGAGCTCGGCGTAGCCGCGCGCAATCCCGGTGATCATCCGGTCCCGGACTACGCCTAGCGATGGCAACGGAACTCCGGCGCTCTCTGCCTCAGTCAGCGCAAGGCGCACGTCCTTGAGCGCCAAGGGGATGCTGAATCCTGGCTCGTAGTTTTGTCCGACAATTTTGTCGCCGTAGATTCTATGGACGCGTCCGCCGTAAAACGTACTTGTCATAAGGTCCATGAATAATTTCGGATCGAGGCCGCGCTTTCGAATCACGGCCACCACTTCGCCAAGCGTCTCCAGTGCGGTTGCCGTCATCATGTTGCCAAGCAGTTTGAAAAGATTTGCGTCCGCAGGATTAGTCCCGATCACGAAGGTCTGTTGCCCGATCTCCGCGAGTAGCTGACGGCAGATTTCGACATCGGCCGGTGCACCGGAAGCGATAATGAACAACTGGCGTGCCTTGGCAGCAGTCGGATTCCCAAAAACTGGCGCTGCAACGTAGCCCTGTCCGTAACGCGTATGCTCACTCGCAAGCTGTGACGCGGTCGCCGTGCTAATTGTGCTCATCGAAAGATGGATTGCGTCGGGCGTTAGACCTTTGGCGAGGCCGACGAGGCCGATGTCGCTGCGCCCGAACACGATTTCGCGCGCGGCATCGTCGTCTGACACCATACTGATGACGACCTTGCATTTGAAAAGCCTGGTGAAATCCGTTGTAGGCTCAAGAGAGAGGGCTTTGATTCTGTCGATCTGATCTTGGTGACGGATGTAAGCGATCACATGACGTCCGGAGGCCGCAAGGTTTGCAGCCATTGCCGTTCCCATGCGGCCGAGACCAATAAAGCCAATGTCGCCCAAGCGACCAGTCGATTGTTCGAAGGGAGTAGTTTGAAGTGCCGCGGAAGACGCGAGTGCGGGTTTGGATTTTTCTTTCAACATTGACGCACCTTGTGATTGACCTCTGATGCAACGCTGTCGCATTTCAAAGATAAGCAGATCACCAGCCGGCACCATTAAATTGCCGTTCAGAAAGCTAAATTCAAATTTATAAGAGCAAGTTGAGCGAGCGATGTGGTTAGGAGCTTGCGTACCGATGGCGTGAAAGCATCGTCACTATGCTCCTAGCTGCGCTGCTGCCAGATGTTCCATCGCGCCAATGCGATTTTTCACCGCCTTCTGCACTTTCTCGAAGGCACGCACTTCGATCTGACGCACGCGCTCACGCGAAACGCCAAACTCGGATGCGAGATCCTCAAGCGTGATCGGATCGTCGGTCAGCCGCCTCGCCTCAAAGATCCGCCGCTCGCGGTCATTGAGAACGTCGAGCGCGGAGACAAGCGCCTTGTGCCGATTGTCGCTCTCCTCGCTCTCGGCGAGAATGCGCTCCTGACTCGGCGCCTCATCGACAAGCCAATCCTGCCATTCGCCGCTCTCGCCATCATCGCGGATTGGTGCGTTGAGCGAAGCGTCGCCGCCGAGACGGCGGTTCATGTCGACGACATCCTGTTCTGTCACGCCAAGCCGTTTGGCGATCACCTGCACCTGATCGGGCCGCAGGTCGCCTTCCTCGAGCGCGGAGATCTTGCTCTTGGCCTTGCGCAGGTTGAAGAACAACTTCTTCTGGTTGGCGGTCGTGCCCATCTTCACCAGCGACCACGAGCGCAGGATGTATTCCTGTATCGCGGCCTTGATCCACCACATCGCATAGGTGGCGAGGCGAAAGCCCTTTTCGGGCTCAAAACGCTTGACCGCCTGCATCAACCCGACATTGCCTTCCGAGATCACCTCGGAAATCGGCAGGCCGTAGCCGCGATAGCCCATGGCGATCTTGGCGACGAGACGGAGATGGCTGGTGACGAGCTTGTGCGCGGCATCGCGGTCGCCGTGCTCCCGCCAGCTGCGCGCCAGCATGTATTCTTCCTGCGGTTCCAGCATCGGGAACCGCCGAATCTCGTCGAGATAGTGTGAAAGGCCGGATTCGGCCTTGAGTGCCGGATATACGGCGGTACGGGCCATGACAGCGCTCTCCTCTGCTCTCGGACGATCGGCGCACGGTTACAGCGCGGTTCGACCGAACAACCGTCGCTCGGAAACTAAGCTTGAGGTGACGGCGCCACCACTAAATTGCGCGTCAGAAAACTAAATTCGCTTTTAGCCTCGGCATTCACAATAAATAGCAAAGCCAATTTGCAGCAAGACAAATGGCTTGTTTGCGTTGGTCGCAGCGTCAGAGACAATGGTATTGCCAGAGATACCGGCAGCCGTAGGGCCCACAGTCAGGATGGCAAGGCGGACGATCGCTATCGATTTCGCGTGCGAAACCGCTGTTCATGCGGCTTCTGCCGGAGTGGCTGCCCATGCGAGGACCGCGTACCTCGCTTGGAATATGCATCCCATGGAAGCTACCAATGTGGCCTCCACCAAGTCCGCCCTCACGACCGCCTCCTCCACCGCGCGCCTGCGCATCGGGTACAAACAAGCCGCCGGCCAATGTGGCAGCCATCAAGAGAGTCATAATCCGTTTTAGCATGGGTCGTCCTTTCGCATGCAGCGGCCATCCGCCCGGGTTTGGGTTGACGCTCGGACCTCTCAGCGTTTCGACAGCGTCGTCAGTATGATTGAACTTGGGGGGATAGGTCGCCAGCACCATTAAATTGTCGTTCAGATGACTAAATTCTATTTTACACGAGCGACTTCCCAACGTTCACCTCCCGCAAACTTGCTGAGTATGAAGTCGAAACGAAGTTGTTCGTCTTCTTCCCAAGAGCTTTCGCTGTACGGAAAATTATTTTTGAATTTTTTATGTCGGCCAACTAAGCGAGATCAATCTGCTGAAAATAATGAGTGTCGCAAACTCCCACTCTCCATAAACACGAATTTAGCTTTCTGAACCGCATTTTAGTGGTGTCCGCAAAGCGGGCATCTATTTCACCTGTGTCGCCGAGATCAACCTTCCACTCGACGAATGGGTTCAAAACCGAGGAAGACACAGGAGAAGTAAGATGAAGAAGTTTCTCACCATCGTAGGTTTGCTGACCGTCGTCGCGACGCCGGCATTTGCCCAGGCGTACGACCCTGACGTGGGCACAGGCAATGTTATCGATGTGCCGGCTTTGGAGCAGCAGGCGGGACGCGCTGACGCTACGTCGGCGTACGCGCAAGCTCCGGCAAAACATACCGCTCGCAAAACCACTGTCGATACGTACAGCCCGGCCGAGACGGGCGGCGGCAGCGAGGGTTACAACTGGAACTTGGCGCACATGAACGATTACTGAGCCAGGATGATTCAGGGGGAGGTGAGCTTAGGCTCGCCTGCCTCCGAATCGAAAGAATCGAAAATTGCCCCGAGACCTCGTCCCCCGCGATGTTGCCCGCAACAATGACGTTGCGTCAAATAATCGGAATGAGAGTCATGGCAAATCCCTTTCTGGCAGTCCCCCTTACGCTTCATTTGATCGCTGCCTCGGGTGGTGGTGTGCCGACTTTGGACGTTCGTCGGAGTTGTCTCGCGGCTGCCAAGGCGCAAATCACGACCACAGACAGGATGCAAGCTTGCATAGCCGACGAGCAGAACGCTCACGATCAACTGGCAAAGGCGTGGAGGAAATTCAACGCTGCCGACCGGGCTACTTGCGTCAGCGTCATGATGGACTTCGAGCCAACTTACACCGAACTCCTCACGTGTCTCGAAATGGCAAGTGATGCTAGGAAATTGCCGGAGGAGCTGTACTGACATGTCGTGGTTGGAATTGTTAGCACCATGTTGGCGCTACGATCATTCGCCGAACGACCGCGCCTAAAATCGAATTTAGGTTTCTGAATGCTAATTTAATGGTGTGAGATCGTTTCGCCTTCCATCTCTCGTGTCGTGACCATTCACCCCCACTGGAGATCTACGATGAAGATAAAGAGCGCGATGATCATCCTTACGGCGCCGCTAGTCATGTGCGCTAGTATTATGTTGCTCGGCGGCGCTCTACAGAAAGCCCAGGACGCCGGCGTTTCCACGACTGACGCGGGATTTGTTCCATCGACCGGGCAGATCAACCTTGGCTACACTCCCAAGGTTCCGAGCAGTAGTTTGACGATTGAAATACCGTCGGGCGCCGACGCGCGAGTGGCCTTCTTTGCGTCTGAAAGGCTGACGTACGCATTCAACCACTTCGAGACCACCGGTGCGGCATCATCCGAGGCGAAAGTGATCGCGCCGATTGGCGCCAGCCCCCAGACTATACCGGCGAAGTTCTCCAACACCAACGATACACTCGACCGGGTTCCGATCATGGCTTGGCCGTTGGGGCTGAGCGACCAGCAGCGTCAGCACATCTATCTGGCAGTCATGGCGGACAAGAACGCACCGGCGACAGACGCCGACGATCTCTGGCGCACGAGCGAATTGCCGACTCAGGTCGCGCTAAATGAATTGCATGTCTTGCCGTCTTCGATCGGCGACATCACTGAGGTGCGCGGACTGGAATACGTGAAGACCACGGACAAAGTGTTCTTGGTCAGCCCAGCGAGCCGTATCGTGGTCGACACAATCACCAGCTAAGGGGACTTTGAAAGTGAAACGTTGCCCTCGGCCAAATTTAGAGAGCGCTTTTTGAGCGGTGATCGCGCCGCCGTCGCCATGACGGTCTGCGACGGAAAGGGCCGCGCCGACTTACGGCGTTTTCCGACGGCGCAGGCTGGCACAGTCAAGACGGCCGGCGACTTACTAAGTGTGACTTTGGATTTGAAAACGGTCCGGTCAATAGGCCAGCCGTTTTTGTATGAAAAAGAGAAATCCAGAATCTAACAGGCAATTTAATTGCACCGTTTTAACATCGATTTATATTTCGAGTGAAGCGCCAAGACGGGAGTGAACGCGAAAGCGGAAACGAGAGATGGTTTTATCGCGCAAAATTAACAAAAATGGTGCCGCGGGAGAGGCCGCTGCCGTGCCTTCGACCGCCTCTGCCCAAGGCGCTGTGCATGATAGCCACCCAATGGAAAAACCTATGCCGGCGGTGCAGAATAGGTCTCCATACCAGTCAAACGCAGGTGACAAACCCAATCGCGGTCCAGCGGTGCCACTGGAAGCATATGAAAGCGAGACTATCTCCGCCGATATGGTGTTTAGGGATGGGGCGATGGCTAGCGTGCTCCTGATCGAGGACGACAGTGAGACGGCAAAGGAAATCAGAGCCGAGCTCGGCGATCGCGGTTACGCTGTTGACTGGGCCGCCGACGGTATCGAGGGCCTGGATAAAGCGCGTTCGGGTGAAGCGGAAGTCATAATCGTCGATCGCCTGTTGCCGGGCATGGACGGTCTAACGATTGTCGAGGCGTTGCGGAGCGGGGGGATGCGCACCCCGGTATTGGTATTGAGTGCGCTCGGCGCGGTCGATGATCGGGTGCGCGGATTGCGTGCAGGTGGCGACGACTATCTGACGAAGCCTTTTGCAACTGTCGAACTCATCGCTCGGGTCGAGGCCCTATTGCGCCGGCCGGCAGACAGTCGCGATACCGTGTTGCGGTTGGGACCACTCGAGCTCGATCTGATGGAGCGCACCGCCAAGCGCGGGGACCGCGTAATCGATCTTTTGCCCCGTGAATTCCGGTTGCTCGAATACATGATGCGCCGCAAGGATCAGGTTCTTACGCGCGCCATGCTGCTGGAAGAGGTTTGGAAGTACAAGTTTGTTCCCCAGACCAACCTTGTCGACGTCCATATGGGGCGATTGCGCCATAAAGTGGATGAGCCGAACGAGCCGCCGATGATTCACAATGTTCGCGGCGTCGGATTTATCCTCCGTGCGCCTGCCTGATTTTGCGCGCACGACCACGTTTCGCTGGGCGGTTACTGTCGCCAGCGCCTTCCTTCTGTGCACCCTGGCGTTGTTCGGGTTCGTATATTGGCAGACGGCCGTCTATGTGATGAACAGATACGATATTCTTCTCGTCAAAGAGCTGCAGGTTTTTGCGTCAAACACACCGGAACGGCTGTTGCAAGAGATCGAAGATCGACTGGCCAAGGATCCTGAACGTATCAAGATCGCAAGCCTGTTCGGTGCCAACGGTAGTCGCATCGCCGGTAACGTAGAGACCTTCCCATCCGGACTTACGCCGAACGTCCCGACCAATGCTGTAGTCGTTCGCGTCGATAGCGGCCACCGTGAAGCGCAGAAAGTGCGTCTCGCGACGCGTTCGCTGCCGGGCGGCGAAAATCTGGTGATTGGCAGGCAGATCGACGAGATTACCGAGATCGCGCAAATCGTCGTGCGCGCCCTCGCCTTGGGCCTGCTGCCGGCATTTATTCTGGCGATTCTCATCGGAATAGTGTTGAGCCAGCGTGCTCACGATAGAGTCTTGGAAGTCAATCGAAAAATCCAACGTATCGTGGCCGGTGATTTGCGCGAGCGCTTAACGACCAGCGGACGCGGTGACCCGTTCGACCAACTGGCCGTTAGCGTCAACCGAATGTTGGACGATATTGAATCTCTTGTCCGTGAAATTGCCGCTGTCGGTGACAACATCGCGCATGACCTGCGCACACCACTAACTCGTGTGCGGGTGCGCCTTGAGCGGGGGAGGGCGCATGCCTCAACGCTGAATGAATTGCGCGCCGTCGTCGATCAAGCGATCGGCAGTCTCGACCAATCGCTCGCCATCATTACCGCCTTATTACGCATTGCCGAAATCGAGCATAGCCGGCGCCTAGAGGGGTTTAGTCAGGTTCCGCTCGGCCCGCTGGTCCGCGAGATCGGTGATCTCTACGAGCCAATCGCCGAAGACAAAGGCGTCGCCCTTCAAGTCGAATCTACAGATGAGGCGACGGTTCACGGCGACCGCGATCTTCTGTTCGAGGCCGTCGCCAATCTGGTCGACAACGCCGTGAAATTTACCCCTGAGGGCGGACATGTGGAACTCGCTTTGCATCACCACAACGGGCAGACCCAAATCCGGGTGAAAGACACCGGCCCGGGCATTCCCGAAATCGAACGCGAAGCGGTGACTAAGCGCTTCTATCGCTCAGACAAAAGCCGGCGTACCGAGGGGTTGGGCTTGGGTTTGAGCCTGGTCGCTGCGATTGTAAAGTTGCACGGCTTCCAATTTGCGATAGCGCCCGGCCCGGGCTGCACCGTGGAAATTGTTTGCCCGCAAGCGCGTTAAAGGCGAAAGCGAGCGCACCAAAAAACAGAAATGAAAATTACCCACGCCGCGGCGTTCTGCGCCTATAGCGGCTCTAGCCCTTCGCCTAAGCCCACTCTCATAAATTCGAATTTAGTTTCCTGAATGGCAATTTAATGGTGCCGGCGGGCCATCTGCTTATCTTCGGTGGTGACGATGATGCCAGCGGTTGTGGCCAATGCTTCTTCGAAGTAGCTAGCAGTGACAGCCCTAATACTCGCCTTACGGGCCGCCGCGATAGCACTTCTTATTACCTGGTAAGGAGGATTCGATGGTTGCCAAGATCGGAATTGCGCACAACGCGGGTCGGCTAGTGCTCGCCGCAACGGCAGCATTGCTCCTATTGAGTGGCACCGCTGTGGCTCAGCTCGCCCTCTCTGGTAACATGCCGGTGGCGGGGACAGGGATTCCATTCGGCGCCACGGGGCTCGATTCACCCGGCCTCAGTCCAGCACCCACTGGCACGATAGGGCCTACTGGCAACGGCACGACGTGCTCGGCTGTAGGGAGTTCATCGTCGGGCATGTCCGGGACTAGCGCGACCTTCGACGGCGGTGGAATAGCGACGGGAACGTCATTGCTGGGCAGTTCAGCAACATGCGACACGACCTCTAGCAATGGTGCTTCGTCCACCGCTACTCTGACGTTGCCACCGTCGCCGAGCGGCGCCTCTCCGGCCGGAATTCCGCTGGGCTCGGTCGAGATCAGCAACGCAGGCGTCAGCCCACCAATAGCCGTTCCGGCACCAAGTTTTTCTATGCCGAGAACAAATGGTCTTCCTTCGCCAGCTGTCGGAACTGGCATTCCGTGCGCGATAACCGGCTCATCCATGCCTGCAACTGGCTGCTGAAATGGCAGCCGGGCGGAGAATCCATATGCGGCGAAAAATCATCGTTCTATTGGTTGGGGTAGTTGTCGTGCTCGCCGGCGGCGTGTTGGCATTCAAATCAGAATCGACATCAAAAGCCTCGGCAGCAACGCCAGCATCACCACCGGTACCGATCGTCGCCGGAGTGGTGGCCCAACATGATGTCCCGATCTATTTGACCGGTGTCGGCACCGTCATCGCTTACAACACAGCTATTATTCACAGTCAGATCCAAGGACAGATCGCCAGCATCAACTTCACCGAAGGCCAGACCGTGCGCGCGGGCGACCTGCTGGCTCAAATCGACCCTCGCCCCTATCAGGCTCAGATCGAACAATTAACGGCGAACCGGGATCGCGATCAGGCCCAGCTCACGAATGCGCTCGCCAATCTCAACCGCTACTCGACCCTCGAGCAGAAGGGCTGGGCTACGGCGCAGCTCCTCGACACCCAGAAGGCGCAAGTCTCGCAATTGCAGAATGCCGTCAAATCCGATCAAGCACTC